>Ga0172363_10000593_pt1 | contig 27928 bp, 34 predicted proteins | sample LakKivs2_kivu2a2_FD_114541 | JGI IMG/M metagenome (GOLD analysis project Ga0172363, IMG submission 114541) | Sediment microbial communities from Lake Kivu, Rwanda - Sediment s2_kivu2a2 | ecosystem: Environmental > Aquatic > Freshwater > Lake > Sediment | place: Rwanda: Western Province, Lake... | reverse complement strand
GTTTTAAGATTCCCTTAATCTTTTTAACTAGCTTAACCTCTTTTTTCATCTTATTTCACCTCAGAAATAAGATGTTCCCTTAGTAGATTAACTTTACTAAGGGGACTTTTTCAACAGAGCCTATCCTTAGACAAGATTTATAAAGCTGAAATGGAATTGTAGATTATGCTTCATTTAAACAAAGAGAATTTTGAAAAAGAAACTAAAGGATTGATTATTGTCGATTTTTTTGCAGACTGGTGCATGCCGTGCAGGATGATGGCCCCTATCTTCGAGAAATTAAGCAAAGAGTTTAAGGGAAAAATTAAGTTTGCCAAGGTGGACACGCAGACTGACGGTGAATTGTCAGGGCAGTTTAATATAGCAGGAATACCCTGTCTGATTGTTTTTAAAGACGGAAAGGAAATTGACAGAGTAGTCGGGATGACTTCTGAAGAAGTTTTAAGAGAAAGACTTAGTTCTTTTTTATAAAAAATACAGTCTTTTGAAGAACTTGTAATTTCCTCCTCTTATTGTTATTGCTTTTCCATTAACTAAAGCATCTGCGATCTTTTTGCGGGCAGAGGTTAACAAGCGGGATAAAGTCGGCTGAGAAATTTTCATTTGCTCTCCTGCTTTTTTCTGCTCTATATTTTCTAAGTCTATTAGCCTTACTGCCTCTAATTCATCTTTTGTTAATTGCAGCTCTTCCAGTTGTTTTAATGGCATGCCTGCTGGTTTGAATGAGTTTACCCTAAAGCGGAATCCAATCCTTCTGCATATTCTTGGCCTTGGCATTTTTAAATAAACTTTTCTTTACTTAAATACTTTTTTAAAAAGAGGAAAGAGCTATTAAAGCTCTTTCAGTCTTGCTTCTATTTCTTTTTTTTCTTCGTCTAAGTACTTTAGCTCTTCTTTTAAAGCTTCTTTTTCTTCTTTCTCTGTTATTACTCTGCATCCAAATCCAAACTTTGCGAATCCTCTGCCAAATCCTCTTCGCATTCCACAGCCGCAAGGCCCAAAACCTCTTCCTGTTAAAGGCCCTCGTCCTAAGGGCCCTGTTCCGTCTTTATTCGGCATTTTTATTTCCCTCCTATAAATTTATTTAATTCGGTTAAAAGAATCTGCTTTAGCATATTCCTTTTTTTCCGCCTTTCTTTTTTCCTATTCCTTTTCCGCCAGCTCTTCCTTTACCTTGCCCTCTTCCATCTCTTGGTCCTGTTGAGCCGCTTCTTGGCCCTGTTCCGTCTTTATTCGGCATTTTGTTTTTCTCCCGCCTTTCGGCCAAATTTAATTTTGAATAGCTATTCATTATATATTATGAATACATATTCAATACTATTTAAACCTTTCGGTTGTGGAGAGAAGATATTATTTTTTCCATATTTAAAATACTGAAATTTTCGATTTTGCGAGAGCACTTTTTGCATAGCAGGATGTAAGGTTATAGGGCTTGCTTTACAGGTTGGCTTAATTTTATAAACTCCAGGAACTTGTTAATCTATGAAAAAACTAAGAACTATGCTTACTGTTCAGGCAGTAATGATGCTTTTTATAGGAATATATATTGTTGGCACAGAATTGGCTGTAAACGTGTTTATTACAGGTAATCCCATAGCACCTCTTCCTCAGATGCCAGATGAAAACCCAATAGAAAAAACATTTAGCTTATTTGTAATTTTTGGTATAATTTTAGCCATAGGAGCAATAGTAGAGTTAGTTATTTTGTTTTATTCTGCGTTTAGGTGAATTTTATAAACCCCATATTCTTCTTTAAGTTATGATGAAGAAAGGCAAGATAATTGAATTGAAGAATGTTCATAAATACTACAACTTGGGAGACAGCGTTGTTAAGGCAGTTGATGGAGTGGATGTTACAATAAACCATGGAGACTTTGTAGCTATTGTGGGGCCTTCAGGTTCTGGAAAATCGACTATGATGAATATGGTTGGGGCTCTTGACATAGCCACAAAGGGGGATATTTTTCTTGATGAAGTTAATATAGAGCATCTTCCTGAGTCTGTCCTTGCCCAAATAAGAGGAAAGAAAATTGGCTTCATCTTCCAGACTTTTAATTTAGTTCCAACTTTAACTGCAATAGAGAATGTCATGCTTCCTATGATGTTCCAAAGAGTCCCTTATAATGAGAGAAGAAAGAGGGCAAAGGAATTGCTGGAGGAAATTGGAATGGGGCAGAGGCTTAACCATCTTCCTAATGAATTATCCGGAGGAGAGAGGCAGAGAGTAGCTATTTGCAGAGCTCTTGCCAATGACCCGGAAGTCATATTGGCAGATGAGCCCACAGGAAATTTGGACAGCAAGAGAGGAGAAGAAGTTGTAGAGATGCTTAAAAAATTTAGCAGGGAAGGAAAGACAATTATAATGGTGACTCATGATATGGAGAAAGCAAGATATGCCGATAAGATTTATAGGCTAAAAGATGGAAAAATTGTAAATAAATAATTTGAAGATGTTACTGGATTTCTTTAGGCTGGGGATGAGCAACCTTAGAAGAAGGAAACTAAGAGCATGGCTTACGATGATTGGTATTTTTATTGGCATAGCTGCCGTTGTTTCTTTGATAAGCCTTGGACAAGGGTTGGAAAATGCAATAACAGGGCAGTTTGCCTCTATGGGGACAGATGTCTTAACTGTTCAAAATGCAGAGACCGGATTTGGGCCTCCCGGAAGCACTGCCATTACTAAACTAAATGAGCATGACTTGAAAGTTATAGAAGGGGTAAATGGAGTGGAATTTGCCTTGCCAAGGTATATAAGGACTGCAAGAGCAGAGTTTAACAAGGTTGTGCAGTTTTCCACTATTACTAACGTTCCGGATACTCAAGTAGAAAGAGAGTGGATTTACAGTTCAGGCGGATTAAAAACAGAACAGGGAAGATTATTAAAATCAGGAGATTATGGGAAGATAGTTGTTGGGCAAAGTTTCGGGGCTAATAATATATTTGGGAAGGAAATTGTTGTAGGGAAAAAAATACTCGTAGAAGGAAGAGAGTTTGAAATTGTTGGCGTACTAAAAACGAGCAGCAATTTTTTCCTTAATAATGCAATTTTGATGCTCGATAGTGATTTAGAAGAAGTTATGGAAACAGGAGAAGAAATGGACTTGATTGTTGTAAAAGTGGACAATCCAGATGATGCCGAGGCAGTTGCAGAAAGAATAAGAAAGGAGTTAAGGAACGACAGGAACGAGAAAATAGGAGAAGAGGATTTTTCTGTGCAGACTCCCTTGGATACTTTAAAGACAGTCAGTACCATTTTGACTGCAATCCAGATTGTTGTTGCAGGAATTGCTGCTATCTCACTGATTGTCGGCGGCGTAGGAATAGCAAATACAATGTTTACTTCTGTCTTGGAAAGAAGGCAGGAAATTGGAACAATGAAGGCAGTTGGGGCTAAAAATGAGGATATTTTAACTGTTTTTTTAATAGAATCTGGGCTTTTGGGATTAGCAGGAGGAATAATTGGGGTAGCAATAGGATTAGGAATCTCATACACAGTGTCAGTAGTAGCGAATATAGCTTTTGGCTCTGAAATTATTGCTTTTCAGTGCCCACCTTACTTAGTTGCTTTTGCAGTCGCATTTTCCTTTAGTTTAGGAGTTATTTTTGGTGCAATTCCTAGCTATCAGGCATCCAGATTAAAACCTGCGGAGGCTTTAAGAGGATAACAAATGATAAAAGAAGCTTTCACTCTTGCATACAGGACTTTAGTGCATAAAAAAATCAGGAGTTTTTTAACTGTTATAGGAATTTTTATTGCTATTTTCACTGTTTTTGTTTTGTTAAGCATGTCATTGGGATTAAACGAGGCAATACAGGAGCAGTTCAGGCTTCTTGGCACAGATAAGTTTTTTGTCACAGCAAAAGGGAGCTATTTTGGGGTAGGACAGAGCGGCAATGTCCAGCTTACTACTGAGGATGTTGATACTTTAGATAAGATGAGTGAGATGAAAAAGGTAACTTATTACACTATGGGAAACGTCCAGATAACTTTTAAGGAAGAGACAAGATATTATATTGTTATAGCTATCCCTTTTAAGCCTGTCAATGGGTGGGATATTTTTACAGAAGTTTCCAATATTAAAGTAGAAGATGGAAGAATGCTGAAAGATGGAGATAGGGGAAGGGTGTTGTTAGGCTATCAGTATGGATATGAAAATTTTATGGGCAAGCCTGTCCGCTTAGGCGATAAAATAGAATTAAATGGGCGGGAATTTGAAGTAGTCGGAATACTTGAAACAGTTGGAAATTCTCAAGATGACAGGCAGATTTACATGACAATAGATGACTTTAAAGAGCTATTTAATTCAGGAGACAGAGTAGACTTTATTATAGCTCAGATTAAGGAAGGAGAGAACATTACACGGGTGGTGGATAAAGCAGAAAGAGCTTTGAGAAGGGAAAGAGGAGTGACTGAAGATACGCAGGACTTTGAAATCTCTACTCCTGAACAGCTCATAGAAACTTTTGGAATTGTCCTTAATATCCTAATGGCTTTTTTAATTGGAATAGGCTCTATTTCTATTATCGTTGGGGGAATTGGCATAGCAAATACAATGTTTACTTCTGTCTTGGAAAGAAGAAAGGAAATTGGAACAATGAAGGCAGTTGGGGCTAAAAATGAGGATATTTTAACTATTTTTATTATAGAGTCTGGAATTCTTGGCCTGATTGGAGGATTTTTGGGTTTAATATTTGGGATTATTGCTGCAAAGATAATTGAATACTATGCTCAGTTATATGTAGGCTCAATAATAAAAGCTTCAATGAGCCCTTATCTTATAGTTGGATGCTTGTTGTTTGGCTTTGTCATAGGCACTGTTTCTGGTTTTTTCCCATCACGCCAGGCATCTAATCTAAAGCCGGCAGATGCTTTAAGATACGAATAGCAATCTTTTTGAAAAAGATTGTATCAAAACCCAGATTATACTTACACACAAAGTTTTTAAATCAACAATTGCTTTACAATATATAAAAGAGGAAATATGAGATATAAAATAATGTTTGGACTTTTAGCATTATTGTTGGTGGTAACAGGCGTTTCAGCCCAATTAGACGTTGCAAGAGAAATGAGGCTTAAGTATGGACATTTCATGAGAATTGATAGTGTAGGAACTGAGCCAAGCGAGATAGCTCCCGGGGGTGTTGGAACTATTAATGTTACAATAAGAAATGCAGGAGATACCGAAATAAAGGATGTAAGAGTTCAGATAATACCTCCTTCTGGGATATCTTTTTTAGATGATGTTTCAAAGAGGCAAATAGCGACTATACTCCCTTCTGGATCAGATGAACTTTCTTTTAACATTATAGCCTCTCCAACAATTGAGGAAGGTGTTTATTCTTCTTACATTATAATTGATTATCTAAATAAGATAGGTGATGAAATGCAGGAAAATGACACTTTTGCAATCATTATAAAAAGCCATCCAGAAATTTTTGTAAAAATTGAAGATTCTGAAATTTATAAAGGGAATGGAATAGGAGATGTTACAATAACTTTCGTAAACAATGATATTGCAGACATAAAGTTTTTGACAGTTGAATTGTCAGAAAGCGGGGATTATGACATTATTTCTCCAAACAGGATGTATATTGGAGACCTGGATTCTGATGATTTTGAGTCTGTTGATTTTACAATGAAATTATTGAACGAGAAAGATTATGTAACCCTTCCATTGAAAATAACTTATAAAGATTCTTTGAATAAGGATTATGCGCAGGACATAAGCGTTGATTTAAGAGTGAGGGATGCCAAGGATTTGGGAAATGGAGGAGTAAGTTCAACATTAATACTTATTATACTTGTTGCAATTGTAATAGTAATATGGGTTATTTACAGAATTATAAGAAAAAAAAGAGAGAATCATTATAAAGACGGGGTAAGGAAAAGATAATTTTCTATTTCTTCACAATCAAATAAACTTCATCTCCTTTCCTGCAGAGAGGAAGCTTGATTCCGACATCTCCTTTACCTGCTTTTTCTACTTTTTTATTGTTAATTTCCATGCTTTTTATTCTCACTCTTATTAATCCTGTTGTGTTTCCCTTGATGTAGATTTCATCCCCTATTTTCAAGCCTATTGCGTGTATTTTAACATGAGCTACTCCTATTTTTTTCCAGTAATTTTCTATTCTTCCTATAATCAGCTTTTTTTCTTTGGCTTCCCCGCTGTCGCTCTTTGTAAAATCTCCATTTGTCGGAAAGCCAAGGTAAAAGCCAGATGAGAAACCCCGATTGTACACTTTTTTCAGCTTTTTCATGCTTTCTTCAATGTCTTCTTCTGTCATCTTTTTGTCAAGAGCTTTTCTGTATACAGATGTAACAACAGCCACATATTCAGGGCTCCTGTTTCTTCCTTCTATTTTTAGGGCGCTTATTCCGCTTTTCTTTATTTGTTCTATAAATGGCAAAACACAGAGGTCTTTGGCAGACATCACTCTGTTATTATCCAGTTTCAGCTCGTAGCCATCTGGGTCAATTATCTTGTAAGCTCTTCTGCATGGATGAGTGCACTGCCCTCTGTTTGCACTTCTATTTTGCAGAAACTGAGAGGTAAAGCACCTTCCTGAGATTGAGACACACATTGCTCCATGCCCGAATATCTCTACTTTAATTATTTTTGAAATTTTTTTAATATCTTTGAGATTAAGTTCGCGCGCAAGATTAATTCTTTCTGCTCCCAGTTTTTTGTAAAATTTAGCTGTTTCTGTGTTAGAGACAGAAGCCTGAGTTGAAACATGGAAAGGAATTTTATGTTTTATACAAAGATTTATAACACTTATATCCCAGCAAATCACAGCATCTACTTTATTTTTTACCTTTTTTATTATTTCCTCTATTTTTTTTATTTCATTATCGTAGATTATTGTGTTTAAAGTCAAATATAATTTTACTTTATTTTCTTTACAAATACTATTAATTTTATCTAATTCTTTAACTGTGAAATTCTTTGCAGAATCTCGCATATTAAATTCCTTCAATCCCAAATACACAGCATCTGCTCCTGATTTTATTGCAGCATGCAGACTTGGAAAACTTCCCACAGGAGCCATTAGTTCTATTTTTCGCATAGTTTCTTAATTTAGCAATGTTTTTAAATCTTATAATAAAAGAATATAAATGGAAGTTCAAGAGGAAGGGAGAACTTGCTTATTGCAAGAGCTATATGGTTTATTGGATAGTGTGATATTTCCTTTAATAAGTAGACCCTTAATGGGCATCCAGAATAATTTCCGCTCTCATCTGGATTTTGGATGCGGAAAAGGTTGGTGGACGTATTATGCTGCAATTAGGAATCCAAAAACAAAATTTATAGGTTATGATTCTGACTCTGAGAAGATAAGAGTAGCTAGCCAGTGGGTTCCTAGGCTAGACAATTTAGAATTTACTGATAAGAAGATAAACGCTAGAGCGCTAGGGGAACCATTTACAAGTGTCGGCTCTTCCTTTGTTTTCCATGAAGCAGGAGAGACGATGTTTGATGAATATAGAGATTTTGCTTGGAGAGGAGATGTTGTATTTGTTATAGACTATAATCTAAAAGGAGTTTCGATAGAAGAGTTTGTCAGACTATCGGCTTCTAACGGAGAAAAAAGATTCATAAAAGAAGTTGGATTTGATGAGGCCTATTATTCCCATACTAGATTTAATTTAACAGATTGTTGCGCAGCAGCTGAAGAGAAGGGGTTTAAAACACTAGATACACACGAACTAGGAAAAAAATTCTTTTGCTGGATAGGAGAAAGTTAAAACAGGTTTATAACTTTTAGTCTGAAGTAAGCGACTTTAAACAACTTAAATAAGTGATATTTGTTGTATCCCATAAGTCCTCTAAATTTTCCTTTTTGTTTTCTTCTGTTTTTCCTTTGCTTGTTAATCTACTTTCGCTTAGTGTTATTTCTTCTTTTCCTCTCTCTGCTGTTTTTGCATAATCTTTTTTCTCTTTTCCTAACCCGTTTATTCCCACATCAAAGAAAAACGCTTTCTTGTCATACATTTCTTCTAGGTCTCTTTGTGCAGATATCTCATAAAGTATATGCCTTTCATCTTGGTCGTATAAATAAAATTCTTTTAATTTTTCATTGCTTTCAGATGTCCTATATAAAGTAAGCTCTAATGTCCTAGCGCCTTCTCTTAAAACTCTAATAGCAACGTATCTATTCTGTTCTGGACTATTTCCTTTAATATACACCACCAGCCCTTCTGGGAAGTTTTTTTCAAGTGAATCTGCAACAATGTTTCCTCTTTTCCCTATTTCTTCATAAGAAACTTTTTCTTTTTCAGGTATTATTGGTTCTAATTTGGGGTTAGGGGGAGGGTTGGGGGGAATGCTGTCGATAAACTTTCCTATATCAGAACAGCCAGAAGTTAAAGATAAAATTATCCCCGCAAGAATAGATATTAATTTTTTCATAGATGATAAGGAATTAAAAGTTTATAAATTGTTGCTGAGTGTTAAGTGAAGTTCCTAGCTTAACATAAAATTGCGTGTATCTCTGATATGCCCTAAGGTTTATCTTTACATTAAGCTTTATAGTTCGTGTTTTTTATAAAATCTTTTTTTAAAAAATTCTCCCATTATAAGATACAAGAATATAACTAAACCTATAAAGGCAATTATGAGATAAGGTATTTTTTCAAAGCTGAATAGCACAGCTAATGGGGAGTAAATTATAGCAAGAGTTAAGGCTATTCCGGCTACAGAGGAGAGCAGAAGGAGGCTGCTTGGTTTTGATTTCCAGAAACTTTTTTTGGTTCTTATAACAAACGTGATAGTCACTTCTGACAGTACAGATTCTAGGAACCATGCTGTACGAAATAGATTGGTATTGTTTCCAACAATAAGCAGAAGAATAAGTATGGTTATGACATCGAAGACAGAACTTATTAATCCAAATGAAATCATAAAGCTGGATATTGCCTTTATATTCCACCTTTTGGGTTTTTTTAATTCTTTTTCATCAACATTATCAGTCGATATAGTCATTAAAGGCCCATCTGAGATAAGGTTAGCAAGAAGAATCTGTGAAGGGAGGAGGGGAATAAATTTCAGGAAAATGGAAGAGATAGCTAGCGTAAACATATTTCCGAAGTTGGCGCTTATTGTATTAAAAATATATTTTGTTATATTGCCGAAAGTTTTTCTTCCTTCTTTTATCCCGTTTGCAAGAACATCCAACCCCTTATTTAGCAGAATAATGTCTGCATTGTCTTTTGCTATATCAATTGCAGAGTCAACTGTTATCCCGACATCAGCTGCTTTCAATGCAGGGGCGTCATTAACCCCGTCTCCTAGAAACCCTACTATGTGCCCTTTTTCATTTAGGGATTTTATTATCTTATATTTCTGCTCAGGAGTTATTCTTGAGAATACGTTGTGCTTTTCGATTATTCTTGAAAATTCAATTGGATTAATTTTTTCTAGTTCTGAGCCAAGAATAATTCTGTTTTTTATTTTAATTCCTACTTGGTTGCATATTTGTTCAGTAACTAGTTCATTGTCCCCTGTAAGGATTTTGAGCTCTACTCCTAGTTTCCGTAAACTTTTCAGAGATTCGTTTGCAGTTTTTTTAGGAGGATCAAGGAAAGTAATAAAGCCTAGAAAAATCAGGTTGTTTTCATCTTCAGGAAGATAATCTTTTTTCTTTTCTATTTCTTTGTATGCCACTGCTATTACCCTATACCCGCTCCTGCTTAAGTCTTCAAACTTCTTGCTTAATGCAGCTTTGTATTGTCTTATTGGAATAACAGCGTCTTGTTTTTTGACAGATGTGCATATTTCTAATAAAGATTCAGGAGCTCCTTTTGTTATCAGATAACAGCTTTTGTCTTTCTCTGCAGCAACACTTATCCTTCTTCTGTCATAATCAAACTCAATTTCCTCTATTTTTCTTAGGGTGTTTTCTACTTTTTCTTTTTTGCAGTATTCCAATATCGCAACGTCTATTGGTTTTCCCTTTACTTTATCCTCTTCGATTATTGCTGTACTGCAGAGGGACGAGAATTCTAAGAGTATCCTTTCTTTTTTCCCGTCTACATCGAAATAATCTTGGAGAGTTATTTTATTTTCAGTTAAAGTGCCTGTTTTGTCTACACATAACACATCTATATTGCCTAAATCTTCTATTGATGCTAGTTTTTTTACAACAACTTTTTTCTTTGCCAGTTTTATTGCCCCTCTTGACAGAGTTATTGTTATAATTATAGGAAGAAGTTCTGGAGTTATCCCTACAGCCAGGGCAAGAGCAAATAGGAAAGAGTCAAGAACACCTTTTCCAAGCAGAGCGTTTATGAAAAATACAACGATAGTAAGTATGAGAATAAGCTTTATAAGAAAATCCCCGAATTTTTTTATGTTTTTCTGGAAATCGGTAGGAGGCTCTTTTGCACTTAAAACTGTGGCTGTTTTTCCGAATTCTGTGTTTTTTCCAGTAGCCGCAACAATCCCAACCCCTGTGCCTGAAGCGACAGTTGTGCCCATAAAAACCATGTTTGTCTTTTGTTGCAGTGAAGGAGCGTCAATTTTTATTTCCTGAAATGTCTTAGAAACAGGGAAAGATTCTCCTGTTAGTACTGACTCGTTCATGCTTAATTCTTCAGTATCAAGAATCCTTATGTCAGCAGGGGCAATATCTCCATTATTCAGGAAAACTATGTCTCCTGTGACTAGCTCTCTTACATTTATTTCGCATTTTTTTCCGTTCCTTAGGACTACTGTTTTGAAAGTTATGTATCTTCTTAATTCAGAGAGTGCTTTTTCACTTTTAAATTCTTGATAAAATCCAAGCAGGGAGTTTAAAAGTATAATTCCCACAATAATTATTGTATCTGTTATGTCTCTTAGGAATCCGGCTAAAATAGCAGCTGCAATCAGTATGATGATTAGCGGGCTTTTGAACTGCGAAAAAAGTATGGAGATGCCTGTCTTTTTGTCTTTTGGAGGAATCTCATTTGAGCCCTGCTCTATAAGCCGCTTTTTAGCCTCTGAGAAGCTCAAGCCTTTTTCCTTAGACTTGAGTTTTTTCATCAACTCTTTTTTGTTTAATGCCCAGTAATTGTGCATAAATTAAAAGCAGAAAGAAGGATTTAAATGTTGTTGTGAGGACGCCCCGCATTACCTCAATTAAAAGTGTTACAGTCAGGGGCAGAAATAATTATTATTTATATTACTCTTTTTCTTACATCTTTTAGATGATCTGAAGAGTATTCTCTACATTGTCCTAATTCTCTGCCTCTAATTGTCTCATAGGATACAAGATAATTCCACTTCTTAAGAAGTTTATTATAAATACCATAAATCCGTACTTGTCTTACTTCTGTATTAGAAGTTCCTGCCTCTTCTACTGCATCTTTGGGAATATCTAATTCCTGAATTGTCTGAATATCTTCAACAACCCTTGTTAATCCTTTTGTTAAGCTTCCTAAAACATCCTCTCCAGGATTTATTTTAGCTCGTAGTTGAGGATGTATTTCTAAGACCAGTCTTAAGTCTTTAGTTTTATTTCCCATACCTACTCAAATATTTTTGTTTTTATAAATCTTTTTATTGTTATCACTTAAAAATAATAATACACGCCCGCACCAGGAATCGAACCTGGATGCCCCGAAAGGCCGAGCTTTTTGTCTTATTTAGTTTTCTCTTTCTAAATGTTTCTCTTTTTCTAAAAGAGAAAGTTTGCTCCAAGCTCGTGCAGTACCATTGTGCCATGCGGGCTTCAGATATTTTTATTCATATTTTTCACTATATAAATTTATTTAATAGGATAATTATTTCTATTGTTATGAGGGCTTATCTTAATCTAGTCCGGAAGATTTTTGAGGAAGGCTCAAGGAAAGAGGATAGAACTGGCACTGGGACAATAGCAATTGCTGGAGCTATATTCGAGCATGATATGGAGGAAGGATTTCCTTTGCTGACTACTAAGAAGATGCCGTTTAAATGTATTGTTTCTGAACTGGAGTTTTTTATAAGAGGGTTAACTGACAAAAAATGGCTGCAGGATAGGGGGTGTCATATTTGGGATGAATGGTGCAATCCTGATATAGTCCCTTATGGCGCAGATGATGAAACAAAAAGAAAGATGGCTGAGGAAAGGGACCTTGGGCCAATATACGGATTCCAGTGGAGGCATTGGAATGTTCCTTACATAGATTATAAGACGGACTATTCTGGAAAAGGAGTAGATCAGCTTGCGAAAGTAGTAGATACTTTAAAAACGAGACCTGATGATAGAAGAATGATAGTTAATTCCTGGAATCCTTCTCAAATGCATCAAATGGCCCTTCCTCCTTGTCATTATAGCTGGCAGGTAACAGTAACAAAAGGCAAGCTTAATCTGATGTGGAATCAAAGGTCAGTGGACACTGCCCTGGGTTTGCCGTTTAATATCGCGAGTTACGCAGTACTCTTGCATTTGTTGGCTAAGGAATCTAAGTTGAGAGTGGGAAGGTTGGTTGGAGCATTAACTGATGTTCATATTTATAGAACCCATATTGACGGATTAGTAGAGCAATTAAAAAGACAGCCCCTTCCTCTTCCAGAAATTGAAACCCCTAATTTTACATCTATTTTTAAATGGGAATATAAAGATACTGAACTCTGGGATTACAAAAGCTATGATTCAATAAAATTTGATATTGCAGTGTAATGGCATCAAAAAAACTGAGTATTGTTGTGGCTATGGATGAGAAAGGGCTAATAGGCAGAGGAGAAAATCTTCCATGGAGAATTTCTGAAGATTTAAAGCTGTTTAGAGAAATAACTACCGGCAATACAGTTATTGTTGGAAGAAAAACTTTTGAATCTTTTCAAGTTATGCCTCTACCAAACAGGCATAATATTGTTTTATCTAGAGGAGATTTCACTTTTCCAGGAGTTCAGGTTTTTGGAAGTTTTGAAGATGCACTTAGTTTTGCAGAAAATCTTAATGGAGAGATATTTGTTGCAGGAGGAAAATCTATTTATGAGCAAGCGCTTTCTCACGCAGATAGATTATATGTTTCACATGTAAAAGGAGTATATGAAGGGAATGTTTACTTTCCTGATGTAAACTGGAGCGATTTTACGGAAATTACTTACAGGAGAAGAAATTTTGATAATTTTACTTTTAAATTATATGAGAGAATAAGCAAAACCTAACGGTTTTTCTTATTGATTTTTCCCTAGAATAACCGAATTTTGCTGAGCGCAAAATTCTAGTCTTTCATCTGTATCTTAATGTTAATGGAACGGGGTATAGAAAGTCTCATAATTGAATGAAGGACTCGGTCGTTGCTTGGCATGTCGATAAGCCTTTTGTGGATTCTCATTTCAAACCTGTCAAATGAAGCTTTACCGTCACCGCAAGGGCTTTTTCTTGTTGTTACTTTTAATTTTTTAGTAGGAAGTGGAATAGGCCCGGAGATGTTGATCCCTGCTTGCTTTGCTATGTCGTTTATTGTTTCGCATATTTTATTCAGTTCATCTATATCTGAACTTTGCAGTTTTATTCTTACTTTGGACATCTTTTAGAGAGAAAAAGTATATTTAAAAAGGTATTGGTAAGCAGAAAGCTGTGAAAACATATTCCAGACAATAAAAATCCTTAAAAAGTCAGAATAATAATCTATGCAATGAGAAGGTATGCCACTGTTGAGGAAAGAGTTAGACAAGTGAGAGAGGCAGGCATTCCTTATTGGTCATTTAAAGGAGCACCTGAAGCCGAAACGGGCGATGTAAAAACCGAGGGTTTTTTGCATCTAAGCGAAGAATGTTTAAGCGTAACTCCTGAAACATCTATTTCCGGTCATGATGTGGGTAAGGGCAGGCTAGGAAGGGGTATCGTAAATTTAAGCAAGAAGTTTATACCTGCCCTAAATAAGGCTGCCGGAAGAAATTTTTCGGAAAGAGCATATATTGTTACCGAATTAGATAACATATACTCGCCTGTATTAAGAGTACACTTTATTTATGATTCTGTTTCAGATATAACTCATTGTTTTGCCCTTCCAGATATAGAAATACTTTCTAGACCATAATTTATCCAATTACCTTTTTAAATTTCAATTCCTTGAATGCTTCATGAAACTGGGAAGGATTCTCGGCTTTGTTGCAGTTATAATCTTAATTGTTAATTTGGCTTATTTCTACCCTCGTATAACCGGACAAGGATTTTATGAGCCAGAAATAGTTAACGTTACAGAAGTCATAGATGGAGATACTTTTAAAACAGAAGGCTCAAGCATAAGATTATTGTGCCTTAATACTCCTGAGAAAAACAAGCCATTTTATGAAGAGGCAAAAATCTTCCTAGCTGAATATGAAGGAAAAGAGATTCAGATTTTAAGGGACAAAGATGATGAGGATAAGTACGGAAGAAAATTAAGATTTGCTTTTTATGGAGAGAGTTTTATTAACAAAGAGATTGTGGAAAAAGGACTATCTCATTTGTATTTGTGCGAAGGAACGCGCTATTATTCTGATTTGAAGGAAGCAGAAGAAAAAGCAATGGAAAATGAAGTTGGGATATGGAAAAAATCTGAAAGCAGATGTTCGGGATGTTTTGAGCTTATCAGCTTAGAGCCAGAAGCAGAGTTTTTTACAATAAAGAATAATTGTGATTATGAATGCAAGGGGGAAGTTAAAGACGAGGCAAATCATTTTTTTCAGCTCTCATTGAAAGCATGGGAAGAAAAGACAATAGAGAGCAATAATATCTGGAATGATGGTGGGGACAGGTTTTTTTTAAGAGATGAAGAAGGATTGTTGTTGTATTATTCTTACTAAAATTTGTTATTACTAATTTATAATTAAAAAAACAGGGCTTAATTTATAAACAAAGGGTACTTGTTCATATAAGGAGGTCGAGGATTTTGGATTAAAAATGCCTGCTAAGAAAAAAGAAAAAACAGAAAAAATTGAGGTAATTCACAGGAACGAAACTCCAAGAGTAGTGCAGAAAAGAAGAATAATAATGCCTGTCAGGCTTGACGCTTTGAAGTTTGGGATTGCTGGGGGAATTTTAGGAGCTTTATTTGTTATATTGATGACTGTTGCAGCAATGTATGGAGTGTTTGAAAAGTCAGCTGAATTAATAGCTGATATGTATGGGATTTTTGGATATAATTTGAGTGTTCTAGGAATTCTTTTAGGAGCAATTTTTGGCTTTATAGACTGCTTCATATTTTTTGGGTTGCTGGCTGCACTTTATAACTGGCTTACCTGATTTTTTCTTTTTATTTTATTTCTAATTTTACTATTTCTAAAAGTCCGAAAGCTATAACACAAAGCCCTGTCATAATCATCCACTCATTTATTCCTAAGAGTGTGAACTCAAAAAATTTGTTTAATCTAGAGTAAATGACTGCCATATGCAAGGCCATTGAGGTTGCGATTGCATAGATTACGTATCTGTTTAACCTGAATTTGTAAAAAGGCTGTTTTGTTCTGCAGTTAAATACAAGGAACATCTGGAATAAAACAGAGGTTGTGACTGCCATCGTCCTTGCTCTCGCAATATTGCTAATATCTCCTCCTAGAGCATAATAAAAAGCAAGAAGACATATTAAAAATGCAAACACTCCTGCGGCAATTGTGAATGAAATAGTTCCTTTTATTAAAGATTCTTTTGCAGGACTTCTTTTCATCACATCTTCTTCTGCTTCTTCTCTGGAAATAGCTATGGCAGGAAAAGAGTCTGTAATCAGATTAATCCACAAAATCTGAAGGGGAAGCAAAGGAAGAAGCATAGGATTTTTAAAAGCGAGAATGACAAACATTATCAGTAGAAGCTCGTTTGTATTAGCTGAGAGCATATACTTAATAAATTTTTTAATATTGTCATATATTCTTCTCCCTTCTCTGACAGCCTTGACAATTGAGGCAAAATTGTTGTCTAAAAGAATCATATCAGAAGAGTCCTTGGCGACATCAGTTCCTCTTCCAACTGCAATCCCAATATCTGCTCTTTTTAAGGCAGGAGCATCATTAACTCCGTCTCCTGTAACAGCAACTATCTCCTTGTTTTTCCTTAAGACTTCAACGATTCTTAGCTTATCTTGAGGAGAGACTCTTGCAAAAATAGAAACTGTTTTAAGAGCATTGGACAGTTCTGAGTCCGGCATTTTTTTTAGCTGCGAGGCCTCAATTACTCTTCCTGTCAGGCCTATTTCTTCTCCAACCGCCTTTCCTGTTAGTGCAGAGTCTCCTGTAATCATAATCACCCTAATTCCGGCATCATTGCAATCTCTTATTGCCTGCTTAACTTCTTTTCTTGGGGGATCAATCATTCCCTGGAATCCTATAAAAATAAGATTTCTCTCAGCAATCTCTTCTGTTATTTCTTTGCTTCTGCGAGTTATTGTTTTATAAGCGAACCCTAGCACCCTCATCCCCTGGGAGGCGAGGTCTCCGTATTTTATTTTAAGCTCACGCTTTCTTTTGTCTGTTAGTTTTTTGACTTTTCCGTTAATAAGTTCTGCATTGCATCTCTGCACTATAATTTCAGGAGCCCCTTTAACATAACTTATTAAGTTGCCTTTGCTGCTTCTTACAATAGACATCATCTTTCTTTCAGATGAAAAGGGAAACTCTTTTATTCTGGGATATTTTTCAGTTTCTTCTTTTTTGTTCAGTCCATATTCGTGTGCTGCTAAAACCAGTGCTTTTTCAGTAGGGTCGCCTATAACATAGTCTTCCTTGCCATATTCTATTCTAGCATTGCTGCTTAATATCCCTGCTTTAAAAAGAAGTTCAGTAGACTTATTTTTAGTAAACTTGTCAGTTATCTTATTGTCTACAAATATTTTTCTAACAGCCATTTTTTCTTCTGTAAGCGTGCCTGTTTTATCAGTAAGAATATATGTTGTCCTGCCGAGAGTTTCTGCTGCAGGAAGTTTTCTTACTAGACTTCTTACTTTAAGCATTCTCTGTGTTGCAAGAGCTAAAGAAATAGTGATTACAGCTGGCAGTCCTTCCGGAATAGCAGAAACAGCAAGACTAACTGCTGTTTCGAACATTATTAAAGTCTCAAAGCCAAGAGAAATACCTAATATTGTAACTATCGCAATTAACCCCAGAATTATAATCCCCAGATTTCTCGCAAAGCTGTCAATTCTTTCTTTTAAAGGGTTTCCTTCAGATTGAATTTTCTGAACCATTTCAGCTATTTTTCCGAATTCAGTTTTCATTCCAGTATCTACAACTACTGCACTTCCATTTCCTTTGACTATCTCAGTGCCTTGATAAAGCATGTTTGTTCTGTCAGCTAACATCGTGTTTAACTTTAATACAGATGGGGATTTGCCTTCAGGAACGCTTTCTCCTGTTAATGATGCCTCATTAACTTGCAGGCTGTTGCTTTGAAGAATCCTGCAATCAGCGGTTATATTGTCCCCTTCCTCCAGAATCAAAATGTCTCCAGGAACAAGTTCACTTGCATTTATTTCTTGGACTTTTCCTTTCCTAATTACTTTTGCTTTTGGAACAAGCATATTTTTCAGGTTTTCAATAGCTCTTTCTGCTTTGTATTCCTGATGAAAGCCGAAAAGGCTGTTAATAAAAACAATGAGTATAATAATAAAAGAATCTGTTCTTTCACCAGCTATGAATGAGATAACTGCGGCTATAATTAATATAATAATTAAAAAAGAAGTGAATTGCCTGATAAAAATCTTAAAAGCGTTTAGTCTTCTTATTTTCCGGAGCTCATTAAGTCCATACTTCTTTAAACGTTTGGCTGCTTCCTCATCTGTCAGACCTTGTTTTTCTGTTTTTAACTGTTTTAAAAGCTCCCCCTCTTTTATTGCATGGAAATCCATAACTAAAGAGAGGAAAGAACAGTATAAAAAAGTTGGGGTTGAACCCCAACTTTTATAAAGAAAAAAGATATGGTTTTCATATGCCTAAAAAAAAGAAGGAACCTTCATTAGCATGGAAACTTGTAAAGCTTCCTTTTGTTGGAATCGGAAAGCTGATATCTTTAAGTTACAGAGGGCTGAACAAAAGGGTTGATGCAGGCTTGAAAGAAAGGAAATTAAGAAAGTCAGAGACATATACAGCAGAGCCTGTTTTTGATGGCTTTAAAGTTATTAAAGAAAAGAGCGGAGACTATTCATTTACTGAAAAAAGGCTTTTCAATGACAGTTTAATTGTCCTTATTTTTGGCAAGAGAGGGAGTGGGAAAAGTGCATTAGGATTCAAGTTATTGGAAAACATTTATAGCAGGACAGGAAGAAAATGCTATGCTCTGGACATCCAGCAGGACAAGATGCCTAAGTGGATTAAAAGCATAGACGATGTTGAGAAAGTTCCAAATGGAGGAGTTATTTTGATAGATGAAGGGGCTATTTCATTTGGCTCAAGAGATTCTATGTCTTCAAAAAACAAAGAATTAAGCAAGCTTCTTACAATAGCAAGGCATAAAAATCTGACTTTAATATTTGTAACCCAGAATACAGGACTAATAGACAAAAACATTCTTGCATTAACAGACACCTTGCTGATTAAAGAAGGCAGCCTGCTTCAGATGGAAATGGAAAGGAAAGAAGTAAGGAAGTTTTATGATAAAGCTAACGATTTTCTAAAATTTGTTAAAGATGACAAGAAAAGATATTTTTACCTGATTGACTCGGACTTTGAAGGCGTCTTGACTCACAAGCTTCCTTCGTTCTGGACTTTAGGATTAAGCAAGAATAAAGGATAAAGTTTATAAGTGAAAATATGCTAATAAAATCATAAAAGAGGAAAAATGAATTTTAGATTTACAAGGAAAAAAACGATTTTGTGTTTAATTGTGCTGGTTATAGTAACGTTAATATCAAGTTGGAATTTAACGCATCCATGTGTCTGTTGGATAACAAAATCTTCTGATTGTGTTTGTCCTTTAATGTGGGAACTACCGTTTCTTATTGAGTCATTCATACTTTTCGGCTTACCTGCTGGAATTATCTTATACATTATCTGGAGTTTAATTCAATCGAAACCTAAAGCAAAATCCAGAGGAAGAAAAAAATGACAAAAAGCTACTGGGTTTTGCTTGGTGTAGTTGTGTTGATTATTATTTTATTAATTATATGGCTGATTACTAAACTATAAAATGAGAGATAAGAAGCTAATAGATAAAATAGAAATTATAGCTGTAATATTATTAATTATTTTCGGGTTGTTTATTGTATATCAGCTAATATTAAAGATTCTTGGAGGCTCGTGGGCTACAGAAGACATTATTGTTGCATTATTAATCTTTGTTATTGGAATTGTGTTCACTATTGCTCTTAATTTAGTTAAGCTTAACCTGAAACATGAGTATCTTGAAAGGCAGTTTTACTTTTTAGCCAAAGACTTTAAAAAGTATGTTTCATTTAAAAGATAAAGGATAAAAGAGGAAAAAACAATGAAAGTAGCAATTAATGGCTTGGGGAGAATTGGCAGGCCTGTTTTAAAAATTTGCCTGGAAAAAGGAGTGAAAGTCGTGGCTGTAAATGACTTGGCAGATGCCAAGACGCTTGCCTATCTGCTGAAATATGACTCTGTTTACGGGAATTACGACAAGAAAGTAGAAGTAGGGGAAGGCTTTATTAAGATTAATGGCAAAAAAATTCTGGTTTTTTCAGAAAAAGAGCCTGAAAAACTGCCTTGGAAAAAATTAGGGGTTGATATTGTCGTTGAATCTACTGGCTTTTTTGAAAATGAGGCACATAAGCATATACGGGCAGGAGCAAAGAAAGTGATTATTTCTGCCCCTTCAAAAAATTGCGATGTAACAGTTGTTCCGGGAGTTAATATGGACAAATTAAAAAAAGAGCATAAAATAATTTCAATGGGGAGCTGCACAACAAACTGTTTGGCTCCTGTTGCCAAGGTTCTGCAGGATAATTTTGGCATTAAAAAAGGATTTATGACAACCGTCCATGCTTATACAAATGACCAGAAAATTTTAGATGTTCCGCATAAAAAGTTAAGAAGAGGAAGAGGGGCTGCTGTGAACATTATTCCTACAAGTTCCGGCGCCACAATCTCTGTTGCAGAGTCAATTCCTGAATTAAAAGGAAAAATGGACGGCCTGGCTTTGAGAGTTCCTGTTGCTTGCGGGAGCATTGTGGATTTTGTTGCTGAGTTGGATAAGGAAGTTACAAAAGAAGAAGTTAATGATGCTTTCAAAAGAGCAGCTTCTGGAAAATTGAAAGGAATTCTTCAGTATACAGAAGATGAGATTGTTTCTAGCGACGTTATAGGAAATTCCAACACAAGCGTTGTTGATGGCCTTTCAACCCAGGTTCTGGAGGGAAAAGGGAACTTGGTTAAAGTTTTAAGCTGGTATGATAACGAGTATGCTTATAGTTGCAAGATGGTTGACCTCATTAAGATGCTAAAATAATCTACACTCGGGCTAAAGCCCGGGGTATCACCACTAAATAAAAAACGTTAGAAAAAGCATCCAGAGAAAAATTGCAAATATTCAGAACCTATAAACTATTATTAAATGCTAAATTTTGAAAGGAGGTAAAAATGACAGAATTAAAAAAGGTAGGAGTTTTCTCTGCTGCAAAAATTTCTGCAATTTTAATGGCAATATTTGGTTTAATTGGGGCTATAATCATACTGATTTTAGGGGCAGCAATTGCGCCAGTTGTTGAATCTTTAGGTCTTGTTGAATTTGGAATAGCTGCAGTAATCATTGTTCCAATAATGTATGGGATTATAGGTTTTCTCTTGGGTGCCGTTGGAGCATTTTTTTACAATCTAATTGCAGGATGGATTGGGGGAATTAAGATGGAATTTGCAAAATAATGATATTTTATTTTTTATTTTTGATACAATAAATTTATAAGATAGCCTTCTGTTGTTCCTTAAAATAGACGGTTATTAAACTATGGAACTTAGTATTTTCTTAAGCCTAACGGAATACTTAAAAGATTTGATAATGTCCAATCTTTATCTTGGGGCATTTTTAGCAGCTCTTATAGAGACTATTTTATTTTCACTAGTTCCCGGCGAGGTTGTGATGCCTTTGGCAGGCTACTTGGCTTCTTTGAATAATTACGGATATCCTGGACTTCTGGGTGTTACTTTGTGTGCTACATTAGGAGCTGCAATTGGAGCAGTGCTTATTTATTACATTTCTTTAAAGTTTGGGAGGTTTTTTATCTTAAAATACGGAAAATATTTTTTTGTAAATGAAGAGAATCTTTCTGCTGCTGAAAAATGGTTTGAGAAATATGGCACAAAGGCGGTGTTTTTTGGAAGAATGGCTCCTGCATTAAGGGAGTTAGTTTCCATACCTGCCGGCTTTTCAAAAATGAATTTTAAGAAATTTATTCTCTACACTTTTATCGGAACTTTTATATGGACCCTTTTTTTAGTTTCTCTTGGATTTTTTCTTGGAGCTTATGTTGAAACATTAAATCTCTCAGGCATATTTGGAAAAATAGGAATTTTTCTTCTTTTAATTATCTTTATTTACTTTATCCTTAGAATTTTATCAAAAAGGTTTGAAAACAAAAATTTAAATATAAACTAACGTTTGTATATTTAACGTTTGTATACTAAAAGAGGAAAAAATGTTATTGGATTTAATCATCATCGGAGCAGGTCCTGCAGGAATGACTGCAGGAATTTATGCAGCAAGAAGGAAACTTAAGTTCCTTATTTTAAGTATGGATGTAGGGGGGCAGATGTCATGGAGTTCTGAGGTTGATAACTATCCAGGAGTTCCTGATGAAAGCGGGATAGCTCTTGTTAATAAGTTTAACAGTCATCTTAAAGAATATAAAATAAAGGTTAAGCAGGAAGAAGCCTTAAAATTAGAAAAAGATGCAAAGAAAAATATCTGCAATGTTAAAACAAAGAAAAACAACTATGGGAGCAAGGCAGTTATTATTGCCTCTGGAAAAAAACCACGAAAGCTAGGGGTTCCTGGCGAAGACGAGTTTATAGGGAAAGGGGTTAATTATTGTGCAACTTGTGACGCCCCTTTATATAAGGATAAGATTTGTGCAGTTGTCGGAGGTGGAAATTCTGGAATGGACGCTGCATTGTTTTTATCAAAGTATGCAAAAAAAGTTTATATTTTAGAAGCTATGCCTCAATTAGGGGGGGATGCTTATCTGAGAGATAAAATTCTCGCAGATCCGAAAATCCAGGTTTTAAATTCGGTTAAAGTTAAGGAAATTTTAGGAAACAAATTTGTGCACAGCTTAAAATATGAAAAGGAAGGCAGAGAAGGTATATTGAACGTCGAGGGAATTTTCATTGAAGTGGGATTAATAAGCAAGTATGATTTTACTGATGTTCAGAAAAATAAATGGGGGGAGATAATGATTTATAGAAGTACTATAAGCCATGAAGAGAACATGACAGACATTCCTGGCATTTTTGCAGCAGGCGATTGCACAGATATTCCAAGTAAGCAGATTATTGTTGCAGCAGGAGAAGGAGCCAAGGCGGCTATTGCATCATTTAATTATATTGACAGGTGGAAAGAAAAATGAATAAAATAGAAGAACCAGAGGAAGAACAAGAGCTAGAAGGGGCAGGAAAAGAAAAAGAAGAAGGACTAGAAGGGCAATCAGAAGACTCAGAAACACTCGATTTTCTGCAGGTAAAGCAAAAAAGATATGAAGTAGAATTAGACTCCGCTCCAGTTAAAAGAAGTTCTAGTCTAGGAAAGATTTTGATGGCGATTATAATTGTTTTACTTGTTATTGCTGTTTTAGCTGTTCTTGCATTTATGTTCTTATAGCTTTAAGAAAGATAGGTTTAAAAAACATTTTTTCTTAATGATGAAGATGAAAAATGGTGAAAAAACAAAATAAGCTGAGATTTTTTAAGCCGACAATAGCAAAGCTGCTGATATTTCTAGTGGTTTTTGTAGTTTTTGTTCCTGTAGTCAGCATTGATACCGGAGTCAGATGCATAACAGAACCCTGCGATTCTGCTTCAAGTGTTTCGCTTATAATTTACCTCATTTCAATGTTTGAGGATGTTACTGTTTTTGAATTCCTTTATACTTATATAATAGTAGGAGTAATAGTCTCTTATATTTTATCATGCTTTATTGTAATTTTTGTTGATTTTTTAAAGGAGAAGTTCAAAGACATTTAGATTATCTAGCTTCTTTTTGTAAAGTTTCAATAGCTCTTTTTAGTGCTGTTTCAAGAGACTCTTTCCATAGAATTTTATATTTTCTTTTAATCTTTAATCTTTTCTTTTTATTTATCAATTTTAAAACATTTTCTTCAGACGCGCCTGTAACATACTTTGAGTGATTTACCAAACCTAAGAAGAAATCATATTTTAGCGGGATTGGAACTTCAAATCCTTCATCATCCTTTCCTCGATCCCATTCGTAAACTTGTACTACAACAGGTTCTCTTTGCTCATAAGTTTCTAATAATTTTGTATAAACACAAACTTCAATTGGACCATCTTGTTCATGCCAATAAACTGTTTTATTTCCTCTGAATTCTTCAAGTACTCCATCCAATTTATCACTCTGGTCTTTGTCATATTTAAACCTTAGAATATCTGTGGAAATATGTTTTGCCCACTCCATAAGTAATAGAAACAAGATTATTTATTAAATTTTGTTGCATTGAATAATATATTTTTAACCGAACCTTATTAACCGAGGATACCAAAAGATTTAAATATAACCATTATTATGGTTATTATAACCTAAATAGAGGTTATTTAATACTATGGATTTATTAAATTTTCTTAAAGAAAACAAGAATGCAAGAAAGATATTTGGAAAAAGAGAACTGAAAATAATTGAAAAACAGCTTCTAGGAGTCAACCTTACACAATCCGAGAAAAACAGACTTTCAAGAGACATAAGAGAGAAATTTAAATTTATAAGGGAAGTTTCAAGATTTGAGGGTGAGTTTGATTTGAAAAAAGGGCTGATTGTCAGGGAAATGATAAAAGAGGCAATTGAGGTTATTAAAGAAAATAGGCTGTTTCAGAAAGTAGATGGTATCATAATTTATGGCTCTTTTGTAGAAAAAAGATTCCATCTTTTCTCTGATATAGATATTGCTGTGAAATTTAATAAGATAAACCTTAAAGAAGCTACAAAATTTAGGATTGAGATAGCTGGGAGATTGCCTAAAAAAATTGACGTGCAAGTTTATAATGCTCTTCCTAGAAAAATAAAAGAGGAGATTGATAAACATGGAAAATTTATCTATAAAAAACAGGATAATTGAAAAACTTAATGAAATAAGGGAGTTTATTAGCCAGTTATATGAGTTTATTCCTTCAGATATAAATCTAGAGAGCTATAAAGGAGATTTAAAAACAAAAGCGATATGTGAAAGATATTTAGAAAAGATTATTGAAGCAGTTGAAGATTTAGCTTTTTTGATAATAAATTATAAAAAATTGAAATATCCTGAAAGTGAAAAAGAAGTTTTCGATATTTTAAAGCAAGCAAATATAATCTCAGAAGATCTTTGTGAAAAGCTAAAAGATTGTAAGGGAATGAGGAATATAATTGCACACGAATATGGGAAAATTGATGACGAAATTGTTTTTGAAGCAGTTACAGAGCAATTAGAAAAAGATATAAATGACTTTATCAGTATTATTAAAAAGGAAGTGAGAAAATGAAAACTCTCTCAGATTTTAATTTTAAAGGAAAAACTGTTTTATTAAGGGCAGACTTAAATTCAGATGTTGTTGATGGAAAGGTTTTAATGAGCGAGAGAATAAAGGAGTCTGCAGTAACAATAAATGAACTGAAGCGGAAAAAAGCGAAAATCGTAGTTATAGCGCATCAGGGAAGAAAAGGGGATTCTGATTTTATCTCTTTAAAGCAACATTCTGCATTTCTGAATAAGTTTACAAAAATAAAGTTTATTGATGATATTGTTGGTGAAAAAGCAAGAGAAGCAATAGGTAAGCTGGAAGAAGGAAATACAATCCTTCTGGAGAATGTAAGGGGTGTAGAAGATGAGCTTAAGCCAGAAAAAGGAAAAGAAAACGAGATTGTTAAATTCTTTATCCCATTGGCTGACGTCTATATAAACGATGCTTTCTCTGTGTGCCATAGAGAACAGGCTTCTATAACTTTGCTTCCAAAATTCCTTCCGAGTTTTGCAGGCAGGCTTCTTGAAAAAGAAATCAATGCGCTAAAGAAAATAAAAATGAAAGATTGTTTGTACATATTAGGAGGAGCAAAGCCAGAAGACAATCTGAAATTATTGCATGGGAACAAGGTTTTAGCTTGTGGATTATTTGGGCAGATGTGTTTGATTGCAAAAAGGAAAAAATTAGGGGCACAGGACAGATATTTGCAAGGACAAATTAAAAGTTTTGATAAGGTTGTGAAAGAATTGGAAGGAAAATTGAAAAATGTTGAAACGCCTATTGATTTTGCTGTGAAGAAAAACGGAAAAAGAGAGGAAATTTTATTGGAAAATTTCCCAAGCGAATACGAGATATTTGATATAGGAAAAAAGACGCAGGAAAAATATGTAGAGGAAATTAGGAAAGCCAGGGCAATTTACATGAAAGGGCCTGCTGGATTTTGCGGAGAAGAGCAGTTTTCCAAAGGCACAATTGCTATTTTAAAGGCAGTTTCAGAAAGCAAGGGCTTTACATTAATAGGTGGAGGGCATTTATCAGACGCCATTGAGATCTCAAAAATACCAAAGGAAAAATTTAGTCATATCAGCCTGTCAGGAGGCGCTTTGCTTAGTTATATTGCAGGAGAGAAGCTGCCTGGATTACAGGTTTTGAGATAGCTTTATAAATATATACTCCTATATTATATTATGCAAAAAAGCAAAAAAGAGGGCAGTAAAAAGGGTTCTGAAGAAAGGCCAAAGGATAAAATAATTGTTAATCCTGTTAAAAAGAAAGGAATTAAAGATTCTACTGTGGCTATTATCATAATTGCTGCAATTTTAATTATTATTCTAATTTTAGGGGGGCTCATGGCGCTTCTTTTTTATTATCCTGTGTCAGGCCCTCAGAGAGATATAACAGCAGATACAAATATAGGACAAGCTTTTGTAGAAAAGGAGCGGGCATATGTAAAACTGTCTGATTCAGTTAATTTAGATGATGTTAAGACAATAGAGTTTATTTTTTACGATGAAGAAGGCAACCAGTATCTTTATTCTGCTTCATCTGTTAATCTGGAATATGAAATACTTCCAGAGGAAATAGGAGTGGAAAATTTTGATGATATTGTTTCTGTTTCAACTTTAATTGATTACGAGGAAGAGCCTGCTCCGACAACTCCTCCAGATCAAACAACAACCCGCCCTCCAGCTTATACCCCTCCCAGTACAGGCGGGAACGGGGGTACGGACGGGAATAATGATGAGGGATGTGAAGATGAATGTGATTCTGAGGGATTGTTTTGCGATGGAAATTCAGTTTATAACTGCAGTGAGGGAGAAGAAGGGTGTTTTGAATTGAATAGGGCTTATAATTGTCTTAAAGGCGAATTATGCAGTGCAGGAAAATGCGTTCCAGGGCCTTGCAGTGTTGATGCCAACTGTAGCTCAGATGGGTGCTATTCTGGGGAATATAGAGATTATTACTGCAATTCAAGTAATTATTGTGCGCATAATGTTCAGACAAAAACCGAAAATCTTACTAATGGAAATTGTAATGATAGTAAGGATAATGACTGCAATGGTTTAATTGATGAAGATGACTCTGGATGTTCGGGCCAGTCTGTCTGCGGAAACAATGTCAGGGAGCTAGAAGAAGTATGCGATGGGACCAATATTAATAAAACCTGCTCTGACTTTGGGTATACCGAGGGAAATATTTCATGTTGTAACAATTGTGAAAATTTTGATTTATCTGCATGTTATAACATAACATACGGCTATTGTTTCGATGGAGATAATGGAAAGGACTATCATGTTTTTTCAAATGTTTCACAAGCTGTTAGTTTTGATCATGGAGAGCCTTGCTCTAATGCAACAGGAGGGGGTGGAGGGGGCGGAGGTGTTGGAATTATCCTAGATAAGTGTAATGGGAGTATTTTATCTGAAGGGACGTGCAATGCAACAACAGGAAGGCCCCAGATAGTGGATTATGACTGCAATATCGAAAGTAGGGAATGTATAGGGGGAAGATGTGTATATCCTACAGCATGCGGCAATGAGCTATGTGAAGTAGGAGAACAAAAGAAATTATTTGTTGGAGCAAACGAAACTGTTACTTACTCTTATGCAGGAAACGACTATGAAGTCGAACTTATTACAACTTTATCTTCAACATCCGCTATTATGAAAGTAAATTCCTTGCAGAAAGAAGTTGCTGAAGGCAACACTTATACAACAGACGGTCTTCCTATTTATGTTATAAATGTAGTTCATCCGGCATTTGTAGGAGATGAGCGCTCAGTAACTCTATTTTTAGGTGAAGATAACAGGACATGTAATGAAGATTGTGAAGGTTTGTGTACTGATACATGTTTTAGTTTAGGATATGAATGCGGAAACTGGACAATATGCGGAGCACTTAGGAATTGTGGTATTTGCGGCATAGGAAAGCAGTGTGTTTCAGGAAAATGTGAGAATGAATCATGCGAAGATGAATGTTCTCAAGAAGGATTATTTTGTGAAGGAAACCTGGCTTATAACTGCACTAAAAAGTCAGATGGATGTTTTGACAGAACTAATATAACAGAATGCAAAACAGGATATCAGTGTGTTTCAGGAATTTGCGAGATAATTCCTGATTGTAATGACAATAGTGATTGTGTCAGTCTTAATAATGTCTGTTCTATTGGTTTATGTAATGCAACTGGAAAATGCGAAATAGTTTATAAGTCAACAAATAACATATGCAGGGCCTCTGCAGGAGAGTGTGATATTGCTGAGTATTGTTCTGGAAATTCTGTAACTTGTCCTTCTAATGTCTTTAAACAAGAAGGAACTGCTTGCACAGGAGGAACTTGCAGTGGAGGAGTTTGTACG
>Ga0172363_10000590_pt1 | contig 27973 bp, 22 predicted proteins | sample LakKivs2_kivu2a2_FD_114541 | JGI IMG/M metagenome (GOLD analysis project Ga0172363, IMG submission 114541) | Sediment microbial communities from Lake Kivu, Rwanda - Sediment s2_kivu2a2 | ecosystem: Environmental > Aquatic > Freshwater > Lake > Sediment | place: Rwanda: Western Province, Lake... | reverse complement strand
CTGGCTTTCACCAGTGGGCGTTCGCTCCGGCCGTGCAGCCCGTACCCTGAACACGGCTTGGCTTGGCCCATCAACGCGGTATTTTTACAACATCCCCACAAGGGGGTTTCGGCTCGCTCGCACGCCCGGGACTGACGGTCCCTAGCGCCGTTCGCGTCCGTACTTCGGGGGCCGCCCAATCAACGGACCACGAGCAGGGATGAGGGCCGGGGCATGAGCCGGTCCATTGCCAGCGCACTTCGCGCCAGCACGGACCCGCCATCATGGCGGCTTGTCGGATTGTCTGATCGTTTGAGGCCCGGCTGCCACAAGGGCGCCGTTGGCCTGTCTGTATTCGGTTGCTCCCACACTACGCTTGCCCGCGTCGGCGCCCCTCCCGGCCCGGTCTGGCGACCGGGAGGGGCCTAGTGGTGGCCTATGCCTTGACGGCGCGACGTTGCTTTCCGATGCGGCGCAACTCGTCTTCCACCGTCCGATGACGAACCGGAAGCCGCGACAGTCCCTTGACCGGTCGGCCATCAAGCGGCTCGCCGTTGCCAAGGGCCGGTGCCGGGATCGCGGAAGCCGAATCCCTTTTCTTCGGGATACGTTCTGCCTTTCGAGCCTTGCGGATTATCGCAGTCTGTGCCTTTCTAATGGCCGAAAGGCTAGTTTCCGTCGGACCATAGACGGCCGTGACGGTCACTCTGCGATCATCCGCCTTCACGGGCGGATTCTTTCCGCGTGCGGCATCGACTGCCGCTTGCTCACGCTTGGCTTCCTTTTTGGACTTAGGCCAAGCCATGCGAACGACGGGGTCGAACGTCACCGTGAAGGCTTCCGACGGTCCCGACACCTTGACCGGCATCGGGACAATCCGAAGAACCTTCGCGCCATCCGGAGGGGGATAAGGGCCACGCTCGCCCCGCTTTGTATCGGCGCGACGCGGGCATCGGATTGTCGGCTCCCGTTGTGGGACGTCAACCCGTACCGGCTTTCGTCCCTCGACTGGGACCGCGATCCTTTCGGAAGTCCCATCAGGGCGCGCGACAGTCTGCCAGCGGCAGATCCGGCCGCGGACGATAAGGGTGCCGGGATCCAGCTTTTCGCGGATCTTCGGACCTTTCTCGCCTTCCGGTGTCCACAAGGGTACCGGCTTCCAAGTAGGCTCCACCACGTTAGACGCGGGGTCCGTTGTATCTGCCATCGGATTATCTCCAAGGCGAGTACGGTAGGCACGGTGCCGACCGGCACCCGCGTGCGTAGTGTGAAGATGTGAAGGAACGTGAGCCGCGTGGCTCCGACCTTATGTGTATGGTCGGGCTTGTGCCGCGCACTACACACTACCGACACCACACACAACGGATGCGCATAACCCCATTGTTAGCAATGCGTTGGGAGTATGACCCCGTTGAACGGTACGGGATCAGAGATGCCCCATGTTTCCGGAAAATCCCACAGTCTCGCAACGGCCAGGGCAGGACCGGTCGTGTGACCCGGGGGTGGAGGGGGGTAAGCAGGTAACGCGGGCCAAAGAACCTTCTTCCGACCCCCGATTCTGGACCCTGTCGGTTCTTGGCTGGTCCTTTTGGCTGATGAACAAGCCGGAGCTGGGCTGGGGCTGGTCGTTCCCGGGGTCGGTTTCGGTCCGCAAGCCCCAGCTTGGCGTTCTTTTCCTTTGGTGTCAAGCATTTTCTTCGGGGATCTTCCTGTTGACGTGTGGGTTGTGGGGTGGTAGGGTTTGTTGGAGACGTGAGACCGGTTCTATGGGAGGTGTTCCTTGAGTTCTGATCATCCGATTGTCCGGACGGTTCCGCTGAACTTCGATGCGTTTGCTCGAAGGGGCCGGGGCGGTGGTGGGTACTGGCGGGAGGTGCGCGCGGGTTTGTCGGGCTTGACGATGGAGACTCAGCTCGACGTGGAGATGGGGGATGGTGCGGTGGGGATGGACGTAGACCTCTTTGAGCGGCGCCTGGTCGCGGCGGTTCAGTACGTCCGCAAGGAGGCGTTGAAGGCCAAGCGCCGTTTGTCGTTCCGGGTCAGCCGGGACTTGGAGAACGGGCGTCTGTTCCACATCCGGAAGGTTGTGGACGAGGTCCATGTCAAGGAGGTTCAGGGGTTGCTTCAGCTTGAAGCGGATGAAGCTCCTCCTTCGGAGGGTTGACCGTTGCCGTCTGAGGACCTGACGGTTCTTGCCCCGGAGGGTGCTGCGAGTCGTCTGAGGGCGTACATGGAGGAGACGCGCCGGGCTCAGATGGGCCTGGTGCGCGACGATCTTGTCCGCCCTTCAGAGTCTGTGGAGAGCAGTGTCAGTCCGGACCTGATGCGCAAGGTGGCGCTGGCGTTTACGGACCAGACCCATGAGGTGGCCGACCCTTTGGTGAAGGGAGGTCGTCGTCCGGCGAACACGTTTGAGCGGCTGGCGCGGGCGGGGATTCCGCCGGAGGTGTACGCTCAGATGGCTCAGACGGCGGAGTTTCCGCGGATCCTGAACCGCACTGCGGTAGAGTTCGTGATTCTTCCCCAGCTCCCGGCGATTCAGGCCGCGCTTTGCGGCAAGGCGTCTTCGGGCAGCGAGAACGCGGCCAGGGTGCTTTTCGAGCTTTCCCGCCTGATGGACAGCCAGACTGTTGATGACGTGCGGCGGGAGTACGCGGCTCTTGACGACGCTGCCTTCCGCTCTAGGCTCCGAGAGGAGCTGAACGCCACCATCGCCATGCTGGATGAGCTGGACGGAGGTCAGGGTGCTTGACCAGGCACGCATCGACCTCCTGGTGCGCGCCTCGGGGCGGCTGAAGGCTGTCGAGGAGCGGATGGCCAACCGCTGGCTTGCGGTGAAGTACCGCCAGTACCTGAACGGCGGCTGGATCCGCCCAGACGGAACCGTCGCCAAGCCGCACACCCCAGCGATTGCCTTCCATGAAGCCTGCAAGGACCCCGAGCACCACACGTTTGTGATCGGAGGGGGACGCCGCAGCAGCAAGACCTTCACGGCGATGTCCGAGTTTGCGGCCTGGGTCCGCGGAAGTCGCCCGTGGGACAACTCCAAGACCTGCCCGCTGGGCATCCCGCGGCGCTGGCTGATTGTCGCCCCCAACTACAGCACGGCGGTCCCGGACGTGATCGAGCCGTACCTGCTCCAGAGACTCGGTGACATCATCGTCGACAAGGTCCGGAACCAGCAGAAGGCCCTGGTCACCGCAGTTCTCCGAGACGGCTCGGTCATCCGGATCAACACCTACGAGCAGTTCCTGAAGGTCGGGCGGGAGCAGACCTCCGTGTTCCAGTCGGGGCACTACGACGGCGTGTTGTGCGACGAGGTCCCGCCCAGAGAGGTCTGGCTGGGCATCAAGCGCGGCTTGGTCACGGGGCGCTCTCGGGGCTGGGGCAAGGCCATCATCGCCGCCACGCCAAGCCAGGCGGAGTTTGGCTGGCTGTACGACGAGGTGTATTGCCACGCCCACAACAAGGGCGGTGACGAGCGCGGGGTCTGGGCCACGGAGTTCTCGATCTACGACAACCCGTCCAACACGGACGAAGCCATCGCCTCACTGGCCGTCGGACTCACCGACGAGGAGCAGGAGGCCATCATCTGGGGCCGGTTCCGGCACCTGACCGGGCGCGTCTACAAGACGTTCAACGAAGACATCCACCTGTCCGGCACCGACCCGCTTGTCGACGCCGAGGGCTTCGCCACCTCCTGGCCCATCATCATGTCCGTCGACCCGGCCTGGAGGCGACCCTGGTACATGCTATGGTCAGCCCTCGACCCGCACGGCCGCCTGCACCCTGTCCGCGAGTGGCCAACCCGGGACTACGAGAAGATCCGCGACTGCTCCCTTGGCGAAAGCGACTACGCCAAGATCATCGAGGAGATCGAGAGCACGCTCCCTGTAAAGATCCGCGGTGGTGCGGAGGCCAGGGGCCGCGACCGAGTGGCCTTTCGCTGCATGGACCCGAACGCCGGACCATCCTCTGTGGGAGCGGCTGGCTCCGGCAAGAGCATGTCCCAGCTCCTGGAGCCCTGGGGGTACTACTTCGACGTGGAGATCGAAGACAGCATCGAAGCCGGGCACACCCAGATCAGGGACATGCTCAAGCTGCCAAACCCAGACGCCCCGCTCTCCGAGCTGAACTCCCCCGGCCTGATCATCCACTCCACGCCCGACAACCCGCTCAGGAACCTGATCTGGGCGATGAACCACTACATCTACGACGACTACCGCGACGCCAGCCGCTCTCCCAAGGAGCGCGTGCGGGACATGGGCAAGGACCCGGCCGACGCCCTGCGGTACGCGAAGATGTCCGAGCCGTGGTACTTTGACTGGCGCGACCGCGGGCGACGTTTCCGTGAGGCGTCAGCTCGCCGTGCTCAGTCCCGGCTCAGGAGTCGATACGCATGAAGCAGCACCCGGACAGCCTGAGCGAGAACGTCCTGGAAACAGAGCCAATCGCCCACGAGTCGATCCTAGGGCTCATCAAGTGCATCAAGTCCGACTACGCCATGATGCAGTCTTGGCTGGACCGACAGGCGTTCTACCGCTGGAAGCGGTACGGCGCCGGAGATCCAGGTCGTCGCGGTGTGACCTCGCCCTGGGTTGGCGCCAGCGACATCGTCATGCCGCTCGGCGACGCCTACTGCAACCAAATCGTCGCCCCGCTGATGACGGCGCTCTTCGGGGGCAGCAAGCACTGCCGGATGGTTCCGATGAATCCGCAGGCGTGGGACACGCGGGCATCCGCCGAAATGCTGATGGAGGCATGGGCCAGAGGCTGGGGCACGTTCGGGCAGAAGGACCTGAAGCGCCAGCTCAACTACGCCCTGTCCAGCCTGGCTCAGACCGGCCGCGGCGTGCTGATCGCGGAGTACGAGTACCGCACCCGCGTTGAACTCCAGAAGATCCGCCGAGAGTCCCTGCCTGGCATCCTGGGCAAGCTGGTCGTGATCCCGAAGATCACTGCGGTCCAGCGCGAGCAGCTCATGCAGGCCATCCCGGACATGAACAGCCCGGACATCCTGGCCTTCTTCGGATCCGAAGCGCCCGTCCAGCCGCTGGACAGTGAACTCTTCAAGCACTACGAGGATCGGATCAAGTCCGCCGTCATCCGCCTGTACCGGCTGGACTACGAGGAGAAGATCGACCGCGTCGCGTGCAACGAGATCATGTCCTACCTGCGCAACGGGACCAGCGAGAAAACGCTGGAAGTCGTGACGCGCTCCGTGATTGAAGACGGCCCGCGACTGCGCAACGTGGAGATCCAGGACCTCATCCTCCCTCCGCGCGCTCCGATTGACCTGTCTCGATGCGACCGCGTGGTTGTCCGGACGCATGTGCCTAAGGGCGAGCTGGAGGAAATGGCCCGCGACATGGAGTGGAGCAACGCAGAGCACGCGGCGGAGCAGGGAGGCCGCGACGCGCTGATCACAGACTCCATGTATCAAGAGCGACTGGCTCGCACACTGGCGGCTTCCTCCGGCCTGGACGTTGATGATAGCGACACGGTGGAGCTGTGGCGCGTTTGGTCGCGCGAGGAGATCCATCGGACGGGCGGAAGCGTCCGCGAGATGGTGTACCGGGTCGTCGAGCCCAACAGCGGCGCGGTTCTCTACAAAGCCGAGGCCCAGTCCGTCCCGCTGACCGTGATGACCATGGAGGCGAACGCTGACGACTACTTCGACTCGCGCGGCGTCGGCGAGATCCTGAAGGACCCTGATGCGCACGTCACGGCGCTGTACCGCGGTCTGGAAAACACCGTCACGCTGACCACCTACCCCACCTTCCAGGCCAAGCGGAAGGTCTTCACGGACCCTGACTTCGAGGACATCGCTCCCGGAGACGTGATTCCGGTGGACGCAGCCGGTGACATCGTGCAGTTCCCTATGGCGTCGAACACAATGCCGCTGGAGCGTATGTTGCATTCGCTGCTGATGTGGCCCGAGCGCCTGATCGGCGGCCTCGACAACCAGATGACGTCAGATGAAAACTTCGACCGCCCAAGGACGGCGACCGAAATCGGGAAGATCGACTCTTCCAGGAAGCGGCTGCTGGGAATGCGCGCCATGGTCGTCCTGGACGACTACGCGCAGGCACTCCAGCAGGTCTGGCGACTGATCCTGCGTCACGGCCCGGAAGAGCTGTACCTGTCGCTTGCCGGAGAGCGCCCCGAGCGCCTCACCATGGCCCAGATCCGAGGCGAGTTTGCCCTTCGGCCGGCTGTGTCTGCCGGAGACCTGGACCCGGCGTCCAGGTATCAGAGGCTGATGGGCCGCTTGCAGGTGATGATGCAGTGGAAGCCCATCCTCGACTTGGACATCACGCGGGTCCCCAACTACACACGAGCATTTCTCGACGTGATGGAGGAGGACGACCCCGTGGCCGCCAGAGCCTTGCTGCCACCGCGGCCGTCTGAGCAGATCCAGGGGATCATGCAGTCCCGGCAGGCGGAGGCGGAGCGGCTCCAGCAAATCAAGGCCCTTGCGGAGAAGCTCGACGCCAACGTCCCGACGAACCCGGAGGAGCTGCTGGCCTTCTACAAGGCGGTCAGGGAGATGCTCCCGCACAAGAACTTCCAGCGCCTGAACGAAGCCGCCGACCAGGCCCGCCACCAGACGGAGGTCGACGCTGGCGCGCTGGCCAACCAAGGAGGACCATGAAGAAGCTCTCAGCCCTGCTTGACCTGCTCATTCCAGCCCGCGTTGATTTGCGGCGGCTCCGCATGGTCCTGGACGAGGCCGAGCGGGACACCGAGCGCGCAACGCGGAATCTCTGCGAGGAGATCCAGGGCTTGGAGGAGGAGGCGGAACACTGGCGCAGAAAGGCAGAGGCTTTGGTCTATGGGCCGCAGCCCGGAGAGTCGGAGTCTGCCTTCGCAGACAGGATGCGCGAAGACCTCGATGCGATCCGCTCCACGGACGGGGCAAAGGCCCTGCTGTACCTCCTCTACCGGGAGGAGGAGGAGGTGTTCGCCGCGTGGTTGGACGCCACCCCGGCCGATGCGGCTGAACTCCGCATGAGCGCCATTGCTTCACGGCGAATGCGCGCCGGATTGGTCAAGGCGCTCTCCGCGGCCAAGGTCCGCGAAAGCGCTGTCGGCCGCGCCGCGGCCAACAAGGCCGGGGAGTACGAGAGATTTCTCAGGGCCGCCAAGAAACCCACTTGACACGCTATTTCCCCACTGATACAGGAGCACACATGAACTTCGGAGCAGATGACTTCTCTGGCGGCGACGCAGGCGGCGACGGCTTCGGCGGGTTTGCTGGCGGCGAGGGCGCCGAGGGCGCTGAAGGCGCGGTTCGGCCGACGGATCTCGTCCCGGAGATTTCCGAGGCGGGATGGTCGGCTCTCTCCGAGAGTGACCGGGCGTCGATCATCGCGGACCGCAAGCGCTTCAAGTCGATGCGCAGCGAGCACGAGGCCCTGCGGCAGGAGTTCGCGGAGATGCGCGGGCTTGTCGAGGGTCTGAAGGCCGGCGGTGGCGGCGGCAAGCCGCCCGCCAAGCGGGAGGTGTCGGACTTCTCCGACGAGGAGCTGAACCACTTCCTGCGCGAGGCCCGTTCTGCCCGTGCGGCAGGCGCCGCGGCCCCCGAAGACGAGGCAGTCCAGGCTCGCCTGCGCCTGTTGGGCGACGGCTCCCTGGAGGACGAGGCTCGCATCGAGCTGGCGGCCCGCCGGGCGGCGGCTCGCAACCAGCCAGCGCTGGAGAGCCTTCGCGCAGAGCGCGCCGGAGAGGCGCGTGGCGCGGCCATGAATCGCAGAGTGCTGGAGATCGTTGGCCCGAAGCTCATGTCTGAGATGGTTGGCCCGCAGGGGGTTCTGCGGAAAGACCATCCGGTTGTTGAGGCGGCCTACGAGCGGGCTCAGCAGTTTCTTGCGGACAGACAGATCGACCCGAAGAACTCCGAAGCCGTTGGGATGGCGCTGGAGCGGGCCTTCGAGGAGGTCGTGGGAAGCCGAGGCGGAGGCGGGCGCGAGAGCGTCCGCGGGCGCCTAGAGCTGGGCGTTGGTGGTGTCCCCGGGGGCGGTCCCCGGACGAGAGCTGCCGCGAACATCTCGGCCCTGATCAATCAGGGAAAACACGCTGAGGCCACGGATCACGCCCTGGATCAGTTCCTGTCCGGGAATGGCGTTCACCCTGCGTTTGCGGTGAATGGCCACTACGCCGGCAGGGGCTGACCTCGCCCTGACCGCGGTCTCCTGACCGAGACAATCCCATGGTATTTGGATCTCCCTACGACTTCGGCGGTCCTCCGTCTGGCAACAACTGGACGCACAACACGGGCGTCCGGGCGATGGTCGTCCACCCGAAGCTCATCAACATTACTCCCGGCAAGACGGTCCTGTGGTCGCTGCTCGGCGAGGTGACCATCAAGTCCCTGGGGCCGTTCTGGCTTCAGACTGAGCTGGACTCCATCGACCGGAACAACGCCTTCGCGGACGGTTCGGACTTCACCTACGGGGACGAGCGGGTTCCGGTGCGGGTCGAGAACGTGCCGATGATCTCCCGGAAGAACGTGAAGCTCGCCGGAGCGACCCTGGAGGACCAGCATCTTCCTGCCATCGGGCAGGTCAAGAAGCAGCAGCTGGAGATCGCCATGGGCTCGCTGAAGCGGGACCTGAACTACCGGCTGTGGAACAGCAAGAAGGTTCTGGTGGGTGAGCCGGAGGCGCGCTCGACGCGCGGAATCGTCCAGAGCCTGACTGGCGCCTCGAAGGTGACTGGCGGCGCGGGCGCGACCCTGACTGAGACGATCTTCAAGCAGCTCCTGCTGAAGCCCGTCTACGATTCCGGGTTCGAGCCGACGGACGTGGTCATGTCGGACGTGATGCGCCACACGGTGGACTCGTTCTTCACGGACGCGAAGCCGGCAATCATCAACGCCTCCGAGCACAAGGTCATCAGCCACGTCAAGGTGTACGACTCCCCGTGGGGGCTCGTGAATCTCCACGCCGAGCGGCCCTTCTACCTGGACGGCGGGGACTACGACGGCGCTGGCGCGCAGTACACGGTGGCGGCGAACACCGGCCCGCTGTTCGCCATGGAGCGTCAGCAGTGGCAGAAGTTCATCTTCCGTCCGACCCGGCTCTATGAGCCGCAGCCGCGCGGCGACTACTACGAGGGGGTTCTCCAGATCGACTGGGGCCTCCAGGATCTGGCGGCGACTTCCGGCCAGCTCATCCACAACTACGTCACGATCTGAGCGGAGAAACTGAGATGACTCGTACACACGGTGGCAGCATCCGCGGCAGTCGCCTGGAAATCCTGCACTTCTCGCACTTCCACGGCGCCTCCGGCGCATTGGGCACAGCCGACCTGACCGGGTACATGCTCGGTCAGGCGGCCACCGGCGTGAAGGTGGGCCGCGGCAGGGTTGCGGAAATCTCCTGCCAGATCGGCGTTGGCACGGGCTCTACGGACTCGGTGCTGACCGTCACGGCGTACAAGAACACCGCTTCCGGCGGGGCCGGTGGCGTGAATGCCATCATGTCGGTGGCCCCGAACATCATCGCCACTGGGGCGAAGTCGGTCAGCTCCGATGCGGTGCTGAACGCCGGACTCGACATCCTCGGAGACGACGACGAGCTGATCGTCCAGTGGTTCTACGACTTCGGGTCGTCGACCGGGCTGACGGCTCCGAACGGCTTCGCGGTTCAGGTCGTGATCGAGCGGTTCGAGTGATCGGCGGCGGAGGGTTCCATGCCCGAAGTTCTCGTCTCGAATGAAGCATTCCGCAGGAAGGCGCGTCTGGCGCTCCGCCTTTGGGCTCGCCAGCGCCCTTCCGAGGTCCGAACCTTCCTGACGGATGCGGAAAAGTCTCGCTCGGAGTCCCGCTCTGGCGGGTTCGACAAGGGCCGCGACCTGGCTTTCAAGGGCATGTTGCCGGCGTTCGTTGTCGACGTCCTGAAGATGAGCGAGTGGCAGACCAGCTTCCAGTACGGCGTGCCGTGCGGTACGGGAGATTCCGACTGGGACCTTCGCCCCGGTCTACGCGACGCGCTCCTGGATGAGCTTCCTGCCGGTCGCGTCAGTGGCCATCGCGGAGAGTCTTCTCGACGCGGCTGGAGCTGACGGATGCTGTTCTACACCCCGGATCCCGAGTGGAGGGAGGTCGACTACGCGGGGCCGGCGGTGATTGCCGCTGGAGCGAACCATCCAATCCTGCGGATGACGCTCTTCAGGTCGCCTGCGGCATCGCAGCGCAACGCGCGTCGGGTGATCGTGATGCCGCAGGCGTCCGGCCTGCGCCACACGGGGCTCCCGTCCCTCATCACGAACAACCTGGACCCCCTCCTCGGCCCCGTGAGCGTCGGCGGCTCCATCGAGCTGACGGCGGTGATGTTCCTGGACTGCGGGTTCGACGTCATCCTCGCGTCGATGCCCATTGCCAGAGGAGATGCCGGGACCGGGAACTCGAAGGAGACGGGCAACCCGGAGTCTGACACGGAGTTCTCCATCGACTCTTGGGCGGAGACGCCGACGTTCACTCCACGGTACGGCCCGGCCTACGACGGGAACGGGATGATCGTCCCGGCGACGAACGATGCGTTCAGCCTGCCAGCCAGCTACCAGCCGTCAGGTGGTCCGCACCCGATGCGGGATCCAGCCCGCCTGAACTGCTACCAGGCGATGACGATGCTGACGCAGTTCATCCTCGGCAACGCGGTCCGGATGGGCTACGACCCGACCGTGGAGAACTGGCTTGGCGCATACGCAGCCTCGGGTGGTGCGGACACGGCGGCGTGGATGCTTGGCGTGGAGCGCGCGACGTATCACTTTCCCGGAGGGGTGGGGCAAGACAGCATCCCGACCCGCAACGCCTTCGGCTTTATGATTCTGCACAGCTGGCAGTCCTACGCTCCGGCCTTCCCTTCGTCGTTCTACCTGTCCAGCATCGCCAGGCGGCCTTCGGCTGGTGGCGACCCGCACTACGACACACAGAGCGCGACGATCAGTCAGGCTGGCACGGCACAGATGGCCACCTGGAGTGCGCTCAGTTACGCGACGCACGCCTCGGTGATCGACGACAACAAGCTGGTCAAGTTCCACTTCGCGGCTGGCGAGAACTCCGCGATGGGGGCGCCGTTCGACAATACAAACACGGCCGCCGTCGCATCGACTCACGACAACTGGTTCGTGATTGCCGCAGCACTTGCCCTGAGCGGGGACCACAACGTCCGGCTGGTGTTCACCGACATCGACCCAGCGACTGAGGCTGACGCCATTGCCGAAGGCGCGGACATCTACAGGAATGCGCTCTCGCCAGACGAGCTGGTCGATGACGTGAAGCGCTGGTTGCAGGCCATTACCGGAGAAAACCTCGTGTCAGACCCCACACCGATGCGCCCTGTCCCAGCCATGCCCATTGCCGCTCACAACAAGGGCTCGGCCACCTTCCTTTCCGGGACTGTCGACGACGAGGGGATTGAGGTTCTCGGCTTTGCAGGAGACCGCCGTCTCGGCGTCTGGGTCTCGAACGTCGGCGCAGACGACCTCCTTGTTGGCCACGACGAGGACAGCGCCACCTGGTCGCTGGCTCCGGCGGCAACGGGAGAGCAGCCGAACAGTGTCTTCATTCCCGGACAGGGACCGCTGTGGCTCAAGGCTGGTGCGTCGCAGACCGACTACTCGCTCTTCTGGTTCTAACCGCCTTGAACGCCGACCAGTACCTGCCGTTCTCCGAGATGGTCCGAGCTGTCGGCTTCGAGATCGAAGACCGCTCTGCGGGCCGAGCCGAGCAGATCAAACTGGCCATCAACCGCGCCTACTCGACCGTCCTGGCGAAGTACGAGTGGCCGCAGCTGGTCCGCGTTGTTGAGAGTGGCAAGCGCTCTGGCGATCTCGGCCTCGACAGCCTGTATTTCGTTGAGGGCGGGGAGGCGGAGGTCCCGCTCCCGAACGACTGCGGGAGGATCAAGAAGATCCAGCTGGTGCATCCGACGCCGTCCACGATTGAGCTGCTGGACCCAGAGGAGTTGTTCTCGCGCCTGGGAAGCTCACTGGACACGACTGGCGTTCCGAGGTTCGCCTGCGAGGTTGGCACGACGGCGCAGTTCGCCAGGCACGAAGAGGGCAGGGCGAGCATCATTGCGGACTCTCCTGACAACGACGGCCAGCGAACCCTGCGCATCGGCCTTCGGATTCGTGACGGCCTGACAGCGGAGGTGAAGTGGGAGGAGCTGTCTGGCGCGTTCTCCGCCGGCCTGTCGATTGCTGGCGGAAGGACGCTTCCAGCGGGGTACCCCATCGAGAGCGTTGAGGTCCCTGAAGGATGGCACGGGCATATCAGGATTCGGGGACAGTCTGGACAGCAGATTGGTTCTATCGAGAGCGACTCCATCCCGGAGAGTGACGCAGTCCAGGGCGCCATCGTCTACAGGCGGAAGCTGTACAGGCTTGGTCCGGTCCCGGACGTCGACTACCGCGCGGTGATCTCGTACTGGCGCACGGCGCCGCGCCTGACGCGAGACCGCCAAAGACCTCTGATTCCAGTCTCTGCCTACCTGATTGAGTCTGCCACAGCGTCCATGCTGACGACGCTGGGCAAGCCGCAGCCGTCTGGCGCGCGGCGCTTCGACGCAGCGTCCACGCTGGACCGCCTGATGGGCCAGAACAAGCCCGCTGGCAGGCGTGCTATCCGGCCGCGTCGCGGGAATCTGATCGGCGGGACGGACTCGCCGGTATGGTGATCCGACCCGACCTACACGACCGTGAGGTGCGTGCTGTTCTGGACGGTGTGCCCCCGTCGAGCGGCATGGTGAACCGGCTGCGGTCTCGGTACGGCCCGCCTGGCACTGCCCATCAGTTGCTGAATGTCGACCTTGACGACCTGACGACGGTGGCCAGGCGCGGCGGGCGCGTCGCGGTCCCAGTCGAAGACCTGGTCGACGCCAGCCTCCGGATCGCGGCAGCTCTCGACCACTACCCGCCGGACGCCGCGCTGCGACGGCTGTACATTGCGCAGAACGGTGGGGACATCTACCACACCTCCGACTTGCTCACCTGGCTCCCGGTGACCGGAGGGCCGGTGGATGTCCTCACCGACTCTGCGGTGATGTTCCCGATCACGGACGGTGTGTACGTCCTGCCGCGTGCCGCTGACGCGCCGTACATCATCGACGCCGCCGGAGCGATCTCGCAGTCGACTGGCCTGTTGAATGTTGAGCCTCCGCTGGGCGGCGTGGATGGCTGCTTTGCTATGTCCAGGGCCTGGATCCTGACCGTCGCAGCGGAACTGCACTTCAGCAAGCCGAATCCGACCGCGGCGGGAGCGATGACTGACTGGTGCCAGGATGGCACATGTTCAGGTATTGGCGGTCGCTTCCTGCTGTCTCCGTACAGCGGCGGTCGGCCGGTTGCGTGCCGCCCGTGGAACCGGCAGAGCATCATTGTCTTCTTCGACAGGTACATCGAGGAGGTGATTGTCGAGGACTGGAACAGCGGGGCCTTCAACCTTCAGACGCAGGCGATCCGCAACATCATGGAGCCACGCTACGGTACGTCGGCGCGCTCTTCGGTGGTGTCCATCGGACAGGAGATGTTCTTCCTGGATCAGTACGGCGAGTACCGCTCGTTGGTCCAGACCGTGAATGCGCAACAGGCCGGCGTGACCCCGCTGGCAGTGAGCGAGCCCATCAAGAAGATTCTCCCGGGCCGCCTGACGCACGCGCACGCGCACAAGAGCCATGCCATGATTTGGCAGGACAAGCTGTACCTCTGGGTGCCGCTGGACGGCTCGACGGAGTGCAACGCACGCCTGGTCTTGGATCTCGGCCGCAGGATCTGGACGTCGCTGGACGTCTTCTCGCGCCCCTCCGGCCACACGTTCACGACGCGGCTCAGGTCTGGCGGTGCCGCCGGCGAGGAGATGTACGACACCGACGGATCGACGGGATCTGAAGCGTCCTCCGTCATCTACCGGACAAGCCCGCTGACGCACACGGACGACGGTGCCATCATCCCGCTGGTCTACGAGACTCAGGGGTTCGACGCGGGAATGCCGGAGTGCGACAAGCTGATCGACCACATCGAGGTGGAGGTCGAGGGGGACAACGAGACCAGCGTTGTGGTCGACGTCCGGATGTCTGACGGAGGGGCTTACCACGCCATTCCCGGGGCCGTCGTAGTGACCAACGCCACGGGGAGCTACCCTCTGGTGTACCCCCTGGCGTACCCGATCTACCCGGACATCGCGGGAAGGGTGAGGCGGCGTCTGTCCGTCGGCCCGAACCTTGAGGTGGACGGCCGTGGGAGGATGTACCAGTTCCGCTTCCGCGAGACCGGATCGCGTGGTAAGGTCCAGATCGTTCGGTGGCACGCCGCCATCAGGGTCCAGCCAATGACCCAGAACGTGGAGGAGTGACCTGTGCCCGGCCCCTATCTCGACTCTCAGGGGAACGTGGTCCTCGGCGGTCCCATCGTCTCCGCGCAGGACCACCAGGACCGCTTCGAGGCGTGGCTTGTCCGCAACCTGGACGAGTCGGCTATGGCGGGCTCGTTCCGCATCTGGCGTGTCGGCTCGCGCGTTCTGACGCTTGACGGGGCTCCGACGTGGAGCACCACCCTGCCGGTGACGAAGGGTCCGCAAAAGCGGGCCATGATCTACAACGGGGCGGTGGATCTAGACCTGCTCCAGGGGTTCTACTATCACTCAGATCCAGACAGCGTTCCTGGGTCCCAGTACCAGATTGACGGGCTAAAGGCTTACGACGCCTTCAAGGGGATGTGGCGCACCTGGCGCGCGGCGCTGTCCGACCCGCATGGCGTCGATGTTGGGTCTGGCGGAGGCTGGCACCCTGACGCCTGGTGCGCCCTGATGAAGAACGAGTCTGGCGCGGCCGTCCTCAAGGGCGACATCCTGACCCGCTCGGATGCCAGCGAGCGCGGCTTCTCCACGACGACCGTTGAGAAGGACTGCGACCTTGTCGGCGTTGCCATGGAGGGGATTGGTGACGGTGATTGGGGTGTTGTTGCACTGATCGGCTCTGGCGCCATCGTGGATGTGCGTGTGCTGGGCAGCACCCACGACACTGTGACTGTCGGCGACTACCTCATCACCGGAACGGTGGCTGGCTCCGCCAGAAACGGCGGGCCGGTGTCTGCGCCGCCGTCGACGTTCATCTCGTCGCTTCCTGTGTCCGTGACGGGGACTCCGCGAGGCGCCTTCGCTGTGGCGATGGAGGGCACGTCCAGTGACGGCCTGATTCACGCGCGGCTTCTGGGGTATGTCGGGGAAGGCGCAACCGTGTGCGGGCTTGCCGACGTTTTGGCAACGGCGTCGAAGTCCTCCCCAATCGGGGACGGTCCGCAGGTTCCCGTGGACATCGCGCCACAGCTCCTGGACCCCGGGCACGCACCGCTCGTGTCGATAGACCTGAAGCTCGACATGTCCGTCGACGGAGGCGCTCCGGGAGACAATGCGCAGGGGCGATTCGCCATCGGAGGACGCGACAGTCCGTCTCACAAGGTGTTTCACCTCACCGGGCGTGGAGGTCCGGCCGGGGTCATCGCCAGCGACGTCGAAACACGGGTTGTGCCGACAGATGACCCGACAACTCCGACCAAGTCCGGCACGATGTTCACCATGATGGCGACTTTGGACATTACGCCAGGCCCTGCCGAAGTCACCGCGATCCTGATGGGGTACACCTACTGATGAGCTGGTCTTCGGCGAACGCCTACAAGAAGGTCCTGGACCAGTTGATGGGCCTGCCGTGGTTCGCCTCCGGCTACCAGTTGCTGTCTGTCCTCGGCGACGACATGGGCGAGTTTATGCTCTCCGGCAAGGAGGGCAAGCAGGCGATGAAGGACGACCCTACGGGCTACATGAAGTTCAAGGGCAAGAAGGGTAAGGCGGTCTACTTCGACACGAAGAAGTTCTTGGGCGCGCTGCCGGACGCCGCCAAGCGGATGCAGGAGAAGCAGATCGCCTCCTTCGAGGAGAGTTACCAGCTCCTGTCCAAGACCCCGCAGTATTCGCAGCTGTTCAAGGACGCGAAGGGTGAGTTCTCGCCCGAGTTCACTGCGGCGGTGGACCAGGCGTTCGGGCAGCTTGGCAGCTACGGTCTTTCCGGCGGTGTGAAGAGCGGCTTCCTGCACGACCCGGTGAAGCAGGGTGCGATCCTCGGCCCGGTGGCCATGCAGAAGACGCAGTACCTGAAGGCGCTTGAGGACGCCGCCTACGGCAAGACGCTCCAGCTGTCTGGAGGTGCTGGCGCTGCCGCAACGGCCCCGGCAGGCTGGTGGACGCCAGCCACTCCCGGGCAGTACATCAACCCGATGATGCAGCTGCTGGGGATGGACCAGCAGATGTCGATGTTCGATGACCAGATGAGCTTCCAGAAGTCACAGGCGAAAATGGACTTCTTCGGCGACATCGCCGGGTCGGCCGCTGCCATGTATGGCGCTAAAATGGCTGGCGGTTCTGAGGAGTGAGAGATGTCGTTCGGTGACTCATTCGCCAAGGTCTATGGGGCCATCACCAGCGCCCAGCTCGGCCGCGAAAGCCTGGCGCTTGAGCGCCAGTCTATGGGTATTGAGCGCCAGCGGATGAGGCTCATGGGTCGAGAAGTGACCATGCGCGAGAATGAGCAGACGGACAAAGAGGCCCGCGCGGCCAAGTCTGCCGAGTTCATGCAGGGTCTGCTGGACAGGTGGAAGGTGGAGGAGTTTGACGCCAGTCGGGCGATGGACACGTTCCTCGGCGAGCTGGCCGTGCAGTCTGGCTTCGACCTGCCGGCGGGTACGGCGAACAAGGTGAAGACCGCGTTCCGCGAGACCTACGACCGCCTGATTGGGATGGGCATTGGCGAAGACCAGTCGATGTTGCACGCCATGCAGGAGACCCAGAAGCGGTACGTCCAGTTCGGCCTTGACGCCGTGAAGAAGGCCCGCGGCCTGCCGGACTTCATGCCGGAGCCGTCTCCCGATGACTTCCTCGGCCCGCCCGCGCCGCCACCGCCGCCACCCAGGATGGCCTTCACCGAGGCCGGCGCCCCGATCTCTCCGTCCATCAGGGCCGGCGATAGCGCACGCCGGGCGATCCCCGGGCTTGTGCGTCGGGCGGTGTTGGCCCCCGAAAGGGCGCTCGAATGGCTCAGCAGTAAGGTCCACCCTCCGGTCGTTCCTGGATTCGTCGCCGGGTTTCTCGGACTCGGCGAGGAGTGGGCGAACGCCGGGCGGGCTTTCGATGAGTGGGCCGCAAGGCCAACCCCGGACTGGTCTCACCCGCGTGGCTGGGGTCGCATTACCGGGATTAGCGACTTCCTCAGCTCGGTGAAAATGGGTTGGGCGCGCGAGCTGACGCCAGAAGAGATCGCCGTGCTTCAGGCTGGCATGAGCGAGTCTGAAAAGCGTTACGATGACTGGGAGAGGAAGCATGGTAGGGTTTGGTGATGTCGTCCATCGGAGACTTCCTCAGCTCTAGTGCCACGCCGCCGGCTGCGCGGCCTCAGCCGGCCATGCGGCCGTCCGGCGGCCCCGGCGATGTTCTCGCGCCGATTGTGAATGAGCTGGCGCGCATGGACCCCATCTCTCGGGAGATCACGCGGTCGCTCTACAACCTGACCTTCCAGGAGAACGACATCCCGCTGCGGATCCCCGACCTCGGGGACATCGAACTGGACGGGATGCGCCGCGAGAAGGCGAGGTTCCAGCTGGAGAGGGAGCTTGCCGGCGAGCGCGTCCAGGCGTTCAACGCCTTCTTGGCCGACCTGCCGCCGGAGGTGCGCGCAGACCTCGGGCGGAAGGGCATGGCGATTCCTGGCGACGATGTGGCCAGCACGGACCCAGAGCTGTTCCTGCGCCTTGCGAGTGAGCTGGGCGGGCGGACCGGGTTCAAGCTCTCGAAGGGCGACCTGATGCTTGCCGGGATGGCGACGACTGGCGAAGCGGCTTTGGAGGAGCGGGCCAAGAAGGAGACGGCCAAACTGACTCGGCAGGTGTCGCAGTTGGATTCGATGGCCAAGCTGGAGAAGTTCGGCGACGTCTTCCGGAAGCAGGCCAAGACTGCCAAGGACGAGGCCGAGGAGGTCCACGACGTTGACCTGACGTCCAGCCTGTTCGGCTGGGACACGGACACCGACGAGCCGGCTGGCGCGATTGCGCTCTTCGACGCCTACCGCAACCTGATCTCCCGCTCGACGGTGGACATGCGGCCAAGGGCTGTCGACTCGTTCATCAAGTTGGTCGGCGAGGATATCCTGGACTCCCTCGAAGAGGGTCAGGTCGACGAGAGCGGCAACATCATCGCCGGAACGGGCTCCTGGGATGCGAACCCGCGGGCGATCTACTACCTGGGCGGCCTGTTGAACCAGATGGCCCGCGATGCCGGGATGCCCTTTGGCGACCTGCTGGCCCGTCTTGGGTCCAAGGCCAAGGGTCTCGACCCGCAGTCGTGGAAGGCGATGGCGCTGGCCGAGGCGGCGGAGCTTGGTGAGGACCCGGAGCTTCATCTGTCGATGATGGGCTTCCGTGGCGGCCGATGAGTTCGTAAAGGCGCTGGCCGGCGGGGACCAGATCCCGTCGTTTATCGCGCAGAACCTCCTCTTCAGGAGCGTGAAGGCCAGCGCCATGGCCACGCGCCAGCCCTCTGAGTTCCAGGGCTACGCGATCAAGGACCTTGAGGGTCCTGCATTCACAGGCGACGGGTACGCGACGAAGGCGTTTGTGCCCGGCCAGTTTGTGAAAGACCCCGAGCTGTTCTGGGGTCCGTTCATGCAGCTGGGGTCCTTTTTGAAGGGGAAGGGCGTTATTGAGAGCGACGGTCTTGCGATGGCCATGGACATCGTCCTGGACCCGACGAACCTGATCGGCGCTGGCACTCTTGGCTCTCTGAGCAAGATGGCCTGGTTTACAACCAAGGAGATGCGCGTGGCGCGCGCGCTGTCCGTGCTCTCCCACGGAGTCGTTGACGGCGTGAGCGGAGCAGGTGCGATTACCGATGCCGGCCTTGTGGTTGACCGCGGGCTGGACCTGATCGAGACGGCGTTCCGCGTCGGGCATCACCAGGAGGCCCTGTTCGCCGCCGCCAAGTCCGGCGACGCGGGAGCGATCAAGAGCATCCTTGACGGCGCTCTGAAGAGCGGACGTCTGTCGGATGACGAGGCCCGGATGATGGCCGCGCTCCGCAAGGACCGGAATGGCCTGGCGCACATCCTCAAGCACGCCGAGGACCTGCGCGGCAAGCGGTTGCAGCCGTGGGATATCGCCCAGCCAGACGTTCCGTCTGCGCTGCGCGCAGGGCAGGTGCGTCATCTGGCCGGCGTGGCCATCCCGAAGAACCCACTGAAGCATCCGCTCGCCTTCGCGCGACAGATGGTCGGATTCTCACGCCATGACGAGTACTGGTTCCCAGCTGCCGATCTCACTGCTGGGGTCATGGACAAGTTGACGCTGGGCGGAAAGCTGCTGGACGTCCCGGAGTGGATGCGGCCCATCAAGGGGATGCGTGTCAGCGAGGTCATATCGGCCGAGAATGAGGCGCTGGCAGGCGTCAAGGCATTCGCCGGCAACCGCCTGCCGGTAGCCTCCGCTGCCTACGGAATGCAGGCGTTGCGTGTCCTTGCCGGGTCGCCGAACGACAAGATTGCGGCCACCCTCGTCGAGGAGGCGCTGCCGGTCGGGTATCTGGAGAAGATGTACCGGAGCCTGCCAGGAAACAGCGCCACCGGCAAGATCGACCAGGATGACTTCGAGCTGTTCAAGGAGAACCTGCTCGCCAGGATGAACGCAGCCCGCGCCAAGTCCGACTCGGCGCTGATGCACCAACAGTCGTCGCTGCTGAAGTCAGCCGAGGAGGCGCTGTCCGGAGGCGACCCGATGCTTCAGTTCGTCTTGCAGGGCGAGATGGACAAGGCCGCAGCGGAGGCGATGTCGGCCCAGTTGCGGAAGCTTCAGGCAGAGTTCCGCATCAAGGCGCTGGCGATGGACCAGAACTCCCCGTCGGCGGGCCTGCACGCCCGCGGGGCACTGACGAACCTCATGGCGCGTCTAACCGGGCTGAACATCCGGCACGTCTTGCAGGACTCCTACAAGAACAGGTCTGTTCGCGGGTTCGTGGACGAAGCGCTGCGCTCTGTGGTCGAGCATCCCGGGCTGTGGAAGCTGGATGAGAAGACGTTCCGGTATCACCTTGTGGCCACTCCGGAGGAGATTGCAAGCTCCGGCGCTTCCTTCCTTGAGGACTTGCTGGTGCGCAGCCGTGGCGGGAAGAAGTCCGCTGGGCTGGAGGCCATGCTGCGCACAGAGGGCCTGACTCCAGAGGTCAGCTACATCGCCAAGGAGATGGCGGACACGGTCGCGTCGGTCGGCGAGAACATCTTCCACAACGAGCGGATCGTCAAGGGCCTGTGGCGCGACTACTTCCCGCGGGTGTTCATCCCGAATGAGAAGTACTACAAGTCGATGCAGGGCAGCAGCGATTTGGCCGCTGGGATTCGCAGCGTGTTCTCGCAGGACGCGGAGCGCGAGGTCTTCGAGCGCCTGACTGGCGAGACCTTCGAGCGGGCCTACGCCAAGGCTAACAGTCCGACGGCCACGATGGCCAAGACGCGGCGGCTTACGGAGCAGGTTGCCCTGTCTCTGGAAAAGCTGGGGATGGGCGAGTACGTCAAGTCCTCGACGATCCTTTACACCAGCTACATGGCTGCGGCCGGCAACGCCGTTCTGTTCAACCGGCTGTTCCGAGACATGCCGCACATCTCCGGATATTTGACTCGCAGCGCCGTGGTCGCACTGAAGGGCGAGAAGGTGTCGGCGACGATCTCAGACAAGGTCCTGTCCGGTCTCCGGCGCGTGATGATCGCCGCCGACGACGAAATGCCGCAATCTGCAAAGCAGATCATGCGGCCCATCGAGGGGCCAGCTGCGGCCCTCGACCCATTCGACGATGTCGAGTACCTCGGCGATCTGGCCATGGCGAAGCTGATGGAGTCCGAGTGGTACAGGGATCGCGTGGTGAAAGCGGTCGGCGCGGAGATCGACACGGCGGCGAAGGCTGCGGATGCGGCGGAGCGTGGGTTCTACCGCGAAGCCGGCAAGATGATGGACGATGCGGACGCGACCGTTCGCCAGCTCAGGGCGAAGGTGGACAACCTGAACCGCGCGCTCGACGCCATGACGAAGGATGCCGTCGGCGCTGGCGTGAAGAAGATCGAGGCGGCCGAGAAGGCGCTGGACGGCGTGTACGACGACCTGTCCAAGCAGGTGGCGAAGCTGGAGAAGCGCCTGCTGGAGCTGGACTCGATGGCCCGTCAGGTCGAGCTGGACACGGAGGAGTTGGCCAGGCAGCGAGTGGCGAGTGAGCTGACAGGGAAGTCTTCAATCTCGATGAAGGACTCGGCCGGCCGGGTCCATCGCGTGAAGCTAACCATCGACGGGAAGCCGGTACAAATCCAGGAGGACTGGGTCCTCCTTGGCAGCGTCCCCGAGCGGCTTGAGGGCAAGATGCGCGTGAAGGGCGCCATCAAGTCCGAGGTCGAAAGGGTCCGCGCTGAGATGGTGGAGAAGGTCCTTGGCGAGCGCATCGACAAGGCGCGCGGCGTGGTGAAGCGCAGGCTGGCCGAGATGCGCGAGGCCGTCGATGCGCAGGCACGGCGCCTGGACGCGGCGTATGAAAGGGCTGGGCCTCGCGTGCTGTCCGGAGAGCGGCGCGTGGCTGCGGCAGGCAGGTCTGGAGAGGCCGGGGTCCGTAACGTGGAGCGCCTCCGGCGCCTGGTCTCCAGGAAGGAGCTGCTGGACATCGAAGAGCGCATGACGCGCAAGGTGTCTGGGTTATTCAGTGAGGCCGAGCGCCGCGCCGAGCTGGCCGCGAAGATCCGAGGGAGCGCCAGGGATAGCATCCGCGGTCGGATGGCCAGGCTGCGGAAGGAGGCCGCGGACAGGGTTCTCGGGCGCGAGGAGGCGGCGCTGAAGCCGAAGCGCAAGAAGGTGTGGGTGTTCGAGTCGGACTACGCCCCGCTCCAGGAGATGTTTCGGCTGTACGAGCGGAACAACACCCGCAAGGCGTTCGAGCTGTACGACCTCTGGAACTACAGGCTGAAGTCGCTTGTCCTGCTGGGAGACATCTTCCACTTCAACGTCCTGGCGACCAGCCAGATGCTGGCCGCGCCTGAGCGGTTCTTCAAGATGCTGGTCGATGATGCGGGGAAGCTGCTCCCAGGCGCCGAGAACGGGATGCGCCGGTTTGCCCCGAGCAACGTTGCGGTCGCGTCTGCCATTGGCACTGCCGGCGGTGCTGTGGTCGGCGGGCTTCGGGATGGCGACGGTGAGCAGATGGCTGGATGGTCGTTTGCCGGAGCCCTGTACGGCATGACCGTTGGCGGCGCCATGAAGAATGCCAAGTACGCGCTGAACACTGCCTTTCAGCCCGAGCACCTTGAGACGCTGATGCACATGGGCTACGGCGGCTGGTCGGGGCGGCCTGACGACCGAGCCATCGGTTACCTGAACAGAACTCTTGCGACGATGCGCGACAAGGTGGCGCGCGATCCCACGACGCGGTTCTTGGTGGACCCCATCGAGAAGACGAAGCACTTGGTTGACTGGTGGGACGAGCAGCTCTGGGAGGTGCTGCACAACGGCAGCAAGCACTACTACTTCTCTGTGGCTTGGGAGCGCGGGCTGAAGCGGCTCACCGATAGCCGCGAGTGGAGCGATGCTGGGCTGCTGGCCGAGTTCGCCGCCAAGAAGGGGATCAAGCCCGTGGTCGCGGACGGCGCCGCGCCGGCGAGTGCTGACGGCAAGAGTGCTCAGCTCATGGTGAGCGACGGCGGTTGGTGGCGAACGGGGCCAGGCCGTGCTGGCAACATCCTGTATGCCAAGGAGGCATACGACGCCCTGGCGGGTCTGGGCCTGTCCGTGCGGATTGGGCACGTTCGTGGGCAGGAGGCGTTCCTGACGGTCCCGGCGCACGAGCTGCTCAAGGTCGGCAATCCGGCCGAAGTGACGCGGCTGGTCGGGGAGGCCATCGACAGGGATATCCAGGGATCGTCCTTTTGGTCGCTGCTCTCGGAGGTCCGCGCGGCCAACCCGATGGCCGCGGCTGAGGTTGAGAAGGCCCTGCGCGACGGTCTGGCGAAGGCTGCTGACGACGCAGCTGGAGTCCTTGCCGGGCTGGGTGACAGTCTTGGGCTCTCCTTCCGCGTGGGCATCGACCTGGACGGGAGCCGTATCGGCGGGTACGCCTACACATCCGAGCCGCTACGGGCAACGGTGTCCATCTCTCAGGACGTGGACGCCATTGTTGTTGGTGCCCTGGCGGGGTTTGATGACATGTACGCCGCCGCGCGGCCTGGCCAGAGCCTTTCCGACGCTCTAGCGAAGAGGGTGTCGAGGATGAAGCCCGGCGAGCTGGAGCAGCGGTTTCGTATTGCTGCCACAAGGGACCTGCTCGGAGCTGCTGGGCACGAGTCTGTCCACGCAATCCTGTCCTCGGTCGACGGAGGGGTGGAAGGGCTGCGCATCGCTGTGGCGTCGGTCATTGGCCGTGACGCGGACTCTGTTGCCGCGGCTCTCAAGAATGGCCTGAGTCGATGGCGTGCCTACGGAGCGTTGGCGACGGAGCGTCTTGCGGAGCTGGAGCGAGCAGGTGGAATCCCATCCGGGCCGCTGAGGGAGCTGAAGGAGGACCTGGCGCGAGCGATGTCTGGCGAGCGAATCACGAAAACCTCTCAGCTTGCGCGATCCCTGCTTGGATTGTTCGACAAGACTCCGCCCGCGCGGCTGGCTCCTGACGCGGGATTCGACGCCCTGAGAGTGGCGAAGACTCCTGAAGAGGTGTCCAACGCTGTAGCGCAGCTCATCTTCGAGGAGCTGCTCGCGGACGGAGGTGCCCGCGCCGTGCTGGAGCCAGAGTTCTTGGCTGGGATCGAACGCACGGCGCGCGAGACGGGCGGAGTCTACTCGCGCGTCCTGGCCGTCATCAGCAAGGTGATTGAGCAGATCGAGTTGATCTTCCGCTCGCTGGCCGGAGGGTCGCCGACGGCAGCGCCATCTCTTCTCCATGACATCCCGGATGGCGCAGCGGGTGTGGTGGAAGACGTGGCCGCCGGCCTCTTCAAGGCGAGGAAGGAGCGGTTCGACGGTCTTGTTGCCGCGCTGGAGCGTCGCGGTGTCGTTAGCGGGCAAAGCGCCCGTGCGCAGGCCGTTGGCATTGAGATCCGGAGCATCGACGCCAGGGCGCGCGGCCTGCCCGGAGAGTCGCTCTCCGTGCTTGACGGCTCTGGAAACGTTGGCCTTCCCCAGTCCGCAGACGTCACGTCTGTAAGACTGGGTCGGAACGCCGAGAGGGCTGTGTCCGCCGCGTTCAAGAGCGCTGGCTGGGTGACAGGCCCTGTTGATGTTGCCAGGCATGGGAAGCTGTCGTCGAAGGGCGGCGGTGTGAAGATGGAGCGCGGCGTTCTGTCTGTGGACTGGGAAAGCCTGGACGTGCTGGAGGTCATCGACGCCCTGCGGGCTCGTGGCGGAGATCCCGGCGCTCGCGTTGCGGACGTTCTGGAGTGGCTGGACGGCGCGGCGAGTGACATGCGGGCGAAGCTGATGAAGACGGCGAAGGCGGCCGGGTATGAGTACATCCCTGTTGGCGAGGCGACCCCCTCCTCCGGGCTGGTCTTCGCTCCTGGCGTCAGGGCGCCGCCAAAGAAGCCCGCGACCTCCGGACCTGGTCCGCGCGTCAAGGACGCGGCGCCCGTCGGCGACGTCACGGGCGATGCGGCGCGTGGCGGTGCCGACATCCAGGTGGGCGGGGATGTCTACGTTGGCGGCAAGACGAAGTCGGCAGACCCGCTCATCATGGCGATGGCCGACGACCCGCACCTGCGGGAGCACTACGCGAACGCGGCGGCGAGGCTCGGCCCGGACCATCTGACGGCGTGGACCTACCTGGCGCCGGCGGAGGTTGGTGGCCGCGGGATGAGCTACGGAGAGGCCGGCCGCGCGCTGGGTGTACCACGTCTCACGATGGAGCGCCGGTACAAGGAGGTCCGCGCCGCCGGGCGATCCAGTGCGTGGGAGGCCATGGTGGACGCCGTTCTGCGCGACGAACGGTACGCGGACCAGGTCGAGAAGCTGGTCTCGCGCGGATACTCCGAGGCGGACGCGCTGAAGGTGACCAGAGGGCGAGTCATCTCTGATCTCTATGTCATCAACCGCGGTGCTACGCATTCGACGCCGCGGTTCATGCCTGGTGGCGATGGAGGGCGGCCCCGGCTCCCTGCCGGCGTTGAGGGTGGCGACGAGTTCAGGAAGTTTGCCAAGGAGAGACGGCGCGAGATGAAGCAGCAGCTGGCCCGCGAGCTGGTCGGCATGAGCAACAACATCTTCGGTGGCCAGACATGGTTCCACCTCCTGAACAACCCTCAGTTTCAGACCATCGCCCGCCGATTCCTGCTGTCGCCGGACTGGACGTACTCCAGGCTGGCACTCACGAAGGACATTTTCCTGAACATGTCGGCTGCGCAGTCGGCCGGTGTCGGCGCCGTTGTTGGCCAGATGGTGGAGCTGGCCGAAGCTGGCGGAGATCCCGAGCAGGCGTTCTCTGGCCGTGGCGTGGCTTTCGGCGCGGCTGGCGCTGCCGCGCTGTCGAAGTGGGCCGCTGGCACCAAGCGTCGGATGATGGTCCCTGGCAACGCCATGCGGCGAGAGGCGCGGCGCATTAGCGCTGCGGCCCTGTTCGGCGGCTACGTCTTCGCCAACGTGCTGAACAAGGCGTTCACTGGCAAGTGGATGTTCGAGAACGACGAGGGGCGCAGGACGCAGGTTGGCATTGGTGGTGGAGAGTATGTAGCGATGGGCAAGCCGTGGGTGGAGGCGTTTGAGTTCGCCGGTGTGTACCACCCTGACAAGTACCCGTTGCCCGTGGTGAGTCGCTTCGTGAGCAAGGGTGCTGCGCTTCCGGTCACCGGGCTGCGCGTTGCCGCCAACAGGAACTACTTCGGCGGGGCTGTGTTCTCTGGAGAAGATTCTCCGATGGAGGTTTCCGGCAAGGTCTTCGAGACGGTTGTGGACGCCGGGACTCCGATCATGTTTCAGGGTCCGCTGAGGTACGCCGGGAACCTGCTCTTCTCTGAAGAGCCGCAGGGTCCGAAGGATCTGGCAAACGCGCTGATGCGGAGCGCGGGCTTCAACATCCAGACCCCGCGTCGCGGGTTGAACATCAGTGCCATGGAGGCCATCATGGCCGGATCGAGACCGGCGATCCGCGACTACCCCTCACTGTCGGAAGGTCTGTAAATGCTTGTCGCGTGGCGGACCCCATTCACGCTTGGCGTATTGCCGACCCAGGTCATGGCCGAGGACACCCTTGTGACCCTTGGCACGGCCATCGTGCTCGTGGGCGTACTGGTCGGGGCCGTCTTCTGGGCGGCGTCACTCAAGAAGGACGTGGAGAGGATGGCCGACATGACCGGAGACCTGAAGGGCGATGTCGCGCAGCTCCGCGTTGAGCTTCAGCAGCTGTCCATCGCGCTGGCCGAGATCCGGCTGCGCGGCGTCATCACGAGGACCGAGTTCATCGCCTGGGTCGCCGAGTCCCGCAGGCAGACTGGGCTCGACCTACCCTTTACGGCAACCACCAACAACGAGGGCAAGACATGATCCGAGCAATCCTCGTCAGCTCTCTTCTCCTGCTGTCCGCCTGCTCGACATACGCCGACCGCCAGGGTCGCGTCTGGTCAGAGCTGTGGCCGGGCATCCCGCTCTGGTCCGAGAGCGCTGCGCCACCGGCACACGCTGACGACACGCCTCCGTGGGAGACTCCGGGCTGGACGCAGCTGACGGACGAGGGGCGTGTTGAGGTCGCTCGGGCATGGAACCGTGACCGCGGCTTCGTGCCGACTCCTGCTCCGGCGACTCCCTTTGGCCTGCCGTGGTGGGCCTACCCGCTGCTGATGGCCGCCGCCCGTGCCGGGCAGACCGTGTTTACCCGCAGCGGGAAGTCGAACTACCGGGTGGTGTTCGACCCCGAGACGACCTGGCGCGCGACCGGCTCAGCCGTGCTGCACAACCTGATTGGCACGTCAAGTCCGCCAGAGGCGCTCCCGGCGTTGCCCGACGCCGACAAAGCGAAGACGCCGGTAGGCTTCTCACGCTCAGGTGGAGCCGACGGTACCGTCGGGTAACTGGCCCGCTCGGCGGCGTGGAGGATCGCGTCGCGGCTTGTCCTCCGGGGCTGTGTCTTGTGCCAGCAGCGCGCGCAGCTCGTCGATGTCATCTGTCGGCACCAAGTACACGTCCGTAAGGCCGTCCTGGCGCGGATCGAGCGCCAGCACGGCGTTGGCCTCCACGTTGGCGATGACCTCGCGGAGTCGGTCCTCCCGCTGGTAACGGCGGAGCCTTGCCTGCCTGCGCTCCTCCGCTTCTAGCTGCGCCTTGGTCGGCGGGCGCTCGGGGTCGTGGTTCCCGCAGTAGGGCTTCCCGTCGCGCGTGACCTTCGCGCGGTTGCGGCAGCGATGGCTGAAGTAGGCACCATAGACCCGCGCCGAGCAGTCGCCCAGTCCCGTGTCGCCGTCGCTCATAGGGCCTCCTCGCCGTTTGCCTCCGCCAGAAGCTGGCGCGCGATGGCGTGGACCTGCTCGGCGACGCCTGGCTCTGGAAGCAGATCAACCGCGCGGTCGAGCCACTCCTGATAGGTGTGGCACAGATCTCCGACGGTCAAAAAGCCGAATCCTGACCAGACCACGAAGCCGGAGTATCCGCGAAGCGGTCGGTGGATCGTGCCGAGGCCGAGATGTCTGAGAGCGTCGGCAGCGAGCTGCCGATCTGTGTAATCGGCCTGCGGCTTGCGCAGCGCTGCGAGGAGATGCGACGCATACCATCTACGATCTGTCGCTCCGTGACGCGCGTCGTCGGCCTTCATTCCGCACCGCCAGTCTGGGCGGCGGCGACCTCGGCGTGGCAGCGCTCCCAGAGCGCGATGGCGGCGCGAAGGGCATCCGCACCTGCGGCGGCGGCGGCGGCTAGGGCGGCGTCGGCGTCGGCTCGGGCGGCGGCGGCGGCGGCT
>Ga0172363_10000588_pt1 | contig 27981 bp, 25 predicted proteins | sample LakKivs2_kivu2a2_FD_114541 | JGI IMG/M metagenome (GOLD analysis project Ga0172363, IMG submission 114541) | Sediment microbial communities from Lake Kivu, Rwanda - Sediment s2_kivu2a2 | ecosystem: Environmental > Aquatic > Freshwater > Lake > Sediment | place: Rwanda: Western Province, Lake... | reverse complement strand
CTGAATCATCGAAATTCATGAAGAGGGACGCTGATTGGATATCAGAATTATATAGTGATTGGAAAGAAAAACACGGTAATAAGAAGAAGCACGCAAAATTAGCATTAGTTGAGAAGAAAAAGGGAAAGCTTGAGCTAGTTGAGAAGAAAAAGGGTCAAAAAATTAAATTAAGTCCAATCAAAAATACAAAACCTGTTTTACTTGAAAAAATAAAAAACATAACAAAAAAATAAATTAAAGTTTTTTCAATTATAAGTAAATAATGAAATTTACTTATAAAGACTTACAAATTTTAAGATTGGATAATCATGATGCAGCCACAATTAGAGAGTGTTTGGAAATTTTTAATGACGACAAGTATTATCTATATAGTATTGACAAGTATTTCCAAGGGGAACTAACACCTGGACAAGAACTTGCTAAAAAATTTAAAATAAAATTTGCAAATGAGATGTTTTCTAATTAGATTGGACCAAAAGGTCCAACAAAAGCAGATTCTGGTCTTCCTGAGTTGGGGAAGAAATTTCTCTTGTTGAAATCACATTGATTAAGTGTGGCAGCAATATTATAACATCTCTTTTGTTGCTCTGGAGGAACAAATGGAAAAGGTGAATTGGGATCATAAGGTTGTGATTGAGAGGCTTTTTCATTGAGAACTATTTGATTTCCATTTTGGGTAAAGGGTGGTTCTGTGCAACATCCAAATCCACAAGGTTGATTAACATTTCCATTTTCTACGCATTGATTTAATTGCAAAGTTGTTAGTCTTCCAAACCCAATTGGAAGAACAACAATTCGTGGGAATTTTTGAACTTGACAAAAAACTGCTTCCTGGGTTCCAGGAGGAGCTGTCTCGCAAGGTAGATAAGTAGTGGATTTAAAAAGATCTTTAGTTCCTTTTGTATGATGCTTGCTTAGAAGTTTTTGATTTCTAGGATTAACCATAGTATTTATAAGAAAAAAATTATAAATAAAAGTATGGATATTGAGAATTTATTATTATTACAGGATACTAACATTGATAGCATTTTATATAATCTTAATAGAAGATACAAAGACAATAAAATATATACTCATGCGGGAAAAATACTAATCGCAGTAAACCCTTTTCAAAACACAAATCTATATAGTGATGAAATAATTAGTAAGTTTTTGAATAAAGAAATTAATAACCCTCATTTATATGAATTAGCAAATGATGCAATTTACAGTGATTCCAAAAACATTTCATTTTTAATAAGTGGTGAATCTGGTTCTGGTAAAACTGAGTCCACAAAAAAACTATTAGATTATTTCGCAAAATATTATAAAGATGTTAATAATATTTTACCCAAAATATTAGAATTTAATTGTATCTTAGAAGCTTTTGGGAATGCTACTACTGTTCGAAATCATAATTCATCTCGATTTGGGAAATTCATAAAAATAAATATTAATTCAAAGAATGAAATTTTTGCAAGAATAAAAACATATTTGTTGGAAAAAATAAGAATAGTATCAGATAATTTAAATAATTATCATATATTTTATTCTTTTGATTATAATATTAATAGACCTCATTATTTAGATATTCCTAGAGAAGATTGGGATTCCAGTTATTTAAAAAAAGATTATTTGAAGGATATCTGGATTAGAAATGGATTAGATAAAAATTTATGGGATAATATTGAAAAAACAATATATTTTTTAATTGACTTATTAGACGGGAAAATAAATAAAGATAGATTGGAGGAAAACTTTTGTTTCTTAACAATGGATGATATTAATAATGTCTTATCTTATAAAACAATTAATACAAGCGACGAAATAATAAAAAGTGAATTGACGATTGGAGAAACTAAATCTGTTAGACAAACAATTGCAATGACGCTATATGATAAATTATTTGAAAGAATTGTTAACTTAATTAATAATCAATTGGGAGAAGATAGTGAATTCGTGAAGAGTTTTGGTATATTAGATATTTTTGGGTTTGAAGTATTTGATAAGAATGGATTTGAACAATTATGTATAAATTATACGAATGAAAAACTCCAATCTATATTTAATCGCTATGTTTTTGAGGAAGAAATCAAAATGTTTGAAGAAGAAGGAATATTAAAATCGAGAGTAACATTTGAAACTAATAGTCATATATTAGATTTTTTTGATAAGAAACAAAATGGATTTTTTCCATTGTTGGATGAAAAAAGTATTTTGAATGCGAATGATGGTGATTTGGAGAGGAGTATTCCAAAAAATGATAGAGTAATTAAATTTAAATTGGGATCGTTTGTAATAAAACATTATGCAGAGAATGTTGAATATGATTGGGGAGATTTCTCATTGAAAAATGTTGAAAGAGCCAATTTTGATATCCAAGAATTTTGCAATAAGATTTATAAAAATTTGGAAATATTTAATGTGTTTGCTAAAAAAGGAGGAAGAAGAGGATCAATTGGTAATTCAACAATAACGAATCAATTTCGACATAGCTTAAATTTACTTATTGAAGAATTGGATAAATCACAGCTATATTTCATAAGATGTATTAAACCCAATGAAGAAAATAGAGCAAATTATTGGGTTGATGATAAAATTGTTAAGCAATTGAATTATTGTGGAATAATAAGTGCATTGGAATTAGCAAGACAAAGTTTTCCAATTAGGATGATTAAAGTGGATTTTTTATTGAAGTATGAACCAGTTTATTTAAAAGAAGGATTGGGTGGTGAAGATTGGATAGAAAAAATAGACATTGGAGATTTTTTAGTTGGGAAAACTAGAGTATTTTTCACAAAAAATAAACATAAAGAATTAAATGAATTGCTAATAGATGCTCAAAAAGAATTAATTGCTAGACTTATTAATATAGTTAAATCAAAATATTATTGCTTGCAGTACAATAAAAAATTGGAAGGGATTGTAACTATCCAAAATAATTATAAAGGATATCTTTGTAGAAGAGGTGTTCGATGGATGAAAGCTGAAAGTAAAATTATGAGCAGGTTGATTGGATATTGGATGAGGAGAGAATATTGGAATTTGAAGAATTTAGCAATGATATTGGAAAGATCTTGGATTCAAAAAAAGAAGAGAAAAAGAGCAAGAAGAGTAATTACGATTAGAATAATTTCATTTATTTTGAGAAGACACTACATCAAAAAAATAATGGAAGAGAGGAATAATATTGCTTCATTGATTCAAATGAAAGTTGATTTGGCTAAGCACGAATTGGATTGTTTTTATAGAGATAAAATTGAGCATTTGGAGAAGAGAGTAAGAGAATTGGAAAAATATGAAGGATTATATAATGATTTATCTTGTTTGATCAATCAAAATAATGAATCAATGATCCAATCAAGAATGACAAAAAATAGCAGCAATGATAATTTACCTTTAACAGGAATAATGGAAGAATCCACTATAGAACAATCTTTGCTAATAAAAAGCAATATTGATGAAGGAATATTTAATGATTGGAATAGTCAAAAATTAGAATATATAAATGCTATACAAAATTTAACGAATAGAATTAACTTCGAATTTGAAAGATTCCAACAAATAAATCATTTATATGAAGGTTTACAATATGAGTTTCAAAATTATAAAGCAGACATAAAAGAAGCACAAATATTAATGAGTGAGAAAATGTATCGAATGCATAATGAGAATATAATGTTGCGAGAAGATAATGCAAGATTAACCAATCAATTTAATAAAAATTATAATAAGTCTTGGATTCAAAGATTACTCGGATAATTATTTTGTAATATAAAATATGGAAAAGAAAAAGCGTTCCAATAAAAAGAATTTAAAAGGAGGTTTCAAAGATGCGAATGTATTACATCAATATTTAATTATGTCGTACAATTATATTCCAGAAGAAGAATTTGATAAATTGTGTGTTATAATTAGTAAATTAGTTGTTGAGCAAAATTTAGGTGGGACAAAATTAAATAATTTGTATAACGATAAAATCGATAAAATTATTGATAGATATAATGATTTGAATATACCTAAAAACATTAATGAGGAATTTGTTATTGTTGAACCAAATAAGAATATAAAATTAAAAAACAATAAAACAGCAAGTAGTAATATTGATAAGATGTTTAAAACATTTGAATTAAAAACCATAAAACCTTTGAATAATTCTTGAATATATTCTAATTATTACAAAAAATATGTAAAAAATAATAAGAATTTAATTTGATATAATATTTTTATATAAATATATTATATAAATTATGTCAGACAAGCGTCATTTCACTGTTGTTGAAGGTAAAAAAGAACATGGATTATTTGTTGGGAGAACTCCAAGTTCTGTTGCTAAAAAAGTCGTAAGCAAACTTAGCAAAGGAGGTAATAAAGTAGTTTTTGAATTAAGAGAGACCACTCAAGGATCAAAAAAGAAAGTGTATGGTCCTTATGAAGGTATGAAGAAGAAGTTGAAAGAACCTCGTAAAGTTGGAGATAGAGTTTATAAATATGAATCAATAGTTAAGAAGATTGAAAAGAAAGGTGGGAAGAGTTTAGTTCGTATCAAAATTAATCCAAAACATCACGCATTAAGTGATCATGGATATACTCATGTTGATAATATGCCAGTTGAAAAAAGACATGATATCCTTAAAAAAGTATTAGCATATTTACAGGAAAAATACGGAGAAAAAGAGGGATTTAGAAAATTAATCGATCAAATGAATGCTGCTTCTGTTTTACTTAAGAGTTCCAATCCAAAAGAATCTAAGATTTTCGCAATTGATAGAGATTGGATATCTGGATTTTATAAAAAATTTAAAGGGGGTCAAGGTAATGAAGGATTATATGAAGAAAACACGTTTAGATTTTCATTCCAACCTTCATCTAGAAATAGCCCACTAGTTTATATGGTTGATAAAGTAAGCAAGAAGGAAAGTACCAATGACAGAGCTAGATTTAGAATTATTCCAATCACTCGTTCTGGAATGAATGCTGGTCCAATCCCAGTAGTATTGGAAGATTTTGTTGACACATTAACTAAACATATGAATGATTATGGATATTTAAGTGATAGGGGTGATAAGAGAGAACTTTTACTTTCTATTCAAAGGGGTATTCCCAAGGCTAAAACTTTTGGGGACAAATGGGCTAAATTCCGTGAAGTAATCAAGAAAGAGATTACTAAAAATTCCAACAATAGAAACAATCGAAATTAGAAATATAATATGTAAAAAATTATATATTATAAATTATGTCAAGTAAGCGTCATTTCACAATTATATATAAAAATGAAGAGGTTGGGATGTATCAAGGAAGAAACCCATCATCTGTTGCAAAAAAAGCTGTTTCAAAATTGAGTGATGGTAAAAAAATTATTTTTGAAATTAGAGAGATAACACAAGGATCTAAGAAGAAAGTTTATGGTCCTTATGAAGGTGTTAAAAAAAAATTGGATAAACCTGTGAAAGTTGGAGATAGAGTTTACAAATATGAGTCACAAGTTAAAAAAATAGAGAAGAAAGGTGGTGCTATAACCGCAAATAATATTCAAAGAAATATTAATAAATTGAAAGAAGCTAAAATGAAAGTGAATAAAATGACAAACATTATTCGAAGCAACAAAGGATACAATGAAAAATTACAAAATTTAAATACAATTAATTCAATTCAAGCTTCCAATTTACCTAGAAATAATAACACGAGTAGATCTATTGCTCAAGCTGAAAATGTACCTAGAAGCAACAATTCTAGTAGATCAATTCCTCCAGCTAAAAATGTATCTAGAAATAACAATTCTAGTAGATCAATTTCTCAAGCTGAAAATGTATCTTCTCTTCCTTCTCAAATATCTCCTCCCACATCATCTTTATCTTCTACTGGAGCACCCCCACCTCCACCCCCACCTCCTCCTCCACCTCCCCCATCTTCTACTGGTGCACGCCAACCTCCTCCTCCCACATCTTCTACTGGTGCTCCAAGCCAACGTTCTACTGTTCCTAATCCTGCACAACTATTAGCACGTAATCAAAGCAATTTGAAGAAAACAAGCCCAGTTCAAAAACCTAAAGTGGCTAATCAATCAATCCCTGGACTAGCTTCTAGCCCTTTATTTAAAAGAAATAAAAGTGAAAATAGAGAAAAAATAGAATGGCAACTAAAGAAAAAATTAACTAAAAATAATTTATCCAATCAAAATGTTAATAAAATATTTATTGATATTCGCAATAAGTATAAAGATGATATTGCGAACGATGCTATATTAGATGAATTATTGAAAAAAATAAAGGTTGAATATAAGGGAGATCCGAATCTTCAAAAGAAATTGTGGAAGCGACGTATTTTAGAAGAAGGAATAAATGTAAATAATAATGATTTCTAAATATGTATTTCTTTATCAAACTCACCGCTAACAAATCGTACAACTCCAGGAGGTACTTTCTCAGCCAAAACCAAATGTTCTCTCTTTGATGGAATATAAGAAAATATCTTTCCTTTATTCCAGCCTCTTATTTGAGATTCTCTCTTGATATTTCTTTCAGTTCCCAAACAAGGCAAAATAAAGCATTTAAAAATCGTATCAGTAAATTCATTTTGTCCAGTCTTATTAAAAAAATAATTTTTTCCTCTTTCCAATTCATACAAACAACACTCTGATATTTGCTCCCTATCTCTAATTCCATATCTAGCCGACAAATAAATCATAAAATTATAGTATAATACCAATCCATGGTAAGATATTATTTTATGACCATTATACATAACATATGGTACACATTTATCATTCAATTCATAAATGATCAATAAAATATTATTATCTTTTCCCTCTGGTGTTACAATATATCTTGTAGGGATATGTTTTAAGAATTGATGATATCTCTTTATTCTAATTTTTCCACCAGTAGCTCTTTTTAATTCTTGAAAAATTGAATAGGGCTGCTGCATTCCAATCTCAATGTATTTTACATCCGGTGCAAAAAAATCAGTTAAACCAGATGATTCCATATATGCATAATAAGCACTATCACCAAATAAAATATAGTCATCTCTCTTTGCTAAGAAATTATCGATGATGTTATCCATTGCAGACTTTTGATATCTTCCTTGGTATTTATCGCAAAATGTTTTTGGTTTGTCAACAGGAAAATATTTCTCCAATTTTTTCAATCTCTCAAAATCTTTATCCCAACGCCAAATAGCCTGTTTGGGATTAGTCAATGCAACCAGTAAATCAATTTTCAAATATTTTGGAGCAACATAATACAAACCATCAAAAACTTTGTATGGAATTAAATCATAAATTTTATCTGGAATAAATACTATATCTGCTGCTTCCTGGAAAAAATTAAATACTTTATAAACACCTGGATTAACTCCTTCGCGAACACTTACATATTTAAATCCAGCTTGAAATAATTCATTTCCCAATTCCACTGCGTGTTTTCTTGGAATTGGAGAATATGCATCATAATCCATTAATTTCTTATTAACGTAGATCTTGTCATTATCCGGCATAAATTTATCGATTGAAGTACCTCCATAAATTTTAAGTTTATTTTTCTTCAAAAAATTTTCAATAATGTTTGATTGTTTTTTATAATCTTCTATTGACAAATAGGGCACATCTTCATTTTCACTTTCTACTTTTTCTAAAATTTCATCCAATCCTTCATAAAATTTTTCTGAATAAATTTCAAACTCCACCATTAGTTTTATATCTTTATAAGATATATTTTTTAAACCGAATCATTTTCTTCTTCAACCACTTCACTACTAACATCAGGTCTATAAAAAAATGTTAAATCTTTATTCCACTCCTTTATTTTGAATTCCAACGCTGGACTTGTACGCGGTCCAATAATATTATTTTGTAAAATATTGAAATTATGTCCACCTTTATAATTATTTTTCGCCTTAATTAAATATCCAATGTGTGAAATTTTCTCATCATAATCTTTGATTGGTACCTTAAATGATTCCAATAATAAAAATAATAATAAGCCATGATAATTAGTATGATTGTAATATCCCAATCTCGTAAAATTCATTGGATATTCCAATTGTGAAACTGTCAACACATGCTCATTATTGTGAAGTAAATAATATGATTTGTTTTGAAAATAATAGATTGGATTCTCCTCTCTCACCTTCATATCTGGATAAGCTTCATAAATTTTTTTAAGAAATTCCATAGGTTCTCTATGATAAATATGATAATCTCCATTGTATTCACCTTTTTGATTAGTCATTAAAAAATAGGTGTAATATCCAGTGAACAAATATGCTCCTTCATCCTCTGACTTAATCAAATTAAAAATTTCTTTCGAAACATCGATGTTAGAATAGATTGGATAATTTACCCCTTTCTTCACCCATTTTTGTTTCATTCCCTCCCATAAGAAAGGTTCCAATTCCAAATTACTCTTCCAATCAACATAATTAAATTTGGGGGTAATATATTCATATAATAAAATTGGAAGCATTAATTCTCCATTTACATTTATATTTGCTCCATATAAAACTAAATCATTCGAATGTTTGGAAATTGATTTATTATTATTACACAAAATAGCCGCAATCTCAAACTCAATATCAATAATAATTCTTGAAGGATAAATATCATTTCTTGCTCTTATATATTTAAAGCCTTGCTCAAATAATTTATTGCATATTCTTTTAGATGTTTCCTCTAGATCATTGCAAAAAATGAGAAGAGGATCTAATAACCAATCTGCAATTTTCTCAGTATCCTCTGGAGATTGAGATAAAACGATTTCCTTTTTCTCAATTCTTTTCTTCCAATCAAACAATTTTTTATTCATAACAAAAATATCTTTGTCATCAAGTAAACGCAATAAAGCAATCTTGCTACTTAATTTATCATCAATAGTTGGATGAATTGATTTAATATTAATATTTTTCCCTTCTTCAATTATTACTTTTAACTGTTCCATAGTATAATAATATAAATAAATATTTTTTAAGTCTATGATTTTCAGATAATAAATTATCTTTGAATAAATTAGATGAGTAAGAACTCAGCTAAAATAGGAGATATTATGTTAGCGCCTTTAGGAGCAGCTAGTAATACAAAAACAAAAGTAAAAGTATTGGGAACCAAAGGCTCATTTGCAAAAGTCGAATATATTGAGCCTTTAGTTCGTCAAGAATTGGGCAATAAATCATTTTTGATAAAGAAAAATATGTTAGAAGCGAATAAGATAGTAAAAATTGGGAATAAAATAGAGCCTTCCAATTGGGTTGGACAAAATATGAAAGAATTTCCTGGTTGGATAAATAACGTTTTCCTACCTTATAGAGTAAAGGAAAAGGAAACTAAAAGTAGAAGTGAATTCACAACTTATCAAAAATTTATAAGAGATTACCTCCAAATGAGTAGTCCCTATCGAGGATTACTATTATATCATGGATTGGGTAGTGGAAAAACTTGTTCAAGTATAGCTGTAGCAGAGAGTATAAATAATAATGTAATTGTTCTTTCACCAGCCACGTTGAAAAGTAATTATATAACTGCATTAAAAAAAGATCCAACATGTGGTGTACCCAATTATAATAGAAATTCTACAAAAATAGATGAGAAATATACTTTTATATCTTACAATGCACCAAATACAATTGAACAATTGGATAAAATTTCAACATTGGATAATCATGTTATCATTATAGATGAAGTTCACAATTTAATTTCTATGATGGTAACACAAAGTAAGAAAGGACCGGAAATTTATAAAAGATTGATGGAAGCAACCAATGTAAAAATAGTAGCTTTAAGTGGAACTCCAATCATTAACTATCCTTTTGAAGTTGCGATTCTAGCAAATATTTTAAGAGGATATATTGAGGTTCCAACATTTTTCATAAAAGATGCTAAAAGTATGGATTCACAAGTGTTGATGCTCAAAGATAGATTGTCATCAATAAAAGAAATTGAATACCTAGATCATAATCAAAGATACTTAAATTTATATATGAAATTTGATTCTTATAGTCCCAAATTCGATGAAGCCTTGAAAAAATTCCAAGAATTAGCGACTCAAGTTGGAATTAGAATGGAATATTTGGAAACGAAGAGATATACTTTGTATCCTGAGACAGAGGAAGAATTTCGAAGTTATTTTATAGATGAGACATTGGATGGAGAAGTTTTGAAGAATGTGGAATTATTGAAGAGAAGAATGTTGGGATTAATTAGTTATTATCGAGGAGGAAAACCGGAGTTCTATCCAAGAGTTAATCCAGTTATTTATGAAGATATTCCAATGAGTAATTATCAATTTTATATTTATAAGGAAGTTAGAGATGTTGAAAGAGACAAAGAAAAAACAGGAGCAATGCAGAAATTATTAAGTAAGGCAACATTTTCAAAAAGTAAGAATGGATCTCTAAAGAAAATATCATCATTGTTTAAAGTTTTTAGTAGGCAATTTAGTAATTTCGTTTTTCCAGCAGAGATTGAACGCCCATTTGTAATAAAATTTTTGAAAGTTGCTAGAATGAAAAAATTGGAAAAGAAAGCCAAGAGAAGTAATACTGCAGCAGCTGAATTGGAAGAATTGGAAAAAGAAAACAAAAGAATTGAAGAAGGTAATATTGATGTTAAAGATAGAGTATTAATTGAAAAAGCTTTGGGTGAGTTAGCTAAGAAAAAAGAGGAATATCTAAGAGATACCCCAACTGGATTGCAAATATATTCTCCAAAAATGGCGAGGTTATTAGAGAATTTAAAGAAGAGTCCAGGGAAGGCAATCGTATATTCAACTTTTAGATCATTGGAAGGTATTGGAGTTTTTGAATTAGTATTGCAAGCGAATGGATATGAAAAACTAGATTTATCCAATCCAAAGAAAAATTCAACAAAACCAAAATATGCAATTTACTCAGGAATGGAAGACGAAGATTACAAAGAAAAAGTCGTAAAAATTTATAATGAAAAAGAAAATAATTATGGAGATATTTTGAAAGTTTTGATGATATCCGCATCTGGAGCAGAGGGATTGGATTTGAAAGCAACAAGACAGGTTCATATTATGGAACCTTACTGGCACGATGTTCGCGTTGATCAAGTAATTGGAAGAGCCAATCGATTGCTTTCTCACGTTGATTTACCGGATAAGGATAGAACAGTAGATGTCTATAGATATTTTAGTGTTTTGCCCACTGGAATAAAATATGATGAAAAAGATTCTACTGATCAATATATTTTTGATATTGCAATGAAGAAGATGAAAGTAACAGATGAGATTAAAAAGATTATGAAAGAAATTGCAGTTGATTGCGTTTTGAATTCAATTGACAATGAAAAAGATATTAAATGTTTTACTTTTGGTATAGATGCGAAAGGATTAGCTTACAAAGGAGATATAAGGGAAGATATGGTTTATGGTAAAACAGAAATTGGAACAAAAGCAGTAACAAAGAAATTGGAACCAATGTTTTTAGATGGAAATAATAATTTAATTTGGGCAGATAAGAAGAAGCGAAAATTATGTTATTTCAATAATAAAGAATGTAAGACTCCATTGGAAACAGCTCCAGAAAGAATAAGAAAAGTAGGTGTAGATATGAAAACTTTAGAAGTTTTTGACATATCTGGTATAAGTTATGGAAATTTAGTTAAATTGGGAGTTATAAGTGAATTGGGTAAATTGATTTGAAAATTTTTTTATTTTTATAAATTATGAAAAAAGGGAGTCGGCAAGACACAAGAAAATCTTCACCAATCATTGTTGAGCCAGATGATGAAGATTTTTCAATAGTCCCAGCGAGGAGACGTGATTTTTTTGATGAGATGTTTAGGGGGGTGGATTTCTTTAGAGATTTTTCAAAGCATATAGAAAATTTTGAAAATTTTGAAAATTTAGAAAAAATACCAAGAAATGGTTTTCAGGAGATTAGAAGTTATTCGTCTTTTGTTGAGTATGATAATGGTAAAGTAAAAAATAAAAATGAAAAAGAATTACATGTAAAAAGTGACCAAGGGAAAGGATTTATTAAGGTAATTAAGAGATCACCAGATGGAAATTTCGAAAATGTAAAAGATTTTGATTTTTCTAATACTGACAATAAGAATAAAATTGCATTTTAATAGAAATAAATTATCATTATTATTTATAAAATGGTTAAATCAAGAAATCGTAGTCGTTCTAGAAGTCGCAATGGGAAAAGAAATAATTACAGTGGAGGAAGAATAGATCCTGTTGGATTTAACATTAACAATATTTGGAGCCAAGCCGCACCTATAAATTTAAATATGAATAGCGTAAGAAAACAAAGTGGAGGTGATAAATATTTTGATCAATTTTCTAATCCTCCCATTCCACAGGGTTTTTTTGAAAGCAAAGGTGGAAAAAGACGCACTCGCAAATTACGTGGTGGTCAATCTACAGAAAAAACAGGTGAAACTGTAATTGTGACTGACCCATTGGGCTCAAATAACGGACAACCTGCCACCATAACAGTAATAGATGAAGTCTTAGGAAAGCAATCAGGAAACTCAAGTGCACCAAGTCCACCTGTTGTTTCTTCATCTCTTCCTCCAGCACCCAGTGTTGTTTACCCCACATCTCAAGCCAACACTGCATCTCAAGCTTCTCCAGTAAGTGCTTCTACTCAAGTAAGTGCCATTTCTCAAGCATCCCCTCTTCAATATGCTCAATATTCTCAAATAGGTAATTACCCTGCACCACAGCCTCCAACTACTAATCTAAATAACCCGCTTGGACCTTTATCTGGAGGTCTTAGGAGACGTCAGAATAAATCACATAGCCGTTCTCGTAGACAAAGAGGCGGTCAAGAAACAGCAGGAGCAACTTATTTACCTCCTCAATTTTTTGATCCTAAAATTCCTTTAGTTAAGGGAAAGAATCCCAATGGAATTGAAACTGCATATGGTCCTATTAACGCTGTTAGTGGAAGCTGCCGTAATCTTGCTCCTTTCCCGAATTCTTCTATGGAATTAACGGGTGGAAGGAAGAGATCAAAATCACGAAACAGTTCTCGTAGACAAAGAGGTGGTCAAGAAACCGCAGGAGCAACTTATTTACCTCCTCAATTTTTTGATCCTAAAATTCCTTTAGTTAAGGGAAAGAATCCCAATGGAATTGAAACTGCATATGGTCCAATCAATGCTGTTAGTGGAAGCTGTCGTAATCTTGCTCCTTTCCCGAATTCTTCTATGGAATTAACTGGTGGAAAGAAGAAATCAAAAGCAAAATCTCGCAGCAAATCCCGTCCCAAAAAAACAAAAGCTCGCAGCAAATCTCGTCCTAAAAAAACAAAAGCTCGCTCGAAATCTCGTAGCAAATCTCGCCCTAAAAAAACCAAAAAAGGAAAATCATTGTTGAATAGAATCAAGAAACTTTTCTAGAAAAAAAGGTGAAAATTTTCAAAAAAAATTGATTTAAAAAAAACCTATATTATAAGCTTATAACTTATAATGTCAGAAGAAGTTCAAACCGTTTATCAATGTTTACATAATCCTACAAATAAATTGATAACCCATGATGATTTGATTAAAATCTTTCAAAAAGCAGGTATTTTGGAAGATTTACTAGCGAGTGGGGAAAATATTCAAAGTTTTAATTTACCAAACTTTCAAAGAGCATTCACCCATATTTCTTATACAATTAATCGCGATAAAAAGCAAGGAAAAAATGTAATTGAGAAAGAAGACGAAGGAGTTGATCCATCAAAATGTGTTCAAATACAAAAAGATTCAATGGAAAGACTTGAGTGGTTAGGAGATGCGATTATTCAATCCGTTGTAGGAATTTATATTTGGGAAAGATTCCCAGGACAAGATGAAGGATTTTATACGATTTTTAGAAGTAAATTAGTAAAAACAGAAGCTCTAGCAAATTTATCAGTATTCCTTGGTTTTGGAAATCATCTTTTGATAAGCAAACACACAGAAGATTATTGTAATGGGAGAACAAATGCGAAACATTTGGAAGATTGTTTTGAGGCTTTTATTGGAGCACTTTATGAACAAACTGGGAGTAAGTTTAAATACGATATTGTTCAAAAATTTATAATTAATTCAATTGAAACAAAGATTGATATTCCTATGTTGGTAATGTTTAATGATAATTATAAGGATATTTTGATGAGATATTATCAATTTAATTTTGATGGAAAATTCCCAACATATGGTGACGTTTCTGTTGAAGAAATTTCTCAAGGACCAGATCTTGCTAAGAAAAAGATTTACACAGCAAGTGTTAAAGATATTTATGGAAATGAAATCGCGTTTGGTTCATCTAAATCTAAAAAAGAAGCACAACAATTAGCAGCAAAAGAAGCTTGTAAAATGTTTGGCTTAAGAGTTAGTGATGGCATAAATTATTATTTGAGAACTAATTGAAATATATTTTACAAAATAATTTTGTAAAAAAATATACTAAAATATTTAATAAACACCTTGGCAATTGCCGCAATTCTTTCCATTGACACGGCAATCGTAGCACTTCTCGCTGTTGAAGGGAGGGAGACCATTGGTGGGAGACTTGTAAAGACGAAGACCAATTTGGGTGACACCATTGACAGCAACACCATTTGGCTCAGTGCAAAGATCCTTGACAGAGCAGTTGGGAGTACCACCAAGTCTAAGAGGGCTCTGGAAGTTTTGCCAACTGGGATCATAAGTTCCTGGGCAAGTTGCATAGGTGGTGGAAGTCGCGGTGATATCACGACGCCATGGGTAGATGGTGGTGATATCAACATTGGCGTTGCGGCGACTCATGTAAAAGTTGGAACGCTCTTCTTGAGATGCATCACCAACAAATACTTGATAATTTCTAAGAGGACCATTGCAGGGAACAGCATTAAAACCAAAGCAGTTAGTATTGGGGAAAACTGCTGGCTCTGGGTATCCTAAACAATCTACAGATTTGAACCATACCATGATTATAAACTATTATGAGATAAAAATTTTATTTATTCCGTTTTTTTACTTTTTCTTTTAATTTTTGAGTTCTCTCTTAATTCAATCCAATCTTTGAATATATTTTCATCGCACAAATAATAACAAATTTTTTCCGCCAGCTTATCCCCTAAACGTCTACCATTTAAATCAATCTCACTCAAAAATTCTAATCTTTTTTTTGGAACTATGTTTTCATTTGTTAAATTGGATTCAATTTCAATAATTAATTTCTTCATTGATGGAAATTTACCAGCTAATATTTTCGCTGTACTTTTACTTACATTTGGGATAATTGCCAATTGTCCTAAATAACAATTTTGAGGTGTGTTATAATCACCTTTACTTAATCCTTCTAAATGTATATCTTCTTTGGAACCTTCCAATGAGCTAAATTTTCCTTCTTCGACTTTTTTCTTAATATCATTCGCAATTTCCGCCGTTCTCATTAATCCATCGCTCTGGATAACAAAAATACCATCTCTTAAATTAGCATTTACTATTGCACCCCAATAAGCTTTGTCTTTATTATCACCGTATTTTTCCTCCAAAATATAAATAACATCTTTTCTCACATTTTCTTCAAAATTATTTTTCCACTCAAGCAATCGTAATTTTTGATTACGATAGCGACCATCTTTTAAACTAGAATTAAAATCTTGAATTGTTTTACGCTCAAAAATTATTTTATGATTACTACTATCAACAATAATGTCTCCCAATTCAAGCTGTTTTGGAATAAACTCTGGAAGAAGTGGTATTAATTTTTGCTCACGGTTATCAATGAATAAATTCATATTTATTGATTTATTATAATTTTAGTATTTTTTCGCTCTTTTTCTATAAACTCTTTTTGTTTTCCTAGTTGATTTTGGTTTGAATGATCTAGATTTACGTATTCTTAATTTTCTTCCTCCTCCTACTTGTGAGATCACTTGTTTTATGATTGGAGTTATGAGGGGTTTAGTTATCGCACTTGTCATTGGAGGACCAGCTTTTGAAATAAAATCAGCCATTGAATCAGTGGTTGTTTGAATTAATTTATCATACTCTGGCTTAACTTCTGGCTGTTCTTTCAAAAATTTTAGAATACCCATAATATTGCCAGATTTAATTAATGGAACCAATGTATCGATTTTATCAGCTGGTACTTTTTTAACAGCTTCTTTCAATTGAGGTTTAAATTTAGAAACTAAATCCTCATAAACTTTTGATGAATCTAATAATTTTCCTTTATTTACTGGTGCTTCTGGAGGAATTTGAGCGACTATTCCTTCAAATAAGCTTTTGAACTCCTCTGGGGGACCATCAGGTATGGAATTAATTACTTTATTGATGTTTGCTAAAGTCGCTTTTACATTTTGGGCAGTAGTCGCAGCTTCTACACCAGGAGTTTTGTTATTTGTCTTTTTAACATTACCAACTGGGGCAGCAGGAGCAGGAGTTTGATTATTAGCCTTTTTAACATTTCCAACTGGAGCAGCAGGAGCAGTAGTTTGATTATTTGTCTTTTTAACATTTCCAACTGGAGCAGCAGGAGCAGGAGTTTTGTTATTTGTATTTTTAACATTTCCAACTGGGGCAGCAGGAGCAGCAGGAGCAGCAGGAGCAGCTGGAGCAGCTTCTACACCAGGAGTTTTGTTATTCGCTTTTTTAACATTACCAGCTGGGGCAGCAGGAGCAGCAGTAACTTCAACTTGAGGAGTTCCTTGAGAAGCAGGTTTGTTTTTTACATTTCTATTATTTTTTTGAGGTGCAGCGGCTACTGTAACTTCAACTTGAGGAGTTTCTTGAGAAGCAGGTTTGTTTTTTACATTTCTGTTATTTTTTTGAGGTGCAGCAGGAACTGTAACGTCGATTTGCTGCGCTTCTTGTGATTGTACTTGGGTATTATTTTTTCTATTACCAGTTTTATTATTTGTTTTACTAGGACATTGACCCATATATAATAAAATAACAATATAATTTATTATAATCTAAACATTTTGATTGAAATTTTCCCCAAAAGACAAATCTGTAATAGTTTTAGGCAATTTATCAACAGGTTGATTAAAAGCATCACCAAATGATAACGAAGTTAAATTGGATGGTAAATTATCAACTCTTTGATTAAAATTTCTACCAAAACGAATTGATTGAAGTGTTGATGGAAGATTATCAACAGTTTGATTGAATGCATCGCCAAAACATATATCCTTAAGATTGGAAGGAAGTTTATCTACACTTTGATTAAAATTATCTCCAAAACTTAAAGATTGTAGACTTTCAGGTAGATTATCTACTGGTTTATTAAATGCTCTTCCAAATGAAATACTTGTAATAGATGATGGTAAATTATCTACATTTTTATTGAAACTATTACCAAAACAAATAGATGTTAAACCATTTGGTAGAATTGTAGAGAACTGGGAATGAAAAGTAGTTGCAGAAGAATGGGATGAATTATCAGATTCTTCAAATTCTATATCATCGTGTTGTGATTCTTCGTCAGACATGTTTTTTTAATAATTATTGATATTTCTTTAAATAAAAATTGAAAATTTAAGGCTTAAAATTATAATGCATATATAGAGTAGAAATGGATAACTATTCTAGGACAAAAATTTACTATCAAGTGAGAAAAACAACGATCGAGATGTTAGAAGATCGTCATTTCGCAGTGTCCCAAGAAGACAAACATCTATCTTATCAAGATTTCGCAAATAGACTAGAGGAAAATCAAATTAATATTATTGCGAATCATTCAAAAGATGTTAATCGCATTGCTTACGTATCTTACATTTTGGAAACAAAGACGTTTAGTAAAAAAGATTTACAAAATTTAAAGACATTCATTGATGAAACATTTCCCACAAAAGATGTAACCGTAATTATCATTGTTCAAGAAAAACCAACGCCACAAATAGCGAAGGAATTATTGAATGATGAATTTAAATCGTACGAGATTTTTTTGACAAAGAATTTAATGTTTAATATTACTCATCACGAAATTGTGCCAAAACATATTATCTTAAATGAAGATGAAGCAAAAAGTGTTTTAGAAGAATTTCAAGCCAATAAATCACAATTACCAAAATTACTATCTTCAGATCCCGTTGCAAAATATTATGGGATGAAAAGTGGAGATGTTTGTAAAATAATAAGGAATAGTCCAATGACTGGAGAGAGTTTTTATTATAGATTGGTAAAATAAAAATAGCCTAATATTATATGGAAGTATTTGAAGCAACCAAAGATAATCAAATTTTAAATTTTAAATTCAATGAAGCAAAAGATTTATCAACATTATCATTTAATTCAGTTGATCAACAGCATTCTCCTCTTGCTTACGATACTATTGAGAGTACTCCCGCATCCGGAAACTATTTTAGAACACCTGCTAAAAAAACATTTTTAGGTCCAGCACCAAGAAGTCAATTAGGAGTACCAACTAAACAAGTTTACAAAGGAAATCGTTCTAAATTTTATAAACCAATTTTAAATAACGCTAATTTTGTAAGAGGGAATCAATTTGGTGTTGTATACCCTTACAAAAAAGCTAGAAAATATTATGAAACTGTTGCAATTCCATCAGTAACACCGGATAAAAATGGACCAGTAGATTATTTAGGAAATGATGCGAAAATAGTAATGAGAAATAATGATCCATTTTATCCTTACCCTAGCCAACATTTGTTAGAAAATAAAAATTATTGGTCATATATGCATCCTCGCAAGTATTTAAACGATCAACCAATCTATAATTACCCACATGGAAAAATGGAGGGTTCAAGTAGAGGTAGATATAAGGGAGGAATGGGATATGATCCATATGATCCAATGGATGGAGTAGAAAATTTTTGTGGATGCAATTTTAGGAATAATGAATATGAAGTAGTTGAAAATTTTGGGGATTGTAGTGCTTGTAAGCCAAGTAGCTGCCCAATTGGAAGAATATTGGCAATTATTGTAATAATGATCATATTGATTTTATGTTATTATTATATGAAAAAATGATCTTGAATTTTTTTTCTAATAGATTTTATGAGTGCCCCGGCATCTGGACCAAATGAAGGAGATTTAAATACTATAAGAAATTCTATAGTGAGTATCCAATCGAAAATAGATCAACAAAATACAGTTATTCAAAAAAAAGCAAAACTAATAGATGATAAACAAAAACAGGTTTTCGGACAGTCCCAGGAGTTAGACGATAAATTAAAATTACTAGAAACGAGAAATAAAATGTTACAGCTATCTATTGAAAGAAATGCTTATAAAAAGAAAGTAATTTATACTATACTAAGTATTATTCTAGTAATTACTGTTGCAATGTTATGTATTTATGGATTTATGAATAAGAAGAATTCATTAGTTTTATAAATAAATAAATTATTTTCTATTAGATTTTAATGGCTACAGATTGGAAATGTTTAGATAACATAAATTCACCTTTAAGAATGAATCAAAGGGGAGACGTAGAGTGTATGTCAATGAATAGTAAGGATTGCTTGTGGCAACCAACTAAAGATGATTGTGATAGATTAGTAATATCTCCACCTCAAAATTTAAGTCCTCTTACTTGTGGTAACATGCATAAAAATGTTTGGGGATCTCCAGGATATGATAATCCAAATCATTGGTGTTATAAAGGAAAAAATCAATTATCCCATGTTTCAAGTGATCTTTTAAGATCTTATGATGTAATAAATAAACAAAATTCCGCTATAAATGATGAAACTAGAAAGTTGGATCAAAAGAAGAATCAAGTGAATGGTCAAGAGAAGGAGATGGAAAATAAAATGATATTATTACAATCAAGAAATAAAATGTTACAAGAATCCATCGAAAAAAATATTTACAAAAAAAAATTAATTTATGCACTTGTTAGTTTTATAATTTTATACGTTATTGGATTTTTAGTCGTGATTAGAATGTTTAGTAGGCGATGAATGTATTTTTATTTTTTTCTCATTTTATCTTAATAATGAGTAAATGTAATAATGGAATTATAGATATTACGGAAAATTTTGAAACCCTAGCATCAAATGAAATGGTTAATTTGACAATGATAGCAGTTCCTGGAAAATATCAAAATACGACCGATAAAACGATCACATTATTTGACTCAGATATTAATTTAGAATATGAATCAATGTTTCATTTATCAAATGATTTTATAAATTGGAAGGGAACTAAAAGAGATAATGAAGGAATAACATTTATAAAATTAAAAAACCAAACTGTTTCTGTCCAGGCTGTTAATAATTTTAAATTTTTATTTTTTGATTTTGTTAGCACTTATTCGATTGGATCAATAAGTATGTTTCAACCAACTATGGGAAGCAATGCTAACATTGAAATTTGTGAAGCTAGATTCAATGATTTAGAAAGTATTGGTAGATCAAAAATTATATTTGGTCCTGTTTATGAAAATGGATCAGTAACTTTTAATATTAATTTGGAGAATTTAGAAAAAATAGATTACCAGCCCAAGCCAAATATTAGTGCCATTAGTATTTTGGTAAATATGAATAAAAAAACAGTTCTTCCAAACTGTCCAGTTGGATATGATAAATGTTGGGTTGATAATAAATTCCAAAATGGATTTTGTTATGATCCTAAATCTGATGCAACATTTTCAACGGGATGCAGCAATGAGAATTGCTTATATCCTCATAAGAGTGAAAATGGGATTAATGTTTGGTGGTCTGCTCCAGGTACTGGAAGAAAAAATTGTAGAAATTCCCCAGGTGTTCCAGTAACACTTCAATCCGATACAAATGTGGGAGAATTAGTTAGTCAAGGAATAGTTAACATGAGATATGGTACAAATAGAATGATTAACTCTGCTGCTAATCTCCAAACTAAAATAATGAATGTTCAAGAATTAATTGAAAAACAAAAAATGAATATTGGAGAGAAGCAAAAGCAGGTCACTGATACAGAGGCATTAATACTCCAAAATAAGAATACTATCAATAAAAAATTATCGTTATTAGACAATAGAAATAGACAGTTAGAATTATCTATTGATAGAAACATTTATTGGAAAAAAGTGCTATATGTTCTATTTGGTCTTGTTATTATAATAGTAATTATTCTTCTCTTTGTCACATCATTTCTTAAAAATAAAAATTAATATTTTGTCATATTATTATAATATGGCAAACAATTTAGTAGCTCAATATCAAAATAAGACAAATGAATTAACAAATAGATTAATACAAATTCGAGATAATAGTGATGATGTTTATGGTTCAACTGAGTTGCAACAACGATATAACATTGTAAATAATAATGAAAATGCAGCTATGCAAATTTATAGAGATAATAAAGAAAACTCTTTTAATAACAAAATCGACAATTTAGGAAGGATTATGGACAAAGAAATTACTGTATCTAAAGAAGACATAAATTTTTTGAAAAAATCTACATCCAGATATAATCAAGATTTCAATAGCAATTTAGTAAAATTGAATTACATTGATAAAGAGATAATGACAAAGGAAAGAATTATTATGATTAATGAAGATGATTCTTTTAGAAAAGAAAGAACAATTTATGTACTAAAAGCTGTTATAATATACCTAACTTGGATGATACTCCCTGTAATTTTTTACCTGATGGGTCTTTATCAATTTTTTTTTTGCATAATATTAATTGTTGTTCTAGGTATTATTACTGCCATTATTGTTACAGTTAATTATTTTAGAATGGAAGATCCCCAAATGTTTAAGTACACAAGAAAGACCGCTAAGGAAATGGGAGTACCTTTATTACAACAAATCGACCCAAGTATGTTTAAGAAATGTCCCAAGACCTGTTATCCTAGACCAAGACCTAGAGCAGAGGGAGAAGACACAATACCAGGTTATGGGGCTATGCCGGGTACAGGTAACGAAGTATGGCTGGATAATTCTGAAAATAGATGGATCAAAGGAGATGTACCTACAATTGGTGCGACATATAGTGGATATCAAAAAATTAAGAATGGCGCAGAGCCAAAACCTTATTATGTAGGAGCGGAGAATAGTCCTCAATACAAGTGTAGATGGGGAAGTGATCCTAATAAGATGACTAATATGAATAAAGGTGTTGAATTCGTATCTAATATTCCTTGTCAATTTTATCCTGGATATGAAACAGCAAAATATAATTAATAATTCATCTATTTTTTTTCTTCAAAATAATAGATGACTACATATTTGAGTGATATGATAAATAGCAAACCAATAACAGTTGGAGAAAATAAAAGTAACCCTGTAGGAATCTATGTTTATAATACAAATAATACAGAAAATACTACTTGTTTAGAAATAGTATTAAGAGGAGCTGGTGGTAATCTTGGAAATTTTTTGACTAAGATTGGAGAATTTAATTTCAAAGCATCATCTAATCCAAGATATACTCCACCATATTATGTACCTTATAAAGATTATGTTGAAACTTGTCCTGATAATTGGGTAGATGTAGGATATGGTCAATGTAATTCACCAGAGTCTTATAATGGTGGTTGCAATGGAGGTAAGGTTAAGTGCCGTAAAGAGTTGCAAAATAGAGGGAAAATGAAAACAGTCACATACAATGAGCTTGAGAATTATCAAGTAACCACTCCCGCATCTACTTTTACTAATTATAATAATGCTCAAAAATTAGATTGGGGTAGATCTTGTAATGCTTCTTGGCAACTAAAGGATTGTCCGGATGGTTGGAGTCGATATGTCATATATGGGACTTGGGTTACACCAAGGAGTGGTAGACCAGCTGTTAAAGAAAATATACCAGTGCCAGGTGGAAGAAAAGCTTACGTTTTTTATGAAGCCCCTTTTACTAAAATTGTTTTAGACAATAATCAACAAACTGGAGATGGATGGTATTATACTGGAAGTCCAGATAATTTTGATGCAACCAAACTAAATACATATAATAAGGCACCAAATAGATATTACAATCTTAGGAACATTGGAGTCAACCTTTGTAAAAGTTTTCCTGGTTATAATCTTAGGTGTGCTGATGTATCTGGTTTTGGAGGATATAGTGATCAAGATAAATTTAATTGGGCAAATTATTGTGGTGCTACTTGGAGTTATCGTGAATGTCCAGTTGGTTGGACCAAACAAGAACCGGTTTACTGTCCAAGAGGTTATTCAAATGAGCAAGCTGATTCTCTAGGACAATGTTACGCTGGATGGGGTTGGACTTTTAACGAAGGTGATGCAAGAAGAGAGTGCGCTAGTTCAAATGGAACTTGGATCCCGAAAGATTATAGATATAATGCATATACTTGTAAAATGCCAAATACTGAGAACAATAAAAGAACTCCAGTTGGAGGATGTTGTGGTCCAGCAAGTTATAGGGGTCCCTGTAATTCTTGTAATCAAAAAACTGAGCAAAGAGTTGTTCAAAAATCAAGACAAGAACCTGAACCAGAATTAGTTGATGTGTGCGAAAGAGATCCCTCATCAAGTTTTAGGGGATATTCTGTTCCTCAAAAGCAAAGCTGGGAGAGTCAATGTCAAGCATTTTGGCCAACTAAGCAAAGACTAGTACCTGGTGTTTGGAAGTGTGATTACGGTAGAAGTATCCAACAAGATGTTAATGAAGGTAAAGTTTTTGAATTAGGGAACGCCGCAGATGAAATACAAGCAGTAAGAATAATTTTAGAAAATAGAAGGGTGGCAAAACCTAGATATTTTGCGGTAGCTGGAAATAAAGTTTACATAGCTAATAATGGCTCTCTCGATGTTTTTTCTAGTAAAGGTAATTTCCAAAACAATTGTGATCAAGCTGGTCCAAAAGTAGTAGTTTATCAATTACAAGATATATTTTTTGCAAAGATTGAAGAATGTAAAAGATTAAATGATAATATTAATTCTGTAAATGATACGCTAGAAAATTTTGAAAATATGATTGAAACTAGAAGTAATAAGGGATTATGGCTACTAGTTATTTTTGTAATTTTTGTAATATGTTTGTTCTTCTTCAATAGAAAAATTAAATTTAGGTTGAAATAATTGGTATTATTATTTTCTATAAAATAATAGTAATGTCACAAAATTATACTAATTGTCCCAATGGATATAGAAATACAATACCAGATAAAGATGGAAAATGTTACGCAGGATGGGGTTGGAATTTTAACGAAGGTGATGCAAGAAGAGAGTGTGCCAATTCTAGAGGAACTTGGATTCCATTAAATTACTGGTTCAACCCATATACTTGCAAAATGCCACCAAAAGAAATTAGTGAACCTCCAATGGCTTACACCAACGATTTAGATAGCAAACCTGACACTATCGCTATTCATACAAATTACATTAAAGACTATATTTATGAAGCAGGATATAATGAAAATACCAGATGTAGAGACGTATTATTAGGGAAAAATTTAGAAAAATTACCAAATTATATAGTCAAAATAGGTGATTACAATTTTAAAGAAGCTAGCAATCCTGTATTTACACCAGAACAGGTAACATATTTTAGTGATTTTAATGCAAGATGTCCAGATAAATGGGAAACTATTGGACACGATTGTTATGCTCCAGGTGATTATAAAGGTCCTTGCCCAACAGGAAGAATTGGAAATTGCCCTCAAGGTGCAACAAAAGCTCCTGATAATTGTAACATTTGTATATTTAGTGATCCTGCTTGTGATGAATCTTGCAAGAGACAAAGGTGTATGAATGCGAACGGATCCTATTCTAAAAATAATTGTTATTTACGAAGACAAGATATCCCTAATTTTAAGGATTCGAGTGATGCTGACAAAGCTAATTGGGAGAGAAAATGTAATGTCCAATGGCCACAAGTTCCTAATAGAAAGGCAGCTAGCTGGTCTTGTACTTATGGAGAAAGTATTAATCAAAAAAATATTATAGTTAGATTGGGTGAAGCAGGGTCACCTTTTGAAGCAGCCAAGCTTGTATTAAGTAAGAGGAATCCATACGATAATTCAGTATTTTTCGCATTATCTGAGGGGAATGTTTATGTTTCTAAAGATGGAACTCCTGATCCTTTTACTTCCAATGGTGAATTTGATAGTAGATGTTCTCAAGCTTACCCAAAAGTAGAATTATTTAGATTTAGTCAAGATCTTCTCAATAAAGCAAAGGAATGCGCTTCATTAAATTCGAATATTAATTTAGTGAACGATTCTACTTTCATGAATCCATCCGTAATTCGAGAAGGATTTGTAAATTATGATCTTATAGAAAATATGGATAACAATTTAAATCAAACCAAAGTTTTTAATGCCATTAAGGAATCCGGTGGAGCAGGATGGAGTGAAAGATACAAAAAAATAAATTATGCAGATGCGAATAGAAAAATACAGAATAACTTGAATGAAATTGTTCAAAACTTATCAAAAAATTACAATGCGAATGCTTCAATCTATAATAAGCAAACAGATATAGTAAATTTACATCAAGATTTAGCTGATTCAAAAGCTCAAAAATTAAATAAGCAATTGGATAATTTATATGAAATTCAAAACCAAATTGCTTTGAAAGGTAGAATAATCGAATTAAATGAGGAAGAAGCTGATTTGAAATTAAGACATAAGAAAATGATTGTTGGAATTGTAGTGTTAATTCCATTTTTACTTATTCCAATAGTAATGGTTTCTACAGGTTTAGCACCAGGTTATGTAGGATTCACTTTAGTAATTATTATTCTAATATTTTTTTCAGTTTATATGTACTCAATTTACAGACAACATTCGAAATTAAATTTTAAGAAAATTAAGGATGATATTAAATCAACGTATGATGTTAATGTTCAAAAAGTTAGAGATAGGATAATCAATGAATATAATGAAGCAAGAGGGGATTGTATTTGCCCTGAGGAGGGTGTAAACTTACAAGAAGAATGTTTGAATAAATTCTACAGTATGAATTTACAAACTATGACTTTAGCACAGTTTCAAGAATTAATGAACTGCATTGGTTGTTCTCGTGCTCTTACCGATAAAGATGTTGAAAAACTTAGAAATGCTAATATGGATATGAGAGGATTTATAACATATTTGAAAAATGCTTACATTGGAGCTAGAAAGTGTGATGGATCTCAAGAATTTAAAGAGTTCCAAGAGTTATGTATCCCAGGATTTTGCGAAAAATCAGACTTTTTGTTAAAAGCAAATGCCAGTTACAAATACAATGATGGTTCAGCACCAACATCTCAAATATTCCCGAAACCCCTCGGTAAATTTGATATTAATGTTGAAAATCAAAATATAGCTTTCCCCGAACAAGTTGCAGATAAGATCGCAAAGATAGAAAATCCAATCAAGAGATTATTTTTTATTTTATGGATTATGGAATTAACCAAGCACGGATTCGCATTGGACGATCCTAGATTAAAAACTCGATTAAATATAGTTGAATTGGAGATTGCTGGAAATGCACCAGAACCATATTGGAATGAAATTAAGTTGCCATTACTTAGGAACATGGATAATACTATTAAAGAAGCTTGCTTAAAATACAATTCCATGAGAAAAGATTTAGGTGAAGGAATTGGAAAATTTTTAGTAGATACTTGGTATTACTTATTTAATGAAAATATTCCAACAGATGTATATCAAAAATGGCTACCAATGTTAAATAGAGCCTCTAATGATGAAACTGACTTGACTGATTACTATATGGAATTTCTTAAGGAGGCAATGCAGGATAAGAGATTTTCTCAAAAGTACGGTGACATAAATAAATTTCTTGACGAAAAATTAAAAGAAATGATGAACACCATTGATGGAGCTTATGAATTCTCTGATGATGATGTTGAAAGAATTTAATGAAATTATATTATTATCTAATAATAATATAGAATGAATTTAAAAATATTCTTATTTAAAATTATTTCTATTATTTTATCATTTTTCATTGCAAGATCCGTAGTAAATTTCTATGATAATTCAAAAGAATATTATTATGTTAAAATTGTTATATCTACAGCTATAATAGCGATTATAATAGATATTGCAACAAAAAAAATTCAAAAAGATAATTTACAAGAGAATTTTGATTTATTTGGGGAAATAAGAAAACTTGGAGAAAATGCTGTATCAGCAGGTACTGACATTATATATTTTAGACAAAATTTAGAAAGATGTAACAGTGAAAAGGCAGGTATTACTAATAATCTTAACCAATGTTTGCAACAAAAAGCCCAATTAGAAGCAAGAATTAAGGAATTGGAAGCAAAAATAGTAGAATATAGAGGAACCGTTAAAGAACTTTACAATAAACAATTGTCATTAATCAATAATTCATCATTCATTGGAAATACCCAATTATCTGATAAAAATAGAATGTTAGTCTCAACTAATGCCGATATACAAAAATCATTTTTGAAGTTAACTGAGATTAATGATAAGATAAACACAATAACTCAAGAGATATATTCAAATAATGTATCGTTTGAAAGAAAAGAGCAAATTGAAAAAACATTAAAAGCAATAATGTTTTTGCTATTATTCCTAATGATAGTAATGATTGTTTATTATTCATCAGGATATAGCCCAGAGAGTTTACCTGAGACATTTAATTCTCTTAAAACTAGTCTAGGATTCAAATACACTTAATCATTATCTTCATCGTCATCCAAATTAGCGCTATTCATAACAAATCCAATAAGATGAGTTGTTGTGCAACACTTCTTACCAAATTTCTTTTCAAGGTATTTCTTCAATTGACTCTTAAGAGGATATTTAGAACAGTTATATGTGGAAGTGAACCAAGCTCTAAATTCATCGTGGAGTGATTGCAAACTAATCTTATCAGTTTTCTTATCAGTTTTAATAAGTTTCGATGTAATGAAATCAACATTGATATCCATATCTTTTTGATACTCAGATGTAAATTTCAAAACAGAAGGAGGTATTATTAATCCACCCTCCGTCTTTTTATAAACATTGAAATAAGTATGAACAAGCAATGCCATAAAGGTTTCTGACCATAATGGAAGCTTATTTCCTAGATATTTATCTATGCGAAACTCATTCTCATTTTTCGTTAATAATCCAAAAAATGAGAATGAGTTTCGCATAGATAAATATCTAGGAAATAAGCTTCCATTATGGTTAGAAACCT
>Ga0172363_10000587_pt1 | contig 27986 bp, 17 predicted proteins | sample LakKivs2_kivu2a2_FD_114541 | JGI IMG/M metagenome (GOLD analysis project Ga0172363, IMG submission 114541) | Sediment microbial communities from Lake Kivu, Rwanda - Sediment s2_kivu2a2 | ecosystem: Environmental > Aquatic > Freshwater > Lake > Sediment | place: Rwanda: Western Province, Lake... | reverse complement strand
TCCTCGCGGTCGTGCGACGCCTTCGCGAGCAGCGGACCGAACGGGGCCGCAACGAACGACCCGCCCCAGAAGTCCACGGTGCCCTCGGTGCCGATCCGGTTCGGCGCCGCGACGAACACGCCGTTCGCGACCGCGTGCGCGCGCTGGATCGTCTGCCAGGCGTCGTACTGCTGGTCGCCGAACTGCTCCTTCTCGCCCTGATGCCAGCCGATCGCCGTCGGGTAGAAGAGCATCTCGGCGCCGGTGAGCGCGGTGAGGCGCGCCGCCTCGGGGAACCACTGGTCCCAGCACACCAGCACGCCGATCTTCGCGAACCTCGTCTGGAAGCTCCTGAACCCGAGGTCGCCCGGCGTGAAGTAGAACTTCTCGTAGTACAGCGGGTCGTCCGGGATGTGCATCTTGCGGTAGACGCCGGCGAGGCTGCCGTCGGCGTCGAGGACGACCGCGGTGTTGTGGTAGACGCCCGCCGCGCGGCGCTCGAACAGCGACCCGACGATCACGACCCCGTGCTGCTTCGCCTTCGCGGACAACGCCTCGGTGCTCGGACCGGGGATCGGCTCCGCGAGGTCGAACTTCGCGTGGTCCTCGGTCTGGCAGAAGTAGCGCGAGCGGAACAGCTCGGGCAGGCAGACGATCTGTGCGCCGGCCGCTGCGGCCTCGTCGATGCGCGCGAGACCGCGCGCGAGGTTGTCCACGACGTCCTCCGAGCAGCGCATCTGCACGAGGGCGATCCGGACGACACGTGATCGCGACTGCGTCATGGTGTTCGACTATAGCCACCGACGCGCGCGGGCGCGACCGCGGGTCGCGGCGTCCCTGCCCCGCTTGCGCGACGTCAGCGCACGCGCACGCGGTGATCGAGTGGGCGTGCGCCGCGCCCGACCGCAAGCGCACCGCGGATCGCCTCGTGCACGAAGCGCTTCGCGGCCGCGACCGCGTCGGGCAGCGCGTCGCCGCGCGCGAGCGCCGCACAGATGGCCGCCGCCAGCGTGCAGCCACTGCCGTGCAGCGGGCCCGCGTCGACGCGCGCGGTCGCGAGCTCGTGCAGGTCGTCGCCGTCGAGCAGGACGTCGCAGGCCGCGCCGGCGAGGTGCCCACCCTTCACCAGAACCGCGCGCGGGCCCAGGTCGCGGATGCACCGTGCGGCCTCGCGCATGTCGGCCAGCGTGCGCACGTCGCGGCCGGCGAGGACCGCTGCCTCGGCGAGGTTCGGCGTCACCAGGCGGGCCAGCGGCAGCAGGCGCTCGCGCAGCGCCGCGACGCCGTCGGCGGTCAGCAGCAGATCGCCGCTGGTCGCGACCATGACCGGATCCACCACCAGCGGGATCGCACGACGCGCGAGCCGCTGCGCGACCACGTCGACGATCGCCGCGCGGCCGAGCATGCCGGTCTTGATCGCGCCGACCGCGAGATCGTCGAGCACCGCGTCGAGCTGCGCCGCGACGAGGTCCAGCGGCAGCTCGCCGGTCGCGAACACGCCGGTCGTGTTCTGCGCGGTGCAGCAGGTGAGCACGGCGGCGCCGTACACCTCGAACGCCGCGAAGGTCTTGAGGTCCGCCTGGATGCCGGCGCCGCCGCTCGGATCGGAGCCGGCGACCGAGAGCGCGATCGGAACGTTCACGCGACGACTCCCGGCGCGGCGCCACCGCCGGACGCGGCATCGCGAGCGTCGCCGGTCGCGCGCGTGCTCGCCGTCCGAGTGACCTCGGTCAGAAGACCAGCCCGGCACGCAGCGACTGCGCCGCGCCGAACGGCCCCACCGCCTGCCCGTAGTAGCCGATGATTCCAGCCCCCTCGGCAACCACCAGGATCGACGCCGACCCGTTGAGATTCTGCGACGGGAACAAGGTCCGCAGGTTCGTGAACAGCGCCGAGCCACGGACGGGAACGGTGGTCTCGGCGATCACCGCGTTGTTCGGGTCGTTGCCGAGCAGGATCACGCGCGCTCGGAACACGGTCCCCGCCGCCGCCGATCCGTTGGTCAGCGAGTTCAGGTTGGGTGGCGCGTTCAGACCGATGATCACCAGCAGATTGTCCTGCAGGGTGGCCGGGTTGAACGTGGTGCCGAGGATGCCCTGCCCTGCGGCCAGTGTGCCGATCGTGCCGAAGCCCGACGCGTTCACCCCGAAGCCCGAGTTCGTCGACAGGTTCGCGATGGTGAAGTTGCCGAGCAGCCGCGCGTTCGTACCGTCGCCGTAGACGATCACGAAGCCGTTGCGGCCGGCCAGGCTGCGGCTGGGTCCGAGGACGAAGTTGAGGTTGGCGTCGATCGTCCGGTCGGCGATCGCCGTGATGTCGACGATGTCGGTTCCGCCCTCGCCGAAGATGTCGCGCAGCACCTCGTCGACCTTCTGGCCGTTGGCGTCGAAGAAGGCCCACCGGGCGCGGATGATCCCCTCACCGATGTTGGTGATCGAGAAGAAGGTCGACCGGGAGTCGGTGGTGGCGAACGGCATCACGAGATCGTTGTCGGGGAAGTCCGTGTTCGCCCCGGCAAGCGTCGTCCCGGCCTGGGCCGGGGACGCGAGCACGAGCGACGCGATGAAGAGAACCACCTTGACCAGAATCCTGCGGGTTGACATTCGAGCTCCTTGGCGAGAGACCCCTGTTCGTTCCGGATACATAGCCGTCACGCCGTGCGTCGAGGCCCCGCTCGGTTGAGCCGTGGCGAGGCACTCCCCTTACGGCTACGATCCACCGTGACGGTTGGCGGCCGGCCGGTCAATCCACATGGCGGATGGGCCACACCGCGCCGCACCATCGCCCGATCATGCGAATCTGCAAGCAAATGACTCCGAAAAGCGTACGGTCGGCGGGCGCCCGGTGGCCCTGGGGTTGCTGCGAGGACCACTCGGGATGAGTCGCTCGTTCGTCAGGGCCTGGGCAACCGTCGCCACGATCATGGCGCTGGTCTGTTTTGCCTTCGTTCAGCCGATGCCGGAACACACGGCCACGCCGCAGGTGCACCAGCAGGGCGATGGCCAGGAGACCGTGCAGGTCGCCGGCGATCAGCTCATGGCGTCGCCGCCCTTCGTCGACTCCGTGCTGACGGGCAAGACCTTCACCCCCTATCTGGTCCTCGCCAGACCTGGCCTGCTTCCTTCCAGCGACAGGCCCGAGGCCGTGCCGCCCCTGGCACTGGCCCGCATTCGATCGTCTTCCGTCGAGCCACCGACCCGCCCCGGCTGAGGTCGCTCACGATTACGTGAGCACTCCGATCCCGGGTGCCGTCCGAAACCCGCTGGAGAGTCCGGCAGGGCTTTCGCGGGCGCGCCGTCCGGTAGCGGCGTTGGGACGTGGGTGACGAGTGGCTCGAATGGTCCGCGAAGGCAGCGGCAGGTGCGATCTCAGGGTACGTCGCATCTTGCCGTGACACCCGACTGACCGTGGGCGGACGGTCGGGCAGCCTTCCAGGACACTGAAGTCGATCCCAATCCGTAAAGCGGCGGACGGCGGTGGAGCGCGATCTCCATGGAGAGTGCTCCACCGCCGTCGCCGGATCGTGCGCGCGGCCCTTTCCTCGCCTTTCCCGCCGGGGCACGAATGCGAAAGCACGCCTCTCCCCGGGGCGTGAGACACCGTGAGACCCAGAAGCCGAACCACACCGCGTTTCCTCGGGACCCTCCTCTTCCTCGTCTTCCCCCTCTCCTTCCTCCCGACGACCGCAAGCGCGCTCGAGTTCTTCGTCGACGGCGACACCGGCGACGATCTGCGCTCGACCGTCGCGGCGCAGTCCTCGGCGACGCCGTGGAAGACCATCGACCACGCGCTGCGGATGGTGCTGCCGGGGAACACGATCACCGTTCTGCCGGCGGCCGTGCCGTACGCCGAATCGGCGGAGTCGCACTTCCCGAACGTCACGCTTCGCGCGGGCGGCACGCCAACTCGGTCGTGATCGCCCCGCCGCCCGGCAGCGCCGGCATCGACGTCGATCATCCCGGCCTCGTGATCGAGGGCTTCGTGATCCTCGGCGGCACGCACGGCATCCGCGCGACCGGCGCCGACGGGCTTCGCATCCGCCGCTGCAAATCCGTCGCTGCGCAGTTCAACGGCTTCACCGTCGAGCAGACGAGCGGCGTCACGATCGAGAGCTCGGTCGCCGCGTCGCCCGGCAGCCGCGGCATCTTCATCGACCACGCCAGCGAGGCCTACGTCAGGAACAACCTCGCCTACGGCGCCGGCGAGTGGGGCATCGACTTCGAGAACACCAACGCGAGCGAGCCCCAGCCGCCGCTGTCGATGGGCAACGTGGTCGCGTTCAACACCGTCGCCTTCAACGGCGGCGGCGCCGGCGAGGGCGGGCTGCGGCTCAAGAACGCGGTCGGCCAGATCCGCGACAACGTCCTGCTGTCGAACGCAAACACCGCGCTGCGGCTCGACACCGCCGGCTCGGTGGTCAAGAATAACCTGCTGTTCGGCAGCACGACGCCGCTGAGCCCGTTGGACTACGTCCTCGGCGGCGGCATGCTGGCGGTGGACCCGCTGCTCGTCGATCCCGACGGTGCGGACGGCATCCTCGGCGGCCTCGACGGCTGGGCCGACGACGTCTTCGCACTGAGCCAGACGGCGGCGGGCCAGGGCGCGAACAGCCCCGCGGTGAACGCCGGCTCGGGCAACGTGAGCGCGCTCGACATCGGCGGCTCGACACGCAGCGATGCCGGCGCCGACGCGGGCGTCGCCGACCTCGGCTTCCACACCGGCGCTCCGGCCTCGACCGGCGTGCCCCCGGTCACGTCGGGTCCGGCGACGTATTTCGTCGACGACGACGCGCCGGGCGCCTCGGACAGCAACACGAAGATCCAGGCGCAGTCGCCGGGCACCCCCTGGAAGAGCATCGGCCGGGCCCTGCAGAACGGCGCCGCGTCGACCGGCGACACCGTGCTCGTCGCCGCGGGCACCTACGCCGAGGCGGTGACGACGCACACCGGCGGCATCACGCTGCGCGCGACCGGCGACGCCATCATCACGCCCGCCGCCGGGCAGCCCGGCATCGACGTCGACGTGCCCGACTTCCTGGTCGACGGCTTCACGATCCAGGGCGGCGTGCACGGCGTGCGCGCGGCGTCGGCCGACGGGGTGACGATCCGCCGCTGCACCATCTCCGGACAGACCGCGAACGGCGTCATGGTCGCGGGCACCACGAACGCGACGGTCGACTCGAACGCGATCGACGGCGTCACGCAGCGCGGCATCTTCGTCGAGGACTCCGCGCAGGTCTACCTGCGGAACAACCTGGTCACCGACAGCGGCGAGTGGGGCATCCAGCTCGACGCGGCCTCCCTGCCCTCGCCGTCCACCGACAACGTGATCGCGTTCAACACCGTGCGCGGCAACGGCGCCGTGACGCCGTCCGGCGGGCTCTTCCTCGAGAACGCGACCGCCGAGGTGCGCGACAACATCTTCGCCGCGAACCAGACCCGCGGCGTCAAGCTCGACACCGCGGGCACGCGCCTGCACCACAACGACCTGTTCGGCAGCGCGGTCGCGATCGAGGCGAACGTCGGCGCGGAGCCGCTCGCCTGGTCGAATCTCGGCGACGACCCGCTGTTCACCGGGCCAACCGAGCCCACCCTGCAGCAGATCGCCGCCGGCCAGGGGGCCGACAGCCCGCTGGTCGATCGCGGCTCCGGATCCACCGTCGCCCGCGACATCTCCGGCTCGACGCGGACCGACGATGCGGAAGACGAGGGCACGGCCGACATCGGCTTCCACCGCGGGGCTGCGCCCTCGATGGGAGTTCCTCCCGTGCAGGACCCGCCTGGCGGCGGCGGCGCGCTGACGCTGTACGTCGACGCGACCAGCGGCAACGACACGCGCACGCGCTTCGACGCCGGCGACCCCGCGACCCCGTGGCAGACGCTCGGGCGCGCGCTGCAGGTCGCCGACGGCGCCCAGGCGGGCGACACGATCAGCGTCCAGGTGGGCTCGTACCCCGGGCCCTTCACCGTGAACACCGCAGGCATCACGGTCCGCGCGGCGGGCGCCGTCACGATCCCGCTCGACGCCGGCGAGACCGGCTTCACGATCAACGAGAAGGACGGCGTCGCGATCGAGGGCTTCACGGTCACGGGCGGCAACCGCGCCGTCCATGCCACGGACCTCGCGGACCTGGTCGTCCGCGGCTGCACCATGACCGGTCAAGCGCAGAACGCGCTCAGCATCGCACGCGTCGACGGCGCGACCATCGACGGCAACGCGATCAGCGGGGCCACCGAGCGCGGCATGCGCATCCAGGCCACGTCGAACGTCTACGTGCGGAACAACCTCGTGGTGGGCAACGGCACGTGGGGCATCCAGTTCACCAACGAGGTGAGCGACCCGCTCTCGACCGGCAACGTGATCGCGTTCAACACGGTCGTCGGCAACGGTGCCGGACCGAGCGCCGGCGGCGGCCTGCAGCTGCAGAAGACGACCGGCGAGGTGCGCGACAACGTCGTCGCGAACAACGAGGGCATCGGCGTCAAGGTCGACCAGGGGGCGCTGCTGATCCACCACAACGACGTGGTGGGCAACACGACCGCGCCCTACGACGTCGAGAACGACGACCCGCCCGTCTTCTGGGCCAACCTCGCGGTCGATCCGCTGTTCGCCGACGCCGGCTCCGGCGACTATCGCCTGCAGGTCGCGAGCCCGGTCATCGACCAGGGCTCCGCGCCGGTCGGCGCCGCCGACATCTCCGGCGCGACCCGCGTCGACGGAACGGCCGACACCGGCACCGCCGACATGGGACGGCACGAGAACGCCGACCCGGCGAGCGCGAGCCCGCCGCCGCCCGCGCCCACGCCGAGCCCGTCACCGACGCCCAGCCCCTCGCCCAGTCCGACGCCGAGCCCGACCCCGCCCCCGGGTGGTGGTGCGGTGCACTACGTGGACTGTGCGAGCGGCAACGACGCACGGAGCAAGAGCGAGGCGCGGAATCCCGCGACGCCGTGGAGGACCCTGCAGAAGGCTGCCAACACTCTCGCCTTCGGCGAGGTGGCCGAGGTCGCCGACGGCACGTGCGACGTGGGGTCGACCGTCGAGATCGACCACGCCGGCATCACCCTGCGCGCCGCGAACCCGTTCGGCACCGTCGTTCGGCGCACTCCCGGCACCGGCAGCACCTTCAACGTCCAGAGCGCCGACGTCAGGCTCGAGGGCTTCGTGGTCGAGTCCGCCACCCAGGGTGTGCTCGCGGCACTGTCGAGCGGCGTCCTGCAGAACCTCGTGCTGCGCGGCCTCTGGGTACGACCGTTCGACCTGCCGGGCGCGAGCCTGAGCACGAACGGAATCCAGGTCCGCGACGCGCAGAACGTCACGGTCGAGAACTGCATCGTCACCGGCGCATCCCAGGCCGGCATCCTGCTGAAGCGCGCGACGAACGCGTACGTGCACAACAACCTGGTGTACGGGAACAGCGTCGGCGGCTCCGACTGGGGCATCAGCTTCGACAACACGAATGCACCGAATCCGCCGGTGTCGACGGGCAACGTCGCCGCGTTCAACACCGTCCACGGCAACGGGCGCGGCCTCCGCTTCGTCAACACCGCCGGCGAGATCCGCGACAACGTGGTGGCGTTCAACGGTCCGACCGGCATCAAGTTCGATCAGCCCGATCCGGCCACGCTGGTGCACCACAACGACTCGTTCGGCCACACGTCGGCGAACTACGACGTGCCGCAGCAGTTCGTGCCCTGGGCGTCGAACCTGAGCGTGGACCCACTGTTCGTCGACGCGGGGAACGAGAACTTCGCCCTGAGCCAGATCGCCGCGGGTCAGCTCGTTCAGAGCCCGCTGGTCGACGAGGGCAGCGCTCCGGTCGGCATCGTCGAGATCTCCGGTACGACGCAGAGCGGGCCCACACCGCAGCCGGACACCGGCATGGCGGACCTCGGCTACCACGCGGGTGCGATGAGCTCGACGAGCCCCGGCGGACCGACGCCCACGCCGGCACCGGGAAGCGCGACGGTGTACGTCGACTGCGAAACCGGCAACGACAGCCGGAGCAAGTGGGAAGCCCAGTTCCCGTACACGCCGTGGCGCACGATCGGCCACGCGGTGGGCCAGATCCAGACCGGCGAGACGCTCATCGTGCGCGAGGGCGAGTGCACCGAGTCGGTGACCGTGGCCACGGCCGGCGTCACACTGCGCGCCGAGGTGCGCGGCGGCACCGTGATCCGCCCGCCGGCCGGCGCGACCGGCGTCACCGTGCGCGCCGACGCGGTCGTGCTCGACGGCTTCGTCATGCGCTCCGACAAGGAAGGTATCCTCGTCGCGAAGGAGAGCAGCGGGCAGAAGATCTTCGACGTGGTCGTCCGGCAGAACCGCGTCAAGGCCCGCACGTCGAACGGCACCATCGCGACCAACGGCATCCGCGTCCGCAACGGCGAGAACGTCACCGTCGACTCGAACGTCGTCACCGACGCCGTCCAGGCGGGCATCGTCTTCCGTCAGGGCACGATGAACTACGCGCGCAACAACCTGGTGCTCGGCAGCGGCGAGTGGGGCATCCACTTCGACAACGGCACCGGTGCCGCGATGTCGACCGGCAACGTGGCCGCGTTCAACACCGTGCACGACAACGGAACGACCGCCGCACAGGGCGGTATTCGCTTCCAGAACGCGAGCGGCGAAATCCGCGACAACCTGTCGGTCGCGAACGCGGGATCGGGCATCAAGACGGACACGCAGCCGACCCACGTCCACCACAACGGGCTGTTCGGCAACCCCATCGCCATCGGCACCGAGAGCCAGAGCCCGCCGGCTGCGTGGTCGAACGTCGAGCTCGATCCGCTGTTCGTCGAGCTCGGCGCGACCGGCTTCCAGCTGCAGCAGCTCGCGGCAGGCCAGGGCGCCGACAGCCCCATGGTCGACATCGGCTCGGGCAGCCCCGCGACACGCGGCATCTCCGGCACGACACGTACCGACGGCATGCCCGACGACGGCATCGCCGACATCGGCTTCCACACGGGGGCGGCTCCCTCGAGCGGCCGGCCCCCGATCCAGGACCCTCCGACGGGCACGACGTTCTACGTGAACGCACAGAGCGGAAACGACGCGCGCGGCCCCGCGGACGCACTGAATCCGGCAACACCGTGGAAGACCATCTCGCGCGCGCTCGGTGCGAGCGGCGCTCCCGCGGCCAGCACGGTGATCGTCGAGGCGGGCACCTACGCCGAGGCGCCGAAGAGCTCGAACGCGGACATCGTCCTGCAGGCGAGCGGCAGCGTGATCGTCACCCCGCCGATCGGGCAGATCGGGCTCACGATCGACCACCCGGGCTTCCTCGTCGAGGGATTCACCGTGCAGGGTGGCCTGCACGGCATCCGCGGCACGACAGCCGACGGACTCGTGGTCCGCGGCTGCACGACGATCGGCCAGTCGGACAACGGGATCTACGTGGTCGACACGACGGGCTCTACCGTCGACGGTAACGTCACGCGCGACGCGGGCAAGCGCGGCATCCTCGTCGAGCGCTCGACGTCGGCGTACGTACGGAACAACCTCGTGCGCGACAGCGGCGAGTGGGGCGTCGAGTTCAAGAACAGCCCCCTCGGCAGCGCGTCCACCGGGAACGTGGTCGCGTTCAACACCATCCTCGGCAGCGGTCAGGTGCTCGCCGCGGGCGGCGTCCGCTTCGACAACACGGTCGGCGAGATCCGCGACAACATCCTGCTGGACAATGCGACCGTCGCGATCGAGACCGATACGGCACCGACCCTCGTGCATCACAACCTCGTCACCGGCAGCGCCGTCGAGTTCGAGACCAAGTCCGACCAGGAGCCGACCACGTGGGCCAACCTGCTCGGCCAGGACCCGCGCTTCGTCGACGCCCCGGCCGGCAACTTTCGCTTGCAGCAGACCGCTGCCGGCCAGGCGAGCAACAGCCCGGCGCTCGACGCCGGCTCGGGCGACACGGCGAGCCGCGACATCTCGGGCTCGACCCGCAGTGACGCCGCGGCCGACGCCGGCGTCGCAGATCTCGGCTACCACGCGGGCGCGGATCCGGCGGCTGCAACGCCGCCGGCGACGAGCACCCCGCCGGGCGGCAACCCGCAGCCGGGCAGCGGGCTGACGTACTACGTCGACCCGGTGACCGGGTCGAACACGCGCAGCCTCGTGCAGGCACGCTCGCCGTCGACGCCGTGGCAGACGATCGGCCGTGCCATGAACGCGGTGTCGGCGGGTGACGTCATCGTGCTCGCGCCCGGGACCTACGCCGAGCAGGCGGACTTCACGCGGCACGCGCTCACGCTCCGCGGTGCCGGCGCGCCCGGCACGACGGTGATCGCGCCGCCGGTCGAGATGTCGGGCATCAACGTCAACGGCTTCAACGATGCGCACATCTCGAACCTCGTCGTGCAGGGCGGCGCGCTCGGCATCGCTGCGGCGATGGCCGACCGCATCCGCATCGATGGCGTCGCGGTCGTGAGCCCGGCCACGGTCGGAATCCGCATCCGGCAGAGCGACGGAGTCGTCATCGACCGCTCCACCGTGACCGGTGCCGGCACTTACGGCGTCCTCCTGCCGCGCACGAAGAACGTCTACCTGCGCAACAACCTGATCTACGCCAACGCGGGCTGGGCCGTGTCGATCGACGCCGACGGCTTCGCGACCTCGACCGGGAACGTCGTCGCGTTCAACACGATCCACCAGAACGGGACCGGCGTGCGCCTGCTGAACGCCAGCGGCGAGGTGCGCGACAACAACCTGACCGGCACGATCGACCTGGCGCTCTACCTCGCGGGGCCGGACATCCTCGCGCACCACAACAACTTCTCGGCGAACGGGGGCGATCGCGACAAGGAGTCGGAGTTCGCGAGCACCATCTTCATCTGGGCGAACGTCGGCAAGAACCCGCGTTACGAGGAGGCCGCCGGCACCGACGGCATCCTCGGCGGCAGCGGCTGGGCCGATGACGACTTCCACCTCGAGCAGTTCGACTCCGGCGGCGAGTTCGACAGCCCTGTGGTCAACGCAGGCTCCAGCGACGTCGCGACCCGTGACATCGGCGGCGCCACCCGCACCAGCGGCGTGGCCGACGACGGCATCGCTGACATCGGCTTCCACTACGGCGCCCCGGCAGCGGGCACGCCGCCCGCGCTCGCGACGCCGCCGACGAACGTGACCCACACGTACTACGTCGCCCCGAACGGCGACGACGCACGCACCTCCGCCACGGCGCGCAACATCGCCACGCCGTGGAAGACCATCGGCAAGGCGCTGCAGAAGATCGGCAAGGGCGACACCGTCGTCGTGCTGCCCGGCAGCTACACCCAGGCGCTCCAGGTGCAGGACGTCGACGCGATCCTGATGGCACAGCAGCCCGGGACGGTGACGATCACTCCGCCTGCGGGCCTGAACGGCATCACGGTGGAGCGCCGCGGCGTCACCATCGATGGCTTCATCGTGCGCGACGCGAACACCGGGATCTCCGCGATCGCCGGGTCGGACGAGATCACGGTGCGCAACTGCGCGGTGATCGACGCGGCGCAGGACGGCATCCGCGCGGCGTCGCTGGACACCGTCACGCTCGACGGCAACGTGGTCGCCGGATCGGGCGGTGCGGGCGTCGCGCTGCGCAAGGCGACCAACGCGGTCGTGCGCAACAACCTGCTCTACGACAACACCGAGTGGGGCATCCACCTCGACAACACGCCGGTCGGCAGCGAGGTCGTTCCGGTCTCGAACGGGAACCTGGTCGCGGAGAATTCCGTCGCGTTCAACGGCACCGGCAACATCCGCCTCGCCAATGCGATCGGCGAGGTGCGAGACAACGTGATCGCCGGCACCGGCGGCGTCGGGCTCGCGGTCACCACCGCGGGCGCGCTTCTCCTGCACAACGGCTTCTCCGGGATGGGCACGCTGCTCGACCCACCGAGCTACGTCTTCTGCGCCGGCTGCACGGGCAACGTCGTGCGCGACCCACGCTTCATCAACCCGGCCGGCAACGACGGAGTGCGTGGCGGCGCGAACTGGGCCGACGACGACTTCCGCCTGTCGCAGACGGCGGCCGGGCAAGGAGCCCAGAGCGACGCGGTGGACTTCGGCTCGGCGAGCGCTGCGGCGCTGGGCATCAGCGGGACCACCGCGACCAGCGGGGCTGCCGACGAGGGCACCGCCGACCTGGGCTTCCACTACGCGGCGTCGAGCCGGGCCCTGCCCTCGCCGCCACTCCCCGGCGCGCCGACGCCCACGCCGTCGCCGACGCCGACGGCCACGCCGACTCCCACTCCGTCGCCCACTCCGACGCCGACCCCCACTACGTCGCCGACGCCGACGCCGACCCCCACCCCGTCGCCGACGCCGACGCCGACGGCAACGCCGACACCCTCGCCCACCCCGACACCCTCGCCCACCCCGACCGCGAGCCCGACTCCGTCGCCCTCGCCGGCCGCGACGGCCCTCTACATCGACGCCGCGACCGGCGACGACTCGCGGACGCGCGCCCAGGCGGCCTCGCCGACCACGCCGTGGCAGACCATCGGCCACGCGCTGACCCAGGCGGTGGCCGGAGACATGCTGCTCGTCGAGCCGGGCGTGTACGCCGAGACCGCGTCGCTGGCGGTGAACGCCGACGATCTGTCGCTGATCGGCCAGGGCAGCGATCCATCGGCGGTACGCGTGACCGTGCCGGTCGCGTCCGACGCCTTGCGCGTGAAGGCCGCACGCGTCCGCGTCGAGAACCTCTGGATCGACGGCGGCAAGCGCGGCGTGTTCGCGATGAACGCCGGGGACGGCCTCGTGCTGCGAGACGTCGCCGTCACCAATACCGCCGAGGAGGGCATCTTTGCGGACCTCGCCGACGACGTCTCGATCCGCGGCTGCATCGTCACTGGTGCCGCATCGAGCGGCATCGCGACCCGGCGGGCGAAGCGGCTCGAGATCCGCGACTGCGACGTCTACGCGAACGCCGGATCCGGCCTCTTCCTCCGCAAGGCGGACGCCGAGCTGAGCTTCCTCACCGTCCACGAGAACGGCGGCCGCGGCGTGCGCTCGCTCGGCGCGACGGTTCACCTGCACGACAGCATCCTGTCCTGGAACGGCGGCGCAGCCGTGTTCGCGCGCGGCACGAAGACCGTCACGCTCGACCACCTCCTGCTCTACCTGAACGACAGCGACCTGAACGACGACACGCCTCCGGCGATCGTCCAGAACGGCCCGCCCTTCCTGACGCTCGACCCCATGTACGTCGACCCCGACGGAGGCCTTGGCGGGGGCGATGGCGTTCTCGGTGGCACAGGCTGGGCCGATGACGACCTGAGCCTCCGCCAGCCGCCGGCGCAGACCGAGACCAGCCCCGCGGTCGACGCCGGCTCGGCCAGCGCGGCGGCGCTCGGCGTCAACGGATCGACTTCTTCGAATGGCGCGGCCGATACCGGCGTGGCAGACTTGGGGGCACACCGATGATCCGAATCCGCCTCCCCCGTGTTCTCGTCACCGGCGCCGTCTCGCTGGCGCTGCTGGTGTCCAGCGTCGAGGTCTCGCGATCTCAGACGAGCACCGACGGCGGCCGCATCTTCGATCCGAAGCGCCTGCGCACGCAGCGCGAGAGGCCGCTCGGCGGACGAACGATGTCCCGGCCTGCGGTCCCCGAGCCCGACCAGCGCAAGCCGCTGCGCTCGAGCGCGCTGATCCCGGACCCCGGGCCGAGCAAGCGCGGCGGCAGCGGGTACACCCGCAAGGGCAAGTACTTCTACCAGACGCCGAAGGACATCGAGCTCACGCGCAGCAAGCCGGGCGCCGGCTACAACGCGACCGTCCCGCGACCGGAGCAGCTCGGAACCGAGCGTCGCGCGAAGGACGGTCGGCGCAAGGTGCCGAAGTGATGGATCGAGGGCGCTCGCGCCCCCTCGATCCGTCAAGCCAAGCTTGACGGCGCCCCACTCCCGGGACGCCCCTCGGTCGGCCGCGCGGCGGCGGAAGCAAGCCCCGGGCGCGAGCCCTGCGTCGGTCGCGCCGCTTCGGGTTGAATCGGCGCCGGGGGGTTGCGATAAGCCCGCATGGGGTCGCTGGAGGGGAAGCGCGCTCTCGTGGTCGGCGTCGCGAACGAGCGCAGCATCGCGTGGGGGATCGCCCAGAGTCTTTCCCGCGAAGGCGCGCGCCTCGCGTTCACCTTCCTCGGCGAGTCTCTGGAGCGGCGGGTGCGGCCGCTCGCGGAGAGCGTGCACGCGGACGTGATCGCGCCGTGCGACGTCACCGACGACGCGCAGATCGATGCGCTGTTCGCCGAGCTGGATCGCGTCTGGGGAGGCCTCGACGTTCTGGTCCACGCGGTCGCCTTCGCCAACCGCGAGGACCTCTCCGGCCGCTTCGTCGACACCGGCCGTGACGGCTTCCGCCTGGCGCTCGACGTGAGCGCCTACTCGCTCGTCGCGCTGACGCGCGCGGCCGAGCCACGCATGAAGGACGGCGGCACGATCCTCACGCTGACCTTCGCCGGCAGCGAGCGCGTCTTTCCGAACTACAACGTCATGGGCGTCGCCAAGGCAGCGCTCGAAGCGTCCATGCGCTACCTCGCGGCCGACGTCGGGCCCGCCGGCATCCGCGTGAACGCGATCAGCGCTGGACCGATCAAGACCCTCTCGGCCGCGGGAATCCATGGCTTCCGCGACATGCTCCGCGTCGCGGAGGCGCGCGCGCCGCTCCGCCGAAACGTGAGCCAGGGCGACGTCGGCGAGCTGGCGGCCGCACTGTGCGGTCCGGCGGGTGCCGGCATCACCGGACAGGTCCTCTACATCGATGCCGGACTCAGCATCCTTGGCGTCTGAAGGCCTCTCGCAGGTGCGTGCCGCGCACGAGGCTCTGCGATGAGCTTCGGCGCCTGGGCGCTCCTCGTCGTCGGCATCGTCGCCGGCCTCGCCCTGGTGCGGGCGCTCAGCCGCTGATCTGCGTCGACGCGGCGCACGAGGCCCGGTCGGCGGAGTCGCCGCGAGCGCGTTCCCGGTCAGGGCTTCGGCGACGGTTCGACGGCGATGCCGCTCACCCGCTCGAGCGTCGCCACCGCGAGATTGTAGTCGCGCACCGCCTCGTAGTAGTGGCCCGACACCTGCGCGTAGCTCGACAGGCCCTGCATGATCTCCTTTGCATCCCCGATGCCGATGTCGAAGTTGGTCACCGACAGCGTGAGGATCGCGCGGCCGGCCTTGCGGCCGTCCTCGAGCTTGTCGAGCGCAGCCCGGGTCCCGACCACCTTCGCGTAGGCCTGCTCGAGCTGCAGCGCGAGACCGTCGTGCGCTTGGCGGCGCTGGCTCTCGAGCTTGCCGAGCTCGGCGCGCTTCGCGTCCACCTTCGCCGCGGTGATGTGGAAGTTGAGCGGCCAGCGGATGCCGAACACGCCGCCCGGCCCGCGCTGGTAGTTGAACTGGTCCCAGGCGAACGGATTCAGCTGGCGGTCGCTGCGCGGCGCGTAGCTGTACGCGAAGCTGCCGGTGAGGAAGAAGACCGGGAAAAAGTCCGCCTCGACGGTCTTGAGCTCCTCGGCCTTCGCCGCGACTCCGGCGTCGACCTGCTTCCACTGCGGGCTCTTGTCGTAAAGCTGGCCGGTGTAGTGCTCGAGCGGCTCGATCCGCACCCGCACGGGCTCGAGCAGACGCTCCCTGACGTCGAGCGGGTCCTTCCGGTCGGCACCGGATACGAGCCGCAACGCCTCGAGAGCCCCCTGCGCCCCGCTCTGCACCTTGGGGACCTCCTTCGCGATCTCCGCGAGCGCGACCCGGAGGTACAGGATGTCGAGCTCGGTGATCTCGGAGTCGCCGCCTGCGCGGCGCTCGGTGGCGGTCTCGAGCGCGGTCTGAAACGCGTCGCGGGACTCCACCAGCACGCCCTCGACGGAGCGCGCCAGCAGCACGTTCCAGTAGAGCATCTTGACCTGCATGGCCACGTCGGCGGCGATCCCCTCGCTGGCCGCGATCTCGGATTCGACCGCGTGCGTCGCCGCGTTGACGCCGGCCGTCAGCTTGCCCCAGGTGTAGAGCGGCTGCACGAGGCTCACCTCGACGCTCGTGAACGGCCCGAAGGCCCGGTTGTCGACGGTGGTCTCCGGGGCGAGGACCGTACCCGTGTAGATCGGTGCGAGCCCGATCAGATTCAGGGCCTCGAACTGCGGCAGGTATCGCGACGCCTTCGCCTCGTCGAGCTTCGCCTGGCGCGCCGCCACGTCCCAGCGCGCCACCTCGAGCTCCGGTGCCGCCTGCAGGGCGCGCTGCACGAACTCGTCCAGCGCGAGCTTCGCAGGCTTCACGGGAGCACGCGCGGCGCCGGATACCTGCGGCACCTGCTCGGCCGCCGCGGGGGTTCGCACCACCGGTGCCGACAGCAGCTCGTCCGAGCGCGCGACGCGCGCAAAGAGCAGCGACGCCACGGCGAGCGCGCACGCTGCCGTCGAGGCCGTTCGGCAGAGGGGCCAACGCCCCGCCGCATCTGCCGTCGGGACGCTCACCGCGCGCTGTGCCGCGTCCGGAACAGCCGGATGCCGATGACGAGCAGCACGAGCCCGTAGAGCAGCAGGGCCGTGACGGGCTCGACCATCGCGGAAAGGCCACGGTTGCGCAGCACGAGGTCGTTCATGCCGCGCATGGCCCATGTGGTGAAGACCGCGGGCCCGACGGCGCGCATCCAGTCCGGCGTGATCGACTGCGGCCACCACAGGCCGCCCAGCGCCGAGAACGCCATCACGACTGCGAGGCTCATCGGCTGCGTCTGCTCGCGGGTGCGCGCGATGCCGGCGACGACGAGCCCGAGCGCCACGCAGACGAACACCACCGCACAGGTCAGCAGCACGAACGCGAGGACCGAGGTACCGAGCGAAACCTCGAAGAAGAAGTACCCCCAGAGGAAGAGGATCAGCATCTGCACCACGCCCATCACGAAGCGGGCACCGAGCTTTCCGAGCAGCATCCAGGTGAAGCCGGCTGGCGCGACCAGGAGGCGCGGCAGCGTGCCCCAGTCACGCTCGTCGTGCAGTCCCATCGCGGTCGCGAACACGACCGCGAGCAGCACGAACATGATGGAGAAGCCGGGAACGTTCTGCTCGAAGGACGTGACCGAGATCCGGTTGCCGGTGAGGTTCTGCTCCTGCAGCGCGATGCGCTCCTCTTCCAGCGGATCCGCGAGCGCCGCTGCTTCCTTGTCCATGAGGAGAAGCAGGACCTTGACGGTCTGCAGGTCCACCGCCTGCGCGGGGTCGGTGAGCAGCGTGATCTGCGACGTCTTGCCCTGCAGGTAGCCCTTGCTCATGCCGTCGGGAAACACGATCGCCGCGGGCGCGCGATTCTGGTCGCGCACCACGTGCTCGGCGTCTGCCCGTGACATCTCGGCGACCTCGGCGTGCTTGCCGAGGAGCTTCAGGAAGGCCGTCGCGACGGGACCCTGGTCCTCGTTCACCACCGGCACCATGAGCTTCGGCCCCTCGTCGCTGTCGAAGAGAGCACTCGCGATGATCGAGATCACCACGATGGGCACCAAGACGAAGAACAGCAGAGCCCAGCGATCGCGCAGGATGATCCGCAGGTCCTTGAGGAAGACCGCTACCATGGGCCGTTCAGTCGGAAACTCGCTTCACGGTTCGTCTTTCGCGGGCAGCGAAGCCGTACCGAACATCAATCGACCGTCGCGTCCGGCTTCTTCTCGAGCTTGTTCGTCAGTCGCGTGATGAGATCGTCCCACGAGCCCTTCGCGAGCGCCTTGTCGAACTGCGACCGGAAGTTGTCCGCGAGACTCACGTCCTCGATCAGGATGTCGGTCGCCACCCAGCCGTCGGACTTCTTCTCCAGACGGTAGTCGGCGGAAAACTTGTCCCGCGGCGTGACGATCCACGTATCGACCGTCGCAGCATTCCCGGTGATCTTCTCCTCGCCGTACTCGAAGTCCGGGGCGTCGAACAGCAGCAGCCGTTGCACGTAGGTACGGATGAAGAGCTCGCGGAAGAGATCGAGAAAGGTCCGAACCTGCTCGGCCGACTTGCCGTCGAGGTGCTTGCCCATCGACCTCCGGCCGAGCGCGTCGGTGTCGAGAAAGCCGCGGAGCAGGGTCTTGAGCTCGGCGAGCTTCGAGTTGTGGTCGCCGGGTCCCGTGACGATCTCGTTCGACTTCGTCAGCGTCGCCTTGACCTTCGCCAACGGCGAGCCGGCCTGCGCCCGCGCCGCGTGCGGCAGCGTCACGGCGAGCGCCGCGCAGGCGATCAGCGCGGCGGCCGCGATCTGCATCCGTGTCGCGCGACGCGCGCCTCGTTCCGTTCCGGAGTTGCTCACTCGTCCCTCAAGTCCTTGCCGGTGAGCTCGATGAAGATCGTCTCGAGCGACACCGGCGATACCCGGACCTGCACGATCTTCCCCTCGAGCGCGGGCTCGCTCCACAGACGCGGCAGCAGCTCCTCGGCACGCGACGTGTAGAGGCGCAGCAGCGGACCGCTCTGCTCGACGCGCTGTACCCCGTCGACGGCCTGCAGTCCCTCCACGCGCTCCGCGGGCGGGCGCAGCCGGAGCTCGATCACCTCGCTGGTCTTCGAGAGCCCGAGCAGCTCGGGCACGGTCCCGAGTGCGACGACGCTGCCCTCGTCCATGATCGCGATGCGGTCGCAGAGGTCTTCCGCTTCCGCGAGGTAGTGCGTCGTGTAGAGGATCGTCACGCCCTGGGTGCGAAGCCTCCGCACCGCCTCGAAGATGTGCACGCGCGACTGCGGGTCGACCCCGACGGTGGGCTCGTCGAGCAGGACCAGGCGCGGCGCGCTCACCAGCGCACAGCCGAGGTTCAGCCGGCGCCGCATGCCGCCCGAGTAGCTCTGCACGATGTCGTCCTTGCGGCTGGTGAGCTCCACGCCCTCGAGCGCGTCGGCCACGCGGCGCCCGCGCTCCGCCTTCGGCACCCCGTACAGGCGCGCGAAGAACTCGAGGTTCTCCTGCCCGGTGAGCGTCGGATAGAGCGCTTCCTCCTGCGGCGCCACGTTGAGGAGGCGGCGGGCCGCATGCACGTCCTTGACGACGTGCTTGCCGAAGACCCACGCGTCGCCGTCGGTCGGCCAGATGCGCGTCGAGATCATCGACAGCGTCGTCGTCTTGCCGGCGCCGTTCGGACCGAGGATCCCGAAGATCTCGCCCTCGTTCACTTCGAGCGACACCCCCCGCACCGCCTCGCGACCGTCGTACGACCGACGCAGGTTCTTGGTCACCAACGCCGCAGACACCACACGGACGCCTATCCGTCCCCCGCGCGATGGTCAACGTCGGGAACGCCTTGCGACACGGTGATCCGCCTGTGGGCCCCCCGGTCGCTGCCGCGGGGCACTCGCGCCCTAGAGGAGAAACGGGTCGCGCAGCAGGATCGTCTCCTCGCGCTCGGCGCCGACCGAGATCAGCGTCACCGGAGTCGCCGTCAGCTCCTCGATCCGCGAGATGTACTTCCGCGCCGCGGCCGGCAGGTCCTCGAAGCGGCGGGCCTGCCCGAGATCCTCGCCCCAGCCGTCCATCTCCTCGTAGACGGGGCGCGCCGACGCGAACGTCCTCGCGCCCGCCGGAACCGTCTCCAGCCGCTGGCCGTCGACTTCGTAGGCGACGGCGATCTTCAGCTTCGGCAAGCGGGAGAGGACGTCGAGCTTGGTGATCGCGAGCCCCGACATCCCCGAAAGGCGCGCCGCCTGGCGGACCACCACCGCGTCGAACCAGCCGCAGCGCCGCGGCCGGCCGGTGGTCGAGCCGAACTCGTCGCCGACCTCGCGCAATTTTGCCCCGACCTCGTCGTGCAGCTCGGTGGGGAACGGACCGCCACCGACGCGCGTCGTGTAGGCCTTCGAGATGCCGATCACGCGATTGACGGTGCGTGGCGGGATCCCCGCGCCGGTGCCGACCGCACCCGTGACGATGTTCGACGACGTCACGTAGGGGTACGTCCCGTGGTCGATGTCGAGCATCGTGCCGTGGGCGCCTTCGAAGAGCACCCGCTTCCCGGCGGCGAGCTGCTCGTGGACGTAGAGGGCCGTGTCGGTCACGTGCGGGCGCAGCCGCTCGGCGTAGGTCGCGAACTCCCTGCACAGATCGTCGAGGTCGACCGCCGGCCAGCCGTAGACCTGCGCGAGCTCGACGTTGCGCTCCTCGAGCAGACGCGCTGCGCGCTCGCGGAAGTACGCCGCGTCGAAGAGGTCGACGACGCGCAGCCCGCGCCGCGCCATCTTGTCCTCGTAGCAGGGCCCGATGCCGCGGCCCGTCGTGCCGATCTTCTTGTCGCCGAGCCGCTCCTCGCGCGCGACGTCGAGCTTCTTGTGCACGGGCAGGATGAGGTGCGCCCGCTCGTCGATGAGGAGCTGCGCCGGATCGGTCAAATAGCCGCGGGCGCGCAGCTCGTCGATCTCGCCGCACAGGACCGACGGGTCGATCACCACGCCGTTGCCGATCACGCAGGTCGTCTGCCGGTGCAGCACCCCGGCAGGGATCAGGTGCACGACCGTCCGCTCGCGCGTGTCACCGACGACGAGCGTATGGCCCGCGTTGTTGCCGCCCTGGAAGCGGGCGACCACGTCCGCGTGCGCCGCGAACAGGTCGACGACCTTCCCCTTGCCCTCGTCGCCCCACTGCGCGCCGACGATCACCAGTGCCGACACCGGAACCTCCGCCCTGCTACTCGAGGTGAATCAACGCCGCGGAGATGATCTCCGGGGCCTTCCGCAGCTCGGCGAGCACCGCCTCGGGGACGGGATCGTCGACGTGGAAGAGCGACACCGCCTGACCACCGACCTTCTCGCGGCCCAGCTCGAGGCCGGCGATGTTCACGCCGTGCTGCCCGAGCAGGGTGCCGACGCGGCCGACCACGCCCGGAACGTCACGGTTGTGCAGCATCAGAATGTGCCCGTCGGGCACGGCCTCGAGGAAGAAGTCGTTGAGCTTGACCAGCCGCATGGTGCTGCGGCCGAAGACCGCCCCTGCGACCTCGTGCGTGACGCCTGCCGCGAACCGGACCTTCACCGCGACGCGGTTGCGAAAGTCGCTCGCCGCCGTCGATACGGTCTCCCGGACGTCGATGCCGCGCTCACGCGCTGCGACCGGCGCACTCACGTAGTTCAGGTCGCTGCCGAGCATCGGCACGAGCAACCCGCGCAGGATCGCCGCGCTGACCGTCTTGGTGCCGAAGTCCGCCACGTCACCGCGGTACTCGATCTCGACCTCCACGGGTGCGCTGGCCTTCGCTCCGTCCTTCGTTCCGAGCTGCGCCACCAGCGATCCCAGCTTCTCGCCGAGGATCAGGAAGGGCCCCAGGTGCTCGCGCTGCTCGGGAGTCATCGCGGGCATGTTCACCGCAGCGGAGATCGAGCCGCGCAGCAGGAACGCCGACACCTGCTCGGCGATCGCGATCGCGACGTTGGTCTGTGCCTCGCCGGTCGATGCGCCGAGGTGGGGCGTGGCAACGACCGTCGGGAGCTGCATCACCGGGTTGTTCGCGTCCGGCGGCTCCTGCGAGAACACGTCGAACGCGGCGCCCGCGACCTGACCCGAGGCGATCGCGTCGGCGACGGCCTGTTCGTCGACGATGCCGCCACGCGCGCAGTTCACGATGCGCACGCCCTTCTTCATCTTCGCGATCGCCGCGGCGTCGATGAGCCCGCGGGTCTCGTTGGTGAGCGGGACGTGCACGGACACGAAGTCGGCGCGTCCGTACAGCTCGTCGAGCGAGACCAGCTCGACCTGCATCGGCTTGGTCTCCTCGGTGACGAACGGGTCGTACGCGACAACCTTCATCTGCAGGCCGAGCGCGCGGTCGGCGACGATCCGACCGATGTTGCCGAGCCCGATCACGCCGAGGGTCTTGCCGGTGACCTCGGTGCCCGTGAACTTGGAGCGCTCCCATTTGCCGGCACGCAGCGAAGCGTTCGCCTGCGGGATGAAGCGCGCGCACGACAGCATCAGCGAGATCGCATGCTCGGCGGTCGTGACGTTGTTCCCGCCCGGGGTGTTCATCACCACGATGCCGCGCCGGGTGGCGGCCGGGACGTCGATGTTGTCCACGCCGATGCCGGCACGGCCGATCACCTTGAGCTTCGTGGCCGCGGCGATGACCTCGGCCGTGACCTTCGCGCCGCTGCGCACGATCAGCGCGTCGAAGTCGCCGATCTCCTTGGCCAGCTCGGGGCCCTTGAGCGGCGGGCGCTCGACGACCTCGATGTCCTTCTCCGCACGCAGGATGGCGAGACCTTCCGGCGCGAGATCCTCCGAAATCAGAACGCGATAGGGCATGGTGATGAACCGATCAGGACTTCGCGACGGCCGCGGGCAGCCCGGTGGCGAGAACGGCTTGCGCGGCGCCGACGCCGCGGCCGAACGGGACGTCGTGCTGGAACTTTGCGAGCCCGAACTCGAGCGCCGCGATGCAGGTCACGATGTCGAAGGTGTCGATGTGGCCGAGGTGCGCGAGGCGCAGGATCTTCCCCTTGAACTGGTCCTGCCCGCCCGCGACCTCGACGCCGAGCTGGTTGCGCAGGTACTTCTGCAGCGCACCGCTGTCGACCCCGGCCGGTGTGAACACGCCGGTCACTGCCGGGCTCGGCGCGTCCGGCGCGACCAGCTCGAGCCCCATCGCACGCACGCCGGCGCGCATCGCGTCGCCCAGGCGCGCGAAGCGCGCGAACAGGCTGGGCAGGCCCTCGGCGAGGATCATGTCCAGCGCCTGGTTCAGGCCGTAGATCAGGTTGATCGCCGGCGTGTACGCGGTCGTGTTCTTGTGCAGGTTGTCCCGCTCGCGTCTGAGATCGAAGTAGAAGCGCGGCAGCTTTGCCGACTCGGTCGCCTTCCAGGCGCGCTCGGAGAACGCGATGAAGGCGAGACCGGGCGGGAGCATGAACGCCTTCTGCGAGCCGGACACCAGCACGTCGATTCCCCATCGGTCCATCGGCATGTCGGTGACGCCGACCGCGGTGATGCCATCGACCATGAGCAGCGTGTCGCGCGCGCGGGTGACGCTCGCGATCTGCTCGACCGGGTGGAGAACGGTCGTCGACGTCTCGCTCGCCTGCACGAGCACGGCGCGGATCTCGGGGCGCTTCTTCAGCGCCGCTTCGATCGCGGCGGGATCGACCGCCCTGCCCCACTCGACCTTGAGCTCCTCGACGTTCAGTCCGAACGTCTTCCCCATCTTCATCCAGCGCTCGCCGAACTTGCCGCCGTTGACGCAGAGGATCGCGTCGCCGGGCGACAGCGTGTTGACGATCGACGCCTCCATCGCACCGGTCCCCGAGGAGGCGAGCGTGATCACGTCCTGCGAGGTCTGCCATACCTGCTTCAGCTGCTCGCGAACGGTCGCGACGATCGACTCGAACTCGGGCGTCCGGTGGTGGATCGTCGGCGCCGCCATGCGCAGCAGCACCTCGGCCGGGACGGGCGTCGGTCCGGGGGCGAGGAGGTACTTCTTCCGGGGTCCTGAACTCATCCCGATCACGGTACCACTGAGATTTGCAGGAGCAATCGCGCTCCCACGAGAAGGTGCTCGGCAGCTGCCCGCCCGTGCCGCGCATTCGCGGCGGTCAAGCGACCTCCACGAGGAGAGAAACGGACCAAGCGGTGAGTTGACAACAATTGACGCCGTCGATACCCGCATGGATGGTACGCCGCTGCAGGATGCGTGCGCGAGCGGCACGGGGACTCGCCGCCGCCGTCGCGCTGATTCCCCTCCTGGTAGGACCCGTCGCGGGCGCGATGGCGCAGGACGCGCCCGGTGACCCGGCTCCCGCCGCCGCCCCGCCCGACGTCTCCGCGGTCTCGACGCGCGACGAGGCCGGCGCGGTTTCTCCCGGTGCGAGCCCCGAAGTACTCGCAGACGGGGAGCGCGTGCCTTCGATCTGGGAGACGCTGCGCGCCCAGTACGAGCCCCCCGTCGGCCCGTTGCCGGACACGCCGGACGTCGCCTCGGTGTTCGCCGCCACACCCGCGCGCCTCACGCTGCGCGAGGCGGTCCTCGCCGCCGTGCAGAACAATCCGGGGCTCATCAGTCAGTCGCTCACGCCGGCGATCCAGAACGCGGGAATCCTCGCAGCACAGGCCGAGTTCGATCCGCTGCTCGGCAGCGACCTGAATCTCGACCGGCTGAAGGTGCCTGCCGGATCCGCGCTGCAGGGTGCGACGCTGCTCGCGAACAGCAACCGCAACTGGGATTTCTTCGGCCAGAAGCGCCTCCTGTCGGGTGCGACGCTGCGACTGGACTGGCAGAACAATCGATTCACCACCGACAACAGGTTCCAGGGCCTGTCGCCGCAGTACACGCCGCAGGTGCTGCTGAGCCTGAACCAGCCGCTGCTGCGCGGCTTCGGCCTCTACTTCTCGCGCCTCAACATCCGCATCGCCGAGACCGCCACGGACGCCGCCATCGAGCAGTACCGCGCGAACGTTGCGAACTTCATCGCGCAGGTGGTGACGGCGTACTGGAACGTGGTCCGGCTCGGCGAGCAGCTGGGCGTCCTGCAGAGCTCGCTCGAGCTCGCGCGGCAGACGGTGCGCGACAACCAGGTCCGTGTCGACGTCGGCGTGCTGCCGCCGGTCGCGATCAAGGAGAGCGAGGCCGAGGCGGCCCGGCGCGAAGAGGAAGTGATCGTCGCGACCAACGCCCTCAACCAGGCGCGCCGCACGCTGCGCCAGGTGGTGTTCGTTCCGGCCGGCGACCCGAGCGCGTTTCCGCGTCCGGTGGAGCCGGTGGACCGTCCGATGGTCGATCGCGTGCACCCCGACTACGAGCGCTCGCTCTCGGTCGCGATGGAGAAACGATACGAGATCCTCGCGGCCCGCCTCTCGCTCAAGACCAACGAGCTCAACGTGGCGCTCAACAAGAACCAGCTCCTGCCGAGACTCGACCTCTTCGGCGGCTACGGAATCAACTCGCTGAGCGGCGACGCGAGACCGGTGATCAGCCCGGCCGACCCGTCGGTCGTCCTCGTGAGCCCGTTCAGCGGTCCGTACTCCGACGCCCTGGGCCGCATGTTCGAGGGACAGACCTACTCGTACCAGGGCGGCGTGCGCATCGAGGTCCCGATCGGCAACGCGGCGGCGGAGTCCGCCTTCACGCAGAGCAGGATCCAGGAGCAGCAGGCGCTGTTCAGCTACCGCCAGACCGTGTCCGAGGTCGCGCTCGACGTCGGACAGACCGTCGGCGACGTGATCTCGAATCTGCAGCGCATCGACCAGACGCGCGTCGCTCGCGAGCTCAGCGAGGAGAACCTGCGCAACCAGACCAAGCGCTACGACGTCGGCATGGTGACGACGACCGACCTGCTGATCTTCCAGGACCAGGTCGCACGCGCGCGGCTCGCCGAGATCCAGGCGGTGATCGACTACAACACGTCCCTCGCCGCACTCGACCGTGCGCAGGGCACGCTGCTCGAGCGCTACAACGTCGCCGTTGCCGACCGCGGCAACACCATCACACCATGGTGGGCGAAGTTCTGACGGGACCAGACCCGGTGGCGGAAGTTCTGACGGGACCAGACCCGCGAACCTCACCTCCGCGCGCGATACGGGCGGCAGACCAAGTCGAGCGCGCGAACAGAATCCCCGCGCGGCTCCGGCGTGCGGAGCGCGAGGCGTCGTGGCCCCTCGTTGCGATCAGCCGCGCCGCCGGTGACCGATCAGGTTCATGAACTCGTCGCGCGTCTCCTGGCTTTCGCGGAAGACGCCGTACATGGCGCTCGTCACCACGTAGGAGTTCTGCTTCTCGACGCCGCGCATGCGCATGCAGAGGTGCTCGGCCTCGACCACCACTGCGACGCCCTCGGGCGTGAGCTTCTCCATGAGGAGCTGGGCGACCTGCGTCGTCATGCGCTCCTGGACCTGAAGGCGGCGCGCGAACACGTCCACGAGACGCGCGAGCTTCGAGATGCCGACGATCCTGCCCTTGGGCAGGTATGCGATGTGCGCCTTGCCGAAGAACGGTAACATGTGGTGCTCGCACATCGAGTAGAAGTCGACGTCCTTCATGACGATCATCTCGGAGTAGTCCTCGGTGAAGAGGGCTCCGTTGATGATCGCCTCGGGGTCCTGGTTGTAGCCGCGGGTGAGCTCGCGCAGCGCTCGTGCGACGCGAGAGGGCGTCTTCAATAGCCCTTCGCGCTCCGGGTCTTCGCCGAGATCCTCGAGGATCGCCTTGACGTAGGGCTCCACGCCCTACTTGCTACCCTTCTTCTCGACCGCCTTCACCTTCTGGTACTTGCGGTAGTCGTACCCGGTGGCCATCGCGAGCAGCATCGGCTCCATGCCGCCGTCGCGCTCGCGGCGCAGGATCGACAAGCGATCGAAGAAGTCCTGGAAGGCGCGCGCGGCCCGGACGCGATCGTCGGAGCCGTTCACCCCCTCGGCCTTCCACACCGGCGCCCCGCGCTCCTCGGTGATCGCCGCGAGACCGAGCTCCGAGTCGGGGAGCGAGAGCACGTCGCGCAGCCGCGTCACCGTGAACCGCAGCGCCGAGAAGCGGAGCTCGTTCGGGAAGGCGTCCCACTCGGCGAGCGAAAGGGTGCGCACCGACTCGTAGCCGGCGATCAGCGCCGCGAAGCGCTTCAGGTCGTACTTGCCGTCGGTGAAGCAGACCGCGTTCACCGCGGTTGCGAGATCGAAGATGAACTTGCCGCGGCAGGCGGCCTCGAAGTCGAGCATGCCGACGAGCTTGTCGCCCTTCAGCAGCACGTTCTCCTCGAACAGGTCGCCGTTGATCACGCCCTTGGGTAGCTTTCCTTCGAGGTAGCTCCCGAGATACTCGACCTCTTCGTCGAGGGTGCGCGTGATCTTCTTGAAGTAGCTCGGCAGCTTGCCGCGGATCTCGCCGTAGACGTCGGCGACGCGCTCGAAGCTGAAGCGGTTGTCGATCCCCTTCTTGTACCCCTTGCCGAGAACGTGCAGATCCGCGAGCGCGCGACCGATGTTCTCGATCTGCGACAGCGTCAGCAGATCGACGTTCGGGCGCTTCCCGTCGATGTGCTTGTAGACGATCATGCAAGCGCCGCGTGCCTCGCGGTAGTGCCGGCCCTTGCGATCGGCGAGCGGCTGCGGGCACGGGAACCCGTGCTTGCGCAGGTAGAGCAGCAGGTCGATCTCCCGCTTCACGTCGAGCTCGCCCTTCACCTCGTCGAAGCGCACGATCACCTTGCCGCGCGACGCATCGAGAAGGAGGTTGGTCTGATGATTCCCGCGCCGGGACCAGGCGACGGGAGCGGGCGTGACCGAGGCCACCTTGCCGAGAGCGTAGTCCTCGGCGAGATCGGCAACCTCGTGGGGATCGAGGGAATCGTGATTCATGAAGAAGGGACCACCTGGCGGACGCTACGGTGAGAAGAAGGTCTCACCACCCACCAACCGAACGCCGCCTGCTGGGGGCTACCGCCCTCGACGGGGGTACCGGCGCGGATGACATGGTGTTTGTGTGGTTCAACTGCCGCGGACCATAGTAGAATCAAAAAAAACTGTCAATATCCGTTTACGCACCTAACGCGACGCATCGGGCCGCATAACGACGTCTCACTACATCCGTGCCACCCGGCCGGCGCGCCCCGCACCGGGGTGGAGGGCGACCACGACGTCCATCACGTTGGTGCCGGTCGGGCCGGTCCGGACGACGTCTCCAAGCTCCCGAAGCAGCGGGTGTGAGTCGTGGCGCCGGAGTGCGCGGTCGATCGCGCGACGGCCGGCCCGAACGAGGGTGGTCGCGTCCGAAAAGGCGCCGGCCGCCGCTGTCCGCCCGTCGCGGCCGTCCGTACCGGCGAAAAGCACCGTCCAGCCCGTGCCAACCAGACCCGGAGCCGCCGCGAGGGCCATCTCCTGACATCGCCCGCCGGCGCCCGTGGAGCCGGCGGCGGTCACGAACGTCTCGCCACCCGCGAGGATGCACGTCGGCACCCGTGGCGCTCGCGGCAAGCGGCCAACCAGCCGCCGGGCACAGTCGGCGGCCTCGCCCTCGAGCCGCTCGCGACTTCGGCGCACGGTGTATCCGAGCGACGTCGCCGAGCGGCTGGCCGCCTCGAGCGCCGTCGCGTTGCCGCCGATCACGAACGC
>Ga0172363_10000586_pt1 | contig 27987 bp, 23 predicted proteins | sample LakKivs2_kivu2a2_FD_114541 | JGI IMG/M metagenome (GOLD analysis project Ga0172363, IMG submission 114541) | Sediment microbial communities from Lake Kivu, Rwanda - Sediment s2_kivu2a2 | ecosystem: Environmental > Aquatic > Freshwater > Lake > Sediment | place: Rwanda: Western Province, Lake... | reverse complement strand
TGCGTCTCACGACTTTGGCTCGATCTCAGGGCCGATAGCAGAGGCTGCCACCTACAAGGCCCAGGTAAAGATCATATTCGACCACGCAGGGCTGGATAGCTCAGCATCCGGAACTGTGGTGACAGTAGACGTTTCGGACAAGATCTTCTCGGATCTACCCTTCACAACGGACTGGCTCGACAGCGGCAGCAGCATCACCTTCACCTACTCTGCGATTGTGGACAGCTCAGTTGCGGACAAGCGGTTCTCGCTCTTGAGCACGAGCCATTCCTCGCCCCTCACTGTGCCCGCTGCTCTCGTCACGGTCGTCGGCACTTACAAGACCCAGTTCTACGTGACATTTGATCAATCTGGAATAGGCGGCGATTCGGGCACAAACACGGTGGTCACAATAGGCGGCTCTCCGAAGAAGGCGAGCGATCTGCCGGTCAGTGGCTGGTTCGACAGCGGAACGACCTACTCATATGCCGCGGTAGTCGCGACTTCTGACCCCGGGAAGCAGTACGTCCTTGAAGGAGTGACAGGACCAACCTCACCGATAAATGCTGGGGGCGCGGTCACTGGCAACTACAAGACCCAGTACAAGGTGTCTTTCGCTCAATCAGGATCTGCTGTGCCCCCGACCGTGACGTACACCGCCGACACCGATCCAACAACTGCGGTCCCATTTGACGCTTGGGTGAAGTCCGGCACGGAGATCACATACGCATACCAAGGCATCGTGGATGGAGCTCCTGGCGTGAGGTATGTCCTCATAAGCGTCAGTCCGCCTTCACCGCAGACTGTGTCTGGTCCCATGACGATAACAGGGACCTACAAGACTCAATACCAGGTGACATTCTACCAGTCCGGGGTCGGGTCCGACTTCACGGGCACTGTCGCCGTGGTGGATGCGTCCAACTACGTTCGGGGTGACTTCCCCGTTTCGTTCTGGTGGGACTCGGGATCCACGCACAACTTCGCCTTCCAGTCCCCACTGGTCGTGACGCCGGACGCAAAGCGATACGTCTGGACATCAACCAGTGGCCTGTCCTCACTGCAGGCCGGTTCGATATTGGTCTCAGCTGCGGGCGGCGTGACAGGCAACTACAAGACCCAATACTACCTGACTATGTCCACCAACTACGGCACGGTGACGCCAGCGAGCGGATGGTACGACGCTGGGACCAAGGTCTCGATTAGCGCGACCGCTCCGGCGGTGATCGCTGGCGAGAGATACGTCTGGCTCGGCTGGACAGGGACCGGAACCATCTCATACACAGGCCTTCTCAACCCAGCGATCAACCAAGTCACGATGAACGGGCCGGTCACCGAGGTCGCAGCCTGGAGGCGCGAGTTCCTTCTAACGGTATTCTCAGACTACGACTCGCCAGTTCCCTCCGTGGGAGAGCACTGGTATCCAATCGGGACTGTGGTCAACGCGTTCGTCCTATCACCATGGCTAGCCCCGGACGAGACGAGGTACATCTGCTCCGGCTGGATCGGCACGGGGAGCGTGCCAGCTTCAGGAACTGAAACAAGCCTCATCTTCTCGCTGATGGCGCCGTCGAACCTGACCTGGGTCTGGACGAGACAGTTCTACCTGACCGTGACCTCAATGTTCTCCTTGGCATCCAAACCGACTATCGAGAGTTCTCTGGCAAATCGTTTCCTGATCTCTGACAACTCTGATTGCACCGCTGCAACCTTTTTTTCATCTCGCGCTCTCGGCCTAGCGGCAGCCTTGCCTTGCATTTCCTCGAACAGCCCCGCCATGCTCTGCACCAGGGTGCGGCCGTTGGTCCAAAGGGCGGTTGCCTCCCTCCTTCCCGCTGGACTCCTGCCTGGGGACTTTGTGAACATCAGCAGCTCGTCATCATCGACGATGACGAAATAGGGCACAAATGAGGACGCGGATTCTATCCGTTGGACTTGTGCGTGTTCCTCAAACCAAGAGAGTGCTTCGTGTGATCTGTGGCTGTGATCTGTGAGTATGCGTATCGCTATGTTCCTTCTGCGTAACCTGCGCGTGTTCTTCAGAGCGCCCACGCCGAGCAACCTCAGCAGGTCAGGTCCGAACGCGACCATGTCCACCTTCCCTGACGCCCTTTCGATCATCTTTGAGGCCCTGGCGTATATCTGCTCACTTCCCTTGAGCAGTTGGAGCCTCTCGCTCTCGCGTTCCGGAGGTGGAACGTGCATCATGTCCCATCTCCTCAGCAACTGATCCTTGCGCCTTTCCAGAAGCACCGCTCTGTTCCGTTGCGTATCTATCATCAGGTCTAGCGAGGTCCGGATTGGCAGCGCGGAGAACTTCGCTGGACGATCAAGGGTAGATTCTATCAGGCCCTTGCTCTGGAGGCCGGAAATTATGCTGTAGACTTCTGTCCGGGGCAAACTCAGGGATCTACTCATCGCGCTTGCCGTGTCTGGCCCAAACCGCGAGAGTTGAAGGAAGACCCTACCTTCGTTGGAGGTCAGTCCGTACTCCCGAAGTTCCTCCGTCAGGCTTTCAATGTCGTAAGTCTCGACCTCTTCCTTCACTTTCGACGCCGGGGAATTCTTAGCCTCGTCTGTCATTTACGTGACAAACCTGGGGACAAGTAGGAGCGGAACTTAATTAGTTTTGGGTCTCGCGGGGTAATGAGGAGATCACTCAGGTTTCTCATCTGGATAATGCTAGTGGTCCCTCTGCCGTCCTCCCTCCTGTTGCTCAGAGTTTCGGCGGAGCCATCTGAGCACTTTGACCTGTTGATAATCGGCCCACAGAAATACGGCGCCTTGATGGGGCATTTCACAGAATTCAAGGCTGGCCAGGGCATTGCCGCCCGATACGTCGCGATAGAGTCCATAGGGCTGAACTGCGACGGTCTGGAACTTGCCCGAAGACTCCACAGCTTCATTGCCGAAGAGTATGAGCGTGCCGGGATGCCTTACCTTCTGCTAGTCGGGACATATGATCAGGTTCCGACAAGATACGTGTACTGTCCCTCTGACGAACTTGGCCTGGCCGATTTCAGCTACAAGCCGACCGATTGGTACTATGGAGTGCTGGACTGGCAAGACGCTAAGATAGGGCTGCTCGGGGGCAACGTGCCTTCGATCGCGGTCGGCAGGCTGCCGGTCAAGAACGAGGGGGAACTCGAACAAGTTCTCAGCAAGATCATAAGCGTTGAATCCAGCTTTGAGCCGGGTGTTTTCCTTGCCATCGGCGATCCGATGGCGAAGGCCGCGTCAACGCTGGGGGTCCCCGAAGTATACTACTCATTTAACACCAATCTGTCGACGACATCTCTGATGAAGGCTCTCTCCGATGGTGCATCATATGTGATGAGTTATTCGCACGGGACCGCCTCGGCCTTGTGGACGAGGACGCGCGAGGGCGAATGGGAACCGCTGATGACGCACGCCGACGCATACATCATCGGAGCTACCTACCGAATCCACTACTTGGAAGCCTGTTTCACAGGTGCCATTGATCTTTCGAACGAAAGCCTTGCTCGTTCTCTTCTAGTCTCCCCGACGGGACCCGCGCTCGTGATAGCGAGCTCAAGGACAGAAGGCTCAGGGAATGCCATTTCGTCGAGGTTCTGGTCGGAACTGTTCGCCACTGGCGATGTCGGCCTATCCCTCCTGAACGCTGTCCAATCGTACCTACTGGATAGTTCTGTTTTCTCGGCTCAGGAAGCGTCGTTCCGCCAGTACAACTACTACTTGAACAAGGTGATATACGGCGATGTATCATGGACCATAAGGGAACCAAAGGGAACGGTCAAGGGCGGGGCGCTGCCGGCAGCCGCCGAGGCCCCGCCTCCCTCCGTTGATGAAGGTGCCAAGACTGCCACGGTGGTTTCAATTCAGAGGGAAGGGGGTGACTCTGACCTTGTGGTCGCGGCCGCGCCTCTCGCGTGCGCAGCCTTCGGAGGTCTCACCGTCTTCGGCACCAAGAAGTCTCCAGGGAAGAGGCGGCGGGAATCCCATAGCGAGCGCCGGGATTTGCCCGAAAACTTAAATAGATGCTGAAAAAAGGACCTCAGCAATGAGTGAAGAAGGCAGCTACATGACCTTCAGAAGATTCATCACTCCGGGGTTCATAACCGTGATTTGGATACTGGGTGCACTTCTGGTGACAATACTCGGTCTCTTGATGATCTCAATGGGGGTCTCAGCACCTTCGTACTATGGGTTCTCGTTCGGAGGAATGTACACAATGATGGGGATCATCTTCCTCATTTTCGGCAATCTCTTTTGGCGCATAGCATGTGAACAGTGGGTCGTAATATTCAGGATCCACGAAGCGCTTGTCTCAATAGATCGCAAGCTAGCATCACAGAGCGCGAGAGAGCCACAGCGGTACCCGCCGCCTCCATGAAGTCTTCTTCGAGCATAGAAGGGTTGGGTTCGAGTGCAAGTCGGCCCCAGACGCAGCTGACCCTCCCGCCTCCGCCCTATGCCTAGAGTCTGGGCATCCCCGTCTATTGCTGGGCTCGGCTTGCGTGTTGCTGTGTGTCGTGGCCATCACGGGCGAAAGGGCGATGCTGTGGCCTGCTCGGTCGAATAGGGCCACTTTCGCTCTCAATCCCTCTTGCTGTCCTTCGTTCAAGCAGTTGCCTCCCGAACTCATGAGGACGCGACCGTCCGTCCGAATGCGGTAATCGCGGGCGCCGAGTGCTCCTCCTCGGGCTGAAGTCTTCGGCAGCCCCTTGGGACTAGCGATGCTTCTTTCGGGATCTCTCTACTCGTTCAACAAACTGCCTCATGGCTTCTCTTATTGCCACCGACCTGTTGTACCCGAACTTCTTCCTTGCACGGTCGAATTCCTTTAGAAGTTTCTCATCTATCAAGATATAGACGGGCTTTGCCATTGAGCCACCGCATGTGCGGGCTCTTGTTCGATATATATGTGTTCTATCGCCCTTCTCGTCGCAGTAAGACATATCCGCATCCAACCCCCGACACTTTTTGCATGCCGTCTCTCTCCTAATAAGCCTCGGTCATCGATGATTTGCCGAAGACAAGAGGAATGAGCCATTCCATGAGCTCGATTGACTGGACATTGTGGGGTGCGCACGAACTGAACGGCTCTCTGACATCAGGAGCTACTGCTCCTCGAAAACTGTGGAGCTGCCTTTCTTCCTTTCCGCGGCACCCGGCTCAGACAACGCATCCAAGTCGCGCAGCGCCCCTCTGGTCTCCGCATAGGCCGAGTCGCAGTCGATGGCGACCCTGAATGCATTCCTCGCCTCTGCTTTCCTCCCCTGTGAGGCAAGTGTCCTCGCATTGATCAGATGCAGCTCGGATCTCGCCATTGAGTTACTAGGATCGTAATACAGCGCCGACTTCAGATCCTTGACGGCCCCGATCTCGTCACCCCTCTCTTGTCTGACCAGGGCGAGGAAGAAATGGAAAACTGACAGGTCGGACATGTCCTCCGGCCTGTAGCGGGTCGCGGTCTCGAGTTCGGCCTGCGCCTCCGCGAACTTTCCCTCGTGATAGTGGATGATTCCGGACAAACCGTGGGCTTCAGACATGTCTGGCTTGCTTGTCGCGATCCTCTTGAGGTCTGGCAGCGTCTCCTCGAACCTCTTGTCGCGAATGAGAAGCCTGTCGAGTTCGACCCTGATCCTCCAGTCACTTGGACTGAGCAAGGCTGCTTGGCGCAAGTGCTCGATGGGCTCAGCTATCTCTCCCTTGGTCGATAGGGCTTTCGCCAGCCTGTATCTGGCCTCTACGAGTTCTGGACTGGCGTTGACGGATGCCCTGTAGGCTGCTTCCGCGGCCTGTCTGTCTCCTTGTATTTCCCTGATCTGGCCTATCATGAGGTGTGCCCTCGCTGACTTGGGATCTGCAGCCAACGAGGCTTGGAACTCGGAGATGGCCGAGTCGTATTCTGCCTTGTCAAAGAAGGACGTGCCTATGGCGTAATGCTTTCTTGACTCCTCGATCGCTGGCCTTTCCCCGACGACGGGAGCGGACTCTCCCTCGGCCCTTGGGGTAGACTGTGTGAACGCAGGGGGTATCGGCACGATTTCCTCAGGGGGAAGCGAAGGCAACTGCTCGACCGACTGAATCGGCTTTGTTTCCTCAACAACTCTCAACTCCTCAGCCGGAAGGGAGGAAATGGCGGGACCTTCGGGTGCCTTCGGAACCGTCCTCGTGGACCTCTCCAAGACCGTCGAGATGAACTTGGTCGTCCGTGAGTGGTTGACGCGGGTCTCCCCCATTATCTCCCTGAGCATTTCTGTCACCCCTCCGTCTGATTTTGCCAACGCGCTGGCCAATGATTCATCAACCATTGCCATCCAATCCCTGTACTTCGGAAAGTCAAAGGCCAACATCTCGGAGATAGGACACGCTTTGTCAAGTTGCTGGGCTATTCTCTCCCTGTCGCCGCAAACGAAGTCGGCCGTGGACAAAATCCGCTTCACATGCTTGTTGAGTTCCTTCGACCTCATCAGCGATTCAAGCTTGGGCTTGTTCGAGTATGCTGCCCTGTAGGCCTCGCTGATCGACCGGTGATCTAGAGCATCGAGCCCTTTGCCCGCCACGTAACCCACAGCGCCGTAGGGATATAGGAGCAGGGCCTTCAACAGCGCCACCGTCGCGGCCCTCTCGTCGTCGCTTTCCTCCAGGATCTTCCAGATCTCTAACGCGGCTACCCCCGACCCTCCCAAGAGGACTGCGATCCTCTGTGGTTCCCTCAGCTTGTCAGCAATGGTTTGAGCCGTGTGCTTGGCGGAGGCATCACCAGTCTTGGAAAGACGAATGAGGTTCTCCAGTTGCGAGACATCGAACTTGTATCCCTGGACCTGAGGGAGAATCGTCTCCGAGATCCACTGATCCTTAATCCAGATACAGTCGCGGCCATCCTCGTTGATCATCATAGCAATAATCTTCGCCTCCCACTGCTTGGACAGCGTGGTGGCTACCGCCAAGCGGACCATGTTGTCCCCGTCGGCGGCTGCTTTCAGCATCTCATCATAAACGGTCGGGTCCCTCCAGTACCATGAAAGGGAGAGGGCGGTCGCACGTCTGACATCCGGAGACTGATCGGCGAGTGCGCCCACAAGTACCTTGACGAACGCCGGCCCCCTTGGCAACCGCGATACGGCCTCTACTCTGACCTCAGGATCCCTGTCCCTAGTTGAGACCAACATCAGGCGCAGTGCCCTCTTGCCGAGGTCGGTCCGGACCCCTTCTTTGACCAACAAGCTGTGCAACCGCTTGACCGCGCCTACCCTGGAAGGAGGGTCGGGACTGGCGAGGGCCTGCTCGATCAGGTTCATCTCCTCTGTAGTGTCTATGGATGAGCCTGACCGAGGGTCCGAAGTCAAGGCAAATTTGTGCTCTGATGCGGCTTAAAAATACGCCGTCGGTTTCTTGAGCCAATTGTCCGGGCGGCGTGTGAGGACTTCACGGAGTTGCGAATAAGGAAAGACATTGCACACAGGTCCGACACCCGCGCATCGCTCCTAGGCCAACGCGACATCCAAGACCAACATCACGACCAGTCCGACGATCAAGCCATAGGAAGCAAGCCTTTCGTGGCCCAACCGGTGGGTCTCTGGGATGATCTCATCGCTTATGACGAATATCATTGCACCTCCTGCGAACCCTAAGGCGTAGGGGAGAACTTGGGACGCAGCAGTGACTCCCCATGCCCCAAGGACGCACATTGGAATCTCGACAAGACCTGACAGCGCGGACACGACAAAAGATCGAATCCTCCTTCTGCTTCTGTCTTCTTCAAGGAGGGAGAACGCTACCGATAGCCCCTCTGGGATGTTCTGCAGCCCGATGGCTATCATCAGCGTGACCGCCGAAGCCATGTCTCCGGATCCGAGGCCCACACCCACGGCCATGCCCTCAGGCATATTGTGAAGAGTGATAGCGATAATGAACAACCAGACGGCCTTGAGTTTCCTCGTTCCCTTTCCTTCCTCTCCTATGATCCTGTGCATGTGTGGGATCAACCGGTCTCCAATGGTCATAGCGCCAGCACCCAAAACCACCCCCGCCACTACCGGGAGGATCCCGCCGAGTTCGACACCTGGGAGAATCAGGCTGGTGAAGCTGGCCGCCAGCATGACGCCCGCCGCGAACCCAAGTGCCACATCGTCAAACTTCGAGGGCAGTCTCCTCAGGAGGAGAACCGGCGCTGCTCCAGAGGCGTTCAGAGCTGCCAAAGTCATTCCTCCCAGAAGACCAAGAAGCAGTGGATCTCCTCCAGTGATGGCGAGGAAGAGGTCCCCGACTGCGGACATGCGTTGGCAGACTAGGAAATCCTCTCATATATGGATTCGTCGTTTGGATGCGCCTGTGACCCGTCTCTCCGCGTTTTCCGCGCCTCCTAGAGCCTGCAAATGTGGAAAGCTGGAAGTAGCCCCTCAGCTTCGGGCGGGAACTGGCTCATTTCTCTCCCCGGCCGCGGCGCTGATCCCAGGGCTGGACTTCCACTTGGCCCCCTCCGGCAGGAGTGGAATGGAGTAATAGAGAATCCTATGTTTTCTCTATAGGAAAATCTATAACCCCTAGAGTCATCACGTACGGATGCATTGGGAACGCGGGGCGCGTCATGTGTAGCATTTCCAAAGATCGAAGGGGTCATCGGGCTGGTCTGGCTGTCAGGAAGGGCGAACTCTGAGGACGGCTCGCCCGTCTGGCAGAGAACCTAGGAACTCGTAGCCCTGCGAGATAAGGGGCTCGACCTCTTCCGCCCTTGCTATCACTTGGTTGGTCTTCGTCGAGTTGACTTGGGCTTGGCCGAAGAGAACTAGGAAAGGCTCCAGCCGTCCGTACGAAGCTGCAATCTCCTCCAACGTCAGCCTGCGGTAGGCTTGATCTAGGTACTGCTTGTGACCTATGAGCGCCTCGGCCAGTTCTCTGCCTAGCACCTTAAGCGCAGTGGTGAAGAAGAACTTCCTCAGCGAGTGAGGATGGATGTCCCTACGCCCCGCTGACTTTCGGATGACGATCGTTCGCTCGAACGCTGATGTCAGCTTGTGGTATGCTCTGGCCTTCGAAAGTGGGAACAGCCTTGGGCTATTGTGGGTCTCGAGGTAGGCCTCAACGGCTTCGAATGCCTCACCTGTGATGAATGTGTACCTACCTATTCTGTCCTTAGCTATCTCAGGGCGTATCCTGATCGCATGGGCTTGCCCCTTTGGCTCGATATCATCCCTTTGGACCATGAGTGCCTCGCCTATCCTGCAACCGCTTGACAGGAGGAAAAGCAGCAGTGCCCTAGTTTCGAGATCGGCGCCGGCGCAAACAAGCCTCAATTCATCCATTGTTGGGGCCCTGTCGGCGCTCCTGACGTACACCCTGGGTTTCCTGACCCTTCGGCGCAGCAACGGGACATCTATGTCGTTCACTTCAAGAAACCCCTTAACCGCAGAGAGGTAGGCTTGGACGGTTTTTGGAGCCTTGTCCTTGTTGGCCAAGTGGTTCACGAATCCTTGAAGGAATTCCATGAGCTTTGCCTCTGAGGCCTTGGACAGCGAAGTGACGAGTTCATCCGGCGTCTCCGATGAGTATCTGCATGCTGCCTCTATTGCTGATAGGTACACCCCCTCCGTGCCTCGAGAACCGCTCAGAGCTGAGTAGCTCTCGTGGAATCTCTCGACGGAGCGGTACCTGAGAATCCTGCCCAGAGAATCCTGCCCCTTCCTCCTCACTCCGATCAGGTTTGCCAAGGATCTCGGTTGAACGGAACCCATGCAGGCTCGGTTTGGGGGGAAAGCGGATAAAAGCGATTAAGTACAGAAAAGTTGTGCACTTAATTCGGATTAAGTGCAGAGTCGTGCGGAGTGCCCCTGCGAGACGGGATTCAGGAGAGAAGGAAGGTTGCGCAAGGCGCCACTGGCTGCCGCAGGGAAGCGGCTGGTCAATTCACGCGGCAGTAGAGGCGGACCTCGCCGTCTTCATCATCCAAGAGATGCCCCCGATTGACTTCACATGCGCAGTTGGCCCACTTCAGGTGCCTGTGGGCAGCGCCACCTGCGGGCAGCCGCTACAGGTCCCTCGAGCCGCCTACCTTAACTTGCTTGGAGGCCACCTTCGCAAGCGAGTCATCGTCGGTGACTAGGTCAAGTTTTCTCTTGGCTGCACATACTATGTAAGCCGCGTCGTAGAAGGTGATGCCTTCTCTCGTGCCAAGGTCTAGCACTTGCTGGGGATCCAAGTCCGGCAGAGATACCAGATCCATCCTGCTCGTGACGTGGGTTGCCACTGCCATCAGGGCTCTGGCATCGGCCGAGCTAAGCCTTGTCCTCATCCTCTGCATCCTCCAAAGGGCATTGCCGACCTCGTAGAGAGTAAGGTCGAGGACACAGTGCCCTCTGAGGAGGTCCAAGGCCTTCCCGCCCCTGGTCAGGATCAGGTTCGTCAATGAGCTGGCGTCGAAAATGCTCGGCAAGTCATCTTCCCTCTCTGCTTGCCCTCACTGCGACGACGACATCCTCTTCGCTTACTTTGCCCTTGAGATCACTGCTCACCTTGTCGAGCTTTGCCTTCAGCTCACGCTCCTCTATCCCAGCCACTTCCTCCTCAAGCGCCCTCTCGATCACGTAGGAGACCTTCACCCCGTATTTCCGCAGCTTCTCCCTCAGGTCTTCGGATATCTTGGCGGACACGGTCGCTGGCTTCATATTACATTCGAGTAATACCGTCCAGCACTGTTACTTAAGTCTTACTGGCTCCCTTGAAGAATGGTCATGCGGCAGCGGGCGACCAGAGTGTCCCGCATCAGCTGGCCTATTGGCACTCTTGAGAGAGGCGCGAGTCAGGCCGTTGAAGCCAATTAGCCCTCGGAGGTTATGGCCCAACCGGGCGCCGATGAGATTGTCGAGAAACACCTGTTCGCGCGGGCTACTGGGCCTCAAGTGGAAGAGTTCGGTTCAATCCAGCGATGTTGTCGGCGAAGCCCGGCGGGGGCGTTCGATTTTTCGAAATGTGTCAGTTGGAGACCCGAGTGGCAACTTACTGAGGGTACTTAGGCGTGGCAATTATATTACAAATAGTCATAGAAATTACACATGTACTGTCTTCACCGACCTGACAAGTCATGCCGGATCTCTATTGGCTGGCGTTGGGAAGGCTGAGTGATTCGAGCAGCTGAACTGCGTCTTGCCAACTACTCAAGGTTCGCTGCTGCGTTTATTGGGCGCTGGTAGTCCTCGACCTTTCCCCGCTCCACGTCCCTGACATTGACGGGCTCGCCAAGGGCAGCGGATTCGTATATCGAGATGGGGATCGCCTCTGCCGCGAGGCCGATCTCCCCATCGACCTCTGGCCTTCTGCCGCTAAAGATGGAATCAGCGAAGTCCCACAACTCTATGCCCATGGAGACATCGAAGCTCCAGGGGTCAGCTCTCGTGCCCACTCCGCCTGGGAAGATGGTGTTCTTCTCTTGCTCGTCCATCTGGCCCAACATTTGTCTGATGAGTTCGTGATGGCTCATCGTGAATTGGCCGAGATTGCCTTGGCCTTGTTGGGTCAATCCCTTGTTCCAGCTGACCGAGCCTCTGTCGCCGTGAATGATCCTGTGGTTGATTGTGTCACCCGGCGCAGCGTTGGTCCACGCCCACAACCCCGTCACCCCGCTTTGGAACTTCAACAGTGCAAACGAGAGGTCCTCGACATCCGTCGGCACCCCCTTGGTCATTGAGGGCCAATCCTCGAACCTCTTGGGTTCGATGGTTCTCGTCACTGCCTGAACCTCGTCGACCGGGCCCATATTGTATAGAAGAAGGTCAGCCGTGTGCACTCCCCCATCCAGGATCCAGCCTCCTCCGGCTTTGCTGCGATCATTCCTCCATCCCCAATAGTTCAGATAGTAGCCGGCCTCGACCCACATCACGATCCTGGGCTTTCCGATCTTCCCCGTCCTGATGGACCAGTTGATGGCTCGGTTGCCTGGCATCCTCCTGTAGTTCTCCGCCACTGCCAATACCCTCTTGTTTCTCTTCGCGGCGTCCACCGTGAGCTGTGCTGCCTTCATCGTCACACCCAGGGGCTTCTCAATGACGACATGCCTGCCGCTCTCCAAGCACTTGACAGCTAGAGTGTGATGACTCAAGTGATCTGAACAAATGTCCACTGCTTCCACGGTCTCTTCCCTGCGTAGCATATCGTCTAGGGAATCACATGCAACGGGTTCGTAGCCAAGGATAGCCTTGATTTCAGCGGTCTTCTTCTTGGTCTTGTCAGGAACCACGTCATAGCAGGCCGCGAACTCGAGATTGCATACTCCAGCATCCTCCAAGAGCTTCAACCCTCTCACATGGCTTGATGTGATGCCTCCGCAACCCACTAGACCGACCCTGAGACGCTCGTTCATTCTTCCGCCACACCAGCCACGAGACGATAATAGGCTTGTGCTGAGGCTAGAGCCTACGAAAACGAACCTATATTAGGAAGAAAAAACGGGGGTTGAGGGGGCAATGTTTGTTGAGATACTCGTATTGGTGCTCGGTATGGGCATGCTCGCCTACTGCAGCGAGAAGGCCGTAGACCATGCTATCAGCTTAGCGGCGGCTTTCGGCGTTTCGACGATCATCATCGGCGTGCTTGTTGTGTCGATAGGCACAGACTTGCCAGAGATAGTCAATTCGATAATCTCTTCCAGCATGGGTCATGGAGACATCAACGTGGGGGATTCGATTGGATCGAGTCTGGCCCAGATATCGCTCGTACTTGGACTTGTCGGGGTTATATCCGGGGGCTTTCCGGTCAACAGAGAGGACATCTTGGAGCTGGGCAGGTCAACGCTGATGGGATTGCTGCTGGCGATTCTGGTGTTCAGGTCGGACTACATATCACGCGTGGACGCCTCCATCCTCATCGTCGGATATCTTCTTCTCATGGTCGCCATGAGGCACTACCTCCTCAAGAACAACAAAGAGGAGATGCCGCGCGGAGCCGGTAGCATCTTCAAACACCTGACCATGCTGTCCGTCTTCATGGCGGGGGTTGGGCTGGGTTCCTATCTGCTGGTGACATCAGTGATCACAATCTCAAGAGACCTCCTCATACCGGAGTACATAATCAGTTTCTTCGCCGTGGCAATAGGCACATCGCTTCCCGAACTCGTGGTGGATCTTGCGGCGGTGAGGAAGAAGGAGTACGAGTTGGCGGTTGGCGATGTCATCGGAAGCTGCATTGTCGATTCGACGATGTCAATCGGGATAGGTGCGTTGTTGTTTCCTGTCGCGATTTCCGGGGAGATGGCATTCCTCTCCGGCATCTGGACGTTTGTTGTCTCGTTGATAGTCTTCTTGTCGCTCTGGGCAGCCCGCAAGATAGACAAGAGAATGGGTATCTTCTTCATAGCCCTCTACTTAGCCTCCTATGCAATCCTCTTCGGGTTCTAGTTCCAAAAAGAGACTCTTAGGGCAGCATTTAGTGGTCGCAACCTCACCGAGCTTTGGGATTCGGGAGTTCTGAGATCTGGCGTCTCATCCGGAGGACTCGACAGCGCCCATTTCCCTCGCTCTTGTCTCTGACCAGTGCTTTATTCCTTCGGTCGATCTTCTCGCCTTTTTGTGCGGTTATTTGCTGAACTGAGAAATGGGCTCAGCCGAGAGGCAGCAATGACTATCGACACTGGGGCCGGTACGACGATCGGCGGTCACCTTGTGAAGACTTATTTTCGTTGGTCCGCCTCTGCACCTTCACGGGAGGATATATGCCAGTTTCAAGTATTGAATTTGGCGTTGACATAGGCCCCTTCTTCAAGATCAAGAGAAGTTTCTCATCTATTGCAAAGGTCGCGGCGAATATCGAGGAACTCGGATTTGACTCTGTGTGGGTTCCTGATCACGGGGTTGATCCATTGATCACGCTCTCGTCTATCGCTACGAATACAAGAAGGATAAGATTGGGCACCTGTGTCTTGGTTCCGGATCACAGGAACCCAGTGCTTCTAGCGAGACAGATATCGTCGGTAGATAATCTATCTGGAGGCAGGCTCATTCTCGGGCTCGGAGCCGGGGAGGGCAAAGAAATGTTCGGCGCTCGACTAGATAGACCTGTCGCCAGAATGCTGGAAACAATCAGAATACTGAAGGAATTGTGGGGGCAAACTAAGGTGACCTATCATGGGAACTTCTGGGGAGTAAACGACTACTCTCTCGATTTCAAGCCGGTCCAAAAGCCACACCCGCCGATATGGATTGGTGCAAGCGGGCCAAGAATGTTGAGCATAGCTGCCAAGTATGGAAACGGTTGTTTCGGGCCCCAGCTGGTTCCTAGGCATTATAGCGAATGGTTGAACAAGTTACACAACGCTGCAAAGAAAGTTGGCAGGGATCCAAACAAGATTGTGCCAGCACATCTCCCCTTCACAAGCATCTCAAATGACCATGAAACAGCGTTGAAATGGCTGACCCCTGATGTGAGGTGGTTCCTTGTATGGGCTTCTCTGCCTCCGAGTCCCCTGCCGCGGATGCTTGGCTATGAAGAAGGATGGGAAAAAGAGGAGGATGTGCCGAAGGAGGCTATCGAAAAATGCTTCCTAGTAGGGACTCCCGAGGAATGCGCAGTGCGAATGGAGGACTTCGTGCGCAGTGGCGCCAGGTATTTTGTTCTGGCAATCCATGCTCCTGACGAAAAAAGCTACTTCCAATCGCTTGAGCTGTATGGCAAAGAGGTGATGCCACGTTTCAAAAGAACACTGCAGCGCCGTACTGGAATTGGAGAGAATTCCTAACGGTCGACAACTAGTTCACGTGGGGATCATTAGGTGAGTGGGGGTCTCTTCCCCAGCACTACAGAGACTGTCTGTTGAACGTTCCCCCTTAGAATCGTCACTTGAACCGTCTGGCCCGGCAGGGTTGACGCCTCGAGGTAGGCCGAGAGATCGTCACCGTTCCTGATGCGGACTCCATCGAGCGCGATGATGATGTCTCCTCCGACGAGCATCGTGGTTCCCAGAACCCTGACTTGACTCGTCCCCCCTCTGATGCCCGCGTTGTCTGCAGGGCCGCCGGCGGTGACGGACGCGACGAGATAGCCGTATGTCCTATTCAGGTCTAGCGCATTCGCGATGTCTGGAGTCACATCCACGCCCGCCACGCCGATCCACGAGTGCTTGTCATAAGTGCCAACCAACACCAAGTCGGGCAACTCCCTGATTATCGTGTCAGAAGGAATCGCTAGCCCAATGCCTTGGGTGCCAGATACTATGGCAGTCGTAACACCGACCACCTCCCCTAAGCCGTTGAGCAATGGGCCACCGGAGTTCCCCGCGTTAATCGCCACACTCGTCTGGATGACATTCGCAATCGAGTAACCTCCGGTCGTGCTCTCCTGTATGGTCCTGCCAAGCTGACTGACGATGCCTGAGGTCATTGAGCCCTCTAGGCCCAGCGGGCTCCCCACTGCGACTACGGGATCGCCGACTCGGAGGCTAGAGGAACTCACGAGCACAAGGGGCTTGAGTTCAGAGGCTGGAGCTGACGTCTGCAGGACCGCTAGGTCGCTGTAGGCATCGGCACCCAAGACAGTGGCATCGAAGGCGTCACCGTTGGACAAACAGATGGTCAGATTCTGAACCTGATTGACGACGTGGTAGTTCGTCACGATCACGATTCGCCCGGTCTGGTTGCAGATGAAGCCAGAGCCTTGGATCTCAGTGTATTGGAGAACTACCCCGAAGATCGTGTTGATTCTTGTGACTTGAATCCCTTGGACTACGACCACGGAGTCCTTCACCTTCGCATACAGCTGAGCGAGGCTGAATGAGAGGTCAGGGGAGTTGCTTTGTATGGCCGCCGTCAGGTCGGAGACCTGAAGCTCCAGGTTGTGAAGATCGCTCGTGAGCTGGCTGATCTCGGCATTCTGCTGCACGATTGTCTGCTGAATCGAAAGATAGGCCCAACAGAGGGAAGCAGCGACGACAACAAGAACGAGGGCTGCAGCGACGAGCTGAACCCTTCTGCTTGGCGTCGACCGACTCTTCGTTTCCAAGGTTGGGGTCGCCGGCTGGGGAATTCTTTAAAGCGTTGTGTACGAAAGGTTCGCTGTTATCAGTCCCCTTGGTTTAGATCTCATATCATTGGTCCGGCTGAAGACCAAACAAGCGGGGGATGATAGCCCCCCGTGAGCGGCATGCAAGCATACCTTTGGACTCACGGCAGAAGATGATCGAACAGAGGTCGGACCTCGTCCAGTAGCATCTTCCGTTCATCCTCAGCGAGGGGCCGCAAAGGCTTCGCTGGAACTCCTGCGTCTATTCCCCTCAGCTTCAGCAGTTCCTTGTAAGGTGCTATGTCCAGTTCAAATCCTCGCAAGATATCTCCGATCGCGTTCATCTCCGCTTGGAGATGCATCGCTTCAGCCTCTTGGCCTAAGAGCAGAGCCTTCTTCATTCTTACGACGATTTCGGGCAGCACGTTGCCTATGCCGCATATGTGTCCCCGCACGCCGAGTTGCAGTTGCTCCACCGCTGTTGCATCGCCGGCTCCATATACGCAGTGGGATGCGCCGAATCTGTCGACAAGGGTTCGCAGCTGGCCGAGATCGTTGCTGGTGTCCTTGATCCCTAACACTCGCGACACCGCATGAGAGATCTTTCCAAAGACGTCTGGATCAATGGCGTATCCCTGCCTCCCGGGATTGTTGTACACTAGCACGGGCTTGCTCGACGCAGTCGCGATGTCCCCGTAGAACTCAACCAAGGCCGAGGCATCGGGCCTGAAGTAGAATGGCCCCACAGCCGCGATGGCACACACGTTGTCGTACTCGTCACAGTGTCTGGTGAGGTCCAATATCTCGTCGAAGACGGCGCCTCCCACGTGGACGATGACAGGCAGTCGCGAGCGTTCGGCCACGAAACTCACGAGTTCCTTCTTTGTGGAGAGGCTGAGATACGGTCCCTCCCCGAAGGTGCCCGCGGCGAAGACGCCATCTATGCCGGCGCTGTGTTGGAGGTCCAAGAGCTGTGTGAACGCTTCCCTCTTCAGTCTCCCATCTGAATTAAGGGGTGTCATTATTGCAGTGATGATGCCGGAAGGGGGAGTGAACTCCAACATCACATCACTGGCCGAGCGGGCCGAATCGGATATAAGGGTTCGAATGAGCGACTTAGTGGCCTTCCTGACGCGGCGTCAGGATCAGCGGGCTCGCGGGTCGAGTCCTTGGCTGAGGTGGGACTCGAGCGTGTCGAGGAAGCCTCCGACGTTCGACACTATGCCCAAAGTCTGAGACGTTCCCCTGTCAATCAGCTTGGTGACGATTGCGGGGTTTATGTCGACGACGATCACATCGACGTTGGAAGGCAGCATGTTCCCCACCGCTATTGAGTGAAGCCCTGTCGCTAGCATCAGCACGACCTCAGCTCCATTGAGCAGCTTCCTGTATTCGGCTTGCGCTTGAACGATGTCTCTGATCACCTCCGGGATCGGCCCGTCGTCTCGGATGCTGCCCGCAAGTGCGAATGGGGTACCCTTCTTGACGCACTCGTACATGATGCCAGACTTGAGAGTCCCGTCATCGACCATTGCCTTGATCGAACCGTGCTTCAGCACCTCGTTGATGGCTTTCATGTGGTTCCTGTTGCCCCGGGGTTCGTGCTTATCGCTGGTCAAGCTCATGCCGAGGCTAGTTCCAAACAGGGCATATTCTATGTCATGAACGGCGAGCGCGTTGCCTGAGAGAAGGACGTCAATGTGGCCATTCCTTACCATCCGCGCCAACGGCTCGACAGCCCCACTGTGCACGACCGCCGGGCCGGCCACGACGACCACCTTCTTGCCCTGCCTCTTTGCCCTGATTATCCGTTCTGCCACTTTCCTAGTCGTGAACGGCATTGGCCTCTCGGGCGATGTCAGCTCGGTCATGAAATGGAAGACGCCTGACCGGCTGGCTCTTGGCACTGGGGACGTCTTGACTCCATCATCCCCGGTGACCACTAACTCCCCTTTCTTGACCTCCAATATGGGCTTGCAGATGGCTCTCTTGGAATCAGGGTAGACGACTATCGCCTTGTCCATCATCATCCCTTCAACCTCAATCCAAACGTCATCTACGAGTACCGAGGTCGGGAGATTCGTGCTGGAATAGAAGTCATCAGGAAGCACTCCGTCCGCTGGTGCAGGTGCTAGCAGGGCTGGCTTCTCGGGTTCGCCGCCCTTCTCTCCGGCGGAGCTCAACTTGGCTGATGTCTGACAGCTCGCTTTAAGTCTTCGGCCCTCTCTGGCGTTCTACCCTGCGGTTTTCAGGCTCTTGGGCGCCCTTTCTCAAGTCGGAGGGCTGCCTTATCACTAAGAACACGATTGTCGCTACTGCTCCGAACCCGACGATTGCTGACAATACGAGGGCCAAGGGCAGCCCTGCGAGTGTCCCCGGTCTCTCCCCCTCTCGTTCGGAGAGCGCACTGGGAAGCGTCGCGTTCTGATAGTAGAGTGCAACCAACGACAAGTAGTAGGTCCAATTCCAATATGCGCCTGGGTCGTAGTGATGGCTCGCACCTCCTCCTAGAGTCGTGTTGTAGGGGTCGGGAACCTGATAATGGCCTATGATCCCACTTCCTTCATCGGACGTCGCTGGGGCTATCCCATCAGGGTGAGCGATGGAGACATTGTACTTCTTCGCCAGATAGGCGACCAGCCTCGCGGATGCTCTGTACTCCTCATCGGTGAAGCTATTGATGTCGGCGTACCCTGCGTGTTCTATGCCGATCGAGTGCTGGTTATGGTCCCAGTTCCCGGCATGCCAGGCTATGTCCTTCTCAGAAACCATTTGGTACAATGTGCCGTCATAATCAACAACGTAGTGCGAGCTTGCCTTCGCGGCTGAGTCTTGGAACCAAGCAAGGCAGGCTGACGTGGTGCCCTCTATGTCGTGTATCACTATCCACCTGATTCTCAGCCCGTTGGCCTCCCTGTCACTCACGCTGTAGTTCGAGCTGTTGGCGGCGACCCACACCGCGCCCGGGAAGTCGATGTTCGAAACCACCACTGATAGCCCGGATCCGAGCACTAGGGAGAGGAGGACCAGCGACCAAGCAACTCTCGGGGGCCTTCCCATTCTTGAGGTCCCGACAAGGTCCGCTAATAAGAGTGCGGGATTGGCGACAGGTTCAACCGCTCACTTAAATCCCCCCAAGCCGCAATCCACAACATGAAGGACGAAAGGGTGACTCTTGAAAACAAGGGGATGAAGCTTGTCGGGACAATCTCTCTCCCTGACCAGAGGCCCCTAGCTTGCATAGTCTTGTTCCACGGGTTCGGAGGTTGGAAGGACGAGTCGAACGAGTTGTTCGTTCACGCCGCCCGTTTGGCGACGCAGCAGGGGTTCGCCTGCGCAAGGTTCGACTTCAGGTGCTCGAAGACCGATAAGAATGGAAGCGAGAGCGATGGCACCCTGAATCAGATGTTGCCCTCAGAGTGGATCTCGGACGCCGGGCTGATAGTCTCGAGCTGTCGCAAGAGGTTCCCAGGTCTGAAGGTCGGCGCGGTCGGACTCAGCATGGGAGGCTTAGTGGCGTGCAACGTTGCCGCGCGCGGAACGGTTGACGCGCTAGCAGCATGGTCGGCCCCCGTGGACATAGAGAAGCAGGACGAGAACAGCGATGTGGCTGCGTCCCTCCGCAAGTCCATGGGCCAGAGTTTCGACACGTTTGTTGACGACGTGCGAATGCGCAGTCCTTCGAAGGTCGCTTCCATGATAACTGTCCCAGTTCTGGCCGTGGCAGGGGAGAAGGATGCGACTGTCTCACCCTCAGACGCCAAGCTACTGTTTGATTCGGTCGCGGGCAAGAAATCCCTGTACATGGTTGGAGGTGCGGATCACGTGTTCTCCTCCCATCAAGCTGAAGTGATCGCCATGACGTTGTCCTGGCTTAAGCTCCAGTTGTCTGTCTGATCGAGTCCATTGGCCACAAATTGTGTTGCCAGAGGTGCACCCAGTTCAAGGGGCTCTTAGCGACTGCGCCAGCTCTGAGACCAGGACCGAGGCCACATCGCGGCCCAGGGATATCCTCTCCTCGTACTTGGCGGGGTCAAACTCTGAGGAGGGTATGATGAAACCGACGTAGTCGTTCACAAACGAGGCGACGACCCTGTAGGGCGTCTTCATCATCTCCTTGGTCTCAAGGGCCACCTTTGGAAAGGCGGAACCGGGGAATGTCGCGATCGTCAGGGGTCCTAAGCGCACCGTCGAGACCGTTGTGCTCCTCTTGTTGTGCACCCTGCCCCTGAAGGTACCGAGAGCCGACAGTGCCATCATCAACCTGTTCTCGACAGGAACCTCCAGTGTTCTCTCGTTCACAGCAACGCGGTCGGCTGCGATCTCCACCGCCTTGTCATAGGAGCTGGTAGCCTGTTCGGACATCGCCCTCCCGATCCTGTCGGCTTCTTCGAACGTGCGTTTGGCAACTATTGGCGGAAGCACCCCACCGGGCGATCCTTGGAGGAATAGTGAGACCCCTCCCATCCGCTCGTCGGTCCTGTTGTAGAAGGAACTCAGCCAGTCGCTGGAGACCTTGGTGTTACCTTCATCTGAGAGCAGCGGCGGACATGTCGCGTTCACGATGGTGTGCACCGCCTTCCCGTTCCTCTCTGCTATGTAGATGTTCATACAAGCTCCGTCAATGGGGCCCGGACTCCTGGCGCTTTCTATCCTGATGCTAGGCTTCCCTCTCGAGACCCTCACCGTGGCGTCTCTCATCGAGAGGCGGGAGTCGTTGACGCACTGAACCACGGCTGACTTGAATTTCCGCACGTAGCTCTCGTCGGCTCCGCTGGTCCGACTGTCGGGACCGAAGATCCCCAACATATCAGGGGCTGAGTGCACGTGCGTCGTACAAAGCAGGAGATGCCTAGCATCGTCGGCTTTCAGCTCACTGGCGATTTGGTCGACGTCCTCGCGAAGCACTCCCCAGAAGTCCGCCGTCACTATTGACAGCAGGCTCTCTTCGTCACGAATCGACAGGCATCTGACCCAGATGTCATCGTGCACCCCCGTGCTCTTGCGCCCTCGCGGAAAACCGGACAGGAAGACGCCTGAGTCGGGAGTAACTCTTACCTTCGAGGCACCAACTCTCATGATGCGCGTCTGCACAATTGGCCTCGATTATAGATAAGGTTTCTCATACTCGCGCCTGAGGGCCGCAGTGGAACCGTTGGTGTTGGCCTATTTCCTCACCGCAGCGACTATCTTGACAACATCGTTGTCTCTGAGCCTGTATTCCTTCGGTAGCCTGAGCCCAGATCTAACGTCCACCGCGTAGACGAACGTGTCCGCCAGATCACTGTGCACCTTCATCGCCAAGTCGAGGCATGTGGACCCTGGCGGCATCAGGTGTGCGTCCGGCAGTACATTGCCATGACTGTCAGAGAGTTTCCTCTCGTCCTCAACAGGATAGATTGTATTCATGGAGAGCAGTTTGAATACTGCGAAACCAACCGCGAACTGGACGCCCGTCCTCAGCCATCTGTCAAGCACGCGCTCAGAGACGTAGGATAAAGCCCATTTCTGCTTGTCTGACAGCTTCTCAGGGGTAATCACGTCGAACTTCTCCTGACCCGGGATGTAGGACACGAGGCCTGCCTTCTGAGCCCTTCTCAGGGCTAGCTCGGCCTCAGCCGCACAGGGTATGACGAACTTGCTGCCGAACCTTTGGGCCAGCCTGTCGTAGTTGGCGTCGGCTGTTTCGATGTCCATCTTGTTCGCCACTATGATGGTAGGCTTGCAACTGGCCCTGAGATACGCCGCGAACCTGACCATGTCGTCATCGTTCCACTGCCTGAACTCCTTCTCAGCCAGTTCGGACTCCGTCAAGGCCTGCTGAGCGTGGCCCGTACTGACCTTAAGACCTGACAGGACTGCTGACAAGGCGGCCGCCGTGTCCAGCATCCTGGTCTCTGTCATCCTCGCGACCTTGTGCGCGTTCTCCTTGATGATCCTCGCGAACCACATCACGAGTTCGTTCTCCACCTCCTCAGAGTCAAGTATCGGATCTCCTTTGCCCGGCTGGCAGATGCTGCCTTCCTTGTCAACGCTGCCCGAGGCGTCAACGACGTGAAGGATGGCATCTGACGTCATCGCAACCTGCAGGAACTGGTTCCCCAGTCCCTTTCCTCGCCATGCTCCCTCGATCAGCCCCGGGACGTCAACTATCTCGACCGGCAAGAACCGCCACCCCTCCACGCACGCCGAGTTTCTCGGGTTGTCCTTCACGTTGAATTCCCTGCAGACGCACCTCGTCTGCGCGTAGCACACCCCCTCGTTGGGCGCCTTCGTCGTGAACGGATAGGTTGAGACCTCAGCGCTCATGAGCGTCGCCGCGTTGAAGAAGGTGGTCTTCCCAACGTTGGTCTTGCCCACTATGCCAAGTCTCACCATTCAAACAAAATCGGGGGTTCCAGTGTTATAAGATTGAGCTACACCGATGCCGATTCCAGCCGTCTGTGATCCTGCCTCTATTCTTCCAGCTGTCTCAGTTGGGGAAGAGGTGGACCTACTCCTTGGGTCTGCAGTGGTCAGGCAAGGTCCGGCAAACGTTTGGCGATCCAATTGACCGTCTCAGCGGCTGCCCTGTCCACAGGCAGTTCGTGCCCGGAATCGTGCACTACCAGATCCTTGGGTTCCTTCGCCTTCTGGAAGAGCTTCATGCCATTCTCGAACGGCACGAATGTGTCGTGCTTCCCGAGCTGAATCAACAGCGGCCTCGGTGCGATCTTGTCAACATAGTTGATCGGATCAACGCTGGCCAGTTGGCCTCCGATCGCCCTGAACACGAAACCGGGTATCCTGCCCCTGAATTGGGCGACCATCGGGTGCTGGCTCTTTCCCAAGATGCCGGCCAAGTCCCCGCCGGGGACGAGGAGCGCGGCTCCCGCGATTCTGTCATCTACGCCGGCCACGACCCCGCCGAGTATGCCTCCCATGCTCACTCCCACCAACACTGCCTTCCCTGGCAGTGCCCAGCCCTGCTGCAGCGCGATGTCCAGCGCCAGCCTGTTGTCGACGATGGTCTGGCTGAACCCAGCCAGTATGTCCGTGGGCGAGAGCTTGGACATGTCCGCCTTTCTCTCGCCGTGCCTCCTAGCGTCGATCGCCAGGGTCGAAAAGCCGAGTGGATCAACCACCGGCTTCAGGTCGAGGGCGTCCTCCTTGCGGCCGTCCAGCCCGTGAAGGAAGAGCATCAACTTGCCTGAGGGCGCCGGAGTCTTGTGGACCAAGAGGCAGGGAACTGGCTCGTCGCCTTCTCTCTCTACCTTGAGCCACTTGCAGACGCATCCGTCCACGACATCCTCCCTGACGGCAGAAAAGTGGAGGTCCTTCTTCCTGTCTTCTTCGTACTGCTCCTCATGTCCCTTCATTGATATCTGTGACAGCCCTGAGTTGAAAAGTCCTTGGTCGTGACCTCGGGAACGAGGCCGCCCGGCCCCTCCGACGGACTAAGGGATAAGAGCTGACGCATTCACTCACGTCGTATGGTCGAGATCAGGGAGCTCAGCGAATCTGACCTGCCTACGATCAGGAGGCTGGCCAACAGATGCCTCCTGCGTGACACGATCACCGACGCCTCAATCAGGAGGATTACATTCGGAGATCCCAACTTCTCGACATCTCTCACAGCCATCGCTACGGAGGGCGGAGGGACAGTTGGGTTCATGCTGGGCGCCAGAAGGACCAGAATGCCTCAGGAGGTCGTGGACGCGCAGAAGGACATCGGCTGGATCAAGCTATTCTGCGTCTCGGAAGAGCACCGCAGGAAGGGGGTGGGGTCAAAGATGCTTCAAAAGCTTGAGGCCGGGCTCAAGTCTGCCGGCATCAAGGTGGTCAGACTGTGTGATTATCCGGGCTGGACACTCTTCTCGGGGGTCGACCTCGCGTATGAGGACGCGATTGCCTTTCTGCAGGCTCGGGGTTTCCTGAAGGCAGGTGAGACCGTGGACTACGAGATAGACCTGCTCGACTTCTATGTTCCCCGGACCGTCGCAACCACGAACCTTGAAGGGGTCACGGTGAGGAGGGCGCGTCCGGATGAAAGGGACAGATTCTCCAAGTGGGCAGGCGATGTCTTTTCTCCCTTCTGGGGGTACGAGGTATCTGAGGCCTTCAGATTCCCTCAGCCAAAGGTGTGGATTGCGGAGGAGAAGGACAGGACGCTTGGTTTTTCAGTCTACGGCGCCCTTGAGCCGCACTGGTTTGGCCCGATAGGAGTGGACCCGGATGTCAGGAAAAAGGGACTGGGCTCGGCTCTTCTCTTCAGATGTTTGGTGTCCATGAAAGAAGAGGGGGAGAGGCTGGCTGTCATTCCTTGGACTGGGCACCTCTTCTTCTACTCCCAAGTCCCGGGTGTGAAGCGGATAAGGAACTACTGGATCATGCAGAAGGAGCTGGAATGAGCGAAGGCCCAGTCCGAGCCCCCGAACGCTTTTATTCAAACCGGCGCTGAAAGGGAGAAGGCCCAATGTATCCACCCGTCCTAATGGTGCAGGGAAAGAACATCCCTGAGGTCTGGGAGAAGTCGCTATTGGTGTTGTGGGAAGGCGGGATCAAGGTGCGGACTGAATATGACAAGCAGGGGGATGAGCCCAGCGTTGACTGCACCATGGTGATGGTCACGGAGCATCCACTCTTGGAACCCAGACTGCATCTGGCCTTGCCGTGTAGCTTCAAGGATCTTGAGAAGTACAGGCTCGAGGTGGTCGACGGTGTTCACGACCATTGGATCGCTCCTGATGAAGGCAAGTGGACCTACACTTACCATCAGAGGCTGTTCAACTACGAATGCGGGGGGTCTAAGGTGGACCAAATCGGCATGCTTATCGACAAGCTCGCAAGAGTTCCGTACACGAGGAGGGCGCAGGCCATAACGTGGAACGTCGCCCTAGATCCGAAGACTGACGACCCGCCATGTCTGCAGAGGCTGTGGTTCCGGTGCTTGGGCGAAGGGGACGGGAGCATGAAACTCAACATGAATGCTCACTGGAGGTCGAGAGACGCGTACAAGGCGGCCTTCATGAACATGTTTGCCCTAACTGACCTCCAGGCCAGACTGGCATCCGCTCTGTCCCACAAGTCAGGGACTGAGGTCAGAGTCGGTCAGTACGTCGACATATCGGACTCGTACCACATCTATGGGGCCTACTTCTCCGACTTCAAGGACAGGTTTCTCAAGGCCGTCGCTCAGAGGGAGTTCTACTCAAGCGACGCGGGAAGATCGCGCACAATCAGAAGCGATGACGCTCGAGTGCAGAGGGAAGCGAGGGCCGCGCGCGAGGAAATCGAGAGGGAGAGGAGTGCGACCCGCTAGGGGATATCTGCTCGACTGAGGCAGATGACGACTGCTGGCTCTCTCGGCTTCCACACTCAAGCGCCCTCAAGAATGGCATGGCCAAGTGCTTGGTCCCAAGGTCAGGAGCTGATCCCGGGACGCCGCGATAGTCACCAACTGTGTACTCTGCAGGGCCGGGACGAAGTCAGCGCCCGTCGCGCATGTGGGCATACCCACCACGAGATCCTTTCCCCCCAATCGTTATATGCCCCTCAAGGCAGTAGAGGATAGGTGTGGCAGTTGGAAGAACTAGCGATCAAGGGGGGCAAACCGGTCAGGAAGAGGCCTTTCCCGTCTTGGCCAGTGTTCGGGAAGGAAGAGAGGAAGGCCCTTCAGGAGGTGCTCGACAGCGGAAGGTGGGGAATAGGTGGTACCAAGAACGCTCAGTTCTCTCAGGCGTTCGCAAAGTGGCTGGGCGTCAAGAGGGTCGTCACCTGCACGAACGGGACCGCCGCGCTGGAGATATCGCTCAGGGCAGCGGGAGTGGCCCCAGCGGATGAGGTCATCGTGCCCGCCTATACGTTCGTGGCCACAGCCAGCTCCGTCCTGTCGGTGGGAGCTGTGCCGGTCTTCGCTGACATAGAGCCGGAGACCTACATGATCGACCCGGACCTGATCGAGAGGACGATAACTCCCAAGACAAAGGCCGTGATCCCGGTCGACATAGGTGGAGCCCCAGCCAACATGGACGCCATACTCAAGATAGTCGAGGAGCACAACCTCCGGATGGTTGAGGATGCTGCCCAAGCTCATGGCGCTGAGTGGAAGGGGGTCAAGCTAGGCGGGATGGGAGACTTCGCGATCTTCTCGTTCCAGTCCAGCAAGAACCTCACCGCTGGGGAGGGTGGGGCAATCTCGACGAACAACGAGGAGCTCGGCGAGGATGCCTGGTCGATAATGAACTGCGGAAGGAGAAAGGACAGGCAATGGTACGAGCACTTCATCTTGGGGAGCAATTTCAGGATGACGGAGTTTCAGGCCGCGATACTGCTCAAGCAGCTGCCGAGGGTCGAACGCCAGATGAAGGTCAGAGAGAAGAACGCTGCTTATCTAGCCAGAAGGTTGAACGAGGTCGAAGGTATCACGCCTCTGAAGGTCTATCCAGAGGTCACCAGACATGCGCACCATCTGTTCATCATGAGATACGACAAGGATGCCTTCGGGGGCCTTCAGAAGGCCAAATTCGTGGAAGCTATGAACAAGGAGGGCATACCGCTGGCTCCCGGCTACACCGTTCCTCTACATGAGCTCCCTGCGATAAGAAACTACAAGTTGCCGTACGCCAAGCTGGACTACGCCGGGACAGTTCTCCCCGTCACAGAGCACGCATGCAAGGAGGAGGGGACGTGGTTCCACCAGAGCGTTCTCCTTGGCGCGAAGAAGGACATGGATGACATCGTGGACGCGATGCTCAAGATAAGGAGGCACTACAAGGAACTACTGTAGGTTCACTCAGTCAGAGGCGCGAAACCGTTATCAGACCGGCGATCCTTCCCAAGTCCAAATGGACGTGTACGAAGCCGCCACTCACAGGAGGACAATCAGGAGATACAAGCAGGAGAAGGTGCCCAAAGCGACCATCGAGAAACTCGTGAACGCCGCCAGACTAGCTCCTTCGGGGTCCAACCTGCAGCCATGCGAATACGTCGCAGTCACTGACAAGGCGACTGTCGACGACCTGTTCACGTGCTTGAAGTGGGCCGGATACATTGCACCTGCGGGTGACCCGCCCGCTGGCCAGACGCCCGTCGCGTACGTCGTCGTGTTGATCAACAGAAGAATAAGGGAGGCAGGAGGAGGTCATGATGCGGGCGCAGCAATTGAGAACATGCTATTGGTGGCGCACGAGGAGGGCCTAGGATCATGCTGGATTGGGTCGGTAGACCGGCCGAGGGCGATGCAGATCCTGTCGATCCCACCCTCCTACGAAGTAGATTCGGTGGTTGCGCTTGGCCACCCGAACGAACGTTCCCTCGTCGAGGAGGCGACAGACTCGATCAAGTACTGGAAGGATGAGAGGGGCGTTATGCACGTGCCCAAGAGGCCATTGAAGGGCATCCTTCACTTCAACAGATTCTAGGGCCAGCGATGGAGAGCATATCTGAAACTAGAACTCGGGGGATGACGTCGGATCAACGCTAATGCTTATACCGAGTCGATTGGCTCCGGCGGCTCACGATGAGCTTGTGGCACACGATGGGTGTCGGCGAACTCATCCCTGCGTTGAAGACCAGCGAAGATGGCCTTTCTTCACGTGAAGCAGAGAGGAGGCTCTCGCAGTATGGGTACAACGAACTTGTTGAGGAGAAGCGGCCCGGCATCCTCCAGATGTTCTTGGGTCAGTTCAAGGATCCCTTCGTCATAATGTTGCTTGTGGCCATAGTGATATCGTTGATCATTGGCTGGTACAAGAGCAGCGCGCCGGGTCACACTGGTTCCGTTGACGAGTACATCGACGCGATAACCATAGGAGCCATCGTTGCCCTGAACTCGATGGTGGGGCTCATACAGGAGTACAGGTCAGAGAGGGCAATCCAGGCCATGAAGAAGCTGTCAGCTCCCCGCGCCAGGGTGCTCAGAGATGGGAACGAAGTCATCATCCCGTCCAGACTGGTTGTCCCTGGCGATGTGTTAAAGATCGAGGCAGGAGACCGCGTGCCAGCTGACGCGCGTCTCGTTGAGGTGGTTGGGCTCAGGGCCGTCGAGGCAGTGCTCAC
>Ga0172363_10000583_pt1 | contig 27992 bp, 25 predicted proteins | sample LakKivs2_kivu2a2_FD_114541 | JGI IMG/M metagenome (GOLD analysis project Ga0172363, IMG submission 114541) | Sediment microbial communities from Lake Kivu, Rwanda - Sediment s2_kivu2a2 | ecosystem: Environmental > Aquatic > Freshwater > Lake > Sediment | place: Rwanda: Western Province, Lake... | reverse complement strand
TGTTCGATGCGATGTACGGGCCAATCACCCCGCACGACCTGGCGGTGATGGATGCCACGTTCGTACCGTACGTGCGGGGGGGCCTGGCCGAGGGGTCGTATCGTGGCTGGCTGGCCTGCATGGGTGACGGGCGGGTGGTGGCGGGCGGTGGGCTGATCGTACACGAGTGGCCGGCGCGGCCTGGCGATCCGAATGGACGCCGCGCGTACATCCTCAACGTGTACACCGAGCCGGCCTATCGCCGGCTCGGGATTGCACGATGGATCATGACCGCCATCCTGGAGTGGTGCCGCGCCCAGGGGCACAGAACCGTGTTCCTGCACGCCAGCGCCCACGGTCGCCCGTTGTACGAGTCGCTGGGGTTCGAGCCTACGAATGAAATGCGGTTAAACCTATGATAATTGGTGTTCTGGCCCTACAGGGAGCCTTTGTTGAACATGAGAACATACTACACCGTCTCGGCGTAGAAACGATTGAGGTGCGACTGCCAGAACACCTGGATGCGCTCGACGGCCTGATTGTCCCTGGCGGGGAGTCCACGACGATTGGCAAGGTGGCCCAGCGGTGGAACCTATTGGAGCCTATCCGCGGCTTGGCCCGCTCTGGCCGGCCCCTGTGGGGCGCCTGCGCGGGGATGATCCTGATGGCGAAGGAGGTAGTGGACGGCACGCCAGGCCAGCCTCTGCTGGCGCTGCTGGACATCACGGTCCGTCGCAATGCGTTCGGCCGCCAGGTGGACAGTTTCGAGGCCGATCTGGAGATGCCCGCGTTGGGGGCATCCCCATTCCACGCCATCTTCATCCGCGCTCCGCTGATCGAGCGCGTGGCGGAGGGGGTAGAAGTCCTGGCCCGACTGGAGCCTGCCCTGAGCGGAGCCGAGGGGGAAGGAACAGTGGTAGCGGTCCGGCAGGGCAAGATGCTGGCGACCGCCTTCCATCCCGAACTGACGGAGGATGACCGGTTTCATCGCTATTTTCTGAGCCTTTGTAATTGCTGACGTCCTTGTGAACCGTCATCATCCGGGGCTAGCGCCTGTACGCCCGCGATGCCGACGAGGCCGACGAGTACGAGTTGTACGTCCTGCGCCGGGCCGGGGACCTGGCCCCGTTCGAGCGAGAGCGTATGGCGCTCATTCTGGGAGAAAGACAATCAAGAGGGCAACAAGCAGTACGTGGAGTCAAAAGAAATCAACAGAAATGAATTATTACAATCATATCACAGATGATCTGGATGCAATGCTTGCCGTCCTGCCGGAGGACATCCAGGCTGCCCTGCAGCGAATCGGGCGGCGGGACGAGCTATTGGAAGTGATCCTGGACCTGGGGCGGGTGCCCACGGCCCGCTATACCGATGGCGAGATCGTGTTGCGGGAACAGGAAGTGGCCCAGGAAGAAATTCAGTACGTAGTGGGCCGGGTGGGCGAGTTCGACGCCGACAACCGGGCTGGCATCGCGCGCACGCTTCACCGCATCGCCGCCATCCGCAACCGGAAGGGCGACGTCGTCGGGCTTACCTGCCGGGTAGGCCGCGCCGTGTACGGCACGATCGCCATCATCCAGGACATCGTCGAGAGCGGGAAGAGCGCGCTCCTGCTGGGACGGCCCGGCGTGGGCAAAACGACGATGCTGCGGGAGGCGGCGCGGGTCCTGGCCGAGACGAAGCGCGCCATCGTCGTGGACACCTCTAACGAGATCGGCGGCGATGGGGACATCCCCCACCCCGCCGTCGGCCGCGCTCGCCGCATGCAGGTGGAGATGCCATCCCTCCAACACGAGGTGATGATCGAGGCGGTCGAGAACCACAACCCCGAGGTCATCATCATTGACGAGATCGGGCGGGAACTGGAGGCAGAGGCAGCACGCACAATCGCCGAGCGGGGTGTACAGTTGATCGCTACCGCGCACGGCAAAACGCTGGACAATCTCCTCATCAACCCCACGCTGTCTGACCTGGTCGGCGGCGTTGAGAGCGTGACGCTTTCTGACGAGGAGGCCCGCCGCCGGGGAACCCAGAAGACGATCCTGGAGCGTCGTGCACCCCCCACCTTCGACGTGCTGATCGAGATTCAGGATCGGCAACGGCTCCTCATCCATCACAGTGTGGCAGAGTCTGTGGACGGATTGCTCCGAGGCCGGCCGCTGCAGGCGGAGCTACGCTATCGGGGGCCCGACAGGGAGATCCACACGGAGCAGGTCGTCCCACTTTCCCTGGAGGAACGGGAGAGCAGGCGACCCGAGGCTGTGCCTACCGGTCCCGTGCCCGTGGCGACGGGAGTGCTAGAGCCGGTGCGCATCTTCCCTTATGGCATCGCCCGCGACCGGCTTGAGCGGGCTGCCCGCCGCATGCACGTACCGGTCTACATGGCAAACGATCTGGGACAGGCCGAGGTGCTGATCACGTCCAAAGGCTTCTATCGCAAGCGGCCACGCCCGGTCGTAGACGCAGAGCGGCGCGGGTTGCCCGTCTACGTGCTGCGGGCCAACACTGTCGCCCAGATGGAGGCCTGCCTGGGCGAGATCTTTGACATAGAGAGCGGAGCCTCCGACCTGCTAAGCCAGGCGCTGCGTGAGGCGAAGGAGGCCATCCGGCAGGTGCTGGAGGGCGTGCCGGAGGTAGAACTCTTGCCCCAGAATGCCTACGTCCGCCGTAGTCAGCACGAAATGGCCCACGCTGCCGGGCTGGCATCGGAGTCACGAGGAAAAGAGCCCCACCGCCGGGTGCGGATTTTTCGGGAGGACTGAACTGCTGTGTTCATCACCTTCGAAGGCCCCGATGGCAGCGGCAAGACCACCCAGGCCCGGTTGCTGGCCGAGTGGTTGGGCGAGCAAGGGTACGAGGTAGTGTTGACCCGCGAGCCGGGCGGCACCGACATCGGTGACCAGATCCGCGTCGTACTGCACGACCCACGCAATACTGCGATGGACGCCCGGACGGAGATCCTGCTCTACTCCGCCTCGCGTGCCCAACACGTGGCCGAACGGATCCGGCCCGCATTGGCAGCCGGCAAGATTGTCATCAGCGACCGCTACGCCGACAGCACGCTAGCTTACCAGGGCTATGGCCGGGGACTCGATCTGGAGACGCTGCAGCGGGTCACCACCTTCGCGACCGGCGGCCTCAAACCTGACCTGACACTCTACCTCGACGTCCCGCCTGAGGCAGGCCTGCAGCGTCGCCAATTGGGCGGAGTGGAATGGAATCGCCTGGACGCAGAGACGTTAGAATTCCACCAGCGCGTGCGGGCCGGATACCTGGAACTGGCCAGGCAAGGGCCCGAGCGATGGGTGATCATAGATGCAGCTCGCTCAATAGAGGAGGGGCAAGCCGAGATCAGGGTGCTGGTACGAGAGAGGTTGGGGGTTGGGGAATAGAGGTCAGAGGTCTGGCCCGGTGTCGAAATTGTCACCGCCCTCGCCCGCCAGTTCCGGCATAGATTTCTCGATCGCTTCCGGATTCTCGCCGGACTCCAGCCGCCCTACGACCTCCTCGAACTCTGGCCCCAGGTCTTCGCCGGTCTCTGCGCTCATCTTGCGCATCCAACGCCCCAGGCTGCGGGGGTCATTCTCGTCAAAGTCGGGCAGATTACCCGGGTCGGCCAGGTCGTCCATGCGGCTTTCCTCGGAACGCACGAGGCGCACGCGGGAGACCAGGCGGGTGAGATTGGCCCCACCACAGCGGGGGCAGGCTGGCATCCCCTCCTCCGCCTCAGAGAAGGTGCGCCAGAAGATCGAGACACGGCGTCGGCAATCTTGACAACGGTATTCGTAGATTGGCACATCGTCCTCCGGTTGTGGTATATTGGTAGAGTTGGGAAACTGGTACATTGGTCACTGACCACTAATCTACCAACCTACCAATCTACCAACCTACCAACTTGCCAGTATACCAGCTTACCAGCGTATCGCAAGTGGGAGTTGTCTGTGGAAGAGCGCAATTTGTACCATCTCGAGCGTCAGCCACTGTTGATCGTCATTTCTGGCCCGGCAGGAGTGGGAAAGGACAGCCTGATCCAGCGCATGATGGAGCGGGGCTATCCAGTCCACTTTGTCGTCACCGCCACCGACCGCCCGCCACGCGCGGGCGAAGTTCACGGCATAGACTATTTTTTCCTCACGACTGAGGAATTCCTGCGGATGGAGCGGGAGGGGGAGCTGCTGGAACACGCGATCGTTTACGAACAGCACAAGGGGGTTCCCAAACAGCAGATACGGAAGGCATTGGCCTCCGGCAAGGACGTCATCATGCGGGTAGACGTTCAGGGGGCCGCCACCATTCGTCGCATGGTGCCAGAGGCCACGATGATTTTCATGACCACGTTCTCAGAGGAAGAACTGGAAAAACGGCTGTGTGCCCGGGGAGGCGATTCACCTGAGCAACTCGAAAAACGCCTGGCCATCGCCCGCGAGGAAATGAAATGGTTACCTGAGTTCGACTACGTCGTCGTCAACCGCAACGGGGAATTGGATCAGGCCGTGGACGACGTGGCTGCGATTGTCCAGGCCGAGCACTGCCGCGTCAAGCCGCGCACAGTGAAATTATGAGCAAAGCTTCCTTAGTCTACCAGTCCGAAAACTCCAAATCTAGCAGTCTCCACTTATCGTCTCCGACGTATTTGATTTCACAGACGTAGTAATTGCGAATGAGTGCTCCCATCCGATTTTGGGCATCAACGTAGCCACTAACTCGATAAGCGTTCTGCTCATTTTTGATACTGACGATGACCACCTCGCTCATACCGGGAAACTTCGCAGTGGCTGGCGCAACAAGCTGATCCTCCACGAATTCCTGGCACATCACATATGCCATAGACGGCGTTGGCGTATCACCTTCTCCTTCCCCACCGTTTCCCATAATGCTAGCAATCACACATAAGGCAATACAAGCAATAGCTATTAACACAACAAGGACTGATGTTGCTTGATGCTTTGAGCGTGGCTTGGTAGGCTGTTTTTTGCGTGGCTTGGGGCGCGGCTTGACGGCAGGCTGTTTTTCTGTTATTGGCGAAGCGATGAGAGGCTTAGTTAGCTCCTCCAACATGCGCCGTGCCGTCTGATTGTCCGGGTCAATCGCTAATACTCTTTCCAGACACTCGCGTTGTTTAGCCGGATCGTCGACGGCGCGAGAGAGCCAGAACCAGGCGGTCGCATTGTAGGGATCAGACCACAAGACTTGGGCCAATAAACGCTGCCCTGTCGTATTGTCTCCATTGCGAATCGCAGTGATGGCCCGCTGGAGAATCTGTGGTGTATCCATAGCACAATCTTATTTCCTGCTCATCCACAGCGCTGTCTGCTTGCCCCCAATGTGCTGACCGATGCTCAACACCTAGTCACTGGCATGAGATCACCAACGCAATCCTGCCCCACTTGAAGCCTTGCCGAGGGTTATGTGTGGCCAAGTCGCCCCACGACTTATGATGGTATCTCTCGTGCTTTACCCAAGCGGGTCACATTAGTATCATAACATACTTCTGTCCACGCAGGGTTAAAGAAAGATGAGATATTTGCTAGAACCCACTGCTGTCAGACAAGGGCCCTTAGCATGCATTCCCAGGACACGTCAGGGAGGAACTAAGGAGTCAACTTGCACAGCCGCACAGACAGGGTAGAATTGAGCAACAAACGAGTAGCCAATATAAGGAGCTTTGTTCATTGCGCAACATACCACTTGAAATTCAGGTCGGCGATAGGGTGCGCATGCAGAAGCCCCATCCCTGTGGGGGGTACGAATGGGAGGTGACGCGGACAGGCGCTGACGTGGGCTTGCGCTGCCTGACCTGCGGGCGGCGCGTGATGCTCCCACGCGGCAAATTTACGAAGCGGATGAAGGCGGTCCTGAGCAGAGGAGACAGTGAATTGAGCAGTTGACAACAGTGGCGCGGCGACCGATTTGTGCTACAATGCCGATTACCTGACAGTAGGAGTTTCGAGGTGAATTTCAGAATCGCCGCTATATCTCAGGAGGTAATCTATGGAAAAAAAGTTCAGAATCCTGCGGCTCATCGGTACGATTTGGAAGATCCTGGCCTGGGTTGCGCTCGCTCTCGGCCTCCTCTCCTCCATCGGCATCCTGCTGGCGAGCGTTCTCGGGGGTGGGATCCTGGGCCAACTCGGCCAGCAGTATGGCGGGACGGCTGGACCTGCGTGGGCCTCCGGCCTGCTAGGGGGCATCGTCTTGTTCATTGTCTCGCTGATCATGACGGTCTTGTACTTCCTGGCCCTATACGCGGTCGGCGAATTGATCTACCTGTTGCTGGCCATCGAGGAAAACACCCGCCTGGCAGCGCAGTGGATCCAGGCGCGTTCTGCACCTGCGGCCTATTCGCCGCCGTCGTATCCAACGCCGCAGGCCTGAAGTATCCTGAAAGCACAGCCCCGGCCCATGGGCCGGGGCTGTTATCTTGAAGCGGGCACGGGCAAGCCGTGCCCCTACACGATCACCTGTTCACGGTCAGGGCCCACACCGATGAATGTCACCGGTACGCCGACCCACTCCTCGATCCGCGCTATGTACTGGCGCGCGACAGGGGGCAGGCGGTCAAGGCTGCGCACTCCGCTGATATCCTCCGTCCAGCCCGGCAGTTCTTCGTAGACCGGCTTCCACTGCGCCAGTGCCTCCGCACCGAACTCGGCCGGGAAATACCAGGTGCGCTCCCCATTCCGTTCGTAGGTCACCGCCACCTTGAGCCGCTCCAGCCCGCTCAACACATCCAGCTTGGTCAGCGCCAGCTCATCCAGGCCATTGATCTGCGCGGCGTAACGCAGGATGACGAGGTCGAGCCAGCCACATCTGCGCGGCCGTCCCGTCGTCGTCCCATATTCGCCGCCGACCTTGCGTATCCGCTCGCCGACCTCGTCCAATAGCTCGGTTGGGAACGGGCCTGCGCCCACGCGGGTCGTGTAGGCTTTGGCGACACCGACGACGCGGGAGACGTAGCGGGGCCCAAACCCCAGCCCCGTCAGCGCGCCACCGGCCACGGTCGAGGAGCTGGTGACGAAAGGATAGGTGCCGTGGTCCAGGTCCAGCAACAGCCCTTGTGCTCCCTCGCAAAGCACCGTCTCTCCGGCTGCCAGCGCCTCGCCCACCAGGGCCGATCCATCGGCCAGGTGAGGCGCCAATCGCCGGGCACACGCACAATACTCGGCCGCGACCTGTTCCGGCGAAAGTGGCTCCGCGCCGTACTGCTCCTGCAGGAGGCGGTTGTGAGCCCGAACGGACTCGGCCACGTGCTCGGCAAAGTGCTCGGGGTTGGCCATGTCACCCGCGCGCAGATTGACACGGGCAGCCTTGTCGGCGTAGACGGGACCGATACCTCGCATCGTCGTACCGAGGGCGGTCTGGCCGCGGGCCACTTCGCGTGCTCTATCGAGAGCGCAGTGGGTAGGCAAGATCATGTGAGCGGCCACACTCAACTTCAGCCGCGATGGCCCCACGTCCACGCCGAGCGCCGCCAGCTCGTCCATCTCCGTTATCAACCGCTCCGGGTTAACGACTACTCCTGCGCCGATCAGGCAAGTCAGGCCTGGGCGGACAATACCGGAGGGCACCAGGTGTAATCTGTACGTGCGTCCCCCGGCGACGACGGTATGGCCTGCGTTGTCGCCGCCGTTGAAACGGGCGACGAGGTGGGCTTCGCCTGCCAGCCAGTCCACCACATGCCCCTTGCCCTCATCTCCCCACTGGGTACCCACCAAGACAATTGCGGACATCGCGCCTCCTATGTTCCTGAATGCAATCTCCTGCCACAACGTCAGGCGGTGCAAGGGAACCAGCACCGCCTTCCCCATTTATCATACACGAATATGGGCCAGGTGTCAACTGTGGCTTGACCAATTGCCCTCGTGGGTCTATAATTGGAAGTTGTTCTCGAGGGGATGAACCGTTGTTTTTCGCTGGCGCGCTGTCCCATAGCCGACGCCAGCGGAGCTTTGAATGCAGCTTGATGGCAAGATCCGCAAGAAAAATAATAGGTGAGGAGGCAATCCAACGTCATGGCTCACAGAACCAGATACGTAGCCGTGCTACTGGCAATCCTGATCACGGTAACAGGTTGCACACGTGCGGCATCACAGAATAAGGAAGAAACAACACCCACTCCTATCCCCACGCCGATCATACCGGTCAAACCTACCTACCAGGTGCAACGCGGGGAAGTGATCAAGTCTATCCAGTTCACAGGCCGCATCGCCCCCGTCGTTGAGGAGGAATTGTTCTTCCGTACTTCTGGTTACGTCGGGACCGTCTACGTGAAGCGAAACCAGCAGGTCAAAGCTGGCGACCTGTTGGCCGAGCTGGAGACCACTGACCTGCAGAACCAGCTCGCCCAGGCCAGGGCGGAACTGGAGGCCATCCAGATCAGCGCCGGCAGGCAGATCACCGAGGCCACGGCCGCCCTGAAGATCGCTGAACTGCGCCTGGCCACCATCAAAGCCGAAAACCCCGACTTGCAGGTGGTCTCCGCCAAGGCGGGACTGGAATGGGCACAGACTGGCTTACAAGATGCGAAGAAAGCCTATCAGGACGCAGTGGATCGCTACTGGGAGCGGGACCCGGTCAAGGTGCAGGAGGCTGCCGCCCGCGTGGTGCGCGATGCCGAACTGAACCTCCAGATCGCCGAAGCCCAGTACCAGCAGGCGCTCCAGGCGCGCCAGATCTACAGTTACAACATCCAGATTCAGGAGCAGGAGGTGTCGCTGGCCCGCCTGCGGCTGCAAGAACTCCAGGCCGGGTTGGACATCCAACGGGCTCAACTGGCCGTGCAACGGTTGGAGGCCCAACTCGCAGATGCCCGCGTGGTCGCTCCCTTCGACGGACTGGTGCTCTCGCTCAGCCTGACGGAGGGCCGTCTGGCGGAGGGATACAAGCCGGTAGCGATCGTAGCCGACGTCAGCGAGATGGAATTGAGCGCCGACCTGACAGACAAACAACTGCGGGAGTTGACCGAGGGCATGCCTGTCACGATTGTGCCGCTCAGCCGGCCTGGCGAGGAGTTCAAGGGCTCTGTCCGGCGCCTGCCGTATCCTTACGGCGGCGGCGGCCGCAGCACCGGTGTCGAAGGCGAGGACAAGTCCACCCGCATAGCGTTGGAGGTACCGGCGCCCGAGGCCAAGTTTGAACTGGGCGACCTGGCACGTATAACGGTCGTGCTGGAACGCAAGGGTGACGCGCTGTGGCTACCACCGCAGGCCATCCGCACGTTCGAAGGCCGAAAATTCGTCGTCGTGCAAGAGGGTGAAGCCCAGATGCGCGTAGACGTCAAGGTTGGCATCGAGAGCGAGGACCGCGTCGAGATCTTGGAGGGCCTGACCGAGGGCCAGGTCGTGATAGGGCAATAGGCTTATGAACGTACTGCTTCGTATTTGGGCCATCTTCATTGTAGCTGCCAAACGCCTCCTTTCTCAGCGGTGGCTGGCACTGGCGACGACGTTGGGACTGGTCGCCTCAGTAGGGCTAACATTGAGTGTCCCCCTGTATGCCGATGCGGTTTACTACCGCGTGCTGCGTGAGGAGATCACAGGAGGGTCATCTGAAGCTGAAGGTGGAATCGCGAAAACCCACCCACCGTTCGCGTTCATGTTCCGATATATCGGTGCCTGGACCAAGCCAGTACAGTGGGAGGACACACAGTCGATTGACACGTATCTGACCAAGCAGGCCGGCTCCGCCTTAGGGCTGCCGCAGACACTCCTGGTGCGATACTTTAAAACCGACAACTTCCAGATCTTTCCCCAGGAAGACGTCGCCTATGCAGACATCAAGGACCCATTGGCCTGGATCAGTCTCGCCTTCGCCAGTGACCTGGAGAATCACGTCATCGTTCTGGAGGGCCGCCTGCCGGCTGCGGCAGACCCCATGCAGGACAGCACGGTCGAGGTGTTGGTGAGCGAGCCGCTCGCCATGGAACTGGGTTTGCAGGTCGACGAGACGTACATGGCCTTCGCTCGTCGCAAGACGGCGGAGGGGACGGATCGCAACATACAGATCCCAGTACGTATCTCCGGTGTCTGGAAAGCAACCAATCCACAGGAAGATTACTGGTTCTACAATCCGCAGGCCTTCGACGACGTAATGTTCGTGCCAGAGGAGACCTTCGTGGGCCGCCTCAGTCCCTTCATGGACGATGAGGTCTACCTGGGGATGTGGTACCTGGTCATGGATGGCTCGGACGTCCATGCCAGCGATGCTGCCCCGCTCCTGGGTCGGATTACGGCGGTGCAGCAGCGAGCGGCTGCCCTTCTACCCCATACCCGGCTGGACGTGTCACCGGCGGACGCTTTGCATAAATACCAGCGCGCTGCGGGGCTACTTACCATCCTGCTGTACGCCTTCAGTGTACCGATCATCGGTTTGATCCTGGCGTTCATCGGGCTGGTGGTCGGGTTAGCGGTGGGGCGGCAGCGCAACGAAATCGCCGTGCTGCGCAGCCGAGGGGCCACGGCGATCCAGGTCGTCGGCATCGCGGCGCTGGAGGGCCTGCTGCTGGGAATACTCGCGTTGGCCATCGGCTCACCCACCGGTGAGATGATCGCTCGCGTGATCGGCAGGGCGCGTAGCTTCCTCAACTTTACTGCTCCATCCGACCTGCGCGTGGGAGTCACCATGGCCACGCTGCGGTTTGGCGTGGCGGCGGTTGGCCTGGCGCTGATCGCGCAGGTAGTACCGACGATCGGCGCTGCCCGCCATACGATTGTGACCTACAAGCAAGAACGCGCGCGTGCACTGCGGCCGCCGTGGTGGCAGCGCGCCTGGATAGACGTCATGTTGTTTATCCCGGCCGCCTATGGTACCTATCTGTTGCGAAAACAGGGTAGCATCGCCTTGCCTGTGGCTGGAGGAAATACGGTTGGCGATCCCTTCCAGAACCCGTTACTGTTCCTGGTACCGTCGCTGGGCATCTTTGCGCTTACGCTCTTTATCCTGCGCATCCTGCCATTGCTGATGGCAGGCATCACCTGGATCGCCTCGCACGTGGGCGGTGTAGGCATGCTGCTGGCTGGCCGCCACCTCTCGCGCACGCCCGGGTTCTACGCGGCCCCCCTGATGCTCCTGATACTTACGCTCAGCCTGTCTGCGTTCACCGCCTCGCTGGCGCAAACGTTGGACCACCACTTGTACGACCAGACGTACTACCAGATTGGCGCAGACATGCATCTGGTAGAGTTGGGCGAAAGCACGGAGACACAATCACCCGCCGGGATTTTTGGCGGCGGTGAAAGCGTCGCTCCACAAGGAGAAGAAGAAGAAGGCCCACGTTGGCTATTCCTCCCGGTATCCGAGCACCTGAAAGTACCCGGTGTACAGGCGGCTGCCCGGGTTGGGCGCTATAAGGCGACCACCCAGTTGAGTGGCGGATCGCAAGAGGGCACGTTCATGGGGATCGATCGCATAGACTTTGCGCAGGTCGCTTTCTGGCGACGAGATTTCGCCCCGAACAGCCTGGGCACACTGATGAATGCACTGGCCGTCACCCCGGATGGCGTGTTGGTGACCCGCAGCTTTATGGGCCAGCATGCGCTTCACGTGGGCGATACCTTCCGCATGACAGTATACACGTACGGGCAACCTAACGAACTCGACGTGAAGGTCGCTGGCGGCTTCGACCTGTTTCCTACCTGGTATCCAGAAGATGGACCACTCTTTGTGGGCGATCTGGACCACCTCTTCGAACAGGCAGGAGGACAGTTCCCCTACGACGTGTGGCTGAAGACCGATGCAGACGTGAACTATGAACAGATTGTAAAAGGGGTATACGACCTGCGGTTGCGCGTGATGGATTGGAAAGCTCCACTGCTCAAAGTAGTCGCAGAGCAACAGCGCCCGGAACGGCAAGGGCTGTTCGGACTGCTCTCTGTGGGATTTGTGGCCGCTGCCCTCCTGACAGTGCTGGGTTTCCTGCTCTATGCACTGTTTTCCTTCCGTCGCCGCTTCATCGAGCTGGGCATCCTGCGGGCCATTGGACTGTCGTCCACGCAAATGACGGCGTTCCTGGCCTGGGAACTGGCCTTCCTCATCCTGGTCGGAGTGGGCGCTGGCACGGGCTTAGGCGCCTGGATCAGCGGGTTATTCATTCCCTATCTGCAGGTGGGGACTGGACCGTCGGCCCGCATCCCGCCCTTCATGGTGGAAATTGCCTGGCCGGCCATCTTCCGCATCTATGCGCTGTTCGGGCTGCTGTTCGTCGCCGCACTGGTGGGGCTGGCAGCGTTGCTTCTGCGGATGAAGATCTTCCAGGCAGTCAAGTTAGGGGAGACGGCGTAGCATGGCACAAGAACCTTTCGACTCTGCTCAAAGCAAGCCTTTTATCGTCTGCGACAATCTGGTCAAGATCTACCAGGTGGCCGACCTGGAGGCGGTGGCGTTGCAGGGCCTGGACCTGGTCGTCGCTGCCGGTGAGCTCATGGGCGTCGTCGGCCCCAGCGGCAGTGGCAAAACGACGCTGATGAACATCCTGGGTGGCATTGACCGCCCCTCGGCCGGACGTGTATGGGTGAACGGGCAGGACCTGCTCAAGATGTCAGATGCCGCGCTCAACCGGTACCGTCGCTCTAAGGTGGGGTTCGTCTGGCAACAAGGCAGCCGCAACCTGATCCCATACCTGAATGCACTGGAAAACGTCGAGTTGCCGATTACGCTATCAGGCCAGGATGGACGTAAGAAGCGTCAACGTGCCGAAGCACTGCTGGAAGTGGTGGGGCTGGCTGACCGGCGGCATCACTATCTGACGCAGATGTCTGGCGGTGAGCAACAACGGGTCGCCATCGCTGTCGCACTGGCCAACAATCCCATCCTGCTCCTGGCGGACGAGCCCACTGGCGAAGTGGATTCGGCGACCGCACTCACGATCTACGAGGCGTTCCAGCGTCTCAACCGCGAGTACGGGCTGACGACGCTGATCGTCAGCCACGATCCCAACATCGCCCGTCACGTGGGCCGGGTGGTCGCCATCCGCGACGGCAAGACAGCTACAGAGACGGTGCGCCAGTCCACGTTGGTGAGCGCACCTGAGGGCGGGTCGGCAACTGAGAGCGCCGTCCAAGAAGAGAGGGAAGAGATTTTCGAGGAGCTGGCAGTGTTGGATTCGGCCGGTCGCCTGCAGGTGCCCAAGGAATACCTGGAGCAGTTCAACATCAAGGGACGCGCGCGGCTGGAACTCGTCGAGGAGGGTATCCTGATTCGGCCAGCGCCCCAGTCCATCCACACACAGATGGCTGAGACGCCGGCCGCCAAGCTGGCGCCGGTGCCTGAGATACGCCAGTGGCGCGGCTTCAAGGTCTTGTCATCTTGGCTACAAACAGTCAGAAATCGTCTAGGCCGCCGGCGGCACAGCGGTGGTGAAGACGGGAGGAAACTGTGATGGAAACAAACAGCGGCTCCAATGGCATCGTGATCGAAGCCGAGGATCTGTGGCGCGTGTACAAGGTCGGCGTGCAAGAGGTGCCCGCTCTGCGTGGTGTCAATCTCAAGATCGGATCTGGCTGCTTCGTCGCAGTAAAAGGGCGTTCAGGCAGCGGCAAGACGACGTTGCTCAACTGCATCGGCGGCCTCGATCACCCCACGTCCGGCGTCGTGCGCGTGTTTGGGCGCGATCTTTCAGAGTTGAGCGAGGAGCAGCTCACGCAATGGCGCAGGGAACGCGTGGGCTTCGTCTTCCAGTCGTTCGGCTTGCTGCCCACGCTCTCGGCGTACGAGAACGTGGAGCTGATGTTACGCATCGCCGGCGTGCACGCCAGGGAACGCCGTGAGCGGGCGCTCTACTGCCTGGACCTGGTGGGACTCAGCCAGTGGGCCCCGCACCGCCCTTACGAGATGTCGGGCGGCCAACAACAGCGAGTAGGGATCGCCCGGGCGCTGGCCAACAACCCCCAACTGATCCTGGCTGACGAGCCAACGGGTGAACTGGACAGCACGACGGCTCGAGACACGCTCGCCCTCTTCCGGCGCATCGTGGAGGAAGAGCGCGTGACTTTGCTGATGGCTTCGCACGACGTGCTCGTGGACGAATACGTGGATGAGGTTCTGCAACTGAAGGATGGCCAGATCGTATAACCAGACTATTGCTTCTCTGCTTCTTCTGTCGCCGGTGCTTTGGGTTCCTTTAGCTCGTACTTGCCCTCAAGCACGGCGGGAGGTCCGCCCTCCTCATCCACCACGCGCCACTCTTTGAGGCGCGCTCCCAATGCCAGCAGGTGCTCGCGTACCACGTCTGGGGGGGCTAACTCGATGAAGAGTTTGATCCCGAGCAGCAACACGGCGATGTCGTCCAGTTGGCCCAGGCCCACCACTACGTCGGGGATAAGATCTATAGGGAAAAGCACATAGCCCAGCGCTACCGGCGGAATCAGCTTGGTCCACACCGGCACACGCCGGTCCAAGAACAGCCGCCAGGCCAGGCGGGCCTGGCGAGCCACATCCTGAAGCCATGCCACCAGCGCAGTGGTGTCACCCGGCTTGATCGGCACCGGCCGTTGATCTTTGCTCATCGTTTCACTCCTTGGTGTATGCTACAGCATAATTATAGTCCCTTCATCTGAATACGCAACCCACGTGCCCTGAGTTGCATACGGAAGATATGCGCCCACTTCATCAGTGCCTGCTGGATACCGACCTGGTCCGGCTGCAAGCCATCGCCCGCTTGTGGGGCGTGGAGCTGACGACCAACCGCCAACGAGACGTAGCGATCCAATTGGCCGAGGCCATGACCAGGCCCGAGGCTGTCGCCGACGCGCTGGATGTGCTTGCCGGCGACCAGCGCCGGGCATTGGAGGCCTTGCTCGCTGCTGAGGGGCGCATGCCGCTGCGGGTTTTCACCCGCCAGTGGGGAGAGATACGCACGATGGGGCCGGGCCGGCTGGAGCGGGAGCAGCCCTGGCAGGCGCCTGTCTCCTCCGCCGAAGGGCTCTGGTACAGCGGGTTTATCTCTCGCGCCTTCGAGCAAGGGGCTGAGGGAAGCTACGAGGCCGTCTTCGTCCCGCCAGAATTACGAGCCTTTCTGCCAACGCCCCCCATTCCGCCATCCTCTATTGTGCTTGAGCCAGCGCCTGAGCCAACGGCCGTACGCGCAGCCGGTGATACATTTCTCGACGATGCCTGCACGCTGCTGGCCTATCTCCAGAACGAGCGCGTGCACTCGAGCCCCGACGGCGGCTGGCCCACCTACCACGAGGCTCGCCTGACCCAGCGCCTGCACGATGCAGACCCGACGCGGCTGGCCTTGCTGCGCCACCTGGTGCAGCACCTGGGGTGGCTGCGCGTGACCGACGCGGGCCACCTGCGCCCCACCCCTGGCCCCGTGGCGACCTGGCTCCAATCCTCGACGGACCAGCAGCGGAGCGCGCTTGCCGAAGCCTGGCGGGACGACCCGGCCTGGAATGACCTGTTTCACGTCCCCACGCTCCACCCTGAGGAGACCGGGGCCTGGCGGAACGATCCAGTGCTGGCACGCAAGGCCATCTTACGCCACCTGAAGGCGTGCGTCCCGAACACGTGGTACAGACTTGACGACCTGGTCGCGGCCGTCAAACAGGCCAATCCTGATTTTCAGCGGCCCGACGGGGACTATACGAGCTGGTACATCCGCAATGCGGCCACCGGCACGTATCTGTCCGGCTTTGAAAGTTGGGACGCCGTCGAGGGAGCACTGATCTGCTACGTGATCGCGGGGCCGCTGGCCTGGCTGGGCCTCATAGACCTGGGAGCAGACGCGCCAGGCGAGCCACCGGCCGCTTTCCGCCTGAGCCAGGCAGGCGCGGCCTTTCTAGGCCTGGCTGACCCCTTGCCCGAACCAGAACCTGGGCCGATGATCTTGCGGTCCGATTTCACCGTGCTTGCGCCTGCGGCCAGACGCTACGACCGCTTTCAACTGGCACGCGTCGTGGATTGGATGCGCACCGGCGACCCCTTCGTTTACCGGATCACGCCTACCGGGCTAGAGCGTGCGCGGCAGCAGGGCATACCCGTGGCGCGCGTGTTGGAGTTCCTGGGGCAGGTTACTGGTGCGCCCGTGCCCCGTTTCGTCGAAACAGCATTGACGCGCTGTGAGGCCCACGGGGCCGAGGCGCGGATAGAGCGTGTTGTGCTGCTGCGCCTCTCCAGCAAGGAACTGATGGCGCTCGTCACATCCTCCCCGCTCACCCGCCGTCTCATCCACGAGCAGGTCGGAGCGACGGTCGCGTTGGTACGCGAGCGGGATTGGCCTCGCCTCGTCGTCGCGTTGGGTGAGATGGGACTGCTGCCTGAGGTCATTGGCCTGGAGGAGGAGTCCGGTTAAAAGATCGGACGCCCCGCTAAAGCGGGGGGCTCCCGGCTGAAGCCGGGCGTCCTATCCGATGTCAGGCAGTTGGCAAACTCAACAGATTGAAGTACAATAAGCCCCGTTAACCGGTACATAATCACAGCAAAGGAGGTCAAGCCATGCTCGTCAGAGATCGAATGACCAAGCGTCCCGTCACGGTTACTGAGGACACTGCGGTTGACAAAGCGCTGGAACTGATGCGAAGCGAGAAGGTCCGGCGGTTGCCGGTGCTGGGCAAACACGGCAATATGGTAGGCATCGTCTCGGAGAAGGACCTGCTATACGCCTCACCCTCGCCAGCCACCTCGTTGAGCATCTACGAGATTCCCTATCTGCTGTCGAAAATCAAGATGCGGGATCTCATGACGAAAGAGGTGATCACCGTCACCGAGGACACCCCGCTGGAAGAGGCCGCCCGGATCATGGCCGACAGCAAGATCGGCGGCCTGCCGGTGATGCGGGGCGACAAGTTGGTAGGCATCATCACTGAGACGGACATGTTCAAGATCTTCCTGGAACTCTTGGGGGCCCGGGAGGAGGGAGTGCGCCTGAGCATGTTGATCCCGGCGGAGAAGGGCACGCTGGCCAGGATCGCGAGCAAGATCACCGAGTTAGGCGGCAACATCGTGGCGCTGGGCACCATCACAGGTGAAGACCCCACCAACTGCGAAATGGCGATCAAGGTCGCGGGGGTATCGCAGGAGCAACTGGTCGCGGCGATGGAAGGGTTGGAGCTAAAGATCCTGGACGCGCGGTATTGCACGCTGCCGGCGTGTGCGGGCTGATCGGCAGCCCACCCTGAACCTTCACCATAGCTTCACCAAAGACTCACCGCCGCCGGGTGTGTTTTGTGGTACAGTGTAGGCAATTCTTCGAAGGCGCTATGGCCATCTGTCCCGAATGAGGTTTGAGAGCGGGGGGCCTCGGCACCACCCCCGCCAGGTGGGTTCCTCACCACCCATTGGCCTGGGAAGAAGAAAACTGAGCACTTCCCGGCGCGTAGACAGAGTGCCAGGCACGGCCATAGACGCCTTCCGTAAGCGCCTCGCCCTTTCAGGCGAGGCGCTTCTTCGTGTTTATGCATCCCCATTTGCCCGGCTTGTTTACCTATGTTACAATGACACTGGACGCAGGTTCAGCCCTGTTGGTGCACGGGCCACGCTCTGCAGATAAGTGATCATTCCACTGTTATCATGGATTAAAGCGAACATGAGGTCAGATAATGCCAAACCATCGGTCATTCAAGTCTGATGTCAGCTTTCTTGAGAAGATCTCAATGGGTGCTATTGGCACCCGCCGGGTCTTTGAGCACCTGAGGAATCAAGGGCATAACCCCCTTGAGCTTGAGCGTGGCTCAATGAGCTTCAAGATTTGGAAGAAAATCAAGATCAAGCGCATCAGGGTGCCCGATATTCTCTGCGTGGCTTGTGGTCGCCGAGTCGAATCTAGAGCCAAAACAACTTTCGAGATCTCAATGTCCCATTCGTTGTCCGACCCAGAACGAGGGTGGAATTACGGACTTGATGATGGCGATTTCGTGGCGCTGGTGATCTGCAAGCGTGTCGGGGACAGGCCAGTAGACTGGCAGGCAGGTGAGCTTGTCCAGTACATCCCCGTTTACGAACTCCGATCTGCCCAGAGAAACAACTGTGTCCGACTTGTGAAACCTAAAGGAGCAGAAGAAGGATTTGAAGCGAGAATCAATTGGCCTGCCACCGCCGCAAAATCTGTAGGCGCCATCGCATCGGTGACTGACGATCGTATCCAATACCGCAGGCTGACCGATAACAGGATAATCACTGTGAAATTGTCCAGGCAGGGGCTTAAGCTAAAGCCTCTTGTTTGCGAAAGCGACGTCGTTGCTGAGAATCAAGTGCTGGCTGCCGTCGTTCCTGTAACCAGGCAGTTTCATTGTTCGGGAGGAGCCGACCAAGAGTACTACATTGCCCGGCTCTCAAGTTCGTCGCTGAGTGAGCGGTATGCCGCAGCGAAAGCTTTGTCTGTCTTTTCATCAGGGGAAGCTCCTAATGGACAACGACCAACACTCGGAAATTCGGGCTGGAGCCGCCTGGGCACTGGGCGAGCTGCGTGACCAGTCCGCTCTTGACGCCCTGATTGGCAGCTTTGCTACTATGGATGAAGGCATTCGTATCGAAGCTGCCAGGGCTTTGGCAAAACTTGCTGAACAATTTACTCCACAGATTATGCATAAATTCCCTCGCGGCACCTTAGACCAGCGACCAGGAATAGCCTGGGCGTTGAGCAGATCGGCAAAGTTCCAACTCGAAGACCTGCTGAACCTGCTTATAGATGAAGATGCCCGCCATTGGGTAGCATATATGCTTGGTACCCAAGACCAGCAGGAATACGTTCACGAGATAGAGCGATTGAGGACCCGCGATCCTGAAGTCTACTTTGCTGTAACAGTCCTATGGAAGATCATGAGCAGTTGGGTCTATAGCTTGGAGGAATACTGATGAAGTCACTCCCAGAGCCTTTATACAGGACTCACTATGGGGCAGCCTATCTCGGCGACGCATTCGACCTGCTTCAAAAACTTCCTGACGAGTCCATTGATCTTGTGCTGACTTCGCCTCCATTTGCGCTGCTGCGGCAGAAAGAGTATGGCAATGTTGACCAGGATGGATACGTAGACTGGCTTTTATCATTCGCCGTTGAAATCAAGCGCGTCCTCAAACACACTGGTAGCCTGGTGTTCGATCTTGGCGGAGCTTATCGCAAGAGAAGACCCGTGCGGTCCCTGTACAACTACCGTGTTCTCGTAAGAATGTGTGATGAATTAGGCTGGAACCTCGCAGAAGAATTCTTCTGGTTCAACCCATCCAAGTTACCTTCACCGATAGAGTGGGTGAACAAGCGCAAAATTCGTGCGAAAGATGCCGTTAACACTGTCTGGTGGTTATCTAAGACCGATTTCCCCAAAGCTGACATTACGAAAGTGTTGGTGCCTTATTCTGAGCGAATGAAACTTTTGCTTCAGAACAGCGAGAAATACTATTCACCGAAGAAAAGACCGTCTGGACACGATATCAGCGGCCGGTTTGCCGAGGATAAAGGAGGAGCAATTCCACCAAACCTTCTGCAAATCTCAAACACTGAAAGCAACTCCCAGTATCTCAGATGCTGCCAAATTCTTGGCATCAGGGGCCATCCAGCTAGATTTCCTGCTAAGCTCCCTGAGTTCTTCATTCAGTTCCTTACGGATGTGGGAGATACTGTCCTCGACATCTTCGCTGGCTCAAACACGACTGGGGCTGTTGCAGAGGTGTGGGGTCGAAAATGGATAGCCTTTGAGATTGAACAATCCTATCTCGCTGCTTCGGCCTTCCGTTTCCTCAGTAATATTGACAAAGATACTGTGCAGTCTTTGTATGGCAGTCTTATCGCTGAAGATGCAAAGGGGATCATTATCCCCCAAGCCGTGACTCAGCAACTTCTTTTCGAAGAGATGGCTACATACGAGACATCTTCGCAGAGATAAAGCGGGAATGTAGCCCGTGCCAAGGAGATAGCTATGGACAGGGGGATGAACAATACGCTAATGGCCGAACCTGCACGCGCGCTGCGCGATGCCTACAACGCTGCCGACCCGGCTGTACCGCTCCCCAGCGGCGACCCCCGCTACGTGGACTGTACCGACGTGCGGGGCGAGCGGGACGTGGTCCAACAGATGCTGAAGACCACCACGTGGTCTGATTCGAACACCGCCCAACTTCTCACCGGCCACCGGGGCTGCGGCAAGTCCACCGAACTCTTGCGCCTCAAGGCCCGCCTGGAAGAGGTGGGCTATACCGTCATCTACTTCGAGGCGGACGAGGACCTGGACGTCAACGACATCATCTACAGCGACCTGCTACTGGGTATGGCCCGCCGCATCGAGAGTCAACTGCGCCAGGAGCACGACATCGAACTGGACCCTAAACTGCTGGAGAACGTCCAGCGCTGGTTCGCCGAGGTGCTCTACACCCAGGACGGCTGGCGGCAGGTGGAGCGGGAACTAGCGGCCGAGGCCGCGTTGGGCGTGGGGCTTCCGGCAGGCGTTCCGCTCCTGGCCCGCCTGCTGGCGCGCGTCACCGGGCAGATCAAGACCGGCCGCGAGGTGCGGGAGGAAATCCGCCGCAGACTCGATCCCCAGATTTCGCTCCTCATCGAGAACCTCAACCTGCTGGTCCTGCGGGCCACCGAGCGGCTGCGCCACCAGGAGCGACGGGGGCTGGTGCTCCTGATTGACAACCTGGATCGCATCACACTGCGCCAGTTGGACACGGGCCGCACTTCCCACGAGGCGCTCTACGTTGACCACGGCGAGCAATTGAAGGCGTTGGCCTGCCACGTCGTCTATACCGTCCCTATCTCGATGGTCTACTCGCCGACGGCCACTCAACTGAAGGCCGTCTTCCCCCACTGTGCAGTCGTGCCGATGGTCAAGATCGCCCGGCCGGAGGGGGGTGACCACCCCGAGGGGCTGGCCCGCCTGCGCGACATGCTGGCCCACCGCATGGACCTGGACGCCTTGTTCACCTGCGAGGCGGTAGACTACCTGTGCCGCGCAAGCGGCGGCCACCCCCGCGACCTGATGCGGCTGGTGACCTACGCCTGCATCCACGCGCCCGCCGAACGCTGGCCGCGGCCGATTGACCTGCCAGTAGCCCGGCGGGCCGAGGCCGAACTCGTCGAAGAGTACAGCCGCCTGATCCCGGAAGCCCACTACCCCAAACTGGCGCGCGTCCACCTGCGCCACGTCGTGGAAAACGACGCCGACCACCAGTTGATGCTCTACAACCTGAGCGTGTTGGAGTACCTCAACGGCCCACCGCCCTGGCACGACGTGCATCCAGCGGTGCGCTGCCTGCCCAAGTTCGAGGAGGCGCTGAAGCGTGAGCGAGCGGAAATGGGACTGGCCTGACGCGCCGGCCGCCCGGCAGAACCTGGAGACCCTGTCTGCACTGGCGCGGGCCATCGGGATGGCGGCCCCGGGCCGTTTCGTGCTCCTGCTGGCCAAATGCAACGTCCCGGCCCAGCGGGAAGCGCTGGCCGCACAACTGCGGGCGATGTTAGAGCCGCTGGGCGTGGAACTGGTGGAGGTGGGCATGGAAGAGGCGGTGAGCGATCTCCTGAGCCGCCTGAAAGCCCGCCTGGAATCCACCAGCCGTCACCCTGAGCCTGCCGAAGCGCGTCACCCTGAGCTTGTCGAAGGGTCTCGCCCGGTACAGCCTCAGCCCGCCCTCGCCGTGGCGGAGCCCCAGGCGACGTACTCCAGCCATCCACCGCTGGCGCTCAGCGTGCACGGGCTGGCGGCCTCCCTCCGCTCCGACGACCCACAGCCGCCGCTCCTGGCGCACCTCAACCTGGCGCGAGAGCGCTACCGGGAACTGGGCTGCCCGCTGGTGCTGTGGCTGCCCGACTATGCGCTCACCCGCCTGGCGCGGGAAGCGCCCGACTTCTGGGCCTGGCGCTCCGGCGTGTTCGAGTTTGCGCCGCAGCCAGAGATGGCCGCAAGCGCATTGCGCCAGGTAGCCTACGGACCAGAGTTGGTGGCCTCCAACCTGGACGCGGCGGCCAAGCGGGAGCGACTGGCACTCCTGGAGCAACTGCTGGCCGATTATCGGGAACTGGGGGCGGGGCCGCGGGAGCGGGATGCACAGGTGGATATCTTGTGGAAGATAGGGAGCCTGCACCAGGACCTGGGGGAGTATGAAGCGGCCCAACAGGCATTTGGGGAGGCGCTGGAGATCGCGCAGCAACTGCAGAAAGATAAAGGAGTGGCCGGCCTGCTCCATAATCTGGGGGTGCTGGCGCAGGCTCAGGGGGACTATGCTGAGGCCTACCGCCTGTACGGGGAGTCGCTCGACATCAAGCAGCAACTGGGCAACCGCGCTGGCGTCGCCACCACGCTCCACGAACTGGGGATGCTGGCGCAGGCTCAGGGGGACTACGCCGAGGCCCGCCGCCTGTACCGGGAATCGTTGGACATCGAGCAGGAAATGGGCAACCGCGCCGGCCTCGCCGCCACGCTCCACCAACTGGGAATGCTGGCGCAGGATCAGGGGGATTACGCCGAGGCCCGCGGCCTGTACCAAGAGTCGCTGGACATCGCGCAGCAACTGGGAGATCGCGCCGGCGTCGCCCGGACAATCCACCGACTGGGGATGCTGGCGCAGGATCAAGGGGACTATGCCGAGGCCCGCCGCCTGTACGGGGCGTCGCTCGACATCAAGCAGCACCTGGGCAACCGCGCCGGCGTCGCCGAGACGCTCCACCAACTGGGGATGCTGGCGCAGGTTCAGGGGGACTACGCCGAGGCGCACCGCCTGTACGGGGAGGCTGCCAAGACATTCGAGCAACTGGGCGCACAGCGGGAGCAAGCCGCCGTGCTCCACCAACTGGGGCTGCTGGCGCAGGACCAGGGGGACTATGCCGAGGCGCGCCGCCTGTATAGGGAGTCACTGGACATCGCGCAGCAACTGGGCAACCGCGCCGACATCGCTATCACGCTGGCCCAACTGGCACTATTGGAGGAAGCCGAGGGGAACCTGGAACGCACATTGGATCTCACCCGCCAGGCACAGGAGGTCATGGCCAGCCTGGGCCACCCGGAACACATCGCCCGCATCCAACAGCAGCGGGAGCGGTTGGAGGAGAAGCTGCAGGGAGCGACACCGGGAGATCACCACGGATAAGGAAATACACGATCCGCTGCCGGTCCATCGTGTATTTCTCCATCCGTGGTTCCCCCCCCCCGCCATGAAAGGACAAAACAGTGAAGAACCCGACCCGCACCATCATCGCCCTGGCACTTGCCCTGCTAATAACCGGTTGCACCAGCCTGCCCGTGACCTCACCACCCCCACCACCCGCTTCCCCCACCCTCCCCCAGGCACAGCAACCCCCGCCCCCGGCCGCAACCCCACTCCCAACCGCCTCCCCTTCCCTCCCTTCCCTCCCCCCCACCCCCTCCCTCCCCTCCATTTGGCCCACCGCCGGCTGGCAAACCTCAACCCCGGAGCAGCAGGGGATGGACTCGCAGCGCCTGGCCGCCATGTTCGAGTCCATCGAAGAACAGGACCTTAACCTCGACGGCGTGTTGATCGTCCGCCACGGCTACATCGTGACGGAAACGTACTTTCCTCCTTTTCAACAGGACACAAAGCACGAACTGTACTCGTGTACCAAGAGTTTCGCCTCCGCGCTGGTGGGCATGGCGATTGACAAGGGCTACGTTGACGGAGTGAGCCACCCAGTGCTCGACTTTTTCTCCGAGCGGACGTTTGCGAACAGCGACGAGCGCAAGACAGCAATGACGTTGGAGAACCTGCTCACGATGACGTCGGGGCTGGACTGGGAGGAGGGCGACCCCATCTACGCGCAGATGATGCGCAGCCCGGATTGGGTGCAGTTCGTGTTGGACACGCCCATGGCCGTAGAACCCGGGAGCCAGTTCAACTATTGCTCCGGCTGTTCGCACGTGCTGTCTGCCATCGTGCAGGCGACGACCGGCACGAGCACGCTGGATTTTGCCCAGGCGTATTTGTTCGAGCCGCTCGGCATCTCCGGCGTGACCTGGTACGCCGATCCAGACGGCATCGCCAACGGGGGCTGGGGTCTCAGGCTGACGCCGCGAGACATGGCCAAGTTGGGATACCTGTACCTGCATCACGGCGTGTGGGATGGGCAGCAGATCGTCTCCGCCGAGTGGGTCAGCGCGTCGGTCGAAGCACACGTCCAGACAGAAGACGAACTGGATTACGGTTACCAATGGTGGGTCTACCCGCCGTTGAACGCCTACACGGCGCGGGGACGGGGCGGGCAACTGATCTTTGTGATGCCCGACCTGGACGTCGTGGTGGTCTTTACGGCTGAAGTTGAGGACGATCACGTGCTCCTGGAGCTGATCGAGGATTTTGTCGTGCCTGCGGCAAGAGGAGATTCTTCGCTACGCTCAGAATGACGGCTGTGCTCGGAATGACGGCTGTGCTCGGGGTATGACGAGCGGGTGGTATGATGCGACTTTGCACTCACGCGGTCACGCTGTGTGGCGCACACGTCGTGCTGCGCCCGATGACGGAAGACGATTGGGAGACCTTGCTGGCGTGGAACAACGACCCCGAGGTGCTCTACTTTGCGGAAGGCGACGACGTCCGATCCCGTAGCCTGGCGGAAATACAGGCTATGTATTGTCACGTGTCTCAGAGCGCCTTCTGTTTCATCATCGAAGTCAGCGGGCGCCCCATCGGCGAATGCTGGTTGCAGCACATGAACCTCGAGCGTATCCTGGAGCAGCATCCGGGGAAAGATTGCCGGCGCATTGACCTGCTGATCGGCGAGAAAGCCTCGTGGGGGCAGGGATTCGGCAGCGAGGCCATCCGGCTGCTGACTGACCTTGCCTTCACGCACGAGCAGGCAGACATCGTGTTCGGGTGTGACATCGCGGACTATAACCCAGCCAGCCTTAGAGCGTTCCAGAAGGCTGGCTATCAGGTTGCAGGGGTGCACGAGCAGTCGCCTGGACAAAAAGCCCGCACGTGTTACGATGTATCCATTACACGTGAGCAGTACCAATCACTGACTGAGGAGGAACAATGAGCATATATGATTGACCCACGAAGGCCCGGACGTTACGAACGTATCTTTGCGCAATTGAAGGACCTGATCGAGGGCAAGTCGCCCGACCTGGTGGCGGCGATGGCGACCATCTGTGCGGTGTTGCACGCGAAAATGCCGCATCACTTCTGGACAGGCTTTTACTTCACGGCTGGCGAGGATGAATTGCACGTGGGGCCGTATCAGGGACCGGTCGCCTGCCAGGTGCTGCGCGGGCGCGGCGTGTGCCTGCACTGCGCGCGCAGCGGACAAGCGGTGGTCGTGCCGGACGTCGAGCAGTTCCCCGGCCACATCGCCTGTGACTCGCGCTCCAGGAGCGAAATCGCACTGCCCGTGACCAAAGGGGGGCAGGTGATCGCGGTGCTGGACGTAGACTCGGACGAGCTGGCCCAATTCGACGCAGACGACGTCGCAGCGCTGGCCAAAATCTTGAGTCTGCTGCAGCCATACCTGTGAAGCAGGATGCAGGATGCAAGACTGACCGAAATCCTGACCCTGCTGCAGCCGCATCTATAGGACAATTGGACAAGACGGCATCTTGTCCTGCATCACAAATCCGTGTTCATCCGCGTTCATCCGCGTCCAATAATCTGGAGGAATTGGCGTTGAAGAATCTGGTGACAGGCGGGAGCGGGTTCCTGGGAAGCCACCTGGTCGAAGCGCTGGTCGCGCGCGGGGAAGAAGTGCGTGTGTTGGTGCGGCCGACCAGCCAGACGGCGCACCTGGAAGGCCTGGGGGTGGAACTGGCCTACGGCGACCTGGGCAACGCTCAATCTTTGAAGGCGGCTGTGCGGGGCGTGGCGCGCGTCTACCACTGCGCCGCTCTCGCCGCCGATTGGGGCACGTGGGAGGCCTTTTGCAGCGCCAACGTGACCGGCGTGCGCAATCTGCTGGAGGCGGCCACCGAGGCTGGCGTGAGCAAGTTTGTCCACGTCAGCACGAGCGACGTCTACGGCCACCCGGACTACCCTGCCGACGAGTCCGCTCCCTACCGCCTCCGGGGCTGGCCCTACGGCGACACGAAGATCGAAGGGGAGCGACTGGTCTGGAAGTACTACCGCGAATATGGCCTGCCGGTCACGATCGTGCGCCCGGTCAACATCTATGGGCCGCGTTCGATGACGTTCGTGCTGGAGATCGTAGAACTGCTCAAGAATGGGAGCATGGTGCACATCGGGCGCGGACGCAAGTCCGCCGGGCTGGGCTACGTCACCAACGTCGTGGACGTGATGCTGCGTGCGGCGGACAACGAGGTAAGCGTAGGGCAGGCCTACAACGCCTGTGACGGATCGGACGTCACCTGGCGGCAGTACGTGGAGCGGCTGGCGGAAATCGTGGGCATTCCCGGCCCGCGCCTCGTCATTCCACGACGGGCGGCGTACATGGCCGGTTGGGCCATGGAAAAGGTCTATGGCGCATTACAGATCAAGTCACGCCCGCTGCTGACCCGCATGGTGGTGGAGGTGTTCGGCACGGACCAGGGCTTTCCCATAGACAAGGCCCGCCGGGAACTGGGTTACGAGCCGGAGGTGGATTTCGACGAAGGCATGCGCCGGGTAGAAGCCTGGTTGCGCCAGGCAGGCCATAAGTGAACCAGACCTGTGCTCTTTTCTGCTTTAGCGGCACCTTGCGCTAATGCCAGCGTCAGGAAGAAGACCAGTGCCAGGTCAGGGAAGAACACCGTGTTGTCCACCAGGCCGTGGGCCAGCAGCGCGGCCATGCTGCCCGCCAGGCCGAGATTCAGGGAACGGAGGGAACGGAGGGAAGGGAGGGAAGGGAAGGAACGGAGGATCGAGCGCCAAAACACCACCTGCACCGCCAGCCCCGCCAGCAGCCCCAGTACCCCCAGTCGCGTCCAGTGGTCCAGGTAGATGTTGTGCGGATGTTCCAGGTTCGGCTCCGACCAGGCGCTGGGAAGGATGTAGCGGGTGCGATAGGCGGCTGCGAAATTGCCCGGCCCGACGCCGAACCAGGGATGCTCGCGTATTAGCGTCAAACTGCTGCGCCACAGTTCGAGCCGGAAGAAAGTGCTGCCCTGCCGCAGGTCAAGCAGCGATGCAAAGCGCGGCAGGCGCAAGAGCGGGAGTAGCACAAGCCCGGCAACCACGACGAGCGCCAGCGCCACCCAACGGTATCGTCCTCCGGCCCGCCAGCCCATCACCAACAATGCCGCTGGCACCCCTAACAGGAGCGCCCCGCGCGAGAAACTGAGCACCAACGCGAGCGTCACCGGTATCAGCACCAGTCCATAGAGCGCCCGGCGGCGACCTCGCCCCTCCCACAGTGCAACGGCCACCAACAGCGGCCACACCCGTCCCAGGTACAGCCCGACGTTGTTGGGCGAATAGTAGACACTCTGCAGGCGCGGCAGCCCCCCTTCGGCAACGACGACGTTGTAGCCAAGCGCATACTGTACGAGTCCTACGAGCGCCACTCCCAGGCCGCCCAGGACCCAGCCGTCCACGACGCGCCACCTGGCCTGCCCGCCCAGGCGTGCCCGCCGCAACAGCAAATAGTACAACGCCGGAATCAGGAAGACGCTCCGCAGTTCAAAGAGCGCCGCCCCCCGGTCGGCAGCGGCCAGGCCGGACACGAGTGCGGCGAGGACGAGCAACAAGGCGGCCAAATCGGCAAATCGGCAAATCGGCAAATCCCCAATCTTCAATCTCCAATCTCCATCCGCCATTCGCCATTCGCCATTCGCCATTCGCCCCACCCCACAGAGCACGACCAATACTTCCGGCAGGCTCAGCGCGCGGTAGAGCAGATTGCCAGGATGCAGGTAGAAGGGTGCGGTGAACGCGACCAGCGCTAACCCGAGGTCAGGTCTCAGCCCGAAAAGCGCTGCCAGCAAGGGGAGCAGGAGCAGGCTGACGGCAAGGCACGGGCGGAACCCCTCCCCCAGCCCCTCCCCGAAGCGGGGAGGGGAGTTGAAGGCAAGGCACGGGCGCAACCCCTCCCCCAGCCCCTCCCCGAAGCGGGGAGGGGAGTTGAAGGCAAGGTACGGGCGCAACCTCTCCCCCAGCCCCTCCCCGAAGCGGGGAGGGGAGTTGAAGGCAAGGTACGGGCGCAACCTCTC
>Ga0172363_10000579_pt1 | contig 28032 bp, 24 predicted proteins | sample LakKivs2_kivu2a2_FD_114541 | JGI IMG/M metagenome (GOLD analysis project Ga0172363, IMG submission 114541) | Sediment microbial communities from Lake Kivu, Rwanda - Sediment s2_kivu2a2 | ecosystem: Environmental > Aquatic > Freshwater > Lake > Sediment | place: Rwanda: Western Province, Lake... | reverse complement strand
GGCTGTGCTAGGAATCGCTGCTGTGAAAGAACCCATGTAGTAATCGAAGCCAATCATGTATGCTACAGCACCAACAGCCGCAACAAGAATAGAACCTGACAGCTTTCCCATAAGAATTGCAAAGCGGTCCATGGGCAAAGTCAACAATGTTTCCAAGGTTTTCTGCTCTTTTTCCATGGCTACTGAGGTTGCAGCTATCGACATAGAATAAGTGAGTAAAATCATTATGGTGATTGGCATGGCAATCGATTGTGAAAGCATCAGCCGAGAAAGCATGCTAGGATCGACATTTTTCTGAATCTCTCCTTTAATAATAGTTGATTTAAAGGTATACACGGCGTTTGGAGCAACTAATCTGTTGAAACCACTCACTAAATCATCAATTATTGCAGAACCAACCTCTTGAAAAATGCCGCCGCCTGAGAAAACTCCATAGAAGTTCACAGTTGCGTTTATCTTAATATTGCCATTAATATACTCAGTCATGTTTGCACTGAAACCACTTGGAATCTCTATAAGCTGTGTCGTATTATGGTCTGACAACAGTCTTAGAGTTACGTCATTGTTTAGAGTTATATTATTAATAACGGAAACTTTCACCGAAATATTGAGATATGCTATGAAAAATTCGGACCAGCTTCCTCCGTCATTGTCTACAACTAGAATTGTAGCTTTTTCTGCTTGTTCCCGTGCTGCCTGCATCGAATAGCCCATTATGCCGCCCAATACTGGGAACATTATCAATGGGACAATTACCATTCCTAACAGTATTTTCGGGTCTCTAACCAATTCTTTAAGCTCTTTAACAAGAATGTTACCAAAACCTTTAAGCAAGCCCAACCACCTTCGCAAAAACCTCTTCCAAATTTACACTTTCAAACTTTTCTTTCAGTTCTTGAGGTTTTCCCTTAGCAACGACTTTACTCTTATTGAGCAACGCAACTTGGTCACATAGATATTCAACTTCAAGCATATTGTGACTTGAAAGCAGCACTGTTACGCCTTGTTCTTTCACGTATCGCTTGATTATTTCTCTCACATGATAAGCATGCAGAACATCTAATCCACTTCCAGGCTCATCTAAAATGGCAAGTTTGGGTTTTGTCATTAACGCCCTTGCAACTAAAAGGCGACGCTTCATTCCTTTACTGTAGGTTTTAGCCTTGTCCTTTAAACGTTCACCCAAACCGGAAATTTCAGCCGCTTCCTTAACCATTTCGTGAATTTCATCCTTATTCTTGCTGTTAAATCTAGCCATAAACTCTAAGTATTCCCAGCCAGAAAGGTTTCGGTAGGCTCCAGCCTCTTCGGGAAGATAGGTTATGATCTTGCGAACTTCAGCAGCGCCGTTGACAACATTTAAACCGAAAACTTTCACCGTGCCAGAAGTTGGCAACAGCAATGTAGAGACAACACGTAAAGCTGTGGTTTTTCCAGCGCCATTAGGGCCGATGAGACCGAAGATTTCACGAGGCTCCACTTTAAGGTTCAAGTGATCTAAAGCTCTTATGTTACCAAAGTCTTTAGTCAAGTCAATCACTTCAATGGCAACATCCAAGATTAATCACACCAGCATTAGCGTAGTGATTAATAATTCATCATTTAAAGTCTTCCGATTTAACGTAGAAACAAGCGCCATTGAGTTTTTATTTTAAGTCTCTGTGATGTTTTTTAAAATATTCTTTAACCGATGGAAATCTATTTAGATCTTTATGCGGAACAAACATAGCATCAAAGAATTCTTTGTCAAATTCAGGATCAGTTGCAAGTTCAAGGTATCGAATCTTCCTTGATAAAGTCTCAGCGGTCTTTCTGACTTCTCTCGAAACCAATGCCATCTTCGCACCGACTACAGCTGTGTTGCCGACGAACTTTATCTTCCTTATCGGTACATCTGGCACCAACCCGATGAACTTCGCATTTTCAGGATTAATGTAATTTCCAAATGCTCCAGCTATGAAAACCTTGTCAAGATTCTCTTTCTTCAAGCTTTTTATTTTCATCAAAATCGAACAACCCGCGTATATCGCGGCTTTCGCTAATTGTATCTCCGCGATGTCTTTTTGTGTTATCGTGATTTCTTTGTTTGTTGCGGTTTCATTTTCCCAAGCTACAACAAATTGCGTTTGATTTTTGTCTCTTTTTAATCTCGGCGTCTCTATTTGAGAATTGAATTTTCCTTTGTGGCTTATTATTCCTCGTTTTAACATTTCTGCTACGACATCGATCATCGCTGATCCGCAAAGCCCCGTAGGCTTTACGTTGCCTATCGTTTTATATTCAACGTTAAGGTCTGAGTTTATGCGAACTCTTTCGATGGCTCTATTTTCCGCTTTCATTCCATGTGTAATTTTGGCTCCCTCAAAAGCGGGTCCAGAGGCACAAGAACACGACAGTATGTCATCAGAGTTACCAACTAGAATTTCTGTGTTCGTTCCTACGTCCATCAACAGGGAAGGTTTGTTTAACCTGTGAAAATCTGTTGCTAGAACATCTCCGATTGCATCCGCACCGACAAAGCCGGCGATAACCGGCAAAACACTTACGACGCTGTTCGGGTTTATTTTTATGTTCAATTCTCTTGCAGTTACGTTTATTGGACTTTTCACTGTAGGTACGTACGGTGATAGGGCGACATACTTCGGTTGAATTCCTAGAAAAAGGTGGTGCATTGCAGTGTTGCCAACTATGGTAACCTCATAAACATTGCGCGAATCGACCCTCGCCTTTTCACATACTTCAGTTAAAACCTTGTTTATGCCTTCAATTACAATTTTTTGCAGCATCCTAAGATTCGCTTCACTATCCATGGCAAAGGTTATTCGCGTCATTACGTCTGCGCCATATATGATCTGTGGATTTTCAATGGATGAAACGCTGAGGGTTGCCCCCGTGGCTAAGTTGACTAAATGGCCAACTATCTTTGAAGTGCCTATGTCTACTGCGAATCCGAACAATTTATCTGACGTATCGCCTGGCTCGACAGCGATGATTCTGCAACTGTCCCAAATAGCCGTTGTAATATCCCAGCCTGCTTTTCGAAGAAGGTCAGGCAACTTCCTTAGAATCTCATAATCAACTTCTAGTCTGTCAGAAACTGTTGATAAGGCATGTGTAAGTCTTTCGAAATCAGGCTTAATGTCGGATAATAAGGGTTTTCGCAATTTTAGGTGAAACTTTCTAACAAGCGGTTTTAATGGCAATTGTCTTTCTAAACCAAATGCCAAGATTTTACGTGCACCAATTCTGCTTTCTTCGGGAATTGTAACGTCAACATCTTGTTTAAGTATTACCTGACAAGCCAGTCTATAGCCTGATTTAATTTCTTGTGGAAACAAATGCTTTATTTCAGCTTCGGTCAACGCATTTACAGCATTTTTGTTATGGATAATAACTTTGCATTTTCCACAAATTCCCTTTCCGCCACATTCCGTTCTAATGCTGACTCCAGCTTCCATTGCTGTATTAAAAATGTTAGCACCTCGTTTTACTTCCACCATACATTTCATTGGATAAAAAGTTACAAATTTCAATGATTTTTTAGTCATGTCTGTAAGATCCTTAGATGCCCTCTATTTTTGAAATAATAACAAGCCAATATAAATAAATCTTAGGTTGTTCTGAAGATTCTGAATAATGGATGATTGTTCGTTAGAGGTTTGATCCCGTATTTCTGCATCGTAGTATAGGCTATGTATGCGTCTGCAACCGCGATAGGCACGTACATTTTTGGCGCGTTCCCAACTGGACCATATAGCATAAAATTTGCTCCCATGACTATAGGCAAAACATTCGCAACCACGCTGCTTGTTTGGTACGTTTCAGGATCCAATTTTTTACGTTTGTGCCACATGTCAACAGCATTATGCGCACCGCATCCGGCTGGAAGACCATATCTCTCCTTAACTAAATAAACTGTCTTGCCCGCAGGTCCAGGATCAGGCACGTCTAGCACTGTGGTGTCTATTAACATGTTTTCTATGCCTGCCTTTTTTGCTACCTCCATTAATTTATCGATTACATCTAATCTTCCGGAAATAGTCGGGTTTGCACTATTAAATGTCAGTAAAATTGCAGATTTTATCTTTGCCTCTTTAATTGCTGAAATCTCCGTCTCTTTAATATCCGGTGTTATTGAGTTATAAACAGCACGTTCCGATAAACCAGTCTCCTTGACGTATTTAGCTCCAGCCATTCTAACCTCAGCTGTTGTTCCGTCAATAGTAAATGGGCCATCGATAATACTTGCTACAAATTCAATGAATTTTTCAAAGGCTTGGGACCATGCGGCGCAAACGTCAACTATTCTTGGATTTCCAGTTTTGGCTGATATTTCCTCTTCTGCTTTCAGAAGTTCTTCAGCTTTTTCCTTATCGAACGTTCCTGTATGTTCGTCCTTAACGATTTTATCTTTGTAATAGAATATGCTTCCAATCATTACTGTTGGAAGTTGTCCAGGTTGGCCTCCTACCTTCACGTCGGCAATGTCAAAAATTTTTTGTTCTTTTTCAAATTTGAACAATGCGCTCCCTCAGTAGACATGTCTTCATTAAAATAGAGGGTTAATTTAATTAAAATTTTCTATGAGAATTTTAAAGGATTTGCAGTTTTTATTTAGAATTTCTTTGCTTTTTTGTAGGCGAAATCTGAGGAAAAGGCAAAGGTTACGTATTCTGGCAGAAAGTTTTAAATTATGAACGCTTCAACATAAAGGAATGGTGTCATAAAAAAAAGGAGAAAAATGTAATGGCTTCGGAAAAACCTATTTTCGTAAGGAAAGCATCCGGTCTTGTCAGAGAGATGGATCTAAAGGATATCGTATTATGGAACAGTGTGGCTGCAGGCATCGGTCTAGGTGAAGTATCTTTCTTGGTACCAATGTATCTGGGAATAGTTCCAGGAGCCAACTTCTTGCTGGGAGGGATAATAGCGATCATAGGAGGCCTCATCATCAACGCTGTCTATGCACACTTTCTGTCTGCTATGCCGCGCTCGGGAGGCGAGTACGTGTTCCTCAGCCGACTTGCGCATCCTCTGGTGGGCTTCTTCTTCAGCTTCAGCATGGCTATGTTATGGATATTAGCATATGCAATCAACATGCAATTTTCTGCATCGATGTTCGTACCTTTCGTAGGCGCTTTCACTGGTGGGGTTCCAGAATTTTGGTCAACTTCCACCGGTTTATTCATAATAAGCTTTTTGATGAGCTTTATTGCAATAGCAGTGGCTATAGCTGGAATGCGTGCTTACATTAAGTATCAACTGGTTGTAACTGCTATTTCGGTTATTGCTATGATCCTGTACATCGGTGTGCTTGCATCAATCGGCAGCCAAACTAATTTTATAACAACATTCAACAGCATTGCAGCGCCATACTATCAGGGTACACCAGGTGCAGCTAACCCATACAACTACATCCTAAATGAGGCCCAAGTAGCGGGCTATACTCTTCCAAGTAATGCTTCGCCTTCCATAGGTGCAGATTTAGGCATGATGGTGATATTTGGATTTGCTGGTCTGTTAACATGCGCTACCTTCAGTTCGTTCGTAGCTGGTGAGATGAAGCGAGCTGAAAGTGGAAAAAGGCAGATGGCTGGGTTGATGGGTGGACTGTTATTGAACGGCATTCTTGCCCTTATACTTTCAGGACTTTTAATGGTGGTTGTCAACCCTGATTTCATTGGAGCGCTCGGATGGATTCAGTGGAATGCACCTGATCTTTTCAAGTTGCCAGTGCCACTATTAGGCACTCCCTTCAACCTCTTTTCGTGGTTAGCCCACCCTGCCGTAGCTATAATAATAGACCTTGCTCTGTGGTTGCTAGCTCTTACTTGGGCGATAATGGATCTAATAGTGCTCAGCCGACTGATGTTCGCATGGTCCTTCGATAGGCTTTTGCCATCAGGAATCACTCATGTCAGCGACCGATTCCACACACCAACATATGCGATTGGTATAAGCTGGATAATCGGCATCTTATTCGGTTCCTTAAGTCTCTTCGTCACACAGATCTTAGCGTTCCTCTCCGCCGCCGCATGGTTAGTATTTACAACTTTCATAGCTGTTGGATTGACTGCAATCGTCTTCCCGTTTGCAAAGAAGAAATTGTACGAGACTATGCCAATGAAAGCTAACATTGGACCTATACCAGTGCTTAGCATACTAGGGTTGTTAGCGGTCATCATTTTCGGGGCGATGGCAAGCGTCTATTTTTGGGGTCCAGAATACGCTGCAGCTGCTGGTGTTTGGGATATAAACACAACAGGAATACTTGTCTTCTTCTACATAGTAGCCATCGTCATATACGCCACTGCATGGACTTACTGGAAAAGCAAGGGCCTCGACTTGTCTTTAGCGTTTAAAGAGATACCTCCAGCATAGAACAAAACTTCCTTTTTCTTTTTTCCATAAACCTTATTAAACATCAGTATTTCAAGTATCCCAAAAAAGGGATAAAAATGGTACGAATCTTCTTTGCAACGGACGTCCACGGCTCAGATGTATGCTGGAGAAAATTCATCAGCTCTGGCAAGTTTTATAAGGCTGATGCAATAATCCTCGGAGGCGACACAACCGGTAAAGAGATCTGCCCAATAATAAGGCACCCTGACGGCAAAATTGTTGTCCGATTTTTTGGACGAGAAGATGTTGTGAAAGATGAGAAGGAGCTCATAGCTCACGAAAAGCGTATCATGGACGCAGGGCTCTATCAGCACTACACAACACCAGAGGAGTACAAAACTCTAGTTAACGATGAGAAAAAAGTCGATGAGATATTTAGCAGGCTAATGATGGAAAGGTGGAAACAATGGATTGAAATTGCAGAGAAAAACCTTAAAGGAACAGGCATCAAATGCCTTGTAGCACCTGGCAACGATGATAGATTCGTTATCGACTCTATAATAGACACATCCAACGTTATAGAACGTGTAGAAGGCAAAGTCATTGAAATCGATGGTCATGAAATGATAAACTGCGGATGGACTAACCCTACTCCTTGGAACACTCCCCGAGAGTGTAGCGAAGAGGAACTATCCAAAAAAGTGGAGGCTATGACATCTCAGGTTAAGAATTTTGAAAACAGTATATTCGAGCTTCATGCACCGCCATATGGCTCAGGCATTGACGAGGCACCCATATTAGATGAAAATCTGGTTCCTATCAAAGGTGGCACAGAAAGAGGTCCAGTAGGTAGCACAACTGTACTCGAAGCCATCAAAAAATATCAACCATTGCTCGGAATTCACGGACACATCCATGAGTCTAAAGGAGCCATGAAAATAGGGCGAACACTCTGCTTAAACCCAGGCAGCATGTATTCAGAGGGCATACTTCAAGGCGCATTGATCATACTAGAAAAAAATAAAGTTAAAAGCTATCTGTTTACTTCCGGCTAAAGCTGACTGAACGAAAATACTAAATATTTTTGGATGTATAAACAACTAAATAAAGCAAAGGAAGAGATATCACATGGGTGATGAATTAACTAAATTATTCGACGCCTTCACCGAGGGTTTAGCAAAGAAAGACGTGAACAAAATTGTAAACCTGTTTACTAAGGACGCTACCTACGTAGTATATGCCCAAGGATACAAACCAGTGTCGGGCAAGCAGGCAATCAGAGCTCTTATGAAAGATGAATTAAAAAAAGTTGAAGAATATAGCGTGGAAAAACTTTTCGTTTGCGAAAAGAAAAATGCTATAGTTGTAGAATGGCGTGTCCGTTTTAAAGATGCAAGTTCAGGTAAAAGATCTGAAATTCAAGGCGTAAGCATAATCGACGCTAAGGATGGGCTGATTCAGAACTGGAGAGAGTACATACAAACATAACGTTGAGTACCATTTTTATACAGCTAAATACCAAATTTGGTGGCCAAGAGATGGCAGACATCCTCAAATCTATAAGGGAAGCCGTTTTAAACTACGACGAGGATTCTGTAAAAAGGCTTGTAACAGAAGCAATTGAAAATGGGATAAATCCCCTCAAAGTTTTGAATGAAGGCTTAACTCCAGCCATCAGAGAGGTTGGAGACAAATTTGGAAAAGAAGAGATTTTTCTAACTGAGCTATTGCTTGCAGCCAATGCTTGTATGGCTGGAGTTGAAATAGCAAAACGAAAATTGCTTGAAGAGAAGCAAAAAGTAGGTAAACCTAAGGGGAAAATTGTTCTGGGCACTGTTGAAGGAGACGTACACAATATAGGCAAGGACATCTTTAAGGTGTTACTCGAGATATCGGGGTATCAAGTCTACGATCTTGGAATTGATGTGCCAGCAGGGGATTTTGTGAAAAAGGCCATAGAGGTAAACGCAGATTTTGTAGCATCATCCGCTCTTCTGACGACAACAAGACCACAGCAGAAATTAATCGAACAAAAGTTGAAAGAAGCGGGGATTCGAGGAAAAGTCAAGACTATTATAGGCGGCGGAGCGACCGATAAAAATTGGGCGAAAGAAGTTGGTTGCAACTTCTATGCTACAGATGCTATCGAAGGAGTAAAAATAATAATAAAAGTCTGTGAAAAACAAAAATAAATCAACAAAGGAGTCGTATCATAATTGAAACCGAAATTAGAAATACTAAGCAACGACGAATTGGACACCATTTTCACGACCGCTCTTTACCTACTGAAAAATGTTGGCGTTAGTATTGAAGATAAAGAGATCAAAAAGCTTCTAGCCGACAATGGATGCGACGTAGGGTCAAATAACATAGTTTATTTTCCCGAGTGGCTTGTTAAAGATTGCTTGAAATCTACACCAAAAGAAGTTACGTTGTGTGGAAGAGATCCTAAAAAAGATTTGATGATTAGAAGACAGAGATACCCATACATAATTCCGCACGTTTTAAATGTAAATTATTACGAAGCCCTAACCAACACTTTTAGAACCACCACAAAAGAAGACGTTCAAGACTTCGTTAGAGTTTGCGACTTTCTCGACACCATGGATGGAGTTTGGATCCTAACTATGTTACCCGAATTTAAAGAAATGTACATGTTTCACGACTTTGAAATGGGCGTTCGTAATACTACCAAGCCAGTATGCACCACCACCCTTGAACCGCAATCTATTGATCCAACCTATGAGTTGGCAGCAGCAATTGCTGGCGGAAAAGACGAGTTAAAGAAGAGACCTTTACTGACTATTTGTTTCTGTGCTGTTTCTCCGCTTAGTTGGAGTAAAGAAGGATGTGAAGTGCTTAAGGCATCAGCTAGGTGGGGAATACAACCTGCTGTGACCACTGAAGCACCAATGGGCGACACGGGTCCAGTAACCTTTGCTGGGGATATAGCTCAGAAAATGGCCGAGTTTCTAAGCGGAGATGTCATTTTGCAATTGTTAAACAAGGGAATGCCTGTTATATGGATTAACGTGCATGAATCGTTTGATCAGAGAACAGGAATGGTAAACCTTGCATCTCATGGAGATTTCATTCAAGCGTGCGCAATGGGTCAAATAGAAAAACACATAGGTGTACCAATAATATCTCCGATATCGCCTGACTCCCACATGTTGGATATGCAGGAAAGTTACGAACTTGCTTTCACACTTCTACCCCAAATGCTTGGTGGAAATAATGTAATTGTAGTTCACGGGTTAGATACAACCCGAGCATTCAACAACGAGTTGTTGCTTCTTTTGGATGATATGGTGATTGCAGCGCGGCGCATCATTGATGGAATTGACGTGAATCCGGACACTTTGGCAGCTGATGTGATCAAAAATGTCTGCAGCAAAATCAAGGATGCTAGGCGCATTGGACATTTTCTAGATCAGCGACATACGCTTAACTGGTACGAAAAAGAGCATCGCCCAAGAAAAGACTCTGTTTTCGAAAAACACAGCAGGGAGAAATGGATGGAGCTTGGATCAAAGTCCTTTATCCAAAGAGCCCATGAAAGAGTGAAAGAAATTTTAAAGAGTCATAAACCTGAACCTCTTCCAAAAGAGATAGAAACAGAAATCTCTAAGATTCGTAAGAAGTATAAAATAAAGGGTTGATTTGTTGGATCTAAGTGAATCAGAATACGGTGTTTCAGCCAAGTACATCAAAAAAGGTTTTGAAATCATCGAGTCCGCCAAAAATAAGGGCATCGAATTAAGGTTGATGGGTGCATGTGCAGTTAAAATCCATTGCCCAAAATTCAGGAAGTTTCATGAAGAAGTCATGGATAGAAAAGCGACAGATTTAGATTTCATCGCTCCTTCAAAGCATAGAAACAGAATTAAAGAATTGCTAGAAGAGTTAGGTTGCAGTGCAATGAAGACGATGATTCCTTTTGAGCGTAGGGCCATCTTTAAAGATAAAAACGGCGTGAAAATCGACATATTCTTTGATAAGCTTGAGATGTGTCATGTGATCAACTTCAAAAACCGCTTTGAAATAGATTATCCTACGATATCCTTGGCAGATCTAATCCTGGAAAAAACACAAATCGTTAAAATCACCGAGAAAGACGTTAAAGACGTGATCGTCATACTCCGAGAACACGAAGTAGGCAACAGCGAAAATGAAACTATAAACAGCAACTATATTGCCGAACTATTATCTAAAGATTGGGGGTTCTATTACACGGTAACCACAAACCTCAACTTAGTCAGAGACCAGTTTCTGGAGAAATGGAAGGATATTCTGTCAAAAGAAGATCGGGCGAATGTCACAGCAAAGATAAACACGCTTCTAGATAGAATAGAACGAGAACCTAAATCAACGGGTTGGAAGATCCGGGCTTCCGTTGGACTGAAGAAGAAATGGTACAAGGATGTTGAAGAAGTCGAAGCAGAATCGGGCTTTCAAGAGGAACTTAGAAAACACTTAAAGAACGACAACAGAAGAGAAAAAATATAGGTGCAATATCCAAATTTTTTTAACTAGTTTGCTTCTTCCATCTGGGCGAGTAATTAACGCCATTCCATTTTTGTTTAAACTAAAATTTATTATGACCAAAATGTGCTTAAATGTAACAGTCGCATACGTCTGTTGAGAGACGGAGGAAAAAAGTAGTTGAATGAGAATCAGTTATATCAACAACTAATTAATATCGTTGGACCGGAACGAGTCTCAAATCAAGACTTCGCACGTCTCGCAGTGAGCGTTGAATCAACAGCAATTGGTATATCCTTTTTATCTCCTTTCTCTGATAAGTTCGTGCTTCCAAAAATAGTTGTCAAACCATTGACAACAGATCAAGTTTCAGAAATAATAAAATTAGCAAACAAGACTAAAACGCCAGTGATACTGCGAGGCGGAGGATGTGGAGGATCCTTAGGTACGGTATCATCACACAATGGGATACTTGTCGATATGACTGACATGGATCAGATAGTCGAAATAGACAAGGCATCTATGGCGGTTAGGGTTCAGGCAGGGGTGACATGGGGAAAACTCAGACACGAACTCAACAAACGTGAACTCAGACCGGGTCCTCTTGGACCACACGGTACTTGGGGAGCTACAATTGGAGGAGCTTTATCATATGATTCATGTTGTATTGACGCAAATAAATATGGACAGTTAAGTGAAGATGTTTTAAACTTGCAAGTTGTTCTTCCAACGGGAAACATCATAGAAACCGGGTCACGGATAAACCCGAAATCCCCAATCTATCATAGATACTGTAATGGACCAGATTTGGCTGGCCTATTTCTTGGGGCAAGTGGAACTATGGGAGTGATAACCGAAGCTGCATTGCGAATTTATCCGAAAGAAAAGTACACCGCACACGCTACCTTTGGATTCAAAAGTCTGGAGGCATCATGCAGAGCGTTAAATGAAATATCTGGGTGGGGTTACACGGACGATTTTTGGATGCTGTGTGGCAAACACACAGTGGAAATTGGCTATCCCAAAGCCCTAGAGGAAATAAAATCGGTTGTTGCCATATACATGGCAGCGCAAGATCAAAGAATAGTCGAAGTGCAGAAGGAAAAGTGGATGGAAACAGCAAGGAAATATGAGGCAAACGAGTTGGATCCAAGTTTTGCAGATAAATATGCCTCTGACTACAGCGGCATTGAAACTGTTGCTGGGCAATCGCTTTCTTGGGGTGTTTGTAATATATGGCCCATACTTAGAATCCCAGAGATGTATGGTGATATAGTAGAATTGTTCAGAAAATATAAGAACATAATAATGGAGGATTCAGGAAAGAAGTCTTGGTCTGTCGTTGCTGTTGGAGGGGTAAGACACCCCATGTGTGATTTTTGTTATGGTTTCAAGGCTGATAGAAGTGACCCTAAAATTCGGATCAAAGCCTATGAAGCTCTGCAGGAAATGCAAAAAATGGCTATTCAACACGGGGCAGCATTTTATGATTTAGGGAGGTTACCGGGGCTTGTCCATTTGTGGAAAACAGCTAAACCAGCATACCATTTCTTGAAGATAATTAAGAGTGCACTGGATCCAAATAACATAATGAATCTAGGGGCTTTGATGCTTGATGAATGAAATTGCCCAATTTCTAGTCGATAAGCAGCATTTGAAGAAACAGCTTTTCCAGTGTTGTAAGTGTGGTTACTGCAGAGATACTATTAGCGACGAGCTAGGATTTTATCACGTGTGTCCAGTTTATGACAACTTGAGAATGGAACATTACTGTGGAAGAGGACGAGCAACGATAGCGCTAGGCTTATCAGAAGGAATTATTAGGTTTTCGAAACCCTTGGTCGACCTGATATACACAGATCTTTGTTGCGGAGCATGTAGAGAGATATGCCCCGAAATTGAACAAGTGGATGTTCCAGCCATAACTAGGGCTATTAGAGAGGAAATCATTAGACGCGGATTGGAACCGGTGAAAATAAAAGAATTGAATTTTGACGTGAAAGAGAAGCACAATATATTTGGTGAGGAAACATTGAGATCAAAATGGGCTGAGAACCTCGATCTTTCAAAGAAAGGGGAAACACTTTATTTTGCTGGTTGTAGCGCTTCATACACGTACCCCAAAACTGCGAGAGCTACCGTGAACATATTATCAGAAGCCGACGTGGATGTTGCATACTTAGGTGAAGATGAATGGTGTTGTGGTGCTCCAGCACTTTGGAGCGGTGATGCAATACTTTTCAAAGAAATCATAAAGCATAACCTATTTGCAATTGAAGCGTCTGGAGCAAAAAAGGTAGTCGTTAGTTGCGCAGTATGTTACAATAGCTTAAAAACCCACTATCAATCCATGATTGGCAAGCTTCCATTCAAAGTTCTTCACGTAAGCGAGGTAATAGCCGATTTAATAAAGCAAGACAAGATACGCCTTCAACCCATTAGAAAGAGTTTCACCTATCATGACCCCTGTCACCTGGGGAGAGATGAAAAGATATATGAACAACCGAGAGAAGTCATTAAAAAAATTCCTCAAGCCGAATTTTTCGAAATGCGGAGGAACCGAAAAGGTGCATCATGCTGTGGCGAAGGAGTGGTTGTTAATGCAGTTTTTCCATATTTAACTAGAAAAATATCGGCAAACAGAATAAACGAAGCAAAGGAAACAGGAGCCGATGCAATTGTAACATGCTGCCCAGGTTGCGTGACAACATTAAGTAAAGCGGCGGCTTGGTTAAAGTCTAGAGAGGAAACAGAAATCGAAGTGTACGAATTGCCGCTTCTGGTTGCAGAAGCCATGCGTCTCAAGCTGTAACCTCATAAATAATTACGTCAAAAAATCAATGCTAAACAACTGAATAACGTTAAATCGCAATGTTCTTATACTGAATTTGGCATGCATGAAACTTCTAGAAGGTGTATGCGAATTTGAGTAAAGATGAAAAAGAAGTCGAATATCTCGAGGGTCTCCTTGAATCAACGATGGAAATGTGGGGTGCAATGGTTGGAATGATTATAAAAGGAGTTGTTGAAAAGTATGGCGACGAAGGAAGAAAAATTGTAAAAGAAGCCGTTTTTAAAGCTTGTAAATGGCAGACGAAAAAAACTTTAGACAAGGCGGGAACAACTGAAAGAGGTACCAGAGCTCTCGCAAAATACGGTTATCCAGCTAAAACAAGCACGCGAAAAATCGGCGATCATGGCGTGTTTGATTACGATCATGCAAAACTTGATGACAAAAGCTTCGCCATTAAGGTTACAAATTGTCCATACGTTAAGACCTGGAAAGCCCTAGGAATTCTTGACAGCGTTCCCGACTTGTGCAACTTGCTCACTCACGGTGATGAAGGCGTTAGCTCAGTCTTTAATCCACGGCTTCGTCTCACTTTAACCAAATGTATGTCGAAAGGAGATCCATACTGCATTTATTTATGGAAAGAAGTGGAAAAGAACGGCTCAAAAAAACGGTAATAGCTGAAGATAACCTCAAATAATGTTATCAGGCTGAATCCTTCGAAAACTTGGAAGAGGTTGCTTCGGAATCGTGGAAAGAAAATATAGAAAACGTTTATAATAGGTTATGCGAAAAGTTTCAAAATAATCAAAGAAGGAAAAATCAATGAAAAAGGAAGAGATTTTAGAGGGCTTAAGAAAAGCTATTAAGGAATATGATGTAGACCAGGCAAAGCATTTTTCTGAAGAATCCATCAAGGCTGGTCTAAGTCCTGTCGAAGTTATTGAAAATGGATCGGCAAAGGTGCTGAAAGAAATTGGTGATGCATTTGGGAAGGGTGAACTCTTTCTGCCTGAGCTTATAGCAGCCGCTCAAGCTGGACAAGCCAGTATCGAAATACTTAATAAAGAAATCACGAGGCGTGCAGAAACCAAGAAAAGCATTGGAAAGGTTGTAATAGGAACAGTTGAAGGGGACATTCATAGTATAGGAAAAAACATAGTTGCTACCATGCTACAAGTAGCTGGGTTCGAAGTTATCGATTTAGGCGTAGACGTGCCAACTAATGTTTTCATTGAAAAAATAACAGAACTAAAACCTAACATAGTCGCGATGAGTGCGTTGCTAACTACAACAATGATCAAGCAAAGGGAGGTAATCGAAGCGTTGAACAAGACTCAACTTAGGGGCAAGGTGAAAGTCATAGTTGGAGGCGCACCCGTAACTGAAAAGTGGGCTAAGGAGATAGGCGCAGACGCTTATGGATTTGACGCTCAAGAATGTGTTAGAGAAGCTATGAAACTCGTGGAGGGTTGATAAACATGAAGCAGATAGCTATACTTGAACCTTATAAAATAGGCGTCATAGACGTTCCAAAACCTAAGCCGGATCCTGATCAGATTTTAACCAAAACCACGCTTGTTGGAGTTAGCATCGGCACAGAGTTAATAGATTATCGAGGTGCATTCGAGAAACTGCCAGAAAAATGGAAACAACTCCATCCATACACACTTCCTGCATTTCCCGGTTACGAAAATGTTGGAAGAGTAGTCGAAGTCGGAAAAGACGTGAAAGACGTTGACGTGGGAGATAGAGTGGTTCATTGCGGAGCGTATGCCGAATACTGCTGTGTTCCTAGACGTGAAGCACTGCCAGTATACGCAAAAATACCTGATTCGGTTTCAGACGAAGATGCCACTTTTGCAATATTAGGAACAACTGCAATATGGGCTATTCATCGAAGTGGTTTAGAGTACGGAGATAATGTGGTCGTTCTAGGAGATGGAGTTGTTGGTATTCTAACAGCCTTACAAGCCAAAAACGCTGGAGCAGAGAAAGTAATCCTAGTGGGGAATCATTCTGGAAAATTGAATATTGCCAGGCAAGTAGGAATCAAAGTTACAGTTAATCATAAAGAAGAAGATTGGAGAGAAAAGGTTATGACAGAGACCAACGGACTTGGAGGAGACATCGTTTACGAATGCGTTGGCTCAAGCACTCAACCCACAGGAGCGGTTGCAGAATCCTGCGAAGTTGCAAGACAAATGGGAAAGGTCATAATAGTTGGCGATCACATGGCTGGACAACCTGACCTGATTCTCTGTTCCGATCCACACTTTAAAGAATTAACATTTATTGTTTCAAGAGCCATGGGACATGGAAGCCACCATCCAGCTCTTTTAGAGCATTTGAATAAAGTGCAAGAATATAATTACGTGAAATGGACAACTTCGGGACTTTTTAAGCGAGTGCTCAGAATGATCGAACAAGGAAAATTAAATGTTCATCCATTGATAACACACAGATTTAAGTATACTGAAGTGGCGGAAGCATTTAGGCGTATAGACGAAAAGAAGGAAGATTTCTTGCAGGTGCTCCTAACTGACTGGTGATTCTTCCTCGCAATCCTATTTTTCCTTTAGCTAAACAATTTTTATATACTGAACTTCTTAAATACTCGATTCTATGGGTGATGCTCTTTGGTTATGGCTAAATGTTCAAAAGTGAAAAAACCTCTAGAAATCTTGGAGAAGAGCGATCTTGAGAAGATTCATCAGACATCCATGAAAATTCTCGAAGAGATTGGAGTGAAAATGGATGATCCTCGCGCTATAAAACTTTTTAAAGAACATGGATGCGAGGTAGATGAAACGAAACGTGTAGTTAAGATCAGTGAAGGATTGATTAAAGAGCGCCTTAAAAAAGTGCCTAAGGTTTTTACTCTTGGCACACGAAGTGGCGATAAAATGGAGGTAGGAAGTGGAGGTTTTTACATGCTTTCTCCCTCCGACAACACGTATATAATTGATATGGAAACCGGAATGCGAAGAGCTACAACGCTCGACGACTGCGTGAAAATGGCTAGGCTGGTTGACGCTCTTGAGTTTTATCATATTAGTTGCACACCAGCGCTTCCACAAGAAATCCCATCACAAATACGTGGTCTATGCGCCGCGGCAGAAACTCTAAGAAACACTGAAAAACACTACCTACCTGAACCCACTGCCTCTACGGAAGCCAAATACATCATTAAAATGGCAGAAGCGATCGCGGGCGGAGAAGATAAACTTAGGAAGAATCCAATAATTTCCACAGTTATATGTCCCACTTCTCCTTTGCAGTTTCCTGAAAATAGTCTTGCTCCACTATGGGAGTTTGCCCAGAAAAAGCTTCCACTGGACATCTCATCTGCACCTTTGACTGGTGTAGGATCGCCCGTGACCATGGCTGGTTCTTTGGCTTTATCAAACGCTGAAAACTTGAGTGGAACAACCCTTATCGAACTTGTTAGTGGCGGATCACCGGCACTTTATGGCGGTAGCTGTTTGCCTTTTGACATGAGTGCTGCAAATCTTACCCATGGTGCAATAGAGTTTGGGATATTTTCACTAGCAGAGGCGCAACTGGCAAGATTTTATGGTATTCCTTCCTATGGCGCAGGTGGCGGAAACACCGCTAAGCTTTTCGATGCGCAAGCAGGTTATGAGAAGATGGCCACCACACTGTTGTCTTATCTGGCAGGGAACGACTTGGCTGTAGAGTGTTCGTTGGATAACCATTCACTATTTGCCTGTGAAGATCTAGTTATACAAAATGAGATTTCTGGAATGGTTGTAAGATTTGGCAAGAATTTCCAAGTGAACGATGAAACAATTGCGTTTGATGTCATAAAAAATGTTGGAATAGGTGGAAGTTTCCTTGGAGAGAAGCATACAAGGACACATGTTAGAACTGACTTTTGGTATCCGCCGTTAGCCGATCGCGCTACCTACGACGTTTGGTTAGCAAAAGGCGGGAAAGAACTAAGAATTAAAGCTAAGGAACGTGCCAAACAAATCTTGGCAGAGCATAAACCTGCTCCATTAGACCCTGATGTTGACAGAAAAATCGATGAGATAATTAAAGAGGCGAAAAAAGAAGTAGGGCTATAAATTTCTTAAATAACACCTTTTTATCTTACTGTTTTGTTCCCTAAAATATTTATTCAAATCATCATAACTAGTTTAAGAAAAAAGTTTGTGTCGAGATGCTGAGAAATGGTGAAATACATAAAACCGAAAAAGTTGCCGAATCGATTTCCGAACGTGGTTGAAGCTAGAGGTAAGCCATATGATATAGGGTTCAAAGTGGGTTCTGAGTTAAAAGACATAATTAAAAAGACCGTTGGCAGATGGTTTAATTTTCTTTCATCTATTCCCTTGAAGTCGGCGGGACCAGCCATATCTGCTGGTATAGCGCTTTCCAAAAAAGACGCTTTAAACTTCAGCAGAAAATTTATTCCATACGCGGTAGAGTATGCCCCTGACTTGATAGAAGAGTGCCGTGGAATAGCAAAAGGGGCTGGTGTCAAATTCGAAGAAATATTCCATCTAAACTGCTTCCTTGACATGTACGACTCAGTACTTTTACCCCAAATAAGATGGAAACCTTGGTTAGGAAGAGTTGGCTGCACCGCATTGGCTGCGACAGGAGAAGCAACGAAAAGCAAGAAAGACGTGATAATGGGTCAAAACTACGATTTAGACCAACCTGAAATGTTCCAAGAAGCTTCAACAATCCTAAAGCTCTGTTCGGAGAAAAGCCCGTCAGTAGTCTTATATACAATTGCGGGTGCTGTGGGATGTGCTGGTTTAAACTCTTCCGGCATCGGTATAGTCATAAACAAACTGTGGCCCTCTGACTCTGGGGCAGGAGTCCCATACTGTTTTCTTGTTAGAAAAGCCTTGCAAAAAGAAAGGGTATCAGAAGCCTTAGAGGCTATTACAACCATTAAAAGAGCCTCGGGTACTCACTTTCTGATAACGAACCAGAGCGGGGACATATTTAGTTTAGAAGTTACAGCGACAAAACATGAAATAATCAGTCCTACAGATGGAATCTACGCTCACACAAATCATTACATCGCAGAAAGGCTAAAGCCATTCGACATCGCAGGTCAATGGACAGGAAACAGTTTCCTAAAACTGAGCCGCATTAGAAGACACCTCTACGAAAACAAGGGCAAGATAACACTCGACGACTGCAAAGAATGGCTAAAAGATCACGTAGATTACCCCTTTAGCATATGTCGACATGGATCACTAAAAGAACCTGTAGAATCTGGTGCAAGATCCATTACTTCGTTTATCGCCTTACCCAAAGAGTTACGGCTAATAGCCACCTATGGAAATCCGTGCGTCCAACCATACGAAGAATATGAAGTGCCAAAACTGTAGATTATAACAAAAACTTTAAATCACAAATAAAAAAGATTAGATGAAAAAATGGTGTAGAGTATGGTTTTTAGTAAAGAGTTAATTCAAGAGATTCGGGCTGAATTTCCAAGGGTTGAGGTAGACTGGAGAGGTCGAAGAAGAATATTCTTCGATAACGCTGCGGGCACTATGGTCTTGGAGAGAGTGGCTCGTGCTGAAACATTAGCGCGAATTAATAAGGCTGCCAACGAATGTGATTGCGAAACACCCACCACAGTTTATGATGAATCCAGAGATTTTGATGAACTAGTACTTGTGGGCAGGAAAGCTGTTCAAGATTTACTTAACGCTCCTTCCCCAGATACTATTACCATTGGCCCATCAACAACCGATCTACTTTTTAAATTAGCATATGCGATAGGAAAGGAACTTACTGGGAAAGAGAACATTGTAACAACGGACAACGAGCATCTCGCAAACGTTGCTCCATGGGAGGAACTGAGAGAAAGACGCCTTGTCACTGAAGTCAGGTATGTATGCATAAACAAAAAAGATGGAACCCTAGACATGGATCATTTCAAAAGTTTAGTGGATAAAAAAACAAAGGTCATAAGTGTCACTGGAACATCCAACTTAACAGGCACAAAGAGTCCCCTCGAGGATATTGCAAAAATCGCCAGAGGGACAGACACCTACTTCATAATAGATGGAACCCAACGCGTTCCACACTCAGCAGTAGATGTTCAAAAACTCAACTGTGACTTTTTAGTCTTCACAGGATACAAAATTTTCACTTCTGCTGGAGCTTTCATTTACGGAAAGAAGGGTCTGTTTAAAAAGTTGAAAATCTATGACTTATTTGGTCATGGTTTGCCATATGGCACCTTGGATCAAGCTAAATTTGCGTCAATTGAAGCTGTTGTGCAATACTTAGTTTGGTTGTCTCATCAAGTTAGTGACACACACAAAAACGCTTTCAAAGAATATTCTGGCCGAGTACGCAATGTGAAGATAGCGATGGATGCAATTGAAAAATACGAAAGAGAATTATCTAGAGCTATGCTTGCTGGCAACGATGAAGTTCCAGGTTTGGCTAAAATGCCTCATGTAACAGTTTATGGAATTGCTGACGTAAAGCGATTAGATGAAAGAGATCCAGCCTTTGCGTTTAAAGTGCGTAACATGAAGGATTACGATGTGGCAAAATATCTTTGGGAAAAACACAATGTAGCCGTGCGCCTTGGAGACCTCTGGAATAAAGCCGTAAAGACCTTTGGTGTTCAAACGGCGGTACGAGCTAGCCTAGTCCACTATAATACAGTCGAAGAAGTCTACACATTCCTAAAGGGATTAAACGAATTAGGCAAAAAATAGGTTAACCTTTTTCGCCCTTACACCATTATTTTGTTTTACCGATTTCGAACAGATAGTTAGTATATTGCTGAGGAAGGAATCCTGGGTCAACAGCAGCCCAACTAACGTGAGCCAGAGCGACACCATCGATTGGAGACTTTATCTTTTCGACAATTTCACCGCGCGTATTGAGTATTTCGCCGAGAAGCTCTCCCTTCTTTACAAATGTGCCTAATTTTACAAGGGAATGCAAAATTCCTCCATTTTTCGCCAGTACGTCAACTGCTCCGGTTAACATCATTGGTTTATTGAATTTGGGCTTTCCATCTGTCATTTTTAGGTATTTCACAACGTTAATAATTCCGGTGTAGAATAAGTCAACGCTTTCTTCATCCAGTATCCCTTCTTGGCCGGATTCCAATACTATTGTTGGTATGTCTCTCTTGCTAGCCTCGACCATTAATGTGCCATTCCCTTCTGGATCATGATATTCGAGGGCATACTCCATATCAAAAAGAGAGATGAAATCATTCAAGACGTGGTCAACATCTTTCTTTCCTGTTTTTCGGAAGATAACATGGGGGAACAGCGCTTCGTTCAAATCACCGCTGTGGAATTGAAGCACATAATTGCACTTAACGATGATTTCGTGAAATATGTTATAAGCCATTATTTGGCTCATTGTGCCATCTAGTTTTCCTGGATACTTATCCCATAATCTATCTTGATCAATTGGATTAACCCACATTGATCTATTTTCAAATGATGGAACATTTACAACTGGCAGTACTACAAGTGCTCCGCTCAATTTCTTAGGAGAGATTTCTCGAGAAAGTTTTAAGGCTGTCATGATTCCAGGGTATTCGCATCCATGCTCTCCAGCTATAATACCTAATAATGGTCCGTCTCTAACGCCATTTATAACGGTAACAGGTATCTTAATCTCCGAAGCTGAACGCTGAGCAACTGCCATGGAAAGAAACGTCTTTGTTCCTGTTTTCACTTGTGCGTTACAAATTTTTAGATTTTTCATGATACGAATACAATCGGTAGGTCGTTAAAAATTTTTCTCATGTGCAAGAACTTGTGTTGAATCGCTTTCTAGTAATAGTCCTTTTATTTCCATCCGAATAAACGTTAAATATCAACTTAAATACCTTAATCGTTGAGGGGCGGTTTCATGGATTTGTCAGGCGCTCAGTTAATCGAAATGTATCGTAAAATGTTGACGATAAGGTTGTTTGAGTACGAGGTGAAGGATCTATTTGCTAAAGGCAAAATAGTGGGAGCAGTCCACCTGAGCATTGGTCAAGAGGCAGTGCCTGTTGGAGTATGCTCAGCCCTTAGGAAGGGCGATTACATAGTGAGTAACCATCGTGGACATGGACATTGCATAGCAATGGGCGTAGACGTAAAACGTATGATGGCTGAGTTGTTCGGTAAAGAAACGGGTGTCTGCAAAGGTAAGGGCGGCTCCATGCATCTTGCTGACTTCAGCGTCGGCATGCTAGGCGCGAGCGCCGTAGTAGGAGCAAACATGCCATTAGCCGTTGGAGCCGGCCTTTCAATCAAAATGAGAAAAACAAATCAAGTCGTCGTCACCTTTTTTGGAGATGGCGCTTCTAACCAAGGAACATTTCACGAGTCGCTTAACTTAGCAGCCATATGGGATCTTCCGGTGTTGTTTGTCTGCGAAAACAATCAGTACGCTGAATCTACACCTGTCTCAAAAATTATGCGAGTTCAAAATGTCGCTGACAGAGCTGCGGCGTATGGCGTCCAAGGCGTAATCGTAGATGGAATGGATGTTGTGGCAGTGTATGATGCCACGCACATAGCATCTGAGAAAGCAAGAGCAGGAGAAGGCCCTACATTAATAGAGTGCAAGACCTACAGGTATATGGGACATGAAGAAGGCGATCCTTGGATAACTTATAGAAGCGAAGAAGAAGTTGAAAAGTGGAAGAATAGAGATTCTATTAACCGTTTTAAGAAACATCTTATCGAGAAAGGGATATTTACAGAAGATAAAGCCAACGAAATTGAAAGCGATGTTAAAAAGTTGGTTGAGGACGCTGTCAAATTCGCTGAGGAAAGCCCTTGGCCTAAGCCTGAGGAAGCCTTGAAAGACGTGTTTGTAAGTCTATATTACTAAGAGGGTGGAAAGGATGGCTGGAAATAAAAAAGTAAGAGAACTAAGCTTCAAAGGCGCTATCACCGAAGCCTTAATGCAAGAGATGGAGAGAGATGAAAATGTATTCTTAATGGGTGAAGATTTGGGTGTTTTTTACGGCGGAGGCCCATTTGGTGTAACACCCACCGAGAAATTCTTGAAAAAATTTGGAGCAGAAAGAGTCAGAGACACGCCGATATCAGAATCAGCCTTTATAGGAGCAGCGGCTACTGCAGCAGCGACGGGCTTACGGCCAGTGGTAGAACTAATGTTTGTAGATTTCTTTGGCGTATGTATGGATCAGATATTTAATCAAGCAGCCAAGATGAGATACATGTTCGGTGGACAAGCAAAGGTACCTATGGTTATAAGAACAGTCATAGGTGCGGGTTTTAGTTTTGCAGCGCATCACTCTCAGTCTTTATATTCCATCTTTGCCCACGTTCCAGGCTTAAAAATTGTAATTCCATCAACACCGTTCGATGCAAAAGGATTATTGGTAACAGCCATAAGAGACGATGATCCCGTGATGTTCTTTGAACATAAGAGTCTCTACAATTCTGTCAAGGGACCTGTTCCTGAAGAACTTTACACGATACCGTTTGGCAAGGCGGAAATAAGAAGAGAAGGAACAGATGTCACTGTAGTCGCCACCGCTTTAATGGTGCATAAAGCACTTAACGCAGCTAGAACGCTTGAGAAAAAAGGAATCAGCTTAGAAATTGTTGATCCTAGAACTATTGTTCCTTTTGATAAGAAAACTATTTTGGAATCTGTTAAGAAGACGTCGAAACTGGTGATTGTTGATGAGGACTATGAAAGATGCGGTTTTGCGGCTGAAATAGCGGCTCTAGTTGCTGAGGAAGGTCTCTACTACTTAGACGCTCCTATCAAGCGCGTTGCTACACCCAATGTTCCAATTCCATACAGTCCAGCATTAGAAAAAATAGTTATACCCGACGAAGATAGAATAATCAAAGCTGTAAAGCAAATAACAAGTTGACATGAAACACTGAAATTTTTCCTCAAATCTTATTTTTGATTGATCGAGAAAATCACTCTGGTGCAGGTCAGTTTAATATTCGACTAGCGACACAAATAGATCGTCAGGATCAGCGACATAAGCGAATTTCCACTCCCCTAACGATGGGAAAGTCACTGTTTGTGGAGGGCATATAAACTCGACATGTTTCTCCTGTAATTCTTTATACACTTTCTCAATGTTGGAAACGCCAATACTGAATTCCATGTGGCCAATATGTGCCCACTTGGCATAGGCTGGTTTGTGTTTGGGCTTGTAAGGTGGAACATGTTGAGCCATTTCAAGCCACCCATCTCGATAGTTATTTGTTAGCATAACTAACCTCAAGTCCAATGAATCGGGAGTACCTTCTCTTTTCAATGCAGGAGGTAATATAACCAAACCAGTAGAATCAAGAAATACCTCTTTGAATCCGAGAATGTCCCGGTAGAGATGGAGGGATTTCTCCATATCATTGACGCCTATACTGATGTGGTTCAATCCCTCAATTCCAGAGCCTCCGAGAAAATCTTTACATTTGACCCATTCAACTAGCTCTACAAAGCTACCATCTGGGTCTCGAATGTAAGCGTATATCACTTCCTTGTTGTCAAACACTTCATGTTGCGGTGATAGTACAACTTCAATCCCCTCTTTCTTTACTTTCGCTAATACTTTTTCCATGTCGACGACGCTTACGGCAACCTCCGAGATCCCAATATCACTCCATACATACTCAACATTAAGAGGATCTGCTTTAAAGGGAGGAAGAAACTGAATGAGTTTAATCATCCCTTGACCAAGTGGCCCTACTCTTTCACTTTTCAATAATACAATCCTTGCCTTTACAACGGATTTACCTACTATCCGATTCATTCCTGTGAGAACACCAGAATAATCGAATATCACTTTCTTGAATCCAAGAACGTTCTGATAGAGATGGAGGGATTTCTCCATATTGCTAACGCCGACGGTAATGTGGTCTACTCCTCTAATCATTTCTTCCATCCTCTTGCATCTACGTATCCAGTACTTTCCTTAAAAAATATTTTCTAAGGATTGGCCGAATTTGCCTTTGCTTTGTGGCATGTGAAGGATTTTATCATGTTCTCGAAGACCTCGCCATGTTCGAGAGTCTTATCAGATGTTACTTCTCCAAACAACGCGAAGTATCGCCCAGAGGACTTACAATAAAGGTGCATGCTACGAACTTCCCGCTCATACGTTTTTGCCTTCGTAAATGGTAAAAGAGTGAGTTTAGAGAGAATTACTTTAGCGTGAGAGAAGATTGCTTTATGCGAGCCTATTTGGACAACTTTACTTTGAACTAACTCAATGTCTTTGACTCCCTGATTCTTTTTTATTCTATTAAGGGAATCCTTGACGTGTTCTTCGAGGGATGAATACCTTTTCTCTGCCTTCTTAAGAGGTCCCCAGCCTAGAAAAATATTCACTTTTTCAGGGGATTTGAATGCTACATCCCCTTCGCTTCTATCTGACTTTGAATTAAGCTCTACTTTCCAAGTAACGGGGCAAACAGTGCAGAATCCATAGATGCAGAAAGACTCATATTCTGACATAATATTGCATGCACTCCGCTAACCTTTAATAAAAGAAACAGTTTAAATGAGTTTCTGCACTAAGCGTGATTCTGTAGGCGATGCTTGTTTGGAGCGTCAAAAAAAGGAAAGGTCCATACCAAGACATGCTCACTGCTGGGTTTGTGGGGTGGTTATATCTGAAAACGAAACATTTTGTAGTAATAAATGCCGAGATGAATATAAAAATATGATAAAAAAACAGAAATATCTACGTTTCACGGCTTTCCTTCCCATCATTATCGTTGTAATACTCTTTATATTGCTAATTCTTTTAGGAAAAAAATAAAAGAGCTAAACTGGCGGTTTTCCAATTCTTTCCAATTCATCCACTACATACTTGAGATTAAGTTTCTCGAGTTTTCTCCTTCTCGGTATGCCAGTCTTTTTGTCCCATCCTCTAAGCCTATAATAATGATCAAGCGCATTGTTTAATGCGTCTGGAGACATTGTCTCACCTTTATAGGGGCCTTCTGGCAATGGCTCCATTAATCTTGTGGGCAGAATATCGTCTTTCCGGGTTATCCCTTCACGAACATCAAAGGCTCTGCATAAGTTGAAGGCTCTTTCGCCGACAGTCATCAAATCATTTATGGTTATGTCCCATCCCGTAGCCGCTAAAACGATGTCTGTTAACCTTCCTACTCCTATTCCTCCTTCTGGATATGCAGTAAACTTGCACACTGAGAGTGAGTCGTAAAGAGCCCAGAGATCCCCAGCTATTTTCACCAACTTTGCTTTTTCTTTGCCCAAATAAAGCCGATTCCTCTGAGTTAGCCTCTTATTTAGTCCTATTTCTGGACATAGCCACTTTTCGTCTTCGAAAATGTCGTCGTGCTCCGCCTGTAAGTGACAAGCACCTCTGTTGGATGTTGCGTATGATATGCCTAAACCCTTCTTTCCCCTTGGCTCGTGCATTGGTACTTCTTGGCCCTTGATGTGCATGGCAAACTCTTCTGCGCCTTTGCCGATTTTTTCAGCAGCTTTTTTTACTCCCTCAGCTAAAATGTCACCAATTCCTTCACGTTTGGCGATTTTCTCAATTAATTGAATTATAGCTTTATGATTGCCCCATGTGAGATCTATGCCTTGCGTGTCCTTTTTCTTTATTATGCTCTTCTCGTAGCACTCCATCGCAAATGCTATGGTTACACCAGTAGAAATAGTGTCTATGGAATATTTATTGCAGAGCTCGTTTGCCTTAGCCACGGCAACGAGGTTGTCGTTCATACAAAGTGAACCTAATGCTGCGGTGGTTTCGTATTCTGGGCCTCCATAGGCTGGATCAACTGCGTACGGTTCCTTAGCTTCAACGATTCGGATGCAGGCAACTGGGCAAGCGTAGCATGCTCCTCGCTTTATTAATATGGTCTCGGCCATAGTTTCTCCTGTGAGTTCATCGGCTCCTTTGAATGTGCTTTTTCCAAAATTCTTTGTGGGTAAGCGGCCAGTGGCGTCCAAATCGTCTAGGTCGCCGTCCGTGCCATATTTGTGGAGAAGATCGCCGTAGGTTCCGCCCCAAACTTCTTTGTTAGCTGTTCTGACTAATTCCATCAGCTTTTTCTCGTCTGCAAACTCTATTTTCTCTGCGCCGCGAACCGCTATTGCTTTCAGATTCTTGGAACCCATTACTGCGCCCATTCCAGTTCTTCCAGCCGCACGGTTCAGATCGCTTATTACACATGCGTATTTCACTAAGTTCTCGCCGCCCGGACCAATGCAAGCAACTCGCGTATTCTTATCTTTAACCTCGTTGCGTATAGCTTGCTGAGTTTCTCCTGTTATCTTTCCCCACAAGTGGCTGGCATTTTTGATTTCTGCCTCACCGTTATGAATCCATAAGTAGACGGGAGCATCGGCTTTTCCTTCTATAATAACAGCGTCATATCCTGCATGCTTCAACTCTGGCCCAAAGAAGCCTGACGCGTTTGCCTCACCCCAGATGCCCGTTAACGGGGACTTTGCCATAACCACGTATCTACTGTTCCCTGCAAATGGTATTCCAGTCAAAATTCCCGTGGCGATCACGAGTTTATTCTCAGGTCCTAGGGGATCTATGCCTGGTCTGAGTTCGTTGAACAGAATTTTGGCACCTAAACATCGTCCTCCGATGTATTCCTTGGCAGTGTCTTCTTCCAGTTTATCCGTAACTATTTTCTGCTTAGATAAGTTCACACGAAGAATTTTGCCCATGTATCCGAACATGCGCTTTCGCCGACTCATTTTTAAGAAAGATGGTTAATTAAACTTCTGCTTTAGTATTGCTCTTAAAATATTTTGGATCCTACCACAGATTTTGGTGGGGCCTTATAGCTTTAGACTTACGTTTAAATTTTACAGTTCGATGTCGACCATCATACAAACATGAGTATAACACATTTTAGAAATCGAATCTCTTCTAGATATCAATAGCCTCCAAGTAGAGATTCTTTAGGAATTCTTATATCATGAGTTTTAGCCATGACTCTTAAATTTCGCAGTTTCTGGCATTGGCGCCACGTTGGCTTTGATGGCTGCTTTCGCAATCCTTGGAGTATAGTGAGAATGTTTTCTGCAAGATTCCGTTCAAAGAAAGTTCTAGAAAATTCCTTTGATGGTGTTATCTTATTCACTCATTTTCTTCTGTATTATGAATAGTCTGATTGCTAACCAGAATGTCTCTCACAATTATCAACAAAAAGACTCTCTAAAACTATTGGGATTGCACCAAGTTTTTAAGTGCATTTCAGATGATGTTTTTTGCAACATTAACTTACTCTTAACAGGAAGTGGGGAATGTGAACACAGCGATGAGGAGGGCTAAGCTACTTATACTCGAGTGTGCGTCCGAAAACAAAGAAAAGATGTCTGAGGGTTTGTTGCTGTGGGAATTGATGCATATCTTAGGATACGAAAAACGAACAAATCTTAAGATG
>Ga0172363_10000577_pt1 | contig 28042 bp, 23 predicted proteins | sample LakKivs2_kivu2a2_FD_114541 | JGI IMG/M metagenome (GOLD analysis project Ga0172363, IMG submission 114541) | Sediment microbial communities from Lake Kivu, Rwanda - Sediment s2_kivu2a2 | ecosystem: Environmental > Aquatic > Freshwater > Lake > Sediment | place: Rwanda: Western Province, Lake... | reverse complement strand
CAGGAAATTCTGGACGGACCTTGGCGGGAATGTTATTCTTTTGAAGCCGCAGGAGCATGACCGGTTTACCGCGGACATAAGTCATTTACCGCATCTTCTGGCTGTTGGTCTGGTTAAATTTGTTCTGGAGATGCCGTACAGGAAAAAGCTCAAAAAAATGATTGCCGGAGGTTTCCTGGATACAACCAGGATTGCCGCAGGAACTCCTGAAGTCTGGAGCGGGATTTTTTTAACCAATAAGAAAGAAATTTTAAGAGCCTTAAACGGTATGATCCGTGAGCTGGAGAAACTGGGACAGGCAATCGGGCATAATCCTGCCAGACTGAAAAGGATCCTGCGTATTGTCCGGTCCTGGCGACAACGTATTTAACAATGGATGAAATTGTTGTTCAGCAGGCGCAGACAGGACTTTCAGGCACAATCACTGTTCCAGGCGACAAGTCCATATCCCACAGAGCGCTGATACTCGGGTCGTTAGCATCCGGCGAAACAGAAATACACAATCTTCTTGATAGCGGCGACTGCCGTTCCACAGCCGGAATTTTTAAGTCGTTAAAAGCTGAACTTGAATACATAAATGCTGATTCTGTAAGAGTCAGGGGACGGGGCATTAACGGGCTTGAAGTGCCGGATTGTGTTCTGGATGCCGGCAATTCCGGCACAACGATACGGTTGATGACCGGTGTACTGGCAGGACAGAATTTTTCCTCTGTGATTACCGGAGATGACTCTCTGAAAAAACGGCCCATGCTGAGGGTTGTCAAACCGCTTCGCACAATGGGAGCAAAGATTACAGGCCCTGGTAACGGGAACTTCGCACCATTAAAAATTACAGGCAGCAGGTTGAAACCGATAGTTTACACTTTGCCAATTGCTTCGGCACAGGTTAAATCAGCGATACTTCTGGCAGGACTTTTAGCAGACGGAACAACAGAAGTAATAGAAACGAATCCATCGCGTGATCACACGGAACGGATGTTTGAGCATTTCAGAATTCCTTTTGAGCGTACGAAAAAGTCAGGCAGAATAACAAACAGGGTTTTCGGCCCTGTTAAGCAGTTTAAAGCAGCAGAAGTAACCGTTCCCGGTGATATCTCTTCAGCGGCATTTTTCATCGTGGCAGGATTGATTGTTCCTGATTCAGAGATTGTAATACAGGACGTCGGAGTCAATCCGCTTAGAACAGGTTTTATCGAAGTCCTTCAGCAGATGGGCGGAAATATTGAAATCCGGCATGAGAAAGAAGAATCAGGAGAGCCGGTTGCCGACATTCATGTAAGGTCAAGTGAACTGAAGGGGATAAACATCCGACCTGAGCTGGTTCCAAGGATTATTGACGAAATACCGATACTGTCTGTTGCCGCCAGCCTGGCTTCTGGAAAAACAATATTCCGCGGAGCATCGGAATTAAAGGTTAAAGAGACCGACAGAATAATTTCGATGGTTTCAAATCTGCGGAAATTTGGGGTTGCGGTTGAAGAGCGTTCCGACGGACTGGAGATACAGGGCAGCAGATATCTTATCGGCGCAAATGTGCAGAGTTTTGGAGACCACCGCACAGCGATGTCGATGGTCATAGCAGGGCTCGTTGCCAGGGAGGAGACAACAGTAATTGATACTGCGTGTATCAGGACGTCTTTCCCGGGATTTATGGATGCTCTGGATAAACTTTTGAAATGAAAAAAAACATAGCGATAGACGGTCCAGCCGGTGCAGGAAAAAGCACGGTTGCAAAAAAAATTGCCGAGCGCCTTGGTCTGTTGTATGTTGATACAGGTGCGATGTACCGGGCAATTGCGCTGAAAGCAAAAAACGAAAAGATAAATTTATCGTCGGAAAAAGATGTGACCGAGCTGGCTGGCAGAACAGAAGTCGAACTTAAAGGCGACAGGGTTTTTCTGAATGGAAAGGATGTCAGCAGGGAAATAAGGTCTCCTGAGATTTCAACGATTTCTTCCGCAGTTTCCAGGTTCGGAGGCGTCAGGAGACGGCTCGTTGAAATTCAGAGAAAACTTTCAAAATCCGCAGGAGTTATAATGGAGGGGCGTGACATCGGCACGGTTGTTCTGCCGGATGCGGATTTTAAATTCTACCTTGATGCAAGTGTCAAAGAAAGAGCCATGCGCCGGTTAAAAGAACTTACCGCAAAGGGCATTGAGGCAGACTTTAAGCAGGTTGAAGACGAAATCAGGAAAAGGGACGAACAGGATACAGGCAGAGAAATAGCTCCGCTTAAAAAAGCAGAGGACGCCATTGTAATTGACAGCAGTAATCTTACAGCAGAGCAGGTTATAGGAGAAATATTGCGGCATGTGGGTGTATAAAGCTTCCTGGACCCTCTGCCTGGTGCTCTGGAAGATATTCTTCAGACAGGAATTCTTGGAACGGGAAAATATACCTGCGACAGGGCACTTCATTCTTGCTGTGAACCACACGAGTTTTCTTGATCCTGTGTGCGCAGGACTTGGCACAAGCCGTCCTGACCTGCATTTTCTTGCAAGGTCGTCTCTTTTTGCGGTTCCGATACTGGGTGCGTGGATGAAGAAGGTTAATGTAATACCGGTAAATCGTGAACAAGCCGACAGAAAATCATTATCGCAGGTAATCAAGACGTTGCAGAACGGTCATGGAATTTTGATGTTTCCCGAGGGAACACGAAGCAAAAACGGGCAGATCGGGGCGGGAAAACCAGGCATAGGTTTTATTGCTTATCACTCAAAGGCGCCTGTGGTTCCCGCATACATCGAGGGTTCTGTCAGGGCATTATCCAGACATTCCCGGGTGATACGACCCGTAAAAATCCGGACTAAATACGGAAAACCGGTTCAACTTGACGATTTGTATTCCAGGCAGGACTCCAGAGAGGTTTATCAGGCAATCAGCAACAGAATAATGGAAAAGATAAAAGAAATTTCCGGACAAATCTGAAAAATACCTTAAAAAATGAAGATACTGATGGCGGAAAATGCAGGATTTTGTTTCGGCGTGAAAAGGGCAATCAGGATTGCTTCTGAGGTTGCCAGACACGGAAAAGTATATACTTTCGGACCTTTGATACACAATCCCCAGGTGGTTTCCCGGCTTAAAGCAAAAGGTGTTGAGCCGATTGAGGACATAGATCAGGTCAAAACCGGCAAACTTCTTATCCGGGCACATGGTGTTTCACTTGAACTGCGACGGAAGCTAGTTGCGCAGGAGTTGGAAATAGTCGATGCCACCTGTCCGATTGTGAAAAAATCCCAGGACTATGTTGCTCACCTTGACAAACAGAATTTCCAGGTTGTAATCATCGGCAACAGGAACCATCCTGAAGTGCAGGGTTTACTTGGCTATGCCAGGAATGCCGTTGTAGTCAATTCTCCTTCAGAGGCCGGGGCATTGACACATTTTCAACGCATGGGAGTTGTTGCACAGACAACCCTTAATTTCCAGAAGTTTCAGGAGATTGTCTGGGTGTTGAGGAGAAAAGCAGACCACCTTAAGATTTTCAATACCCTTTGCAATTCAACGGCCAAAATGCAAAATTCCACCTTGAAACTGGCGAAGAAAGTTGATATAATGCTTGTTATTGGAGGATATAACAGCGCCAACACCAAACATCTGGCAGAAATCTGCCGGCAGGCAGGTGTTACTACCCATCATATTGAGCAGGCAAAAGAACTTTGTCCGGAGTGGTTTTCCGGAAAACACCTGGTAGGTATTACTGCTGGTGCTTCAACGCCGGGATGGATTATAAAGACGGTGCTGAATAAATTGATGAAAGCGAGGGAATGTAGTAATGAAAAAGGAACAAATAACCAACAATGCCGGGCTGGAGGAACGCCAGCGCGAAAAAAAAGAGAGTGAAGAAACCTGGGGTAAGGAAGAATTAGAAAAACTATATGCCGAAACAATAGAATTCCGGGAAGGAGACATTGTTCGCGGAAAAATAGTTCGTATTGATAACGACGAAGTTTTCGTTGATGTGGGTTACAAGTCGGAAGGTATCATTCCTAAAAATGAGTTCCTGAGTGATGAAATCAAGGTTGGGGATGAAGTTGACGTTTTTGTGGAGGTGACTGAAAATCAGGACGGCAGGATGGTCCTTTCAAAGGAGAAAGCAAAACGGAAACGGGTATGGGATAAGTTAAGCCAGGCAGATATTAATAAAGAAATAGTCAGCGGTAAGATTCTCCGTAAGACTAAAGGCGGATGGTTGGTGGATATAGGGGTTCAGGCATTTCTTCCCGCATCACAGATGGGATTTACGCCACCATCGGAAAGTACAGGGCATGACGAAATTACGGGACCCATGCCCTTCAAAATCATAAAGTTCAGTCCCAGACAGAACAATATTGTTGTTTCCCGCAGAGCAGTTCTGGAAGAAGAACGCGACAAAAAGCGCGAGGAACTCTGGGCAAGTATCAAAGAGGGAGAAATACGAAAGGGAGTGGTAAAAAACATTACTCCCTTTGGCGCATTTGTTGATTTAGGCGGAATGGACGGACTTCTGCATATAACAGATATTGCATGGGGGCATATCAGCCATCCTGCCGAGGCATTGACAATCGGTGAGGAACTGGAACTTGTTGTTCTCAAGGTTGACAATGAAAGCAAAAAGATATCGCTGGGTTTGAAGCAGAAAGACCCTGATCCATGGACAATGGTACCGCAGAAATATCCTGTCGGAACAGTAGTTCAGGGGAAAGTGGTTAACCTGACTGAATACGGAGCTTTTGTTAAACTTACAGAAGGAGTTGAGGGACTCGTCCATATTTCAGAGATGTCCTGGACAAGGCGTCCGAAGCATCCGAGGGAACTTCTGGCAATCGGCGATAACATTCGCGTGACAGTTTTAAGTGTGGAGCCAAAAGAACAAAAAATATCCCTTAGCTTGCGACAGGCAGAAGCAGATCCCTGGGATCTGGCAGAAGAGAAATATTCAGTCGGAACAAAGGTTACAGGAATAGTCAGAAGTTTTGCTGATTTTGGTGCGTTTGTTGAATTTCCCGACGGCATTGAAGGACTTCTTCATACTTCGGACATTTCCTGGAGCAGTAAAGCCAAACATCCTTCCGAACTTCTTAAGAAAGGCGAAAAAACAGAAGTTCTCATTCTTGAGGTCTCCAGAAAAGACCGCAAACTTTCACTTGGCAGGAAACAGTTGACTCCGGACCCGTGGTATGTTGTTCCGGACAAGTACCCGGTAGGAACAGTTGTTCAGGGGAAGATTGTCCAGATTGTCAAGTTTGGTGCCTTCGTTGAACTGGAAAAAGACATCGAAGGGCTTGTGCATATTTCGGAAATTTCAGACATGCCTGTTGCAAAGATAGAAGATGTTTTGACCGTCGGAGATAAAGCAACGGTAATGGTGATTCGTGTTGATATGGAACAGCGGAAGATAGGTTTAAGCATTAAGGCAATAAAGGAACCGGGAGCTGTTTCAAAGAATGGAAATTAAGCGGCAAAAAGAAAAATTAATACTGGTGACCTGCCTGGTTTTAGTAATAGTGGCGGTGCTGGTAAATATTATCAGTGTTTTTTCTGCGGTCAAAACGAAAATTGTATCTGAAGAAAAAGTTGCCCTGATCAGGGTGTTGGGCCCGGTATATGAATCCAAACGCTATATTGAACTTTTACACAATTACCAGGAGAACGGCTCCGTAAAGGCAATCATCCTGAGGCTTGAAACACCCGGTGGCACAGTTGCTGCTGCACAGGAAATATACGAGGAAATAGAAAAGGTAAAAGCCGGCGGTAAAAAAGTTGTTGTGTCAATGGGAAATATTGCGACTTCCGGAGGACTTTATATTGCGTGTGCTTCCGATATGATTCTGGCAAATCAGGGAACACTTACGGGAAGTATAGGGGTGCTGATGGAATTTCCGAATCTGGCCGGCCTTTTCCAGAAAATCGGGTTCAGGATGGAAGTGGTTAAAAGCGGTGCATATAAGGATATCGGCGCGATCGACCGCAACGTTTCTCCTGAGGAACAGAAAATCCTGCAGGGTGTTGTGAACGAAAGCCATGAACAGTTCGTGGAGGCAATCCTGAGAAACCGTTCAGAGGCAATAAAGACAAAAATCGCCGAAAAACAGAAATGCGAAATAAAAACCATAACGCCTGAAGCGGTAAAAAAAGCATTACTGGATATCGCCGATGGCAGGGTGATGTCCGGAAGACAGGCACTGTCCATAGGGCTGGTTGACAGGATTGGTAACCTGGATGATGCGGTTGACTGCGCAGGCAAGCTTTCCGGCATGCAGGGGAAACCGTCTATTGTGGAGGAGAGAAAGAAGTCTTTGTTTTACGAAGTTTTCTTTGATGCCGAATCCAGCATTAAGGGATTTTTACAGAAGGTTCAGGGATGTAATGCAGGGCCGCTTTATCTCTGGAGATAGTTTGAAAAAAATATTTTCTAGAACCAGAAGTCTGACAGATACAGTCAATACCTACTGTGCTGGCTGCGGACATGGAATCGTTCACCGTCTGATTGCGGAGGCAGTGGATGAATTGGGAATACGTGAGAGGACAATCGGTGTTGCACCTGTAGGGTGTGCTGTTTATGCCTATGATTATTTTAATTTTGATGTCTCGGAAGCGCCGCACGGAAGAACTCCGTGTGTCGCCGCTGCAATAAAACGGATGCTTCCAGACAGGTTGGTTTTTAGTTATCAGGGTGACGGAGATCTGGCTGCAATCGGCACTGCGGAGATTGTGCATTGTGCCAACCGCGGCGACACGATAACCGTGATTTTCATTAACAATGCCAACTTTGGAATGACAGGCGGGCAGATGGCTCCAACGACGCTTGTGGGACAGAAGACAACAACGACTCCTGAAGGGCGGCAGACAGAAACAGCAGGATATCCGTTGAAGATCTGTGAACTTCTTGCAGCCCTGGAGGGAGCTGTTTATCTGGAGCGAACTACCGTTACAAATCCTGCCAGTGTTATGAAAACAAAAAAAGCAATTCTCAAAGCATTCCGGAACCAGATGCAGGGAAAAGGTTTCAGTTTAATTGAAGTACTTTCTCCTTGTCCTGTTAACTGGCGGATGAAACCTGCTGATGCTCTGCAATGGATTGACGCGAAAATGACAAAGCAGTTTCCATTGGGGGTAATTAAAAACCTTGAATAAAAAATTACTGGTTGTTTTGTGCCTGGTCAGTGTTCGTGCAATAGCCGGAACAAGCGAGACAGGTATATCGACGGCTGGAATTACTTCGCAAACTTCCATTTTAATTGAAAGGGTGGAGCCTGCATTTTTAACTCCCGGCATGACGAAAAAAATCAGGATTTTTGGAGGTTCATTTCAGCCGGAAGTAAAAATCTATTTCCTGGAAACCGGGTTCAAGGTCGATTCATTTTATGTTGTTTCCAGCACGGAGATTGTCGCCGACATCGAAATTGATAACGGTGTTGTTTCTGGCAAAAGCCATCTGGAGATGATAAATCCTGCCGGACAGAAAGCCGGAATAGAACTTCCGGTGAATCCTCTGCCGCAGATTATCAGTCTGGCTCCTGCTGATGCAGGGCAGGGGTGTGAAGGGCAGATTGTGATTATTAAAGGGAAAAACTTCTTGAACGGGATTCAGGTCTGGTTTTCCGGCAAAGGTATTGCAGTTAATTCAGTCAGCATGAATTCTCCGGAAGAAATTGCAGTAAATATTAGTGTTGCCGGAAATGCAGAAAATGGTCCGCGGGATCTAGAGATTGAAAATCCTGATCAAAGCAAGGTAGCGTCAAACCGGATTTTCAAAATTAATTCAGGCCCGTCAATAAAAGAAGTACTTCCGGGATGCAGGAGTGCAGGTACTTTTAACCAGAAAATTGTATTAAAAGGAGCAGGTTTCTGGCCAGGAGCAAAAGTGGATTTTGGTCCGGGAATCAGGGTGAATTCCACTGAGGTCGTTTCAGCAGACACCAGCCAGGTCAACGTGGATATTGAGGATTCAGTTCTGGGCAAAAGGTATATCGTTTTCACAAATCCTGATTGCGGTAGAATATTCTGTAAGGAAATGTTTTTTATCAAGCCGAGGCCGAAGATAACCAAAATAGCGCCGCAGATTATTGGCACAGGCGCATTGAAGCAGATTATCCGTATTGAAGGAGAGAATTTTTCTTCTGATTGCATAGTTGACATTGCCGGTACAGGGGTCAGGATAGCCCAGATACCTGTTTCGGAAAAGGAGATTAAGCTTGAAATTGATGTTTCATCTGATGCTCTGCCCGGCAAGCGGGAAATGATTGTTTCAAATCTTGACGGGGGAGTTGCGTCACTCAAAGACCTGTTTGAGATATCTGCGGGTCCAAAGCTTACCAGGATTATCCCTCTCCAGCTGGGCCAGGCAGTTGAAACAGATGTGGAGATCACGGGAAATGATTTTGCAAAGGGAGCAATAGTCGAATCCGGCTATGAAGGGATCATGATTTCCGAAATCCAGCGGGTTTCGGCAAATACTATCAAAACGAGAGTAGCGGTGAAGGAAAATGCACAGCCCGGTTCGGTCAGACTGATTGTCACAAACCCTGATGGAGGAAAAGGCGACCAGACTTTCCAGATAAATCCAAAACCTGAAATTTCGAATCTTGAACCGGCCGGCTGCGCACAGGGCAGCATAAACCAGGAACTGACTTTTACTGGGGAGAATTTTCAGAACGGATGCCAGGTGTATTTCAGGGGACATGGTATTAACGTGATCAGTGTCACATTTGTCCCCCCGAAGAAGTTGATCGTCCGGATTAATCTGACGAGTTACGCAACTCCCGGAAAACACAGTATAAGTCTAGTCAACCCCGATTTAGGGACAGATAAAGGAAGAAGAATCTTTGCAGTTTATAAAGTAGATAGAAACGCTAACATATTTTACGGAACATCAAAACAATTTACAAAACCGGCATGTATAATTGTCGATAAAATCATGGAAAACGAAGCAGTTGCGGAAAAATTTTCGAAGGAGGAGGCGAAATACTGGCTCAAAGCTGGTAATTTCAACCAGCGACTTGTAGAGGCCTGCCAGAAAGCCGGCAAAAAACTGGGTTATGATTTAATCGGGGAAGCCGGATTTATTACCAGCGACGGAGAACCTGTTGATTTGCCTGACATTACCGAAGCAGTAGCGGGGATTATGAAGGGACAGGCAAAGGAAAAAGAAGACAAGTGAGAAAAGGGATTTTTTTAATAATATTTGGCCTTATGCTGATTTCATGTGAATTCAGTTTTTCGGAAGAAATCTCGGCACCTGCCCAGATTACAAAATTCATTCCAATTAATTATATACAGATAGACAGGCTGCGGCTCTATCTTTCCAAAATGGTTCCGGCAGGGATAAAATACGAAATTGATCCTAACCTGAAGGTGTTAACAGTCACGGATACTCCGGAAAATATAAAACTCGTGGAAGATATTATTGCTGACCAGGACAAGCGAACCCAGCAAATTATTATTGAGACAAAGGTAACAGAAACAAAGTTGAGTTCAACCGACAAATTCGGCGTGAACTGGACGTGGTCAGATATGTTCGGTGGAACAAAGAAAGAAATAAAAGCATCTCTGGAAAATCTGGCGAGTACCCAGACAAGGGGGAGCATTGAAGTAGGAACTTTGCGTCTTGACAATGTTAATGCCGTACTGGATTTTCTTCTGAGCCAGACAAATACTGATTTGCTTACCGCTCCAAGAATTTTGACAGAGGAGGGGCAGGAGGCGGAAATCTCGACAGGGGAAAGGCTGCCTTATCAGACCAGCACACCGCAGGGAAATATTCTGATGAAAACAACTACGTACATCGATTCCGGGGTCAATCTAAGGGTAAAACCATTTGTGAAAAATGACGGCTACATAGAAATGAGCGTCGATACTTCTGTGAACGAAATAATGAGATATGAGGTTTTCACGGTTAAATCTGCTACCGATACCACCGAAGACAGACTTCCTGTGATATCCAAGCGCCAGGCAAGAACAAGTGTTCTCGTGAAAGACGGCGACACCCTGATGATGGGTGGATTTTTGCAGAACAAGACAATAATCACAGAGGATAAGATTCCGCTGCTTGGCGACATCCCGTTTCTTGGAATTTTATTCAAGCGGAAAAGCACGGAAAAGGTCAAAACCGAAATAATAATTTTTATCACTCCCAGAATTGTGAAGGAGGAGAAATTTGTTTCGCCTGAATCTGCGCAATAGCGGTTTTTTTGCGGTTTTTTTGCTTCTAGCTTTCTTGCTTTCCGGCTGCAAAATTCCGCCTTTTAATCCAAAAGCTGACGCCAGGATAAAACAGTTTACTTCTGCCGGTTCACCTGTAACAGGGATTGTTTTCAATAGCAACGATCCGAAATCAGTCACTGTTACGGTTGAAGTGACAAATGGCGTGGATACAATTTTTAACAAATGCTATGTTAACTATTACTCCGGCGGAACACTCATTGCATCAATTTCAAGATCCAGCAGCATTTATCTGGCCGTGTTTGGAAGTCCGTCCACGCCTTCTCCCGGGCTTATTTCCGGGACTGTCGATATTTACATCGGGGATAAGACCACAAGGGATTATGCTTTAAACTGCAATATCAAGCAGATGTCAGCAGAGATTATCCTGAAGGGTGATGATGTGAACGACCACGATATAACCGTCAACGGGGATCTGAACGTATTTTTCCAGTGATACGAAAATGAAGCAGGACGTTGTAATAACAGGGAGCGGTGGTCAGGGCATTCTTCTGACAGGCACATTGCTTGCCCAGGCAGCGGTTGAGGAAAATAAATTTGTTACGTGGCTGCCATCTTACGGCGCCGAAAAGCGCGGCGGATTGTCGTTTTGCTTTGTAATTATTTCTGACGATGAAATAGCCTCTCCTGTTACTGCACATCCGGGTGTCCTGCTGGCACTGGATGTAATAGGCTTTGAGGCATACAAGTCAGACTTGAAGGAAAACGGACTCCTGATAGTTAACACATCACTTATTGACCCTGCAAAGTACGTCATGGAAAAGCAATTCAATTTGGTTGAAGTGCAGGCAAATCATATAGCTGAGAGAATTGGCGAACCGCGCACCATGAATATGGTCGGACTCGGCGTATATCTTGCGATTACCAGAGCAGTTTCTCTGGACAGCGCTTTCAAAACTCTGGAGAAAGGCCTGTCTGCAAAACACAGGGAAATGCTTGAGTGCAACATTAAGGCGCTTCGCCAGGGTTATGAGTTAGGCAGGCAATGGAAGGAGGAAAATCCTTCCGGAAGGGGAAAAAAATGAAAAAGTTTATGAGTCTCGCAGTTTTCTCTGTTGTTGTCGCCATGATATTCTTTGCGAATATTTTAGCGGAAGAGCCATCGGGCCGGGATGTAGAGATATTGAAAAGGGCCGCAAGTGTATACTCCGGAATCAAATCCTACCGTGATGAGACAACCGTGAAGGTTTTGATGTCTGCGCAGGGTATGGAGCAGAACATTGAAAACAAATATGATCTTGCTATTGAACAACCCAATAAACTTGCAATGATAATGCGAAAAGGGGTGACAGGTGTAACAGTTGTTTGCGACGGGCAAAAACTTGTAACGTATCTTTTAAATCCCCGCATGAACATGAATAAATATGTTGAGGAACAAGCCAAGCCAACAATAAAAGACATAATAATGAACACAATGTTGAAAGGCGGTATCATGGGTGGCGGACTGATATTTCTTTCAATATTCCGAGATGACCCGGCGAAAACGATGTTTGGGAACGCAAGCAGGGTTGATTTGGCCGGTGAAGAAAAGATTGATAATGTCACAACGAAACATTTATGCGTTTATGATTGCAGTGCCGGGGTCACCATGCTGGTTAATATCTGGGTTGGTGCTGATTCGCTGATCAGGAAGTTCAATATTGATATGAGCGCTCTGATTGCCAAGCAACCCGGTGTTCCGGATGGTGCAAAGCTGGTATTTGAGGAATTGCACAGCAAGGTTACAGTTAACCGGCCGATATCGCCGGATATTTTTGTTTTTACACCGCCTGCAGGTGCTGAAAAAGCGACCTCATCTTCCACTGAGCCTGCCGGAGAAGAAGGAACGTCTCAAGAACCTAAAACTTATTCTCTTATAGGAAAACCTGCCGGTAGTTTCAAAATTGAAAATGTGAATGGTACAACGTTTAATATGTCTGATTGCAAGGGCAGGGTAGTGGTAATGGATTTCTGGGCAACATGGTGCGGACCTTGCAAACATGAAATGCCAATTATACAGAAAATATATAATGAATATAATACCAGAGGCGTTGTGTTCATTATGGTAAATGCGCACGAAGCAAAAGAAAAGGTGGAAAAATTCATCAAGGACGCCAATTATTCTATCCCTGTTGGGCTCGATGCTGATGGTGTCGTAGGACAGGCATATCTGGTAGAAGCATATCCCACACTTTTTCTTATTGATAAAAACGGTGTAATTCAGCGGGTTCATATCGGATTAATCCCTGATCTGGAAGAGAGGTTGAAAGAAGACATGGATGCTCTTCTAGCAGATAAACGCTTAAAACCTTAAGTAACAGGTCAGAAAAACAAATTCAAAAGGTCTTATTTATCAAAAAGAGTTAAAAAACATGAAATGTCTTGATATAGCCGATAGAATTCTCGAAAAAATATCTCACAGGGCAGACAACGCTGAAGTTTTTGTCAGCGACGGAACTTCGTTTGCAGTGGAGATAACGGACGGAAAAATTGAAACTATAACACGGTCGCAACATTCAGGTACCGGCATCAGAATAATCAAGGGGAAAAAACTCGGTTTTGCATATAGCAGCGGTTTTGCAAAAGAGAATACCGATCTGGCAATAGAATCTGCATTCGCAAATGGCATGTTCACTGAACCCGATGAAAGTCTATCATTGCCGGAAGATAACGGGAAACATCCGGATTGCGAGCATTTCGACGAAAATATTTCACGAATGTCTGTTCAGGAAAAGGTCGACACCGCAAGACGTCTGGAACAGACAGCAAAAGAATATGATGCCAGGATTGCGAAAGTTGAAAGAGCCACCTATCAGGATTTTACAGGAAATACAGCAGTGGCCAATTCCAATGGGATGAGAGCCGCATATAAAGAAACACACTGTACTGTTTCGCTTACAGCAGTTGCGGAATCAGGAGGAGATGTCCAGTGTTCAGGTTCTATGCAGTGGGCGCGTGGTTTTCATAATTTGAATGCAGAAAAAATCGGCACAGAAGCAGCCTCCAGGGCAGTGTCTTTGCTTGGAGGCAAAGTACTTGCTACGAAAATGCGGAAAATTATTCTTGACCCGATGGCAGGCGTCGAACTTATCTCGCTTGTTGCTTTGATGCTTTCTGCAGATGCTGTCCAGAAGGGGAAATCGCTTCTGGCTGGCAAGACCGGGATGAAAATTGCAGCTGAGATTTTTGTCCTTGTTGACGACGGTACTCTGGAAAACGGGGCTGCGACTGCGCCATTTGACGGCGAAGGCGTAATGTCTTCCAGAAAGGTTATGATCGAAAACGGAATTTTAAAAAAATATCTCCACAATGTTTACACGGGGAATAAGTCAGGTGGAAAGTCAACAGGCAATGGTGTAAGGATGTCTTTCCGCGGACTTCCTGAGGTTGGTCCGACGAATTTCTTTGTTATGCCGGGCAGCAGAAAACCGGAAGATGTGTTATCCAGAGTAAAGAATGGAATTTATGTGATGGATATACTCGGGCTCCATCTGGCAAATCCTGTCTCAGGAGATTTTTCAATAGGCATTTCAGGCAGGATAATTGAAAACGGGCAACTGACAGGTGCGGTAAGGGGAATGGTAATGGCAGGAAATCTTACCGATTTGTTATCCGGAATAAGCGACATAGGATCTGATTTGACGTTTTACGGAAATTTCGGTTCTCCAACGCTTTTTCTTGGTGAGTTCATGGTAAGCGGAAATGATTAGCAGCGAAACAAAAATCGCTGGTCTTTTTGGATATCCGGTGCGGCACTCACTCTCCCCTGGAATTCACAATGCGGCTTTTGCCTGGTCAAATCTTGATTACATTTACCTGGCGTTTGAGGTCGAGCCTGAAAACCTCAAAAAGGCTGTTAGATCGTTGCCATCCCTTGGAATCGTCGGAGTAAATCTGACAATTCCGCATAAAGAAACGGCAATGAAGTTTCTTGACAAAATTTCTTCTGAAGCACGTATGATAGGGGCTGTAAATACTGTTAAAGTTGAGCACGGGAAATTAATCGGTTTTAACACGGATTCCGCCGGTTTTATAAGATCTCTGAAAAGAGCAAGGGTTAATCCGGAAGAACAAAAAGCGGTCATTATTGGTGCGGGAGGTGCCGGCAGGGCAGTAGGGTTCGGGCTTGCTTTTTCAGGTGCAGGAGAAATCGTTATTTCAGACCTGAAATATATCCGGGCAAAAAAACTTGCGGAACAAATAAAGAAAGTTACAAAAACCAGGGTCAGGGCTGTTCCATCTGTTCAGGACATTCTGACCTGCGAACTTAAGGACGCAGGGATCCTTGTAAATGCTTCTTTCTGCGGGATGAAAAAAACAGACATCCCTGTTGTTCCTGAGATTATCCGTCCAGGAATGATTGTCTGTGACGTGATTTACACCCCGTCGAAAACCAGACTGCTTTCCGAAGCTGAGAAAAGGCACTGCAGAATAGTCAACGGCGAGGGAATGCTGGTTTTTCAGGCGGCGCTTGCATGGGAAATCTGGACAAGTAAAAAGGCACCGGTTGAGCTGATGTTCAGAGTGTTGCGTCAGGCGCTTCTTACAAAAGAATCCCGGGGTTTGTAAAGTTCTTTCCGGCTGGATTTCCGATGAGACGGGTTGCAATTCTTTTTCTTGTGCTTATGTCCGGTTGTGCTTCCGGCAGGGCCGTGGATTTTTACACGGCTGGCTTAGAGGATTACAACCGGAAGATGTATGAGAATGCTCTTTCGGAATTCCGGCAGGCAATCAAATCCGATCCCGATTTTGCCGAAGCCTATTTCTATTTAGCCAGTGCGTATTTTCAGAAAAATATGCCTGCCCAGGCAATCTGGGCATGTAATCAGGCGATTCAGGTAAAGCCCGGCTATGCTGAACCATACGGACTTCTTGCCTATTACTGCAACTACATGGGCAATCAGAATGAGACACTGAAAATCATTGAAAAAGCTGCAGATTTAATGATTTCCGATATGGAATTCGGCAGGAGGATAATCAGGGCTTTTGATAATATCAGCCTCGGACGGCAGGTCGTCGGACTTCTTGAAAGAAAAATAAAATCAGGGGAAAACCGTGCAGGAGCATATTATGCCCTTTCGTATGCGTCTGCGCTTAACCAGGATTATGACACTGCAATTCTGGCTGGTCAGAAGGCGCTTGCACTTGCTCCGGGAATGTTTTATGCCAGGTTCAACCTGGCTTTTGCTTTTTCCCGGAAAGGCAGAATTGACGAAGCAATTGAAAAATATCTGGAGGTGCTTGCAGAAAAACCGGACTACAGCGTCGCCCATAACAACCTTGCCGTACTTTACGAACGCCAGAAAAAGTTTGATCTGGCGGAAAAAGAATATCTCGGTGCGGTTGCGGCAAACCGTGAATTCGGGACCGCATACGCCCATTTAGGGCTTATGTATTATGGCCAGGGAAAAAGTGACGCAGCGCTAAAATGTTTGAGAGATGCTACGGCATTTGAACCTGACGATCCTTCCAACCATTTTTACCTCGGTATAATATTACTGGCGTTTAACAGAAATGACGATGCTGTTCAGGAATTTGAAAAAGCCATTGACCTCAAGGAAGATTATTCTGATGCTTACATGGAACTTGGAAAAACTTTTGCCGGTATGCGGCTTTTTGACAGGGCAATCTACGCTTATAAGAAAACGCTTGAAATCGGGCTGGGAGTAAAACTCTCGACCGACAATATGGATATCGCAGCTGATATAGAGCGTGCGTGCAACAAGGCGATTGCTGAATACGAAAAAATGCTGCAGCGCAATCCGGATTTTGCCCTGGCGAGTTACAACCTTTCGGCGCTTTACCTGAAGGTCGGGAACAAAAGCCAGGCAATTGCAGCCCTGAAACAAGCGGTCAATCTTGACAGCCGGTTCCTGGAAAAGGCAAAATCCGACGCTGATTTTGATGCTGTCCGGGAAGATGCTGATTTCAAGGCGATTCTGGAAAGGACGCCATGAGGGAAGCCCTTTACTGGGAAAAATCCGACGGACATGTCCGATGCCGGCTCTGTCCTCACGAATGCCTTATTGCAGACGGCAGGAGTGGCTTATGTCTGGCAAGGAAGAACCAGGCAGGGTGTCTTAAGAGCCTGTCGTATGGACAGGTCACTTCTGCAAATCTGGATCCGGTTGAAAAGAAGCCGCTTTTTCATTTCTATCCCGGCAGACAGATATTTTCCATAGGAACCTTCGGTTGCAACTTGCGCTGTCCTTTTTGCCAGAACTGGACTATTTCCCAGCAGGTTGTCGAAACAGAGGAATTGAGTCCTGACCGGGCGAATGAGATTGCTGAAAGGTATAAGTCAATCGGGATTGCGTTTACATACAACGAACCGTTCATATGGTTTGAATATGTTCTGGATACGGCTAAGAAGGCAAGGGCAATGGGATTAAAGAACGTTTTGGTGACAAATGGTTTTGTAAATGAGAAGCCGCTTCTGGAGCTGTTGCCCTACATAGATGCGATGAATATAGACATAAAGGCGATGGATGAATATTTCTATAAGGAGAAATTATCAGGCAGGCTTATGCCTGTGCTGAGAACCGTGGAACTTTCCCATAGTTCATGTCATGTGGAGCTTACTAACCTGCTTATTCCTACTCTGAACGACTCAGTGAAAATGATTGAGAGACTTGTCGACTGGGTTGCAGATTTAAGTCCGGATATTCCCATGCATTTCAGCAGGTATTTCCCGCAGTATAAATTCAGTTTGCCGCCGACTTCCCTGGCGACGCTCGACCAGGCAGGTGAAATTGCCAGGAAAAAACTGCGGTATGTCTATATGGGAAACGTCGTGGATGATGAAAGCAATACTACTTTCTGTCCTGGCTGCCGCAAGCCGCTTATTGAACGGCACGGTTACAGTATTGCCAGAAACGATATCGTCAATGGTCGCTGCAGGCATTGCGATTATTCCATTAAAGGTGTATTTAAGTAGGGACAGTCACCTACTTAATTTCTTTTTTCCTTCGGTCGCGTTTACTGTAATTTGCAACTTTTCTGATTTTTAAGGTATAGTATCATCACCTTAATTTTTGATTTTTTTTAAAAAATACGCAGAAAATATCGCACTAAAATGCAAAGAAAGTAGGTGACTGTCCCTACTTTTGTATAGTTTAATAGGCAATATGATGAATATTTGCTATAATTAGTATGTGAGACATCCGCTTGTTTATGTTGTTTTTGCATATATTGCCGGTATATTAATTGCTGACCGGATCTGTATTTCTTTTAAGCTGATTTATCTTTCTTCAGTCATTCTGCTCTCAGGGTATTTTTTCTTTAAAAAAGGTCTGTTTTTGCTCCTGGTTTTTGTTTTTCTGGGCAGTTTTTCTTTTAACATAAATTTATTGCAGGACCAGCCTGACAATGTCAGATTTTTCCTCCCATGTGGACAGGTTCCGGTGGAAATAACAGGGACAGTTATAGATGACCCTGATATATGTGTCTCTGAATGCCGGAGCCAGATAAAAATCAATGCCGAAGCTGTAAGACCGGCTGATTCTGACGAATCGTTCCAGAATATTACCGGATATGTCCATTTCAATGTCTATGGTGTGCTGAACAGCGGGGATTATGTTTACGGCGATACTGTAAAAGCGAGGGGTGTGATGTTTACTCCATCTCCGCCTGTTAATCCCGGCGAATTTGATTACAGCAAATACATGCACAGAAAAAAGGTGTTCTGTCTTGTTTCCGTCAGACCCTGGAAAAATGAATACATGGAAAGGATCAGACATACTAAGAAAAATTCCTTTGTCGCAATGGCTTACAGGACCAAAAACCGGATAATAGAGATAATTTACAGAACCATGCCGCAGTTTGGCACGGGAGTGAAAAAGTCGCTGTGGCGTTCCTGCGGTTTGCAGTCGGCCTTTCTGGAAGGTATTTTACTTGGCAACGAACGGTCGCTGCCTGAGGCAGTCCAGAGGATGTTCAGGAATACCGGAACAGCACACATCCTCGCAGTCTCGGGTATGAATGTTGCTTTCCTGATAATGACTTTGTTTTTCTTCCTGCGGCTGGTTTATTGTCCTGGATATCTTACAGCATTTTTAGGCGTAATTTTGACCATTTTTTACGCCTTTATCACCAGCGGACAGCCTTCTGTTGCCAGGGCTTCCATCATGGCTGTGTCTGTACTGGTTGCAAGAATCCTTGAACGGGATCCTGAAATATATAACTCACTGGCACTGTCTGCACTTGTTGTTCTGACATTTTCTCCGAATGATATTTTTGACATCGGATTTCAACTGTCATATGCCGCTGTTTTTTTTCTGGTTTACCTTTCGCCGAAGATAACACCCTGTGTCTCGTTTCTCCCGAAATGGCTCGCACAAACGATCACCGCTACTGTTTCCGCACAGGCAGGGGTTATACCTATTCTGGCTTATTATTTCAACAGTATTTCGATCGTATCGTTTCTGGCTAATCTTGTTATAGTGCCGCTTGTCGGAATAGCCACTGCCTTGGGATTTATTACGGGAGCACTCGGGCTGGTGTGGCTTTTTCCGGCAAAAATTATTGCATGCGCCAACTGGCTGATTCTTACGGTGATGCTTGCGGCGGTTGCGATATTTTCCTCATTGCCATACGGGAGTTTCTGTGTTCCGACGCCGCAATGGTATCTGATTGTCGTTTATTATCTTGTTCTGCTTTCATTGTTTAACTGGAGAACGATATGGGTAAGTTACAAAAAGGTTCTGTTTTTATTTTTACCTTTAGTTATTGTTTTATTTTTTTTAATGGTTTTCCGAAATAAACCCGGGCAGATTCAGGTTGTGACTCTGCGAATGCAAAATTCAAAACCTGCCTATTTTGTGTTGTTTCCAGACAGGACAAATATGCTTGTAAACGCCGGACCGGGCTATCCGGAAAATATGGGCGAAAAAGTAATCCTGTCGTTTCTGGTCCGGAAAGGCATAAGGCATCTTGACACGGTTCTGGTCACCGATTGCAGGGCGGGTTCCTGTGGCGGTGTTTCAGGATTGATTGGCAGGATTGAGATCAGGCAGGTATTGATGCCCAAGGCAAAAGGCAATCCCGCAAAATTCCGGACTTTTTATTCTTTAGTCCGGCAAATACACTGTTCAGGAGTTTCTTTCAGGTTTATTGAGCCAGGAGACAAAATTGAGGGATATCCTGCTGAAATAAAAATCAGTTCTGTAGCCAAATCGTGCCAGTTAACGATTATTTCCGGTTCCACCATAGAATTGAGGTGAGATAATGCTGTCCTTGAATACTCGCCGTATTTCGGGTATAATAGTAAAAATGCGAAACTTCAACTCAACCAAAGGTTTTACTCTGATTGAATTGATGATTGTTATTGTAATCCTTGGCATTCTTGCTGCTCTGGCAATTCCGCATTACAGCGATATGGTCTGGAAAGCCAAACAGGCAAGGGCTAAAAACAGCCTGGCGGCTCTGCGAAGCGCTGTCAGTACTTATTATGCCGACAACGAGGGGATATATCCATCGGCGAATCTGCAGGAACTGCTTCCAAAATACCTTCAGGAAATTCCCTGGAACAAACTTGACCGTTTTCATCCATCCGGAAATCAGGTGGGAAATACGATAAACGATGATAACGACTGGAATTATACTCAGGGTACAGGAGAAGTTTGTATTGACTGCACCCACACTGATACCTATGGAGTTACTATAAGTTCGTGGTGATTTTCTCTCGCAGTAATAGTTAATCAATAAGGATGTATCTGTGAACGTCTGGCGAATTTAAGGTCGGATAACAATTTCTTCCGGCAGGCAGCACACAGAATAAACCTGAAGCCTGTCCATACTTCCTCCATTAACATATGTTTGTTTTTTTTCATCGCCAGTTTATAAAGGCGTTTCAGTTCCTGCTCGAAATCTTTGGAAAGATCTTCCGCAGTTGGTTCTATATCAGGGTGGGCGTAAGTCTTTATCTCCACCACATAACGTAAATCAGCCGACGTCATACGGTGACGGCATTTTTCACATTTTTCCTGATATTTTTTCGTTGTTTTTACTTCCCTGATTTTTATCATATTCCGTATAATCTATAATCCTGGAATATTGTACAGCATTTTATCCGACGTTGTCCATTGGGATTGTACTCTGCCTGAAATTTCCGCGGAGCGGGCCAGGGGAAGGCAGCCTGAATTGCGAAAAAAAGAGCCGTGTTGTGATAATTCCTGATGTACTGAAGTGTCATTTTGCCGCGTTCAGGAGACCACGCTTTTTAGACGTGGAGGAATGAACGCCAGTGACACTCCGCCGACACAAGTCGGCGGCTTCTTAACAACTCTAAAGTCTGCTTTGCAGCCTTTAGACCAAAGGAGTAACCTCCTTTGGAATTCTCTTTTGAGAGGAATTTGTTTTGTATTTTGCACTCTTTCATCACCAGATAAAAGTCTGGTGTTTTCAGAGTGTTTGCAAAATAAAATGTTAAACATTGCAAAAGAGAGTACCATTCACGCAAAAACCGCAGTGTAGTTCTGACAAGTGGAGACCTCTTTTGGGTCTCCGAGAGGTTACGCTCTTGGTCGCCCGCTTGCGGGCGAGGTATTTAGTGCCACGGGCTCGCCTCGATTCGGCGCTTGCCTCTCGGCGAAGCCGTGGGAAGAGGGCTATGCTCGTGGGTATCTACAAATCCTGCCGACGTTAAATTTTTATTGACGTATACAAGCCGCACGGCTATAATAATACACGTATAAAGACCGCGGCGGTGTAGCTCAGCCGGTTAGAGCAGAGGTATCATAAACCTAAGGTCAGGGGTTCAAGTCCCTTCACCGCCACCATTAAATTTGGAGATGAAAAAGGCAACTGTCCTATTTTAGGAGGAAACAATGGAAGACGAGAAAAAAATGCAATCTGATGCAGACGGTATAAATACAGGTAAACCGCCCTGTGATGCCAATGCACGTTCCGAGCAATCAGATCCACGCGTTACTAAACTTGAAAGTGAAAAGATGGTCCTGGCTCAGAGAATACTTTCCCTGGAAAACGAGGCACAAAAACGGGAAGAGGCAATTGCCAGGATGAAGATCGACCTGGGAAGGGAACTTGAATCGCGTCAGAGAGAACTTCTTGCAATGCAGAACACAATTTCAAATTTAAAGGAAGAGTTTGCGCGTGACAGGGAAGGTCTTGAGAGCTCAAAGGCAGCATGGCAGCAGCAGTCGGAAGAGATGCGCCGCAGGCTGGAAAAGGAGCGGGCAGACTGGACTGATAAACTTAAGCGGCAGACAGAGATTGCCGATGCTTTGCGCTCCGAAATGATTCTTCAGGAAGCGCAGCTGAAGGCGCAGTTGGAAGCCAAGACACGGGAAATAGAAACTGAACAGGAAAGACAGGTACAGGAAAAACAGACGTGGGTTGCATGGGAAGATGAACGCAGGAACTGGCAGATAAGGATTGAAGAATTTGAGCGTGAGACTTTACGGTTAAAAGAAGAAATCAGCAGATTGGAGGGGGAGAATCTTGAAAAGGAGAACAGACTGCTCCAGGGGCAGACAGTTCTTGACCAGGAAATCAAAAATTTGAGGGAAATTCAGAAAATTTCTGCAGACAGGCGTGAGGAATTGGAAAGGGAATTTGAAGCTAAAAACAATGAGCTGAAGCAAAATCAATTAAAGGCATATCAGGAAGTTGACCGGTTGAGGCAGGAGTTTGAAGAGGAAAAAACACAACTGGAAGAAAAAAATCGTTCCAGCACCGGTGTTGCGGAAACATGGCGGAATGAAGTTGAGAAATTGAAGGAACAGCTTGAAAAAAACAGGGCGGGACTGCCGACGATTTTAGCCGCAGAAAGCGGAGTTGAAATTACAACTGAGGCGGAATTTCAGGCAAAACTCAGGGAGAAGGAAAAAGAAATTCTGAATTTGAGAAAACAGCTTGAGGAAGAACATGCCCATCTGACAGAGGAAACAGCAGTTCTGCGAAAAGTTGAAGAAGATTGGAAACAGGCAAGGGCGGAGTGGCTTGAGAAATTTACGGATAAAGAAAGAGAAATGGAGAAACTTCGCAGGGAAATGCTTGAGCGCAGATCCGGTCTGGATCAGGAGACAGAGCGTCGCATCCGGCAGGCGGAATGGGACAAGGCTGAATTGGAGAGGTTTTTAAAAGATATCCAGAACAGAACTGAGCTGGATATTAAAAAATGGCAGGCACTTCTGAATGAAAAAGATGAACAGATCAGACAGTTAGAAACAGGGTTGAAGGGACGGCAGGCAGAACTTGAGCTGAGATTCGTGGAGGAAGAAAAGCGTCTGGGAGAACTGGAAAAACAGTGGGCAAACCGGTATAAGGAACTGCAATTCCGTCTCCAGCAAAGCGAATCTGAAAGAGCGGATTTTGAAAGAAAATGGCAGGCAGAACGTTTACGTACCGAAGAGTATTCAGGGCAGGCAGCCCTGGCAAGGATTGCGCAGCGGCAGGCAGAGGTGCATTTCTCATCTGTTTTGCAGTCACTGGATCAAATCCGGGAGGTGGAACGCAGGTGGCAGATAGAGCGTGACCGGGCATGGGAGCAGACTGTCAGGAACAAGGAAGAAGAAGTTGAGATTTTTCGTCTGCAATCGGAGGTGGAATTTGCGAAGTTGAGGTCTGAAATCGGTAAAAGGGACATGGAAATAACCGGTCTGAAACGGGTTGTGGCGGAAAATCATGCAGAGTCAAAACGTCTGCAGTCAGAACAGGCAGAGCGTGTCAGACTTTCCGGACAGATGGAAGATATTCGCAATGACCTGGAACAGAGGATGATTGCATTCTCGGAAGAATTACACAGAATTCAATCGGAAAGAATGGCTGAACAGGAGCGCAGGACGCAGGATAATGTGGAATTGGAGCAGCAAATATTCGCGCTCCGGAAAAAACTGTCGGAAAGTTTATCTAAACAGGATCTGCTGGAAAAGGAACTTGAGCAGAAAGACCTTGAACTTCAAGCCAGAATTGCCATGTATAAATCGCAGATGAAATCTTCGGGTTTCTTAAGGAAACTCTTTGGCCGATGAGAGAAATCGCCATTGTGGCAGGCGAGGTATCAGGTGACCTGCATGCCGCAAAATTAGTCAGGGAAATAAACGCAATTGATCCATCGTTGAAATTTTTTGGTCTGGGCGGACCTGCTATGTCTTCTGCAGGTGTTGAAGTGCATTTTGACCTGACCAGGCTGGCAGTGATGGGATTTGTTGAAGTTGTCAGGAACTATTTTTTTTTCAAGCGATTGCTCCTCTGGATGGATTATCAGCTGGAAAAGCGGAAACCGTCTGCACTCGTCCTGGTGGATTTTCCAGGTTTTAATCTCCGTCTGGCAGAAAAGGCAAAATGCCGCGGAGTTCCGGTAATTTATTACATAAGCCCGCAGGTCTGGGCATGGCGGCCCGGAAGGATTGAAAAGATAAAAGCGCTGGTCAAGAAAATGATTGTGATTCTACCTTTTGAAAAGGCATTTTATGATGGATTCGGTATGGATGTAACGTATGTCGGACATCCTTTGCTGGATGGCGAGACATTTTCAAAAACTTTCCGGACGCCTGTTCCAGGGGCAAGCAGGATTATCGGGATCCTTCCCGGGAGCCGTGAAACAGAAGTCGCCAGTCTGCTTCCGGTAATGCTCGAGAGTGCCGGCGGAATAGGAAAAGAATTTCCCGACGCAAGGTTTCTGATTTTTAAAGCGCCGGGCGTCTCTGCCGGAGTAATAAATACCGGCATAGAAAAGGCAGGATTTTGCGTCCAGGTGGTAGAAGGGATGAATTACGAGAAAATTTCCGAATGCAGTTTACTGCTGGTAGCTTCAGGTACAGCCAGCCTTGAAATAGGTCTGCTGTGCCGTCCTATGGTTGTCCTTTACAGGACAAGATGGCTGTCGTACCTTATTTTCAGACATTTTATTCTTGTCAGGTATATTTCTCTGGTAAATCTTATTCTGGGCAGGCAAGTTGTGCCGGAGTTTGTGCAGTCAAACGCAAAACCGGAGAAAATTATTGCCGGCTGCCTGGAGATTCTAAAGAATAAATCTGTCATGGACAATATGATTTCAGGACTCAAGGAGCTCAGGGACAGGATTGGTCCTTCCGGAGCTTCAAGAAGAGCCGCAGAAGAAATAATAAATACAATCTGAATCTCAAAATTAAAAATGGTAAAACGACTCATTGAATGCATAAAACCTTACTGGACGCGGCTTCTGGCTGCAATACTCTGCATGGCAGTTATCTCTCTTTGCACGGTAGGGTCTGTGGCGCTCATCAAAATGGTTTTCGACAGGATTCTCGTGGAAAAAGATGCGTCAACAGCAGGCTATTATCTCAGGTGGATCCCTTTAGCCCTGATAGGGATTTACCTCGTTCAGGGGATTTTCTGGTATGCACGCGATTACCTGGTTGGAAGCACAGGCAACAAGGTTATAACAGATTTGCGAAACAGGATCTACGAGCGCCTGCAGGGACTTTCCATGACTTTTTATTCGGACCAGCGCACCGGCCAGCTGATTTCAAGGATGTTGAGCGACGTCACCCTAATGAATGTAGCTGACATACTCAATACCCTAGTGAGCAATATTTTTATGCTGGCAGGCTTAATAATATATCTTTTCTACCTGAACTGGTTCCTGGCTTTGATTGCTTTTATAGCTTTTCCTTTAGCACTTTATCCGCTTTACCGGTTTGGGCAGGTCCAGCGGCAATATGCTTCAAAAAGCCAGGCAAAAATCGGTGAAATGACTTCAATCCTGCACGAGAGTATTTACGGCATCAGGATTATCAAGGCGTTCAGCATGGAGAAACAGGCAATGGAGAAATTCCGGAATACAAACCGGAACATATACGACATCGCCATCAGGGCAATTCGCAACACTGTTACATCCAGCAGGTTGATGGAATTAATAGGAGCGTTCGGCGTTGCTTTTATCATCTGGTTCGGCGGCCATCAGGTCCTTTCAGGCAGGATGTCGGCCGGTGCTTTTACTGCTTTCGGAGCAGCTCTTCTTTCGCTTTACCGGCCTCTTAAAGACCTCAACGGAATAAATCAGAGAATCCAGCAGGCATTGGCTGCTTCCGAAAGAGTATTTGAGATACTTGATGCGCCTGTGACGGTAATGGAAATTGAAAATGCGGCTGATCTGCCGGCCCTGAAACAGGGGATTGTTTATCAGGACGTGGATTTTTCATATGTGCCGGGCAAGCCGGTTCTTCAAAAAATAAATTTCAAGGTAATGGCAGGACAAATGGTCGCTCTTGTTGGTCCGAGCGGGGCAGGAAAAAGCACCATGGTCGACCTTTTACCCAGGTTCTACGATCCTGAACGCGGAAGAATTTTAATTGACGGAGCTGATATCCGGGATAAAACATTAAAGTCCCTTCGGGCACAGATAGGAATAGTTACACAGGAGACAATTCTTTTCAGCGATACAATCAGCAATAATATTTCAGTGGGCAGCCCGGATGCGACAAAGGAAGAGATTATTTACGCTGCAAAAACGGCAAATGCGCATCAGTTCATAATCGGAACGCATGACGGATACATGACTGTTATCGGCGAGCGCGGGATGAAGCTTTCAGGCGGTGAAAAACAGAGAATCGCGATTGCCAGAGCAATTCTGAAAAATCCCCCTATTCTTATCCTTGATGAGGCCACTTCTGCCCTGGATACAGAATCGGAAATACTTGTCCAGCAAGCACTTGCCAACCTCATGGCGGACAGGACTACCCTTGTGATTGCGCACCGCTTATCTACGGTCAAGCGGGCTGATTTAATAATAGTTCTCGACCAGGGGAAAGTCGTTGAGACAGGGCGTCATGAGGAGTTGCTGGCGAAAAACGGGCTTTACCGCCGTCTTTACGATCTGCAGTTCAGAGTTTAAATGAAATTCGGCACCGGAATTTTGCTTTTGATAGTGTCGCCGATTATTTCAGTGGTCCTGCGGTTGCTGGGGATGACAATGCATTTTGAAGAAACAGGCCACACTGAATTAAGTCCGCACAGGAAAGGAACAGAAAAAAAATACATTTATGCATTCTGGCACAGCCGGATTCTGATGTCGGTCTATTTTTTTCGCAACCGCAACATACAGGTTCTGATAAGCCGGCACAGGGATGGGGAATTCATTGACCGCGTCATCAGCCATTATGGTTTCGGCTCTGTAAGGGGCTCAACTACAACAGGAGGACCTGCCGCCCTCCGGCAGATGGCCGAAGCCCTGGAGAAAGGGTTGGATGTAGCAATAACTCCGGATGGTCCGCGCGGACCTAAACAGACAGTCCAGCCGGGTGTGATACAATTAGCGCAATTAAGCAATACGGCAATAGCGCCTTTTAGTTTTGACTGCAGCAGAAAGTGGGTAATTAAGAGCTGGGACAATTTTATTATACCGAAGCCATGGAGCAGGGGCGTGTTTGTGTGGGGAGAGCCGGTCAGCGTTTCCAGAGCAGATGAAAAGGTGATAAAAAATCTGGAGCAGGAGTTGAACAGAATAACGCAGATCGCAGGTGACTACTTTGAAAAATAAATGTATATTTTTTATTTACGATGCCGTCCTGACGATCATTGTGCTGATTTTTCTTCTGTTTGTGCCTTTTGGTTTTTTATTCTCCAGAAACTGGCGTTCAGGTTTTTTCCAGCGGATCGGAATCTGGTCGGGAAAATTCAGGAAAAAACTTGACGCGAAACCGAAACTATGGCTGCATGCCGCGTCGGCAGGAGAAATAAACGCATTTTCTGCAATAACCGGCGAACTGAAAAAAATATTTTCCGAGCATCAGATAGTTGTTTCAACAATAACTTCCGCGGGACAGGAAATGTCAAGAAAGGTTATGCCGCCGGAAATAATTACGTTTTATCTTCCCATTGACCTGCCGTGGATAATTAACGCGGTGGTCAGGCGTCTCAAACCTGACCTTCTGGCCTGCGCCGAAACAGAAATATGGCCGAATCTCCTGAAATCAGTAAAAAAATACGGCGGAAAAACAATCCTGATCAATGGAAGATTTTCCGACAGAAGTATCAAACGCTACAAACTGGTGAAATTCCTGACACTTGAAACCCTGAAACTTTTCGACCTGTGCAGCATGCAGTCGAATATTGACAGGCAAAAAGCCATTGAATTGGGTGCTGATCCGGGAAAGGTTGTTGTTGTCGGTGATGTCAAATTTGATGTGACGGCGCTGAGAGCCATCGACCCGGTTTTCTGGCGCAAAGAGTTGAGGATAAAAACCGGGCAGATAGTTGTGGTGGCCGGGAGTACACATGAAGGTGAAGAGGAGATGATTCTGTGCGCCTGGGAAAAAGTGCTGGAGCATTACCCTGACGCTGTTCTTATTCTGGCTCCGAGGCATTTGACGCGTCTGGCGAAGGTGATTGAGGCGGTTGGCAGGCATAATTTTATTTACGTGAGACGGAGCACGATTGCAGAAGCGGGTAAAGCCCCCAATCTGATTGTTATGGATACGATGGGTGAACTGGCTTCGGTTTACAGCATTGCTGATCTGGCGTTTGTCGGGGGAAGTCTGGTAAATGTCGGCGGACACAATGTGCTGGAACCGGCTGCAATGGCTAAACCCGTGCTTTTTGGCCCGCACATGGAAAATTTCAGGGAAAGTGTCCGGCTTTTGAAGGAGTCAGGTGCAGGCATTGAAGTGCACGATGCAGGCGATCTGTCACGACAGATAATCCTTCTGCTGAAATTCCCTAAAGAACTTTCGGAAATCGGGAAAGCAGGACAGAAGGTGGTTGCAACGGGGAGCGGCGGAACAAAACGAAATCTGGAAATAATCAGGAGCATGCTTGATGCGTAAACGGGTGGAAAATTATGTGCTGTCGGTAATAAGCGGCAAAAAACAATCAATACCGGCACGTTTGCTGCGGTTTTTGCTTAGGAGTCGTT
>Ga0172363_10000575_pt1 | contig 28122 bp, 17 predicted proteins | sample LakKivs2_kivu2a2_FD_114541 | JGI IMG/M metagenome (GOLD analysis project Ga0172363, IMG submission 114541) | Sediment microbial communities from Lake Kivu, Rwanda - Sediment s2_kivu2a2 | ecosystem: Environmental > Aquatic > Freshwater > Lake > Sediment | place: Rwanda: Western Province, Lake... | reverse complement strand
TCTTCGCTAGGCTCAGAATGACAGCAGGGCGAATGATTACATTTTCGCAAAGTGAAATGATAAATCTGGTTTTAGGACTAAGAAATCATATCCTTAGCTAACTAATCTAGAAGGGAGTTGAACTAAGCTTGTTACCTCTATGGTAGAGCCGGGGTTACAATAGGTAGAACTTTCAAACTGGCTTTCAGCTTGGCTATTTGAGTCACCCACTGCCGTCAAAGGTGATTATAGCAATAAAATGCATAACCAGCAATCGGCAAGTAACAATCTGGACTAATGTGTAATTGACAAGGTATAATGTCTACAATCGATTTTTAGACAGTCTTCCCCACTTTTTATGGTCTCCCTGTGATTCATCGCTTTAGAATTCTCATCCTAATCAGAATGTCTAGTATAGAGACTTGATATCCAATGTAGCGTATTACTTACAGGGTACATCTCGCCAACTGCGAGTTCATCTCTTTTTTCCCTCACCAGGCCTGCGGCCGAGCAACTAACCCCATTTGGTCGTCTATGGCAACGACGCGAGCTATCAAATTTGCCACTGGGTCTAAGTAGAGTATAATATGAGCGCAGAAGCGGCTGGTAGCCAAGCTAGAGGTAGCAGGACGAAGAATAGCGCTGTGGTGAAAGCGTGCGTAGCTAAATGAACAGAAGTGAAGGCCGGCAAAGGGTTGTCATTGAGTGGGTAAAACCTGCAATTGACGGCGGTCGTTTCCCCGTCAAACGAACCATCGGCGAAAAAGTTGTCGTTGAAGCCAGCATTTTTGCCGATGGGCAAGATAGTCTCTCGGCTATGCTCTTGTATCGTAAAGAGAGTGATCTTGAATGGGTTGAGGTTCCCATGGAGGCTCTGGTAAACGACTGCTGGCGAGGGTCTTTTAGATTAACTGAACTTGGACGATATCATTACTGCGTTATGGCTTGGGTTGACAGTTTCAAATCATGGCGGGGTAATCTAGAGAGGAAGATTCGTGCCGGTCAAGAGGGTTCGATTGACATCCTAGTGGGAGCCGAAACGATTCTGGAGGCAGTCCAGCGGGCTTCAGACTCTGACATGCAGACTTTAAAAGATTGGGCGAGTACCCTGCAATCATCGCAGGTATCAGACACAGCCAAGATAGAACTATCGCTGAGTGAAAAAGTGGGACAGCTCATGGATAAATATCCTGACAAGCAATTTGCTACTATCTATCCGAAGGAGCTGATAGTCGTTGTCGCGCGGGATAAAGCCCGCTTCAGCACTTGGTACCAGATGTTCCCTCGGTCTTGCGCGCCTGAACCAAGACATCATGCCACCTTCAAAGACTGTGAAAGTTACCTCCTCTATATCGCCTCAATGGGATTCGACGTGCTCTATTTCCCACCCATTCATCCTATTGGCCGCAGTCAACGCAAGGGTAAGAATAACATCTCTATAGCAGTCCCGGATGACCCAGGAACCCCTTGGGCCATCGGCTCGGAAGAAGGAGGGCACAAGGCTGTCCATCCCCAACTTGGCACTCTAGAGGACTTCCGAAGACTTGTAGCTAGGGCCCGAGAGTTCAACATTGAGTTAGCTTTGGATCTGGCCTTCCAATGTTCTTACGACCATCCCTATGTAAAAGAACATCCTGAGTGGTTCCACTGGCGTCCGGACGGCACGATACAATACGCTGAAAACCCGCCCAAAAGGTACGAGGATATATATCCCTTTAACTTTGAGACTGAACACTGGCAGGAGCTTTGGCAAGAGCTCAAGAGTATCGTGGTCTTCTGGATTGAGGAAGGTGTGCGCATATTTCGGGTAGACAATCCGCACACCAAGCCCTTTCGATTCTGGGAGTGGCTGCTCTCTGAAATTCAACGAGCATACCAGGATGTGGTCTTCTTGTCTGAGGCGTTCACCCGTCCAAAGGTCATGTATCACCTTGCCAAGCTAGGTTTCACCCAGTCCTATACGTATTTTGCCTGGCGAAACACCAAATGGGAGCTCACTCAGTACTTCACGGAACTGACCCAAACAGAGTTGCGTGAATATTTCCGGCCAAATCTGTGGCCAAACACACCAGATATTTTAACCGAGTATCTTCAGTCCGGTGCCCGACCGGCGTTCATGGCACGACTGGTCTTGGCCGCTACTCTTGGGGCCAATTATGGAATTTATGGCCCCGCCTTTGAGCTCGGCGAAAATGTTCCTAAGGAGCCCGGGAGCGAGGAGTATCTGAATTCAGAGAAGTACGAGATAAGGCACTGGGACATTGCTGCTCCTGCTAGTCTGAAGGACTTCATCTCTCGGGTGAACAGAATAAGGCAAGAGAATCCGGCTCTTAAGTATGATTGGAACCTCCGTTTCCACAACTTGGACAATGACCGGTTGATTAGTTATAGCAAGCACACTGAAGACCTTGCCAACATTATATTGGTTGTGGTGAACCTGGATTACCGATACAAACAGTCGGGCTGGGTAGATCTTTCCCTTGAGGAACTGGGGCTTGATCATGGCAAGTTGTATGAAGTGCATGACCTTCTAGCCGATACTACCTATCACTGGCAGGGTGTACGAAACTACGTGGAGCTTGATCCCCAAAAGATACCAGCCCATATTTTTCGGATACATCAAGGGCATTGCTCAAAATAGCAACCATGGTATAATGCTTGAAACAGGTCATCAATATGGCAACCAGTGATAAGAAATACTTTTGGCGAGATACTGATCCCCTCTGGTACAAGGATGCAATCATCTATGAGCTTCATGTCCGAGCTTTCTATGATAGTGACAGCGATGGCATCGGCGACTTCCTCGGACTGACTGAGAAGTTGGATTATCTTGAGGATCTGGGAGTCACCACTATCTGGCTCTTACCATTCTACCCTTCTCCATTCAAGGATGATGGCTATGATGTCTCGGACTACACCAGTGTCCAGCCCACTTACGGGACGACTCATGACTTCAGGGTTTTCCTAAGGGAAGCCAATTATCGGGGCATTCGCGTAATTAACGAGATAATTCTTAACCACACGTCAGACCAGCACCCATGGTTCCAGCGGGCACGGCGGGCAGCTTCTGGAAGCCATGGGCGTGATTTTTATGTCTGGAGTGATACACGGGATAAATATAAAGAAGCCCGCATCATTTTTAAGGATTTTGAGTCATCGAACTGGACGTGGGATCCGGTAGCCAATGCCTACTACTGGCACCGCTTCTACTCCCATCAGCCTGACCTCAACTTCGATAACCCCCTTGTGCGGCAGGCAATTCTGCGGGCGGTTAATTTCTGGCTCGATCTAGGTGTCTCTGGGCTTCGCCTAGATGCCGTGCCGTATCTCTACGAGCGGGAGGGTACAAACTGCGAGAACCTGCCGGAGACACACAGTTTTCTGAAGGAACTGCGTCGCCGTGTGGATGAACGGTTTAGGAATCGCATGTTACTGGCGGAGGCAAATCAGTGGCCTGAGGACGCCATCGCCTATTTTGGTGAGGGAGACGAGTGCCACATGGCTTATCACTTTCCGGTTATGCCCCGCATGTTTATGGCAATGCGCATGGAACACCGTTTCCCCATTGTTGACATCCTTCAGCATACGCCTCCGATTCCGGAGACCTGCCAGTGGGCTCTTTTTCTCCGTAACCACGATGAGCTCACTCTGGAGATGGTTACTGACGAAGAGCGAGATTACATGTACCGTGTGTATGCTCATGATACTCAGGCTCGACTCAACCTCGGGATCCGTCGTCGGCTAGCCCCACTACTCAACAACGATCGCAAGAAAATCGAGCTGATGAACGGACTTCTCTTTTCGCTCCCCGGAACTCCGGTGATTTACTACGGGGATGAGATTGGCATGGGGGACAACTTCTATTTAGGCGATCGCAACGGCGTCCGCACACCGATGCAGTGGAGTGCTGACCGCAATGCGGGCTTCTCCCACACCAACCCCCAACGACTATACCTGCCGGTCAACATTGATCCTGAGTATCATTATGAGGCTGTTAACGTGGAGGCTCAGCAAAATAATGCAGACTCTCTTCTGTGGTGGATGAAGCGCCTCATTGCCTTGAGGAAGCGCTTCAAAGCGTTTGGCCGCGGGAGCCTCGAGTTCCTCTACCCGGAGAATCGCGAGATACTGGCTTTCGTCCGCCGCTACGAGGATGAGACAATCTTGGTGGTGGCTAACCTTTCGCGTTCAGTCCAGCATACCAGCCTTAACCTTGCTAAATTCAATGAGAAGGTGCCGGTGGAGGTTTTTGGGCAGGCGGAGTTTCCTCGAATCGGCGAATCACCATACTTTGTCACTCTCAGTCCATACGCATTTTACTGGTTTTCCTTAGAGCTGCGGCAGCCAGAGCAGATTGATTTGCAGATTAGTCCGCTCGAGGTTTCATTACCGACTCTGGCCTTGGCAGGGGAGTGGAAGGATCTGTACATGCGTCGGAGAAAGCCTATGCTGGAAGCAGCGCTACTGAGCTACATGAGGCAACGGCGTTGGTTTGGTAGCAAGGCCCGATATACTCGCTCAGCGGAGATACAGGACGTTATCGCTGTACCTTATGATATGGCCGTGGCTCATCTGATCCTCGCCAAGATAGAGTACTCCGAGGGTGAACCCGAGACTTACCTCCTCCCTATCACCTTTTCTTCGGAAGGACGCGCAAGGCAAGTCATTGATGAATTACCTCAAGCTGCTATCGCCCATCTGAAGTTGAGGGGCAAAGACGGCGAAAGGGATGGGGTCATTTACGATGCCCTAGTTGAACGTGGTTTCCGCGATGCTTTGCTTAGGGCCATGGCGCGGCCCCATCACTTTAAGGGAGAAAAGGGGGAACTCGTCACCTCTCACATTCAGACGGTGTTTCGCAAAATACGCGAACCTGTTGAAGAAAACTTGGAATCCAGCATCCTCAAAGGAGAACAGACTAACACTTCGGTGTTGTATGGGAACCGGTTCAAGCTAAAGCTCTTTCGCCGTCTAGAGGAAGGAGTCAGCCCTGAACTTGATATCGGACGTTTTCTCACCGAAAAAGAACCCTTTCCTAATACGCCTGCAGTAGCCGGAGTTCTGGAGTACCGCAGTCGAAGGTTGTCTGAACCAATTACCCTGGCTATCCTTCATGGCTATGTGAACAACGAGGGTGATGGCTGGAACTATACACTGGATTCTCTAGGGCGTTACTTCGAGAGGGTTCTAGCGCACCCAAGAGCAGAAGAGCCGCTACCTAGTGGAAGATCCGTCGTGGACATGAGTGACGAAGTTCTCCCTGCCATAGCCCAGGAGACCATCGGTGAATACCTACATTCCGCTCAGCTTTTGGGTCAACGGACTGCCGAACTCCATCTGGCACTGGCCTCAGCGATGGACGATCCGAACTTTGCTCCTGAGCCGTTCTCAGTGACCTACCAGCGCTCTCTTTGCCACGGGATGAGGGGATATGCTTCTCAGGTCCTGCAATTGCTGCGCCAGAGCCTGAAGCAACTTCCAGAGGAGGCAAAAGCAGATGCCCGGAAGGTTCTTGGCCTGGAGGATGCCATCATGGGGCGCTTCCAGGACTTAACTAGCCAAAGAATTACTGGAATGCGTGTGCGCTGCCACGGGGACTACCACCTGGGGCAGGTGCTCTATACCGGTAGGGACTTTGTCATCATTGACTTTGAGGGCGAACCGACACGACACTTGGGAGAGCGACGGATCAAACGCTCGCCCCTCAGAGACGTTGCCGGCATGATACGCTCGTTTCACTATGCGGCCTATACTGCCCTGCGTGGTCGGGCATCAACTATAGTTCGGCCAGAAGACCTACCGCTTCTGGAGGAGTGGGCACGGTCTTGGTACCTTTGGGTCTCTGCTACTTTCTTGAAATCCTACCTGGAATTCATGGCGGATATTCCCATATTGCCTCAGGGCCGGGAAGGCATGAAAGTAATTCTGGACGCCTATCTTCTTGACAAAGCCTTGTACGAAGTAAACTATGAACTCAACAATCGTCCGGACTGGGTTGGATTGCCTCTCCATGGTATCTTGCAGATGCTAGAGACTGGGGCCCCGCCAGCCAAGGCGCCGTCCACAAAAAAACATCCACTCACAAGCTGTCCTGTCTGCAACACTGAATTCTACGTGGTAGTTTCATCAGATGAATTGCCGCCAGAGGTATATGTCACCTGTCCAAATTGCCAAACTGAGCTGGTAGTAGACCTCAGAAAAATCAGGAAAGAGGCGGGGGCAGAGCCTGTCGGGACCATGGCTCAAGCAGCACAAAAGCCTGACGAGACGAGTAAAGCGGTTCGGTAGAAAGCCAGGCAGAAGGCTGAGAATGAGTGTTCTCTCAAGCGTTCGATTTCTCCGTCAGTTGGCTCGTCTCTACGGTGTTCAGACCGCCTATTACGATGTGAATCATCATTGGCAGCAGGCCTCGGAGGAATCCTTATTGGCAGTACTCTGCTCACTGGGAGCCCCAGTTGCGAACCTTCAGGATGTGCCTTCCGCATGCCGGGAACGACAACAGGTGCTGTGGCAGCGAGTAATAGAGCCGGTCATCGTGGCCTCGTCTGGTGAGCCAGCTCAGGTGGAGGTCCATCTTCCCCTCAGTGCAGCCGATGCTAATTTGGACTGCCATCTGAAATTGGAGACTGGCGAACAAATGCGATGGGAGTGGCATCTTGCTGACTTTGAAGTGTTAAAGGCCACAAATTTAGAGAGCCGGCGTTATGTGGTTAAGCAGCCCCCGTTGCCCAGTCAATTACCTTGGGGATATCACCGCCTCACCTTGGAGTTGTTGGGAAGACAAGAAGAGAGTATGGTCATTTCGTGTCCGCTTAAGACCTGTACCGCTCCACCAGAATTGGAAGACCGGAGCTTCGGTGCCTTCCTTCCCTTATATGCCTTGCATTCAGAAAAGAGCTGGGGGAGTGGCGATTTCTCAGACCTTCAGAGTTTAATAGCATGGGTTGCCGGCATGGGTGGTCAAGTGGTAGCTACTCTACCCCTGTTGCCCACCTTCCTAGATAAGCCCTCTGAGCCTAGCCCTTATCTCCCTGCGAGTCGCTTGTTATGGAACGAGTTCTATCTGGACATAAACGCGGTTCCAGAGCTGCAGGAATGTCGCTCAGCCCAGGCTCTCTTAGAATCATCACCATTTCAGGATGAGATTAGGGCTCTGCGTAACTCACCACTGGTGGATTATCAGCGGCAGATGACATTGAAGCGTCAGGTCCTTGAAGAGCTGTGTCGGCACCTATTTGCTGAGGCATCTAACCGACTTGAGGAGCTTCATCGCTTCGCTGAGGAAAATCCGCTGGTTGAGGATTACGCTCGCTTCCGGGCAGCGTGTGAAAAACATCGCAATTCATGGCGGTTCTGGCCACAGCCACTTCGAGACGGCATCTTAGCCAAAGGCGATTACGACGAGGAAAACAAGCGCTACCACCTGTATGTACAGTGGCTAGCCCATCAGCAACTAAAGAATGTCTCAGAAAAGGCCGCAGAGAAAAGCGTCCAACTCTACCTGGACCTTCCATTGGGAGTTCATCCCGATGGCTACGATGTCTGGCGTGAGGCCGAGACCTTCATACCAGATACCTCAGCCGGTGCGCCTGCAGACGCCGTTTTTACCAAAGGGCAGAACTGGGAATTTCCACCGCTGCATCCAGAAAGAATCCGGGAGCAAGGTTACCGCTACGTAATTGCTTGCCTGCGCCATCACCTTCGGTGTGCTGGTATCCTTCGTATTGACCATGTGATGGGCCTTCACCGGCTTTTCTGTATTCCGAATGGACTGGAAGCCGACCATGGGGTCTACGTGCGTTACCAGGCAGAGGAGCTGTACGCCATAATGGCCCTGGAGTCACATCGCCATAAGGCTATCATTGTCGGTGAAGACCTCGGCACGGTACCCCCATACGTAAGGCCAGCTATGAAGAGACATGGCCTACATCGTATGTACGTGGTGCATTACGAACTTGCCTCTGACCTGCGAAGAGGCCTACCTCTAGTTTTGTCCAACTCTGTAGCCAGCCTTAATACCCATGATATGCCTCCATTTGCGGCGTTCTGGCAAGGTCTGGACATTGAGGAACGGAAAAGGATTGGTCTCCTAGACAAAGCGAGTGTACAAGAAGAGAAGAATAGGCTCATGGCCATGAAACAAGCTTTGACCACTTTTTTGCAGGATAGGGATTGGCTTCACGAAGCGGAGGACAATATCCCCGCCGTTCTCAAGGCATGCCTATCATTTCTCGCTGCTAGCCGAGCTTGGATGGTCCTCATCAATCTAGAAGACCTCTGGCTCGAGGTGCAGCCCCAGAACGTACCAAGTATTAAGGAAGAATACCCAAACTGGCGGCGCAAGACAAAATACACTTTCGAGCAATTTTGTCAACTGCCTCAGGTAGTTGATATACTGCTGACTGTTGGTGAACTCCGCAAGCGGAGTAAGCCCCGAGAATGGCAAAGGAAAAAACGCGTAGCCAATCAAACTGGAGACCTGAGTTAAAGAGGAAAATCCGTCGGTGTCATCAAAAATAACCCTCCTGACAAAGGATGACCTTTACCTTTTCAATGAAGGCACTCACTTTCGCTTGTACGAGAGACTAGGAGCGCACTCAATAACCCTTAACAATCAAAAAGGGACTTATTTTGCCGTGTGGGCCCCGGGTGCCAGGCAGGTCTCTGTTGCTGGTGACTTCAACGGCTGGGATAGGTCGAGTCATCCTTTGCAACCCCGGGGGCAATCGGGAATCTGGGAAGGATTTATCCCGGGGATAGACAACGGCGCCCTTTACAAGTACCACATCACTTCCCGCTATAAGGGCTATAGAACGGATAAGGCTGACCCTTTTGCTATCTACAATGAAATACCCCCCAAAACTGCCTCTATAGTCTGGGGTCTTGAATACACCTGGGGGGACCAGGAGTGGATGGATGAGCGGCGGCAATGTAACGGACTTGATGACCCAGTGGCTGTTTACGAGGTGCATCTGGGCTCCTGGAAAAGGGTGCCCGAAGAAGGGTATCGCTCCCTTTCCTACCACGAATTGGCGTCTCAGCTTGCCGACTACGTTCAGCAAATGGGCTTTACTCACGTCGAGTTTCTCCCGGTTATGGAGCACCCCTTCTTTGGCTCCTGGGGCTATCAAACTACCGGCTATTTCGCGCCCACCAGTCGCTATGGCACTCCCCAAGATTTTATGCATTTAATTGACTCTCTGCATCAACGCGGAATCGGTGTAATTCTGGACTGGGTGCCCTCACACTTTCCCACTGATGAACACGGGTTAGGCTTCTTCGATGGGACACACTTATACGAGCATGCCTACTCTAAGAAGGGGTTCCACCCTGACTGGAAGAGCTATATATTCAATTACGGGCGGTCTGAAGTGCAGAGTTTCCTCATCAGTAGCGCCCTCTTCTGGCTGGACAAGTATCATGCCGATGGTTTGCGTATAGACGCAGTTGCTTCCATGCTCTATCTAGACTATTCCCGGAAGGAGGGAGACTGGATTCCCAATAAATATGGCGGCCGGGAGAACCTCGAAGCTATTGATTTCCTGCGAAAACTCAATGAGGAGATCTACAAGAACTATCCTGATGTACAAACCATCGCTGAGGAGTCTACGGCGTGGCCTATGGTCTCCCGACCAACATATGTCGGCGGTCTGGGTTTCGGCATGAAGTGGGACATGGGCTGGATGCATGATACCTTACAGTATATGTCTCGTGACCCTATCCATCGAAAATATCACCACAACGATTTGACCTTTCGTATGCTTTACGCCTTCAACGAAAACTTTGTTTTGCCTCTCTCCCATGATGAAGTAGTTTATGGAAAAGGCTCAATTTTAGGAAAGATGCCCGGCGACGATTGGCAAAAGTTCGCCAATTTGAGACTGCTTCTGGGATATATGTACGCCCAACCCGGGAAGAAACTGCTCTTCATGGGGGTGGAGTTGGGCCAGTGGCGAGAGTGGGACCATGATGGGAGCCCGGACTGGCATTTTCTTGGGTACGAGCGACATGCCCAGGTGCAGAAGTGGGTGGAGGCTTTGAACCAGTTTTACTGCAGTGAGCCAGCACTTTATGAGCTAGACTGCGATCCGACGGGCTTTGAATGGATCGATGCCAGTGATGCCTTACAAAGCATCATCAGCTTTATCCGCAAAGGCAAGTCAACCGATGATATTTTAGTTGTTATCTGTAACTTCACCCCTGTGACTCACTTCCAGTACAAGGTTGGTGTCCCGCAAGGCGGTTCCTGGAGAGAAATCCTCAACAGTGATGCCGCCGAGTTTGGCGGTAGTGGCCAAGGCAATCTAGGAGGGACAAGGGCACACAAGTTCCCATGGCATGGACGCCCTTATTCTATCGAAATTACTCTACCGCCGTTGGCAGTCGTGTGCTTTAAGAGTGGGGGACGGAATAGGTGAAAAAGGAAAGCTGCTTGGGCGCTACGTATTTGGGCAATGGCCGGTGCCAATTCCTCGTATGGGCACCCATTATTCAAAAGGTGGAAGTGCACATTGTGTCACCTAAAGAGCTGATAGTCCCCTTAGCGAGAGGTGACCAGGGCTACCATCGAGCAGTTGTTGAAGGTGTGGAACCAAGTTGGCTGTACTTTTACCGTTTGGACTCAAAAAAGGAACGTCCTGATCCAGCATCTTGGTTCCAACCTATGGGTGTTCACGGTCCGTCACAAGTACTAGACTCACATTTCCCATGGGAGGATCAAAACTGGCTTGGATTGCCTCTAGAGGAGTATATTGTTTACGAACTGCACGTAGGAGCCTTCACTGAGGAAGGCACCTTTGATGCTGTTATTTCTTATCTTGATGAACTAAAGGATTTAGGCATTACTGCCCTGGAACTTATGCCTGTCGGCCAGTTTCCTGGCAACCGCAACTGGGGATATGACGGTGCCTATCCCTTTGCGGTGCAGGATTCCTATGGTGGACCGGAGGCACTGAAGCGCTTGGTCAACACTTGCCACCAGAAGCGACTAGCGGTAGTTCTGGATGTCGTCTACAACCACCTTGGTCCTGAAGGGAATTACATCGCTGACTTCGGTCCATACTTCACTGACCGCTACAAGACCCCGTGGGGAGCAGCGCTTAACTTCGATGGGCCTCATAGTGATGAAGTGCGCCGTTTCTTCATTGAAAACGCTGTTTACTGGCTCACTGAGTTTCACATTGACGCTCTCCGGCTGGATGCGCTCCATGCCATACAGGATAGCTCGTCCTACTCCTTTTTGGAGGAGCTTTCTCTGGCATTTCACCAGCAGGTGGAGCCATTCAAACGAAAGGCATATCTCATTGGTGAAAGTGCCGCCAATGATGCTCGCCTTATCAAGCCACGGGAGCTAGGAGGTTATGGTCTGGATGCCCAATGGAACGATGATTTTCATCATTCACTTCATGTGCTGCTGACCAGTGAGCGAAACGGGTATTATCAAGACTTTGGCCAGCTTCGGCATCTAACTAAGACATTTCAGGAAGGTTTTGTCTATTCTGGTCAGTATTCTTGTTACTGGCAGAGGAAGCACGGTATCTCATCCAAAGATATCCCAGCCCGCCGCTTCGTAGTCTTTGCCCAGAACCACGACCAGGTGGGCAACCGTATGAATGGAGAGCGCCTGAGTCAACTTGTCCCCTTCGAGGCGCTTAAGCTAGCTGCTGGCATTGTCCTGCTATCACCCTTCATTCCTCTTTTATTCATGGGTGAGGAATGCGGGGAGACAGCCCCTTTTCCCTACTTTGTCAGCCACTCCGAGCCAGCACTTATTGAAGCTGTGGGCCGGGGACGCCGTGAGGAGTTTGCCGCCTTCCAGTGGCAGAGTCAGTTGCTTGACCCTCAAGAGGAAGCCACCTTCTTACGCGCTAAGCTGAATCATAACTTGCTTGTGGAAGGGCAGCACCGTGTTTTGCTTAAGTTTTATAAGCAACTAATTCGACTGCGCAAAGAAACCCCGGCTTTGGCTTACCTGAGCAAGGATAATATGGACATACGAGCCATCGAGGAGCATAAGCTGCTATTCCTCCGTCGTTGGAATGGAGATAACGAGGTCATGGCCTTATTCAACTTAAACGGTAATCAAACATCGGCTACTCTGCCTGTTCCAGCAGGGTCCTGGGAAAAAACTTTCGACTCAGCAGAGGAGCTGTGGCACGGCAGGGGAAGCGTTGTGCCTCAACAGCTTAGTTCAAAGGGGGAAAGCTACTGCCACGCTTAGTCCGTGGGCATTCGCACTATTTAGCAAGGAGACTTAAATGGAGCGTTATGTTTGTATTCATGGTCATTTTTATCAGCCACCGCGAGAAAACGCCTGGCTGGAGTCTATCGAATTACAGGATTCAGCCTATCCCTACCACGACTGGAATGAAAGGGTCGGAGCCGAATGCTATGCTCCCAACACTGCCTCACGCATTCTGGACAGCGAGGGCTACATTACCCAAATAGTTAACAACTACACCAAAATGAGTTTTAACTTCGCGCCGACTCTCCTCGCCTGGATGGAAGAGAAGACGCCTGATGTCTATCAAGCTATTCTAGAAGCCGACCGGGAATCTCAGCAGACCTTCTCCGGACATGGCTCAGCCCTGGCCCAAGCCTATAACCATATCATTATGCCCCTGGCTAATCGCCGGGACAGGTATACACAGGTAATGTGGGCAATTCGAGACTTCGAGCACCGCTTTGGCCGGAAACCCGAAGGTATGTGGCTCCCAGAAACTGCGGTGGAGCTGGAAACCCTGGATATCCTTGCAGAATTAGGAATCAAGTTCACCATCCTTGCCCCGCATCAGGCCAGTCGGGTGCGCCAAATCGGTAGTGATGCCTGGAATGATGTTAGCAATGCCACTATTGATACTACAATGGCTTATGAGATTACACTGCCGTCAGCTCGGAAGATAAATCTCTTTTTCTATGATGGCCCCGTAGCACGGGATGTTGCCTTTGGGGACATTCTCACCAGTGGTGACAAATTTGCTCATCGCCTAGCCGATGCCTTCTCTGAGAAACGTGCGCATCCTCAGCTTGTCCATATCGCCACCGATGGAGAGACCTATGGTCACCACCATCGTTTCGGGGACATGGCCCTGGCTTTTGCTCTCCACTATATTGAAACCAACGGTGTGGCTCAAATTACTAATTACGGCGAATATCTGGGAAAACACGCGCCCACGCACGAGGTCGAAATCATTGAAAACACCTCATGGAGTTGCACTCATGGGGTTGAGCGGTGGCGGAGCGACTGCGGATGTAATGCTGGTAGGAACCCGAAATGGAATCAGGCCTGGCGAGCACCACTGCGCGAGACGACGGACTGGCTCCGCGACACCCTATCTCCTAGGTATGAGAAAAAAGCACAGGAATTCTTAAAAGATCCCTGGGCTGCCCGTGATGATTACATTGAGGTAGTCATTGACCGTTCGGCAGAGAATGTCCAGAGGTTTTTAGACCGGCATCGCACCCATGAGTTAAATGACTCAGAAACGGTAACCGTGCTTAAGCTCTTAGAACTCCAGCGCCATGCTATGCTTATGTACACCAGTTGTGGCTGGTTTTTTGACGAACTATCCGGAATTGAAACGGTACAGGTTATTCAGTATGCAGGACGAGTAGTCCAGCTGGCAGAAGAGCTCTTTGGTAGTGACATTGAGCAGGACTTCTTAGGACGCCTCGAGCTGGCCAAGAGCAACATTCCGGATCATGGTGACGGTCGCCGTATTTACGACAAATTCGTGAAACCAGCCATGGTGGATCTGACCAAGGTCACCGCTCACTTCGCCGTGAGTTCCTTATTTGAAGAGTATGGTGGGCAAGCTAAGATTTACTGTTACGACATTGACCTTGAGGATTATCATAGCGCCGTCGCTGGCAAGTCGAAGCTAGCAGCGGGAAGGGTCAAAGTCACGTCTACTATAATCAGAGAATCGGCTACCATGAGCTTCGGTGTCTTGCATTTCGGCGACCACAATGTGAATGCCGGTGTTCGTGAGTATCAGAAAGAAAAGGACTACCAGACGATGCTCCAGGAGCTGACTCAGACCTTTTCTACGGCTGATTTCCCTGAGATTATCCGGCTCTTAGACAAACACTTTGGAACTTCGACCTACTCCATCAAGAACCTCTTCTTAGATGAACAGCGAAAAGTCTTAGACAGTATCTTGGAGTCAGCTCTGTCTGATATTGAAGCAGCCTACTATCAAGTATATGAGCACCACTACCCACCAATGCGCTTCCTTTCCGAACTGGGCAACCCGATTCCTAAGAGCTTTCACTCAGCCGCCGAGTTCATCCTAAACAGCCAGCTGCGCAAAGCACTCAGTGGTGATAGTCTGGATTTGGAGCATATCAGCAGCATCTTGAATGAGACGCGGACATGGAAAGTGGAGCTTGACGCTGAGGTACTAAGCTACCTTTTGCAGCAGACGCTGGAAAGGATGATGGCAAAGTTAGTCACCACTCCCGAGGATGTTGACTTTCTCAAGGAACTGCTGGCCGCAGCCCGAATGTTACGCACGCTACCATTCCACGTAGACCTGTGGAAAGTGCAAAATCTCCACTATGAAATGCTCAAGTCCACTTACCCTGAATTTCACACAAGGGCGCAGCAGGGAGACAAAGCAGCTGAGGAGTGGCTTAACCAGTTTGTCCCTTTAGGTCAACAACTATCCATACGAGTCGGCTAAGTATTATGCATGGGATCATTCTCAAGTAAATATCCCCGACTAAAGTCGGGGCTTTGCGGGGAAGGGAAGCCCACCCCACCCCAAGACGGGGGCGCTTTCGTCCCAGACTGAAAGTCGGGGTTTCCAGCGGAGGTTTTTATGAAATAATTAAGGAGGCATACCAATGCAAGAAACACAATGGATTGAGCAGCGTATTCAAGAGGGGCGTCGTGTGGTTGATAACCTGTTGAAAGCTAAGCAGCTAGCATGTCAAGACCTGACGCCTGCGAAACTCCCCAAGACGCAGGGGATATATATGTTCAGTGATAAACGCACCGGGGAAATCATACGGGCAGGAAGGACAGACGACCAAACGATACAAGCTAGGGTCTATCACGACCACCTAATGGGGAGTCAAAATGGCAATCTGCGTGCGCAGTTAGTAAAGGGCGGAATATGTAAAGATATGGAGCAAGCAAAACAGTGGATTAGAGGGCATTTCGTTGTCCAGTTTTTGGAGAAGGATGACCTGGGAGTCGACCAGAGATGGGCTGAACATTTCATGTTGGCTGTTCTGCGCCCCCGGTTTTGCAAGTAGGCAGGAAACCGATATGGGTTTATGTAGCGCTGTTTAAATGGTAAAGTTAAGAATACCTGTCGCTACCTAGAGGCTTCAGTTTAATAGGCAGTTCCGCTTTTCAGATGCTGGCGACTTAGTACCTTATCTGCGCCAGTTAGGCATCTCTGACCTCTATGCCTCGCCCATCTTGAAAGCACGCAAGGGAAGCTCACACGGCTATGATGTAACTGACCCTACACGCTTGAACCAAGAGCTCGGCGCAGAAACGGATTTCGATACCCTGGTGCGAGAACTCAGAAACCACAAGATGGGGCTGCTTCTTGACATTGTTCCCAACCACATGGCAGCCAGTCCCGAGAATCCATGGTGGATGGATCTTATGGAGAACGGTCTGTGCTCCCCCTACGCCAGCTTCTTTGACATAGATTGGGATGCCTTCGATAACAGAATTCTTCTGCCTATCCTTACTCGTCCCTACGAGAAGGCTCTGGAAAATCAAGAACTCACTTTAACTTTGGAGGATGCTGGTTTTTTCGTCCAATATGGCGGTTACAGATTGCCACTGGACCTTAAGTCGTATCGCCTGATTCTATCCCATTGCTTGGATGATTTGTACAAGTCTCTTGGCTCCACCCATCGGGATTTTCAGGAACTCAACCAGCTCAGAGAGGCCATGGAGCACCTATCATCCATCGCCAATCTAAATCCTGAAGAAGCCGGTAGAGAGTACCGAGACAGACAAGCAGTTAAGGAATCATTCCTATATATTGTTAAGGCCTCACCCAGGATAAGGACTGCTCTATTGCAGAACATAAGCGTCTTCAACAGCAAGAAGGAAAAGGCGAAAATCTCAGAACTCATGCACAATTTGCTGGAACAGCAAGTCTATCGGCTTGCCTATTGGAAGACAGCACGTGAGCATCTCAATTATCGCCGTTTCTTCGACATTGATGACTTGATTGGGGTTCGAGTTGAGGAACCACAGGTGTTTGAGGCTACCCACTCCCTGATATTCAGACTAGTCCGAGAGGGCAAGGTCTCCGGTTTAAGGATTGACCATATTGATGGTCTTAACGACCCATTGCAGTATCTCTGCCGACTCCAGCATTACCTTGTGCAACAGGAGGAAGAAACTAGTATCCATCCAAGCTTCTACATACTTGTGGAGAAAATTCTAGCTGGTGATGAGACCCTGCCTAAAGAATGGCCAGTATTTGGCACCACGGGCTACGATTTTCTAAATACAGTAAATTCTCTGTTTGTGGATGAAAAGGGAATCCAGACACTAGACAGAGCCTACTGCCATTTTACCGGCTCTGAGGTGGCATTTAAAGATGTGGCTTACCAAGAAAAGAGGCAAGTCGCAAAGGAATTGTTCCTTGGTGAAATGAACTCGCTGGGATATCACTTGGCTTGTCTTGCCCAGCAAAACTGGTATATTACCGACTTCTCGTTGGAAGAACTGACGAAGGCCCTTATCGAAATCACTGCCGGCCTGCTCATCTATCGGACATATGCGCGAACTTTAAAGGCTTCCCTTCGAGATCGGCCATACCTAGAACGTGCTGTCCAGGAAGCCAAAGAACAGAATCCTGCTCTGGAACCTGCTGCACTGGATTTGTTAAAGCGCGTGTTCCTATTTGATCTTCCGAGCACCTTTAGCCGGGAACAAATGGAAGCGTGGCTTCACTTCGTGTTGCGCTGGCAGCAGTTGACTGGTGCGATAGCAGCCAAGGGTGTTGAAGATACAGCTCTTTATACTTATACCCGTTTGGTTTCCCTTAACGAGGTTGGAGCAGACCCTATGTCTACGAACCTATCTGTTGAAGAGTTCCGCCGTTGAGCGCTATCCCATCTGGCATATCCCTATACGTTGAATGCTACTGCTACACACGACACGAAGCGTGGTGAGGATATCAGGGCAAGGATCAATGTGCTCTCTGAGATGCCGGAGGCCTGGGAAAGATGTTTGGCACGATGGAGCCAATGGAACCAAGGAAAGAAACAGAAGGTAAACGGGTTACTCGTGCCAGAGTCGAATATGGAGATACTCCTTTACCAGACACTAATTGGTGGTTGGCCCCTTTTGGAGGAGGAGGTGCTTGAGTTCAAAGAGCGGCTCAAGGTCTATATGGTCAAGGCAGCTAGGGAGGCCAAAGCATTTACCAACTGGCTCTCACCTAGCCCGGAGTATGAAAGTGCCCTTATCTCATTCCTAGATTCTATACTGAAAGACTCTCCTCAAAACAGGTTTCTCAGAGAACTTACGTGGTTTCAGAGGCGGGTGGCATACTACGGAGCCCTAAATGCCCTAGGACAGGTATTACTAAAGATAACCTCTCCTGGGGTACCAGACTTCTATCAAGGGACGGAATTGTGGGATTTCAGCCTCGTGGATCCGGACAATCGACGCCCGGTTGACTTTGTGAAGCGGGTGGAATTCCTTGACGATCTGATACAGCAAGAAGTCAGCGGACAGCATTCACTGGTGCAGCAGCTCTTGAATTCTTGGAAAGATGGGCGTGTCAAGCTCTACTTAACATATAAGACCTTGAACGTTCGCAGATTTTACAGAGAGCTATTCTCTGATGGGGACTACATTCCGCTTCAGGTTTTGGGTCAGAGGCAGGAGCACATCTGCGCCTTTGGGCGGCGTAAGGGTGAAATGTGGACTCTGGTGGTAGTTCCTCGACTTCTGACTAAGCTAGTCCGTGTTGGTACACTTCCACTGGGTCGGCGAGTATGGGGTGATGACCTGATCATTCTACCAGAGGGTGTTCTGGAGCATTGGCTTAATACTTTAACCGGAGAGACCACTCGTCTCTCCTCTTATGCAAGAAGGGAAATGCGCCTTTCCAGTGTCTTAAATATATTCCCCGTTGCTCTGATGATGAGCATATAATTTGGTATTTAACAGGTATGCTTGATTAAGGAGGTAAACGAAAATGCCATTCAAGTCGTATTATCTGAGCCCAGATGGCACTCTGCGAAGGGATCTCGATGAGAAAGAGAGCGGAGTTGCTTTTGAGTCGAAGCAGGGACTACTTTGGGTGGACATAGCTGCTACCACAGAGGAAGATGGCAGCTTTCTGGAACGGACTTTCAATTTCCACCATCTGGCTGTCGAAGACTGTGTGAGCACAGCGGTTCATCCCTCAAAAATTGGTGACTTTGGCGACTACCTTTTCATCATGGCTCACGGCATCAACCACGCGGTGGAGTCGGATATTGTAGAGACTGCAGAAGTCGCCATTTTTCTTGGCCCCCACTTTGTAGTAAGCAACCACAACTTCCCTCTTTATAGCATCGAGTCGGTGAGACAAATAGTGGAATGTGATGGTCGTCCCATGAAGCATGGGACGGACTTTCTGGCTCACAGCATTTTTGGATGCTCTTATTGATAACGTTTTGCCTACCATAGACAAGATGAGCGAGGAAGCAGATGCAGTAGAGGAAGAAGCACTCCGCAGTCCTCAGCAATCAACGATAGAAGCCATTCTGAAACTCAAGCGTTCAACCCTGCGAATACACCGGATTATGGCTCCTCAAAGAGAGGTTATGAATCGGTTGAGCCGGCGTGAATTCCCGGTCATTAGCGGTGAGGCCGGCATCTTCTATCGCGATATTTACGACCATATAATACGGATCGAAGACCTGAATCAAATCAACGGAGACAGAGCTGACAACGCCCTATCTACTTATCTCTCCTCTGTGGCTAACCGACAGAACGAGACTATGAAAGTCCTGTCCATAGTGGCCACCACATTTATACCTCTGACACTGGTGGCTGGGATATATGGTATGAACTTTGAGCATATGCCAGAGTTGAAGTTACCCTGGGGTTACTTCGCCGTGCTTGGGTTCATGGGAACCGTGATCGCTATCGTCATATACTGGTTCTGGGCTAAGAGATGGATTACCTGGGGGCGATGGAAGGGTATTAGGGTCAGGCCCTTTGTGGTTGAGAGAGAGAAGCTTAGAGGTTACCTGGGACACCTAGCGAGACATGACCGCCGATAGAAGGAGAATTTAGGCTTTTTATGGGTATAGATAATCCTACCCCGGAAGCAATACCACGGTAAGGACAAGATTAAGCGGCTATCAAGCCTACGTTAGGCAAGCTCTTCCTGCTGAAAAGTACTGCTGGTGCTCACAGAGCATCTTATTAAGTTGCCGTTCTCAGTCCTTACATTCGTTGAATTCTACATTTGGCATCCCCATTCGTGCCAGCGACTCGGCAGCCGGCCTATACAGTTTATCAGCATATTCCTTTAGCATCCGGCGTGCGCAAAAGATAGGCACAATCGAGCGAATCGATTCCTTAATCAAACGAATCCAGCCATGTGGCACGCCGCTTCGAGATCGCTCGTAGTAGAGTGGCACAATCTCTTCTTCTAAGAGACGGTAGAGTGACTCAGCATCCATCTCATCTTCTTCCTCTGACCCTGGTATGTCAGGGCTATTGCCAAGTGCCCAGCCATTGGTGCCCTTGTATCCTTCTTGCCACCACCCATCACGGGTGCTAAGATTGAGCACCCCGTTTAGCGCGGCTTTCATGCCGCTGGTGCCGCAGGCTTCCTGAAGTCGGCGGGGGGTATTCAGCCACAGGTCCACTCCCTGAACCAGATAATGAGCCATGTGCATATCGTAGTCTTCGACAAAAGCAATTCGCCCCTGAAACTCGCCGGCCCTGGCTAGGGCGTATACTTGTTGAAGAAGACGCTTGGATGGAAGATCGGCAGGGTGAGATTTGCCAGCGAATATGATCTGAACAGGGCGCCACCGGTTGTTGATGATCCGTTTCAAACGCTCCATGTCTCGCAAGATTAATGTTGGCCTTTTGTAATCAGTGAAACGGCGGGCAAAGCCAATGGTCAGTGTTTCAGGGTCAAGCAATGCTCCCATGACTAGCATCTGCCCATCTGCCACCCTCTCCTCCGCCCAGTGTCTCCGCCAATGCTCCCGCATAGCGCTCACAAGCTTACGTTCCAGTAGCTGACGGATCGCCCAGATTTCATCGTCTGGAATATCCAGGACACCTTCCCACAGCCTGATATCATCGTGTTTCTTTATCCAGTCTTTTCCGAGATACTTCGCGTAGAGGTTAGCTAGTTCTGGCGCAATCCAGGTAGGCACGTGCATCCCATTAGTAATTTCCGATATTGGTACCTGCTTTTCTGAAACGTCGGGCCAAAGCCTGTGCCACATTCTCCGGGTTACTTTTCCGTGAAGCTGGCTCACAGCACAACGCTGGTTAGCCATTCTCAAGGCAAGTGCTGTCATATTGAAAACCTGGCGTTCCGAATAATCTTGCTGTGCAAGTTGAAAGAACGCTTCCCGATCGATTCCAGAAAATTCCCAGTAACCACCGAGATATTTCTCCACCAGTTGAACCGGGAAAACATCGTGACCAGCCATGACCGGAGTGTGGGTGGTAAACACTGTTGTTGCCCGTACTCTGCTGAGGGCTTCAGCGAAAGAACTTCCTTTTGCCAACTCTTCTCGGACGCGTTCCAGCATCATGAAGGCGCTGTGGCCTTCATTAGCATGCCATATAGATGGGTTGATGCCAAGTGCTCGCAGGACACGCACCCCACCAATTCCGAGCACAATTTCCTGCTTTATACGTAGCTCTTGGTCCGCCACATAGAGTCGCGCTGATAGTTGCCGGTGATGCGGGGGATTCTCCTCTAAGTTGGCATCCAGTAAATAAATACTCGTGCGGCCCACCTGTACCCGCCATGCTCCAATATAGAGAGCGACATCGCCTAGCTGAACCTTAGCGATGGCTGACCCCCCTTCGGCGGAGGATAGACGATTGATAGGGGCCGCCTCAAAATCAAGCTGCTGATACAAATCCTCCTGCCAGCCGTCGGAGGAAATGCGTTGCTGGAAGTATCCCTGAGGATACATAAAACCAACTGCCACCAGCGGCAGGCCAAGGTCGCTCGCCTCTTTGCAGATATCACCAGCCAGGACTCCTAGTCCACCAGCATAGATGGGAAGAGAATTATGGATAGCGAACTCCATCGAAAAATAGGCCACAGGGCCATGAATGAGATTGGGATAGTTGGTAGTAAACCATGTACTTGAAGTTGACATATCGGCGTCGAAAGTTGACATTACTGTGTCATACAGAGCAAGAAAGTCTGGATCAATGGCAGCTGACTGCAATCTATCAAAACTGCTTTCTCTTATCTGCCTGACCGGGTTGTGACCACTTATTTTCCATAGCTGGTAATCTAGGGCTCGAAACAAATCACGTGCCTGAGGATGCCAGCTCCACCACAGATTATTGGCAAGCTCATCGAGCCTACTTATGCGCTCAGGAATTCTCGGCTTTGTCAAGCGTATTTCTCCCTTTTCATTCTTCACTTCACGGCGAGATTATAGGACATTTAGCAGAGGATACGCCTTCTTCTATCCCGGCGTCACCAATTCCCACAACTTTTTATATTAGCCCCAGTCCCCCCAGCCATAGAACAGACATCAGGCCCTTCGAAAGAACTATGAAAATACTGTTATCGGGAGCAATATCCATGAGTCAGTCTCCTCTCCCTCGCTATTCTATGCTTTTTACGAACTGCCTACTTTTTTAGAGAGACGGATATTCCCCGTTTTGTCTGGGCGAAGTCCAGTTTATCTTCCCTGGCAAGCCACCCAATTCCCATATAGACTGTAGTTCGGGGTCGCTTAATCTTGTGTGTTATGGCAGACAGATTCAACGGCCCCTCCTCCTTGAGGAGTTGCCAGATCTCCCCTGCTGTTTCTCCAATGGTATGAAACATACTAGCCTACCTCCTTAGTCAATGCACTCACATATCTGAATCTGGCTCCATTCCTCCCCGCTTAGCAGGACAGAAACTACTGTTAACAACACCCACACAAATGATAGCCTTCTTCCTTAGTTCGATCTCAGTCTTTTTTCTCCTCCTTCAATAATTAAGGTGTCACATTAACAAGTGATGCCTGATACATTTCTTAAATACCAAAATTTCTCTGCTAGCACTGCATTACAATTGCTATTGCCCGTGCCCCAATACAACACCCCTACACACACCATAACTTACCACCTCGGCTACTATTTACTATAAATATTCTGCTTGTATTAAATCGTCAATATTTACCAGCGTTACGAAGAAGATAGATAATAAGAGGTAGGGAGATTTTTGTCAAACTTCCTGCGTAGTATTCGAAAGAATACCCTATTGAAACATTTGTGCCCACTGACCTTCTCTTGGTGTCTTTCGGATCCTTGATTCCCTTGCCCACTCATAGCCCAGCTTTGCCCTCGCTCTGGGCTGCCATCTGTCCTCTGATGCGGGCTACGAATTGCCCAGCGTAAGACTATTAGAAGCAGCATCTCTAGAGCCAGAGTACAGCACGACATGTGACCAGAGGCTATGGGCAGCGCCGCACTGCTCTTATTTGCGTTTCAGTGTAACAATTAGCCAGTTTGTTCATTTAAGGGGAAGAATAGACTTCACCAGTTTGAGGTGCCATCTTCTAATTGACCTTCAGTCAGTTCGGGCTCATTGCGTTTCATTTCTCACTGGCGATTTACAATGTTAGAATAGCTATCAATTGGTTGCTTGAAAGTATTAGTGTACTTGGCGCAAAAAGGAGGATGAGGGAATGAAGCGCACTCGGAGAGTATCTTTGGGTTGGCTAGGTAAGAAATTAAGGACGCAATTCGTCACGGGCATTCTGGTTGTTGTGCCAATTGGTGTCACCATATTAATATTGGTCTGGCTCTTTGGTGCCATCGACAATATACTACAGCCTATAATCAGGTCTATATGGGGTCGCACATTTCCCGGGGTAGGCTTTGGCGTAACCTTAGTATTGATTTATTTAGCTGGGGTGATAGCCAGCAACATTATAGGAAGGAGGGTGATTCATTATGGTGAGTCCTTGTTGGCGAGAATCCCAGTAGTGCGACAACTCTATGCTGGTGTTAAACAAATCTTGGAGGCCTTCTCTCGGCCGGGCAAAACTGGCTTTATGCAGGTGGTGCTGGTAGAGTTCCCTAAAGAGGGTATGAGGGCAATAGGTTTTATCACGAACGAAGCGTGTGGCAAGTCCGGTGAAAGATTGCTAAACGTCTTCATACCCACCTCTCCTAACCCGACATCGGGCTTCCTGGAGATAGTGACGGAAGATAAGATTATCCGCACCAACATTTCGGTTGACGCTGCCCTAAAGATGGTTGTATCTGCTGGCAGGGTGTCACTTCAGGAGGTTAGTGATAAGCTGTCTCCCCAGGACTAAGCGCCCCAGGTATTTCATATGAGTCTTGATTCATCGGGGTTTGAGGCTACGGAATTCACAGGAAATTGTGAGGGTTTCTTGGCAAGCTACAAATCCTCTTCGCTTAGAACTCTAATTCCATTGTTCTTCAATAATGCGGTGGTAACGCCATCACCGTCAATCAATGTTTGGGAAAACGTGCCATCGTATATTTGCCCACAGCCACATGAGGGGCTCTTAGATTTCCCTATAAATTCTTCAACATGGAATAGCTTGGCAAATTTCAAGGTTTCTTCTGCTCCGGTAATAAATTCCGCGGTAACATCTTCTCCATTTCTATTTAACACCTTGCATTTCCTATCAAGGACATCCTCACCGGTGCCTCCCTGAATTTCCTGAGGTATCCTGGGGGTCTTCAATCCTCCTAATTGTTCTGGGCAAACGGGGATTAGCATCTCAGAGTCTAAAAACTCGATTGCCTTATCGCTCTTGTAATTATCTTTACTGTCCCAGGTACACCTTATTCCCAATAGGCAGGCACTTATAAGTTTCATGGAAATATTCTATCCCTTTGTTCTTGTTCCGGAATAAGTAAAGGAGCGTTGTTTCATTTTGACCCACTTCTCTTCATCAATCCCAATTAAATTGCCACACTGGCATCTAATTTCATTTTCATCTCGAACACTATGGTCTTCTATTATTCGTTTATTCGTTCTTTCCAGCAGTGTAATATTCGTCCCTTTCCTACCTTCAAATATTTGAAGATTTTAGCCCGGCATTTAGCACACTTTATTACTATCATTTCAATTTATGTGTCTTGGTCTTCGATCGGAGCATTTTGAAGCCTGTGCTTCATTCTTGATTTCTTGAGCCCATTCAGAAAGTAAGTAGCTGGCTCTCTGGGCTGGCGTTTATCAGTCGCTTTGATAAGCCTTTCCAGGACACTAACGGGGTAACAGGAAACAAGCTTTCTAACTGAACCAGCGCTGAGACCAAACTTAAGCAAATCAGCTTCGAATCTGCTAATTCTTATCCAATGCTTCTCTTTTTTCTCTATCCTCATTGCTCTTATAAGTTATCATAATCAGACGTGATTAGTGTAATATTGACCTTAGAGTGCGAGTTGGGATAATTGGAGCGGAATCTTTGGGGGTTCGTGGCCTGTGCTGTGCAGTTGACACCAAAGGTCGGAAAATAGTTATTGATCCCGGGGTGGTATTGGGATATAGGCGGCACGGCTTGCTGCCACATCCAGTTCAGGTTGCTGTGGCTGAAAGAGTGAAAGATGCCACAGACGTGGTAATTAGTCATTATCAGGGTGAGCATCACCCCATGGTTGATGCCAACCCCTATCAGCTTTCGGCAGAGCGAGTTGCTGAATCTTTGAGACATCCCAAGTTGTGGACAGAAGGTACGCAGGCGTTTTCTGCCACCCAAGTTCATCGGGCTGGAGCTTTAGCCCGGAAGATCAATCGAGTCCTTCCAGCTTCAGAAGGGCTAAGCGATGGATGCTTGGCTTTTTCTCCTCTTGTTCCTCATGGTGAGGGCAGAGGTGGCACAGTTATGATGACCAGGATTGAGGAAGGAAACGAAGTTCTCGTACATGCCTCAGATATTCAAATGCTTAATGATGAGGCAATTGAGCAAATCCTCAGATGGCAACCGACTGTGGTGCTGGCATCTGGCCTGCCCATTTATTTACCAGGTCTGACTTTGGAAAAGCGGGAGAGCGCGCTGCGTAGAACTTTAAGCTTGGCCAGAGAAGTTAATACCCTGATTTTAGGTCATCATTTACTGCGCTGCAAAGAAGGGGAGAAGTGGCTGGATTGGGTCTCTTCTATTACTGAGCACAAGGTTATCTGTGCTGCTGACTTCATGGGATGCCGCCGCAATTTGCTTGAGGCAGAACGAATCCTTTGGTACAAGAAAATGCCAGTGCCCAAGGGATGGCATGAAGCTTATGCTCGGGGTGAAGCAGATACTAAACTCTATCAGGTAGTCGAGCCGTAGATAAAGATTTAAGAGTTGTTAATGTAGGGTCATTTTTGCTTTGCTGGCAGTACTTGGTATCTTCGACGAAGGTGTGCGCAAGCGGGTTATGCATAAGGACTATGCCACAGGGAATCACTTGTGAAGTACTTTGCTCTTAAGATATTGTATGGCGTGATAAGTGTGAACTGGTATAATGGCGATGACGAAACGGGGTATCAACAACCAGAAGGCACTTAACCCTAATGCCAGGAATAAGGCAGTCTCTTCCACTATAGCATGGTTGATACCAATAGAAATATGAAGATGTTCCAAATCGTCCCTTGTCAAGGTTCCCTTTTTAGCTTCTTCAGTAATAACGGCGCCTCCATATAACAGGCCAAAACCAGCGGCGGTTACCCACATTGTTACCGCTTGGTTTGAAAGTCCAAGAATTCTCATGAAAGGCTGGAAAAACTTGAGCAGATATTTGATCCATCCCAGGGATTGCAAAGACTCCAGTACCATCATAACTAGCATGATGATTATGAAAATTCTGCCGCATAAGCCTAGTATGTCAATAGTCCAACTCTTCAGAACCTCAATAAATGGAGTATGAACTGTAAGATCGGCTGGTAAAACAATGCTCTGGCTGGTATCACCAAGAAATTGGGAGACAATGAGTACAGTCAAAATAGCTGCCGTAATACGAACCAGGGTTGCTTTGATGATGTTAAAACCAGATTTGTGCTGAATCATTCCTTCCATAATAAGCATGTGGGCGATCATTATAAATAGGGCAATCAATGTCAGCTGTCCGACGGTAAAAGGAAGGACTGCCATGATGGCGATGGCTGCGTAAAAGTTTACTACCACTGCGGTAATGATTGGTAGCGCTGCCGCGGCAGGCAGATTGATCAGGCTCATTAAGGGGTGCAATAGGAAATCTAGTTGACTCAGCCAACCAGTCCACTGAATAAGAGCTACGAGAAAGGAGACAGGGACAACGACTTTGCATATCCAAACAAAACTACCCCGCCCCTTTTTTATTCCCGTGTAGAGGCCCTTTTTTAATTGAGTCTGAAAATCAGACATCTTATTGAGAGAGGTTACTCAGCATTTTTAGAGCGCTCATATTCCCGAATGTTGAAGCCAAAATCGCGGCTGCGTTGTTCTGTTGTTTCTAAGGTTGCTCGTTCTGGGCTACCTCGAGTTTCAGGACGAGTGGCGTTAAGACCTGCTGCTACACTAGCCATGATGAGCGACTTTTGCAGACTGGTGCCTAGAGCGTGGTAAGCGGCAAAGGCACCCACGAAGACATCTCCGCAACCTACGGTGTTAATTACCTTTAAACCTAGGTCTTTAAGGGGTAGAGCAGGGACTTCGACCACTATACCCGTAGCTGGTTCAAGCATTGCTGCTCCTTGAGCACCGAGTTTTAGCACTGTGTGGTTGTGGAGTCCCAGCCCTTGCAAGTGCCTCAAGCTCATATCCACCTCTGCAGTTCCGAAAAGAGCAGTTGCCTCCGCTTCATTTAGGAAAAGGATGTCTGTTTGCTTGGCAAGAGGCTTGAGCATCTCCCATCCTTGGCTTATCAGGATTCCGGGGTCCCATAACAAGGGGATTCTGCGCTGTTTTGCCCCGCTTATTAGCTCTGCCACTACATCTAACGGAGGATCAGTGAGGACTATGCCTCGGCATTCCTGTAATAAGCGTCTAACTTGTTGGTTGTTTAAATGTTCCGGGCATAGCCGGGCATTGGCTCCCAAGCAACTGGCGATGACATTTTGCCCCTCTTGGTCAACCAGGATATAAGCTTGTCCTGATTCTTCTCCCGGTGCATAGTTGATTCCCTCGGTAGTGACTCCTTCAGTAGCTAAGGCGGCTACTTGCTGCTGAGCAATGTTATCCCCTCCGAGAGCGCCGATTAAGGCAACCTGTTTAGGCCCTAAAATACGCGCTGCGGCTACTGCTGCATTGCCCCCTGTTCCGCCGGATACCCGTGTAATATGCTTTACGGTAACTTCCTCTCCAGGCGCGGGTAAATGCTCCACGAAGCAGCTGATATCCCAATTTATAGCGCCACATACTACCAGTTTAGCCATCTTATTCCCCCAATATGCGTGATAGAAATAGCTTGAGAAAACGGGGTCCATCTACGCCAGCGGCTATCTGTATTGACTGATAGCTATCAGTTATCAGCTGACAGCTATCAGAGGGCAAAATATGTGTAATTCCTCGGTTCCAGCCATTTCCTGAAATCACTTCCACGGGCGCTGATATGAAATCAAATAGGGAAGCATCTAGCAGTGTTGCCAGAGCTAGAGGGTCGTGAAGTTCACAGCGTCCATGACGTTTTATAGCATATTCCACTAGTTTGGCTGCCAACCAGGCAACGGGTGTATGACTAGCTTTAATTTGCTCTAAATGCTGGCTAGTCAAGCAGGTGGCTGGATTCATGGATATGTCCAGACCTATAGCGACGATATTCACTTCAGAGCTAAACACTATGCGGGCTGCCTCTGGGTCCTGCCAAATATTGAACTCAGCAAAGGGGGTTTGGTTTCCTTTACCATAAGGTGTGAGACTGTATGCCCCTCCCATGAGAACTAGTCCGGCTAGAAGTTTGGGTAGTTCGGGATGATATTGGAAAGCAAGAGCTACATTGGTTAGAGGTCCTGT
>Ga0172363_10000573_pt1 | contig 28157 bp, 29 predicted proteins | sample LakKivs2_kivu2a2_FD_114541 | JGI IMG/M metagenome (GOLD analysis project Ga0172363, IMG submission 114541) | Sediment microbial communities from Lake Kivu, Rwanda - Sediment s2_kivu2a2 | ecosystem: Environmental > Aquatic > Freshwater > Lake > Sediment | place: Rwanda: Western Province, Lake... | reverse complement strand
GTTAGACTTAGAGTTTATCCATCTTTTTGAAATAGGACTTTCTCCCAAGCAGTCAGGTCTTTTGCAAAAGGTTTTGGCAGAAAAACATTTTGAAGAGAACCTTATGGAGGAAGCTGGGCTTTTCTCAAGGTTGCAAGGAGGATCTAAAAGAGAGGTTTTCTTAAGTCGCGTGATGTTTCCCATTAAAGATGCTTTGGGACAGGTGGTAGGTTTTTCTGCGCGCAAGATCAAAGAGGATACTTTTGGTCCCAAATATCTGAATACTCCAGAAACTCCTCTTTTTAAAAAATCTCATATTCTCTTTGGCCTTAGCGAATGTCGTAAGAGAATAGCCAAAGAAAAAAAAGCGCTTCTTGTAGAAGGGCAGATCGATGCACTCCGTCTGATTCAAGAGGGGTTTACGATTACAGTAGCTGGGCAGGGGACAGCCTTTACGGAAGAGCATGCAGCAGAGCTGATCAAGCTGGGTGTTCAAGAGGTTTTTATTGCTTTTGATGGAGATGAAGCAGGCAAGCAAGCGGCGATTAAAGTGGGGGATATTTTCCAAAAAGAAGGAATCGATGTAAGAGTAGTTTTCCTTGGAGATAAAGAAGATCCAGATTCTTTTTTAAGATCTAAGGGGCCTGAAGCTTTTACTAAAGCCCTAGACAATGGGGTAAACTATCTTCAATTTCTTGTAGAGCAGTATTCTACAACAATACCTGTCTCTACACCCTCTGGTAAGCATCAACTCGTGCAGGCTATTACTAAAAGGGTGAGAGAGTGGAATCATCCTCTGATGATCCATGAATCTTTACGAAAGCTCGCTCAGCTGCTTGAAGTGCCGGAAAACCTCATCCAGGAAGAAAAGCTTGTACAAGATGAGGTGTTTATCAAAAAAAATGAGTCGATCACCAAACCTACTGTGGATCCAGACCGTGTGTTAGAAGCAGATTTTCTTCGATGGCTTCTTCTTTTTGGTAGCAAAGATCATCTTTTTGCAATAGCCACTTTGAACATTCTTCCAGAGGCTCTTAAGGTTCCTATCGCCCAAAAACTCTATAGAGTCTACATCCAAGAAAAGCAAGAAGGTAAAAGTGCTGATTTGCTTTCCATAGGAGCGCAGCTAGAAGATGCAGAAGGGCAGCTTTTTCTTTCAGAGATTTTGCAAAAAAGAATCAATGGAGACAAAGCAAAAGAAGGGTGCATCTACACTATGCAAAAGATTTTAGAAAGAAATTGGCTTTTTGAAAGAGAAGAGATACGAAGGAAAATCCACCATGGTAAATGCTCCGAGGAAGAGATCTATCTGCTCGCCAAAAGATTTGACGAGCTCAAAAAACATCCTCCTCAGGTAAAGATAGAGACTCACTGTGGTTCATGAGCTTGTATCACAGAATGCTTTTCTACACTGTTTTTCCAAAGCAGATCATCTCTTTGCAATTGAGTAGCAACAGCATCATGGATTTTTTTGATGTTGCCATACGCCTTTCAAATAAAGTGGTGATGTCTTGCCGTAGTTTTTCTGCCTGCTCTTTAGAGTAAGGCTCTTTGTGATCGAACGCATCGCCTCGGAGATATTTTTCCAGCTCACTCTTGGGTAGGGAGTAGGAAAAATCCTCATTATAGATGGAAGCACAATCGAAAATATCTGATGAGCCTACTGTTATTGATGACATAAGTGCCTCCTGAAAAGTCCTGGGCTTATATTCTGGATGAGAAAAAAAATCTCTTGTTTTTCTTTCTTCGTAAAAAAAAATCCTTTTGCTAGGATCCGCCAAGTTTTTTCACGAGGTTTTTAAGGAGAGTGTGATGGCAACCGCAGGTGTTTCAGGGAGAGGGTCTCCTTATACAGGAGAGCAGCAAGAAGCTATAAAGGGTTGGAGCGTATGGGATGGAAAGACAGTAGAGAGATTATTTGGATCAACGGGTAATCTTTGTGCAGGCAATGGTAAAGAAAACGCACCAGAAAAGACGGATAAACAGGGAGAAAATCATTTGCAAGGGGTTCTTAGAGCTAGATCGCCTAATGGAATTGCTCCAAGGCCTCTATTGTTTCAACAACTAAGACCAGTTCCTCAACAGAAGTCCAACAATCTTTGTAAAACTCATCCACTACCTATAGTAGCTCTTGGTGAACAATGGCAATGTCCTTCGGACCATTTGCCGGTTGGTATGCAAATAGAGGATACGGTTTTTGTGAGTTGGAATGTGTTACATGCAGACCATGTGCAGCATTGGATAGTCGAGGAAAATCTGCAAGGGTTAAAAGGATCTGTTATCACACAAAAGCAAGTACTGATTCAAGAAGGGGAAATACTTACTTCACAAAGAGAAAAAGAAATTACGAGACTCATTTGTGATATGGTAACTCATGGGAGCAGCCCGAAGAGCTATATTGCCTTACAGGAATGTAGCGATAGCTTTTTGGCTTACCTCAAGACAAAACTTCCACCGGGATATAAATTATTGGAATCAAAAACACGTAGTGGCTGCGCAGTGATATACGATGCGATGAGGATGCAAGTACAGGAGTTCAACGAGGTTGCACTTTCTGAGGTAAGAAGCAAACATCTCATGGAGATTACATTGAAACGCCTTAGAGATAAGAAACTATTTCGCGTTGTCAATGTGCATGTTACAGGAGATCCTACGTCTTCCTCCAGAAAAGATCTCATGAACTATGTGACCCAGAAAATTGGCGCAGGTCCCCAGTCTTTGGTTGTGGCAGGGGATATGAATTTTATAATAGAGGAGATGAAGCAAGAATTACAACAAGGGATCAAAGGCAGTTTGCAATTTTGTGCTCCCTATCGCAGCAATGTAGGTCCAATGCATGGTCGCAGAGGTATCCATGCAAAAGCAATTGATTATTTTATAACTCGGGCTAGAGAAAACGTTCGGTTATTATCACCGGAAGAGATTTTTTCAGGTCCAAATGCTCAGGTCATTAGAGGCACTTTGGAGCTTTTCGTCGATCCAAAAAATGAACCTATCAGATCTTAAAAGCAGGAGCATGCTCTTGGATCTTAGAAAAGTCTAGGAGCTTTCCAAAGAGATCAAAAACTTCCTGCAAAAGAGCTAGTCGATTGTTTCTTATTGCTAGGTCTTCACAAAGAATTTTCACCTCATCAAACAGAAGAGCTAAAGGCTTTTGGAAAGAGGTGAGAAATTTGATGCCACTTGTATAATCTCCATGATCAAAAGCATATAAGATATTCTTTTTTATAGAGAGAAGATGCGCATACAACGCTTTTTCTGCTTCTTCTTGAAGAAGAGAGGTGGAAAACGTGTGAGAGACTTTTTCCTGTAATTGTCCTTTGGCTCTTTTGTAGACTTCATAGAGCTTACCAAAATCTTCTGTATCTCGAAACTGAGCAAGAGCTTGGAGTCTTAGGTACTGATCATAAGGATTTAAAGAGACTTGATGTAAAGAAGCCTCAATCGCATCGTGCTTAAAGCCTATCTCTTCAAATACAGTTTTGAGTCTTGGAATCATAAAAGAGATGATTTCATCCACAGTAGAAGAGCTCACGGGGATAGAAAAGTGCCCTAGGAGCTGATGAAGCGTAGCTGCAATCGGTAAAGAGAGCTTGTTTTCGATGAGTAGACGTAAAATACCAAGAGTTTGTCTTCGTAAAGCATAAGGGTCGCTAGACGAAGAGGGTTTAAGACCTACAGCAAAATAGCCGATGAGGTTGTCTAATTTATCTGCTAAACTCAGCAAAACACCTTCTTTTGAAGTAGGTAAGAGATCGGCTTCAAAACGGGGAAGCCAATGTTCTTCAATGGCCTGAGCAACAGCTACACCCTCTTTATGATGGAGAGCGTAACATCTACCAATAGCTCCCTGTAGCTCAGGAAATTCCCCAACAAGTAATGTGGCAAGGTCTGCTTTGCAAAGGAAAGAGGCGCGTTGCAGAGATTTTTCGTTTGCAATAGGAAGCCTTTGTTGCAAGAGTTTTGTATGCTTTTGCAATCTTTCTACTTTAGCATAAAGGGTTCCCAGCTCTTTTTGAAAGGTAATCGTCTTGAGTTTTTCATTATATTTTTCCAAAGGCGTTTTGATATCTTCTTCGAATAAAAACATACCATCGGATAAGCGGGCAGATAATACCTTTTCGTTCCCTTTAAGGATGGTAGGGTTCGGAGTGTTGTCAGCAGTAATTACAAAGGAGTTGAGCAGAGAGCCTTCTTTGTTAGTAAGAGGAAAATAGCGCTGATGAGCAACCATCTCTGAAATAAGAACTTCTTTGGGAGCTTTTAAGAATTTTTTGTTAAAACAGGAGTAAGTGAGCATAGGCCACTCAGAAAGATAGACAACTTCTGCTAAGACTTTACTTGTTTCTACAGCTGTTGCATGGAGCTCTTTTTCTATGGCGCTGAGTTGTTTTTGGATAGAGAGTTTTCTTTCTGCAGGATCGATCATGACATGATGTTTTTTGAGGAGAGGTAAAAACTCTTTGGGCTGAGAAATCGTGATCGGAAGGTTGTCTAACTGCATATGGCCATAAGAGGTATTACCGGAGCTGACAGGTCCTACGGAGAAAGGAATGATCTCTTCTCCATACAAAGCAACAAACCAATGTAGAGGACGTGGATATTCAAGGGTTAAATCAGACCATCGCATTTTTTTGGGAAAATGGATGCTTAAAATAAGGTTAGGGAGTTTTTCTGCAAGCAAGGAAGCTGTTGCATGTCCTTTCTCTTTGTATTTTACAAAAAGATAGTCAACATTTTTGATGGTTTGGACGAAGCAATCGCTTCTTGCGCAAGCTTCTACTAGAGTCATAGAAGGGAGAGAAAGACTTTTCAAAAAGCCTGTCCCTTTTTCTGTAGGGTGCCCTTTGGCATCAAAGGCAACAGACAAAGCAGGCCCTTTTTTCTCAAGCGTAGTATCGTGCGTCCCTTCTCTCAGTTTATGCACTAGGGCTACAAGACGACGGGGTGTTCCGTACACCTCAATTTTTTCAAAAGAAATCCCATAGTCTTTGAAGAGTTTTGTTAAAAGACGCTCGAGACTGAGAGCTCCTTGCTCAATAGAAGCTGCAGGAAGTTGCTCCGAACCAATTTCTAGAAGAAAATCTCTGGCAGAGGTAGGGTCAAACGATGTTTCTACATAAGAACTAGAGATGGAGCTAGATGTTTGGAGAGGGGCTGCTTGCTTAAGTAAGGGAAACTGCAGCGCCGTGCGCACTTCAAGATAACATTCGGCAACTTGCCGAGAAAGTTCTCGAATCTTTGTGATATAACCAGTACGTTCTGTCACAGAAAGAACGCCTCTTGCCTCTAGCATATTAAAAGCATGGGACGCTTTCATTACAAAATCATAAGCTGGGACAGGAAGTTTTTTTTGCAAAAGAAGGGTAGCTTCTTGTGTAAAATCTTGAAAATGACGAAACCACATCTCTGTAGAAGCTTGCTCAAAATTATAATGGCTCCATTCGAATTCGTTTCTTTGAAATACGTCGCCATAGGTAAGAGTTTCGTTCCATTGCATATGGTAGACGTTGTCTACATTTTGTAAAACCATACTAAGGCGTTCGAGACCGTAGGCGATCTCTACCGTCACAGGATGAAGAGACTGCCCTCCCACAGCTTGAAAATAGGTGAACTGTGTGATCTCCATACCATCCATCCACACTTCCCAGCCAAGTCCCCATGCGCCAAGAGTAGGACCTTCCCAGTCATCATGCACAAAACGGATGTCATGCTCCTCTAATTTGATGCCAATAGCCTCTAGAGAACGTAGATAGGTTGCTTGAATATCCAAAGGAGAGGGTTTTAAGATCACTTGCATCTGGTGAAACAGCTGCATACGATTAGGGTTTTCTCCATAGCGACCATCTTGAGGTCTTCTCGAAGGTTCGATGTAGACCGCGCTATACGGCTCTGGCCCTAGAGCTCGTAAAAATGTCGCAGGATTAAACGTACCTGCTCCCACTTCGATATCATGTCCTTGGTGAACAACACACCCCTGCTCAGCCCAAAATTCTGTTAATGTCAAAAGAAGTTTTTGAAATGTCATCATAGCTCAACCACCTAGTGCACTGGACTAGAGTTTAATGGATAAGAGAAGTTTTTCTCAATTGATTACACATCTTCTTTTTCTAAAATAGTATTTGAGATAAACGGATCAATCACTTTTAATGAGGGTTCCAGGGCCTCCTGCGGTTAGGAGGTTTCTGGAGAAAATTTTAAGACACCTTGGCTTGATAAATTAACATGAGATTAGGTACTCTTTCAATACAAATTAAAGGGAGTCTTCCTTTGAAATTAGCGCTATATTTGACATTAGCGAGGATTGTGATTAGCCCCATTTTTCTGCTAGTTTATTTAAACTATCAGGCGTTTGGGTTAACGCTATTCGCTCTTCCTGTTGCACTTTTGTGTCTTCTGACTGTATCGGAGCTGTCCGATTTTTTTGATGGATTTATCGCTAGAAAATGGAACCAGGTGACGCAGCTAGGGAAGATTTTAGATCCTATGGCAGATAGTATTGCTAGGATTTCTGTCTTTTTAACTTTTACACAAGGTGTTGTGCAGCTCCCTTTATTGCTGGTGCTTGTGTTTCTTTATCGAGATGTTGTGATTAGTATGCTTAGAACGCTCTGCGCGCTTAGAGGGGTAACTTTAGCAGCGCGCATATCGGGCAAGATTAAAGCTGTGATTCAAGCGATAGCAGCTTTTGTGATTTTGCTGCTTATGATTCCTTACGCTCTAGGGAAACTTTCGTTGCAAAGCTTACAAGAGATCAGTTTGTATGTTGTTGCAGCAGCCGCTGTATATACACTTTTTTCTGGTATTGAATATATTTATGCTAATCGCTCGTTTATCAGACAAGCTTGGTCTAAGCATTAAGAAGCTTGGTAGAGTTGAAGATATTGCTGAGCGGGTTTTTTCCAGCTAAAGTCAGAGTTTTTTAGATTGTTAAGGATTTTGTGTAAATAGGCTGTTTCGTGGTAGAGATGGAAAGCGCGATGCAGCGCCTCGTCCATCTGCTCTACTTGCATATCACGAAAGCAGATACCTACTTTTTTCTCAGAAGAGATTGTAGAATCTTCTATATCATACACTGTGTCAGCAAGCCCTCCTGTGCTTCGTACAATGGGAATGGTAAAATAGCGCATAGCAATCATCTGAGTGAGGCCACATGGCTCAAAAAGAGAAGGGATCACGATAAAATCAGACGCTGCATAGAGTTGTCTTGCGAGTGACTCGTTAAACTGATCATGAAAGTGAAAATTTGCATTGTTGTTATAATTTTTTCTGAGAAAATCAAATTCTTCCTTGAATTTTGGATCTGCAATCTGCCCTAGCAAAACAAATTGCCCTCCTTTATCCAAAATTGTCGTGATAGCTCTTGCAATCAGATGAGGACCTTTCTGCATATCTAGTCTTGAGATGCAACCAAAAAGAGGGGCTTGGGAAGAGGAGAGTTGTAAAGTTTTTTGGAGATGAGCCTTGTTGGCACGTTTTGCTTTTGCGATGGTTTCTATAGCTTCTTTTGCTCCATATCTAGCATGAAGCATGCGATCTTGAGAAGGGTCCCAGTAGTTAAGATCGATCCCATTAAGAATGCCAAAAAGTTTTTCAGGGCGACTTGCAAGGATAGGATGTAAATGATAACCAAAAGCGTGTGTTGTGATTTCACGTGCGTAAGTAGGAGAAACTGTCACAATATGGTCGACCGACATAAGGCCTGCTTTAAGAAGGTTGATGAGTCTCGGTTCTGCAGGGTCTATCAGCTCAGAGGAGGGAGAGATTCCAAAACGATCTACATGAGAGGGTAGGCATCTCCCTTGGTGTAAAATATTGTGAATTGTTAAGAGTGTTTTACAGGCAGGCAATCTCTTATAATACACATGTTTATGTAGATAAGAGATAAAAGCTGTTGGCCAGTCATGCAAGTGCAGTACTCGTTGAAGAGCAGGTTCTAGACAGAGATATTCTAAGGCAAGTACGGAAAAGAGCAAAAACCGGTCTATGTCATCGGGTTCTCCATAAATCGAAGAGCGATTGAAAGGTGTTTCTGGTTGTTGGGGATCAATAAGGATTAAAGAGATGTCTTCATAGGACGCTCTCCAAAATAGGACATCAAAAGGTTTGTTATCTGCAAAGGTAAAAGATTTTTTTAAAGCAAGCTTGACATGACGAAGATTTTTTCCCTCCAAACAGCGATACTTAGGTAAGATCACAGTTACCTTCTGATCGAGTCTGAGGAGTTCCTTGGACAGTCCATATAGAACATCAGCTAGCCCCCCAGCTTTAGCAATAGGAGCTAGTTCGGTAGTTATATGGATGATAGTCTTTACCAAATCTCTTGTCCTTCTATAAAGCAGCAATTATCTGCAATGTAGACGAAAAAAGAGTATGATTTAAACCTAAAAATTGACAAATCGCACTGTGAGCTTCACAGGCTGATTATCAATAGTCTCCGTCCAGATCAGCGAGGAAGTTGGAGGATTAATAATAGCCTCCTTATACACCACATGGCTTGTCTTTTTTGTCCTGTGCCATTTTTGCGCAATTTTTGCCTTTAGCTCTGGCAAAGTCATAAAAGGAGATAGCTTGCCATCACAATCATCCGACATTAAAGCGATTTTTCTTTCATCCGCATCCCAACACTGTAAGCACATAAAAACCTCTCTGCATAATGAGAACGGGAGTGCATTGTACAAATTCCTTACTTTTTTTCTATAGAAAGAATTTGTTGTGTTAATTTTTTCTTTAAAAACTCGTGTAAAAACTCTTGGATTTTCTCCAAACAAGCAGAAAACAACGTGCTTGCAATTAAATCATTTAAATCGCTACGATGTCCTATGTTTTCATGTAAGAAAACGAATACATTGGGGTGTAGCCAAGTGGTAAGGCAGCGGTTTTTGGTACCGCCACTCGGAGGTTCGAGTCCTTCCACCCCAATACATTAACAACGAAGAAGCCCTTTCTTGAATGCAGCAAGAGAAAAATTTCATTCTTTTTTCGGGGAGATCTCATCCCTCGTTTGCTAAAGAAGTCGCTAATTTTTTGCATGTTGAATTAGGAAAGGTGACCATTCAAGATTTTCCAGACGGTGAGATAGGCGTTCGCATTAATGAGAATGTCCGTGGTAGGGATGTTTTTGTGCTACAAAGCTTAGCCAGACAGCCCAACTTCTATCTCATGGAATTACTGATCATGGTCGACGCGTTGAAGAGGGCTTTTGCTAAGACGGTTGTCGTTGTCTTACCCTATTTTTGTTATGCTAGACAAGATAGAAAAGATAAGGGACGGGAACCCATTACAGCAAAGCTCGTTGCTGATCTTCTGGAAAGAGTAGGCGTAGCGTGTGTAATGACGATGGATTTGCACACAGAGCAAATCCAAGGTTTTTTTGATATCCCTGTGGATAACTTATATGCGCGTCCAGCTCTTATTCAGGCTATTAAAGGGTATGGTATCACAGACTGTGTGGTCGTAACCCCAGATATAGGTAGCGTTAAGCTGGCAAGAGAATTTTCTGCAGAGCTTGGCGTAGATATGGCGATCATCAACAAACGTCGGCTAGATGCAGAGCAAGTCGAAGCCAATGCACTCATTGGTGATGTGGAAGGTAAGGATGTTCTTTTCGTGGATGATATTTATTCCACGGGAGGAACGATGAAGAAAGGGGCCAAGGTCTGCAAAGCTTTAGGAGCGCGCAGGGTGTTTGGCGCTGTAACACATGGACTGATGATAGGTGATAGCGAAGTAGATAGCTTGATAGAGAAGCTGTTTATCACAAATACGCTCCCACCAAGACATGAGAAGTTTCACTCTTCTGTGGAAGTGGTTACAGTAGCACCTCTATTTGGACGAGCGATTCAGTCGTTTGTGCAAGGGGGGTCAGTTTCTTCACTATTCAAACCGACGTGACTTGCTATTTCATGATATAGACCCCCAAAAAATAGTAGTAGGAAGTGCGCATATGCGTGCTAGGATTGTGAATTTTTAACGTGCTTGTAAGGAGTGCTCATGAAACTGAGTCTTTCAAAAAGGAAGGCAGAGACCAAAAAGGAGATCAACTTGATTCGACATCAAGGGAATATTCCAGCGGTCATCTATTCCAAGGGTAAAGAAAACCAGCTCATTGCTGTCAATGGAGTGGAATTTGAGGCGATTTTACGAAATGTTCAACAAGGACATTTGCCTACAACAGTGATAGAACTTTCTGGAGAAGGAATCTCTTTGAAAGCGCTTATCAAAGATATTCAATACGAACCAACTACCTATAAGGTAATCCATCTAGACTTTTTGGAAATCCAAGGAGAGCAGTCGATTACTGTCAACGTTCCTATTCGATGTGTAGGTATGATGGAGTCTCCTGGTATTAAATTGGGTGGATTTCTCAGACAGGTGATTCGTCATTTGCGAGTGAAGTGTCTTCCTAAGCAGATGCCTAAAGAGTTTGTTGTTGATGTAAAAGAGCTGGGCATTAAGCAGACAAAACGGATTAAGGATCTTTTAATGCCAACAGGTGTTGAACCACTGGCTCCTTTGAATGAAGTGATTGTTGTGATTGCGAAACGTTAACCATGTTGGAAGAAAGATCTCCAGTTCTTGTGGTTTGTTTGGGCAACCCTGGTAAGCGTTATGAATGTACGCGCCACAATATGGGATTTCTTGTGGGACAGGCTCTTGCAAAAGAACTTGGAGTTTCCGTGCAACATAAAAAGGAGCTATTAGGAGATGTAGCCGAGGGATCTGTAGACGGTGTGAAGGTGAGGATTCTCTTTCCCACAACTTATATGAACCTTTCTGGACAGGCTCTTAGAAAATGTATCGATTTTTTTAAGCTTCCTCTGCCTCAGTGCATGGTGGTTTGTGATGATGTGGCTCTTCCTTTTGGTAAGCTGCGTTTGCGAGATCTAGGTAGCTCTGGAGGGCATAATGGCCTTAAAAGCATTGAAGAGGCTATAGGATCTCAGCACTACAATAGACTGAGGGTGGGAGTGGGAAGAGATGAAGAGATAGAACTTGCAGAGTTTGTGCTCGGTCAGTTCACTCCGCAAGAGTACGATCTTTTAGCTGGTGTGATTCAGCAAGCAAAAGAGGTGTTGCTTGCTTGGATACAAGGGGGATACACAAAGGCAGTAGCCTCTCTTATACAACCTAAAGGGGCGGAGAAAAAAATAATTAAAGATGAGAATTTGGAGAAATTATGACCAAAAAAACAAAAGTGCAGCTGTATGAAGGGATGTACATCTTGAGTTCTACACTGAGTGAAGACGCAAGACAAAAAGCCCTAGAGAAAATTCTTGGCGGCATCACCAAACAAGGTGGAGAGATTCATAAGATTCATGAACAAGGTAAGAAAAAACTTGCTTATGAACTTCGTGGACGCCGTGAAGGATATTATTATTTATTATATTTTAGCTTGGATACCTCTTGTATGAGTGAACTATGGGGTGAGTATCATCTCAATGAAGATCTATTGCGATTTATGACTCTTGCTGTAGACCAGGTTGTAGAAAAAATCGAGTTCAAACCACTTGTACAAGCATAAGGAGAAAAAAATATGATGATGTCTAGAAGAAAACCTCCTGCAGAAAATGGGTTTAAAAAAAGAAAAAGATGTCCTTTTGTCGCTGCAGGTATCAAAAAAATCGACTATAAAGACATAGAAGCTCTTTCACAGTTTATCACGGAAAAAGGGAAGATTTTACCAAGACGCATTACAGGTGTGTCACATCACAATCAAAAACAACTGACACAAGCTATTAAAAGAGCTCGTTATATGGCTCTTTTACCGTTTGTTGCTGGCGAATAAAGCAAGAGGAAGGTGCGTAATATGGAAAATGAACTACTCTTATTAGAAGATGTTCGAGGGTTAGGCAGGAAAGGAGATATCGTAAAACCTAAGCCAGGTTTTGCTCGTAATTTTCTTGTGCCTCAGAAAAAGGGAGTTGTAGTTACAGCATATACTTTGAGAATGCGAGCTAAACTCCAAGAAGAAAGAGAGCGTCAAGCAAGAGAAGATAAAGTAGAGTCAGAAGCTTTAGCAAAAGTCATTGACGGTAAGACTCTCACAACAGAGGTGAAGGTAGACCCAGCAGGTCATATGTATGGATCTGTTTCTGCGCAAGATATTGTGAATCTTTTTGAAGAGCAAGGCGTTACTATTGAGAAGAACTATGTCCTTTTGGTGCATCCTATCAAAGTGACAGGAGATCACACTATCGAGCTACGCCTCAAAGAGGGAGTCATGACAAAGTTTCTTCTTAAAGTGATTCCTGAAGGAGGAGCTGCTGTACAAGTAGAAGAATCTAAACTTGTGGATGTTGTGGAAGGCAAGGAGTCTGAAAAGAGTTGAGAACATCACTAACTCTTTTTTCTCCAGCAAAGATCAACGTATTTTTTCGCGTGTTATGTAAGCGAGAAGATGGTTATCATACTATTGCAAGCGTGGTGCAATGTGTAGATTTTGGAGACACTCTTACGATCTTTCTTACAACAAAAGAAGATCGTTTTTCTTGCTCTGATACCACGCTTTCTTGGAACTCTTCAAATCTTATCTACCGGGCTGTGGAGCTTTTTCGACAGCAGACGCAGCTACGGTTTTATGTCTCTATACATCTGCAAAAACGGATCCCTATGCAAGCGGGGCTTGGTGGGGGGAGTAGTAATGCGGCGACAGTGCTTTATGCGCTCAATACACTTTTGCAAACAGGGTTTTCCGATCAGCAGCTAGGTGAGATAGGTTCTGTACTTGGAGCCGATGTTCCCTGTTTTTTTGGCCTTGGTAGAGTGTTTTGTGAAGGGATAGGAGAAAAGGTGACTCTCTTAGAGGAAAAAGAAGAAGAGTGTTGGCTTGCTAAACCCATGGCATTGTTTCTTGCCACACCGCATGTGTATGCATGTTGCACTCCTAAGCCAGGAGAGGTGACGTCTGCTTACAGTTTTTTCGATAACGATTTGGAAGAAGCTGCCTTTTCTCTTCTTCCTTCTCTTGCGCAATGTAAAAACAAATATCTTGAGCTAGGATTTACAAGTGTCACGATGACAGGAAGCGGAACGGCTTTTGTGTGTCGAGGTAACGTGAAAAATCCTTATTTACCAAATACCATATTTATCAAAGTGAAGAGCTTATTTCGTCAAAGTGGGCAATGGTATCTTGAAAGATTTTTGTGAAGAAATTCAACAAGGTGTGTTATCTTCTCAGTTTGTGGACTACAAGTAGGTGGCTCTTGCGTACAAAAATTTATGATGATCGTCTGATTGTAATCACAGGAGCTTGTGGGTTCATTGGCTCATGTGTTGTCAAGCACCTGAATGAACAAGGAGAATATAATCTTCTTCTTGTAGATGACTTGCGAAGTGGAGATAAGTGGAAGAATCTTGTTGGTAAAAAATACGCAGACTTGATTTCTAAACAAGAGCTGTTTACATGGCTTGAAGGAAGAGAGTCTGAAATAGAGGCTTTTATCCATCTAGGAGCTTGTCCAAGCACGGTTGTCACTGATGGAGATTATATCCAGAAAAACAACTACTCTTATTCTGTCCGTCTTGCAGAGTATGCTCTGCAGAACAACCACCGTTTTATCTATGCCTCTTCTGCTGCGACCTATGGCATGCGAGATGTTGATTTTTCCGATGATCACAACAGACTGGAAGAATTAAGACCTTTAAATCTCTATGGCTATGCCAAGCATATGGTCGATTTATGGCTTAAAGATCAAGGCGCTTTGGATCAGGTGGTGGGGCTGAAATATTTCAATGTGTTTGGGCCTAATGAATATCATAAAAAACGAATGGCATCGATGGTGATGCATATGACGCGCAGTATTTTAGAAGAAGGGTTTGTAAGACTTTTTAAATCCAGTAGCGACAAATACCCTGATGGCGAGCAAAAAAGAGATTTTATCTATGTTAAAGATGCTGTCGCTATTACCTGTAGTTTTTTAGACAACGATGTAGCAGGTATTTTTAACGTAGGCTCTGGTGTTGCAACCACATGGAATGATCTAGCAAGAGCGGTCTTTAAGGCTCTTGGTAAAAAGGAGCATATTGAGTATTTTGAGATGCCTGAAGATCTGAAAGGGCATTATTTGAACTATACCTGCGCAGACATGAGTAAATATCACCACTCTTTAGAAAAGAAAAATATAGAAAAACCGCAGACGCATACAGTCGAGCAAGGAGTGTTTGATTACGTCAATCACTATCTCATAGGAAACCATAGATGGTAAAACTGCTTAGCTCTTTTCGTGCACTCAAATCTATAAAAGTTTGTGTGATTGGTGATTTTGTTCTTGATACCTACGTGACAGGTTGTGTTGCGAGGATTTCTCCCGAGGCGCCAGTGCCTGTGCTTCATGCAAAAGAGCAAAAACACCATCCTGGGATGGCAGGTAATGTAGCTTTGAATTTACTTTCTCTTGGAGCTGAGGTGTTTGTTTGTGGACGTGTAGGTCCAGACAAAGAAGGGAAGCAGCTTATCAAAGAGCTTCGTCAAGAAGGGATAGATGTTGAAGCTATGGTGGTGCAAAAAAAATATAGGACGTCGGTCAAGCATCGGATGATTGCAAATGCACAGCAGCTTTTACGTGTTGATTTTGAAGAAGTGACTCCTTTAAGCCCTTTGCTAGAAAAACAGCTCATGCAGACGCTTCCAGAAAGGCTTAAATCTATGGATGTGATCGCTCTTTCTGATTACAAGAAGGGATTTTTAACAGAAAGGCTGATAGAAGTTATCATTGCTTGTGCAAGGGAGGCTCATATTCCACTTATCGTGGATCCCAAGGGAGAAGATTTTTCTAAATATAGAGGATGCACTCTTATCAAGCCCAATTTACAAGAAGCGTATGCTGCAGCAAAGCTACCACAAGGTACATCGTTAGATCAGGTGGCCTTAGCGCTCTTGCAGACAGCGCAACCAGAGTATGTGCTCATCACAAGATCAGAGCACGGGATGTCGCTGTTTCATACAAGTGGCAAAAGAGAGGATTTTGGTGTGAAATCTCAAGAGGTGAAAGATGTAACAGGAGCTGGAGATACAGTGCTTGCCATGGTGACCATGGGCATGGGTAACAGGTTAGATGTTGGTGTGTGTGCACAACTTGCCAATGTCGCTGCAAGTATTGCTATTCAAAAGGTGGGATGTGCGAGAGTCTCTTTAACGCAAGTTGTTGAAAGATTACTTGAGCTCGATAGCGCGAACAAAGTCTTTGCAGAAGAGCATCTCTTTGCTTTAAATCAGGTGCTCTCTCAGTCTGTGTTTTCTGTTCTTGGACTTGATGCTAAGCAGGAGATGTCAACAGCTTTGTTTCAGGTGATTAAGAAGCTCTCTGGTGGTCAGCATGACAAGCTTCTGGTCTATCTCGCAGACACACGAGGAAGAGATACTTTTATTGCACTGCTTGCTTCTTTAAAAGAAGTAGATTTTATCCTTCTTTGCTCTAAAAGTCTCTCGCATGTATTTCAAAAAATGAAACCTAAGCAGGTTTTTCTTATGGCGCAAGATAAGTTACGAGAAGTCAAAGAGCCCTCGATGTTACTTGAGGGCCTTGTGCCAGCTACGACTAGATAAGATCGTGATACTGCTCGAGCTTATGTACACGTGTTTCAATAGGAGGATGTGTTGCAAAAAGTCGTAGCAGAGTAGAGCTTTGAGAATTAATCATAAAAGCTTGCAGAGCTGGTGTTTTTTCTTTTAACTCCTTTTTCTCAAAAGACCTTTCAAGAGCTCTAAGAGCGCTGATCATATGTTGACGTGAAGACAGGGAGGCTCCTCCATGATCTGCACGAAACTCTCTTCGTCTTGAGTAAAAGGCAAGCACCATCGTTCCAAGTATCATGAAAACAATTTCAAAGACAAAGACAAAGGCTGTATAGGTAAAGTAGGAACTTGTTGAGCTCCTTTCTCTGCTTGATTTTCCAAGACTTGAACACATGAAGGCGAGCACTCTTGCCAAAAACATGACAAAAGCGTTCACAATACCTTGCAAAAGGGTCATAGTCACCATATCACCACTTGCAATATGACTGATTTCATGTCCAATGACCGCTTGCAGCTGAGAAGGAGACATGGTATGTAGTAAAGAAGAAGAGACGGCAACTAAAGATTTTCTTCGCGTAGGTCCCGTAGCAAAAGCGTTAGGTAAAGGGTATTCAAAAACACCTACCTCAGGTGTAGAAGGGAGATTTGCTGCTTTGGCGAGTTTTTCTACCATAAGATAGAGTCTTTGATGAGATTCATTAGGTGTGTTTGGATCTATGAGCTTTACGCCAAGCATCCACTTAGCCATAACGCGAGAGAGCATGAGAGAAATAAAAGCGCCAACCATTCCCCATACAAGGCAAAAAATCATGAGAGATTTGTAATGCAATCCATAGGAGTTTAGAAGAGGCTCTAGGTGCAAAAAGTGCAAAATCCCAGAGATGGTGAGAAGAACAAGAATATTGATCAGTAGAAACAAGAAGACTCTTTTAAACATAGACATGGAATAGCTCCCCTAAGCGCCTTTTTAGCCACAATTATCCCAGGAGGTAGAGTTTAAACGCAAGGGGGAGAGAGAGAAAAGACTCCTGAGTAAAATACATAATCTGTTACATATATTCTGTTTAAGTGATTCATTAATTTAGGTTTGTAATCATGAGCTCCTGTAAAGGTAAATCTATAGAGAAATATAAAAAATATTTCGAGCAAAATCGCAAGAAGATTATAGAGGATTTTTTTGCTTATCTAAGATTTCCTAGTATTAGCGCAGACCCAGCACATAAAAAAGATATGGAGAGTTGCTCTAAATGGGTGGCGGCTTTTTTCCAAAAGGCAAGTTTTAGTACTGAAGTATGGCAAACACCTGGTAATCCCGTAGTCTTTGCCCATCATCAAGCAAAAAAACCAGGCAGACCAACGATTCTTTTTTATCACCATTATGATGTGCAGCCAGTCGATCCTTTGGAGCTTTGGAAAACACCTCCTTTTGAGCCAACACTTGTGGGTAAAGAGGTGTATGCTCGTGGTGCGCAGGATAACAAGGGGCAGTGTCTGTATAGCATGTATGCTTTGAAAGCTTTTTTAGAAATAAGCGCTAAAGACGATCTTAACATTAAAGTGCTCATTGATGGGGAAGAAGAGATAGGTAGTGAGGGTCTTTTTCATGTTCTTGAGGAAAAACATCAGCAGCTTAGCGCTGACTATACGGTGATTGTTGATGTGGGGATCCCTTCTCTTAAGCAACCTGCTGTTACACTTGGGTGTCGAGGCATCATCACTATGGATGTGGAGTGCAGGGGATCTCATGTAGATTTGCATTCTGGATCTTTAGGAGGTGTGGCCTACAATCCACTGCGCGGGCTTGTAGAAGTGCTTGCTAAAGTGAGAGATGAGCATGGCGCTATTGCTATAGACCATTTTTATGATGGTATCGAAAAGATAGATAGCGACCTGCTCATGAAGGTCTGTTTGAAAGATACCCTAGAGAAGTTTGACTTGAAAGCTTTGCATCAAGAGAAAGGATATACGCTTCTTGAATCGAATTGGATGAGACCTACATTTGAAATTAATGGAATGGCGGGTGGTTATGCAGGACCTGGGTTCAAAACAGTGATCCCAGCAACAGCCTCTTGCAAAATCTCTTGTCGACTGGTAGCTGGACAAGATCCGGAAAAAGTAGGGAGAGCTGTAGAGCGCTTTTTGAAAAAACATATTGCAAAAGGATTAGACCTCAAGATAGAGTTGGGACATGGTGGTAGAGCTTATGTGGCTCCTGCAAAGAGTCTTCTTGCACGCAAATTGCAGATAGCTTACGAAGAGGTGCTTGGCGTAAAAGCAGGCTTTGCTCTTTCGGGAGGCACTCTTCCTATCTGCTCAAGACTTGCGGAAGTATCGGGAGGAGATACCATTTGTATGGGGTATGGACTTGATGATGATTATATCCATGCACCTAATGAACATTTTGGGATCGATCGTTTAGAATATGGGTTTACAACGGTTGGTGTGGTAGTAGATTTACTTGCGGGTGAATGATGAAAGACTATATCAAAATTACGCTAGGTCCTATGTGTTTGATGCTAGCGCTTGTAGCGTTTTTATCACAGCACTCCTCTCCTATGGCTTTGCTTGGGTGCATTGCGGTCTTTAGTTTACCAGTTATATGGCGGTTGCAGCTGAAAGGCTCCTTATATATAGCAGGGCTCTTGCTGAGTTCATTTGCTATGTTATACGCTTTTCATGAGTCTTCGTACTATATCCTTTGGGTATTTTTCTGGTGTTTAGCACTTGTAGCCGCTTTAGTGCTTACAGCGCTATGCTCGCAGCAATATCATAGTGATCATCTGTCGCAAGAGAAGGTGCGTCAAGAACATCTTGCCAAGACCTCTGAAGAGCATAGACAAAAAGAGCAGCTACTGCTGCAGGAGAAAGAAGAAACTGCTGGTAGAGCGCAAGAGCTAGAGGAAAAACTTCTGAAGAAGGAAGAGCATCTTGCTTCCCTCAAACAACTTGCGATAGCTGCAAAAGAAGAAGCTGATAAATATTTCATGCAATGCGAGCATTTGAATCAAGAGATTTTGACGCTATGTAGACAAGCAGGCGCTCTTGAAGAGATGTCTTGCAAATATGAGCAGCTAGAAGAGAGTCATAAAAACCTGCTTAAGCAGCTGAATACAACAAGAGTGAACAGCTATCAATATGAGCTCCTTGCTTTTGCTCCTCAAGAAAAACTCATAGCAGAGCCAGAGCAAGAGGATGTTGATAGAGAGGTAGAGCAATTAGAAAGAGAAAGAGCTTCTGTGAAGAGTAGCTATGAAAAACATCTTAGAGACTATCAAGCGATTGTTGATAAGCTACAAACTTTACTCACACTCGATGAGCTTGCCTATTATACAGGTAGAGAGCGCTCTTTTGAAGAGTCTTACAAAGATCTGAAGGCGATGTTTCAAGAGAAAGGAAAGGTGCTTCAAGAGCTGAGAGTGGAGATTTTTAAGATAGAAGGCTCGATCTTACAGCTTAAACAAACGCGAAAAAATGTTGGACATTTTCCTGGCAGTTATCTCACGATTGCAGATCAAGAGTGTTTACGTCTTGAAGAGGAGAATGCCATTCTATTGGAAATTATTTCTAGCGCGTTGCCTCTTTTGGAAAAAAAGATCGAAAGACCTACAGAGCCGTTAAAATCTCATAGCCATCATGAGTGATTAAGACGCTATGTTCCCATTGGGCGCTAGGTTTTCCATCAATGGTTCTTGCTGTCCAACCATCTTGTTCATCGATCACGGCATCTCTTTTACCTGCGTTGATCATCGGTTCTATGGTAAATGTCATCCCTTCTGCAAGGGGGATGGTATTATTGTTATAGTGATGAGCAATCTGCGGCTCTTCATGCATATGCAATCCAACACCATGACTTACAAACGCATTCACAACAGAGCAGCCTTTGGAAGTGGCATACGATTCAATCGCTTGTCCAATTTCTTGAAGTAATAATCCTGGTTTCAAGATTTGGATAGCTTGCATCATGGAGTTATAGGCGACATCGACAACGAGTTTTTTTTCTTCAGAGACGTTGCCAATACACACCATGGCGCTACAGTCTCCAAAATAACCATGTAACATAAAGGCTGTATCGATGTTGAGAATATCACCCTCTTTAAGAGGAATATCGTTAGGAATGCCATGGCAAATCACTTCATTTAAAGAAGTGCAAACAGCTCCTGGAAAAGGAGGATGTCCATACCCTAAAGAGGCTGATTTGGCACCAGCTTGCAAAGCAAGCTCTCTTGCTAGTAGATCAAGCTCTTTTGTGGTGACACCTGCCTTTGCATGAGAGCAAAGAGTGCGTAGCACTTGAGCGCTAAACCTGCAAGCAGCACGTATACCTGCAATCTCCTCAGGTGTTTTCAAAAGAATATTGTATTTTTTTTTGTACATGCTCTGCAAATCTGCATGAGGAGAGAGCTGAGGATAGTGACATTTTTTCCATTTTTTTCCGCTGCCACACCAACAGGGTTCATTTCTTGTGCTCATAGTAGCTCCATAGATCGTGCATAAGTATAGAGAGTTGTAGGATTAAAGTGGTTAGACATCTTCTGGATAATAGACCTTTTTTAAAACAAGACCACAGGCAGGGGCTGTCATGCCAGCTTGCGCTCTTTGTTTGGATTCCAAGATTTTCTCAATAGCATCAATAGAGAGTTTGCCACACCCCACATAGCACAGCGTTCCGACGATATTGCGCACCATTTTATAGAGAAAATGATCTCCTCGAATGCGAAAACAAAAGTTTTCACCCTCTTGAGTAATATCGATAGAAAATATCTCTCTGACACGATTTTCGTAGTCAGGTTTGCGAGTATTGGTAAGAGCAGAAAAATCTTTTTTGCCCAACAAATGTAAAGAAGCTTTTTGCATGAGCTCAAGCTCTAATTTTTTGGGGAAATGCCACATAAAATGTCTTTGAAAAGGAGAGAGCCAAGGTGTGGTAGAGACATGATAGTGGTATTCTTTTCCAAGACTTTCTAATGTTGGATGAAAAGAAAGAGGCATGATCTGCATAGCATAGACACGAATATCTTCAGGTAGCAAACTGTTCATGCTTGTTAGCCACCTGTTTGTGGCGGAGAGATTTTTAGAGGTGTAGAAGTTCACAACTTGGTCTTCAGCATGAACGCCAGCATCTGTGCGACTTGCTGCTTGTAATTCCACAGGCTCTTGTAAAATGGTGGTAAGTACGGTTTCTAAAGTTTCTTCTACAGAGGGACCCTCTTGGGTTTTTTGCCATCCAAAATACGAAGAGCCATCGTAGGCTAGATGTAATTTGATGTTATAGCGCATAAGATATTTTACGGTTGCACTTGACAGCGGACAAAGCTGCTGATGCCGTCAAGGAACATTTGTATAGCAATCAAGGTTAGAATAAGTCCCATGAGACGCTCTAAGGCGGTAAGCCCTCTTTCTCCCAAAATCTTATTAAGAAAAGGAGCTCCAAGAAGAATCAAGGTTGAAGCAAGCCAAGCAATTCCAATAGAAGACAAGGTGTACACAGCAGGCAAACTCTGCCCTGCATAAATCATCACCGTTGCTAAAATGGCAGGTCCTGCAATAAGGGGGATTGCCAAAGGAACAATTAAGGGTTCTTCCTTAAGACTTGCAGAAGGATTTTGTTGGCTAGGAAAAATCATTTTTATAGAGATAAGAAACAAAATAATCCCACCAGCGATTTTTAAGCTCTGATCAGAGATCCCAAGAGCATCTAGAAAACTATTGCCTATAAAATAGAAAAGAACGATCACAGCAAGCGCAATAAACAGCTCACGGGTGATAACCATGAGCTGTCTTTTGCGAGATACATTTTTTAAAAGAGCTAAAAAGATGGGGACATTGCCAATGGCATCCATAAGAAAAAACATGGAAAGAGCCATACCAAAAACTGGATGTTTGAAAAAAGCATGTCCCATAAGAGCCTCTTGTATTGTCTCTTATCGTAGCAAAAGCAAAGAGATTGCTGCAAGAGGCTATCTGTCATGGATAGGTGCCTGATTGCCCACAGGTAATGGAGCTGGATTTTCAGGAGGCCCTGGAGGAGCTAGATGTTCCGCTTCATGGACATTTTCAGGTGGAGCCCCTTCTTGAAAGAGAGGATTGTCAAAGATCATAAGATAATCATCAGGAGCATGTTGATGAGAGGGCCTAGGTAATCCTCTTGGAGATTGCACGGACATAAAAGCCTCCTTTTGTGAAGAAAGTTAAGCAGGGAGAGCGTATAGCCAAGTTGTAAAAAAACGACAAGAAAATATTTTATTTAGTAAACAAGAGAAGCTTTGGCGATTTGGGTAAATAGCTGCTTCAACGCTTGTTGCTGAGAGATAAGTAACGGGGAAAGAGTAAGATAAAAATCGTAGTTTTTTTTAAAAGCTGCTTTAGTCCAATTTGTAGAGCCCAAGACAAAAGTCTTTCCATCAAGCAGCATGAGCTTATGGTGCAGTAGTTGGATTCCTGTACTGAGATAAACAGGTATATTTTTCTCTTTGAGATAAGCAAGTGCTTTGGCGGAAGCACCACTTGCAGAAGTATGATCAAGAAATACTTGTATAGCCACACCTCGATGATGGGCTGCAATGAGTTCTTCAAGAAGAATTGGATGTGTAAGTGTGAACATGGCAATGCAAATCGATGAAGAGGCCTTTTGTATAAGCTGTTGTAGGTTGTGAAGAGGATCCTCTCCTTGATAGGGGAGAAGCCATAGCTCAAGGTGTTGCTCTTTCAAAGAGAAACATTGATGGGAAGTTGTTTTATAACGTTTTTTGCTGACAACTTCTTCAGAGTATTTATGAAGGTAGCTCGCGAGCTCAGGGTGATAAAGACCAAGGACAATATTATCATGCATGGTGAGTGATTCATACGTCATATTCGCTGTACCCAAGAATACAGTCGTATCATCGATACCTAAAATTTTTGTATGCATAAGACCTGAAGATTTTATGGGTTTCCATGGAAGGTCTAGATGAGAAAAATAAGAAGGGAGTGTTTTACTATCGGTTACGATTTGTAAATTTTCCAGTAGAGGAGCTTTAGTGAGAAGAGTATCAATAACAGCTTCGTCTGTAAGAGAATAGGTGTGTAGATAGATGGATGATTTTGCCAACTGCAAAGCTTTTATGATCACATGTCTTAGAGGATGGTGAAGGTGATTGGAATAGATAACGACAGGTTTTTTTTCTGTCGGTAGTTTTATCCATAAAAAATCAGAAACGACGACAAAAGAAAAGGTAGCCACAAGGGCTACCGAAAATACAAAGCTGAGTTTTTTTACAACGTTAAATCTTTTGTCCAGCTTCACGCATCTCTTTGATGACGGTAGCAAGACCTTTTTTATTGATATCACGTATCGCTTTTGTGCAAAGCTTAAGTTGGATAAAACGGTTTTCCTCAGAGAACCAAAAACGTTTTTTCACAAGGTTGGGGAGAAAACGTCTTTTATTAGTACCTGTGATGTTAAGACCGATCCCTTTGTGTTTTTTAGCTATACCGCGGATAGTGTATTTGCGTCCTTGAGCGGGTCTTTTTCCTGTAACTTGACATACTCTGGCCATTTGCGCTCCATTAATAAGTAAACTTTTTTGCCGCCACTATAGCAAACAGGGTAAGATAATCTCAAGGTAAAGTTATAATGGGCTGCTCCCTTTAGCAAAACCCTTGCTCTTTTATCTGAGCTCAGAATATCTTTGGGGCATTCATCTATTGAAGGGAGAGTATATGAAAGCTTCATCGGTATCTATAAGAACTTATGTAGGTAGTAAAGTTTTTTTCTTAGACGCTCTCAAAGTATTTGTTGGTAGTCTCTTTCTTGCAGCGATCTCTTTACCAAAAATCCCTTTTTATCCAACGCCTATGACCCTGCAAACGTTAGGGGTGTTTATCCTTGGGTTTGTCCTGGGCCCTAGACAAGGTGCTTTGGCTGTCTTTGCTTATCTTCTAGAAGCTTCTTCAGGGCTTCCCGTGTTATCAGGTGGACATAGCAACCCTCTATGGATGATCTCTCCTAATGGTGGTTTTTTGCTAAGCTTCATGCCTGCTGCTTTTCTTGTGGGGTGGATCATGGATAAAATGCATAAGAAAAATTTTGTTACCGCCTTTATGGCTGTCTTTGCTTCTCAGCTTTGTATTTACACTACTGGCGTATGCTGGCTTGCCTGTTTTTTTGGGTTTTCTAAGGCTTTTATGGTAGGAGTTGTTCCGTTTATAGGGGCTGCACTTATCAAAGCTCTCACTGCTTCTGCACTCTATCCTTCTTATCTTCAGAAGTGGAGAAATAAACTTGGCGCATAGCCTTGTGAAGACACAACAAAGAGCCCTATAAAGACTTATTGTTTTTTTCTTCCGCTCTGTATAAAAAAAAGATTTTATGCGGAGTGAGACGTGTCTTTCCAGGAAGTGCATGCAGATTTGATTGTCATAGGGTCGGGACCTGCTGGGCAAAAAGCTGCCATGCAGGCAGCGAAACTTGGCAAAGCTGTTGTAGTGATCGAAAAAGATCGTTACTTGGGAGGGGCTAGTCTTAATTCAGGAACCATTCCTTCTAAGTCCCTACGCGAAGCGATCCTTGATCTTACCAATTTCTATGCACGTAGCTTTTATGCGCAAGAAGAGCTTGCACAAGAAGAAATTTCCATTAATCAGCTGAACTTTCGTTTGCATAAGGTGCTAGAAGAACAAAGAGCTAGGTTGCTTAAGCAATTTACGAAAAATAAGATTCAAATCCTGCATGGGACTGCATCATTTGTGGAGCAAAATGTTGTTGATGTTGCAGATGAGAAAGGCTCTACCATCTATCGGGTGATAGGACAATATAGTATTATCGCCACAGGTTCTAAGCCAAGAAACCCCCAAGAGATTCCTTTTGATAGACACAAAGTTTTGGATTCTACAAGACTTTTAGATATTGACCATCTCCCCAAAACTTTGATCGTTCTAGGCGGCGGTATCATCGGATCGGAATATGCAAGTTTTTTTGCCGCTTTAGGCACAAAAGTCACTGTGATTGATAAAAAAGAGCATATGCTTCCTCTATTAGATGAAGAGATCAGTCTGCATCTGCAGCAAGCGCTGAATAAAATCGGACTTCGTTTTATAGGAGGAAAAGTATTTAAGGCGATTACACATCATAAAGATTACGTCATGGTACAATTTGCCGATGGGAGTGAAGAGAGTGCAGAGATGTTACTATACGCTCTAGGACGTGTGGCGCAAGTTGATGAATTAAACATCGATAAGATAGGTATTTCTATGACAGAGAAAGGATTTATCTCTGTCAATGCTCTTTTTCAGACAGCGATACCTACGATCTATGCAGTAGGAGATGTGATTGGAGAACCAGCACTGACCTCTACAAGTATGGAGCAAGGAAGGCTCGCCGCATGACATGCTTTTGGCGCTAAGACGCATCATTTCCCTGCATTTTATCTTATCGGCATTTATACGATTCCAGAAATTTCTTCTTGTGGATATACTGAGGAGCAACTGAAAGCTCTTGGTTTCAAATATGAGGTAGGTAGAGCCTACTATTATGAGATTGCAAGAAATCAGATCATCGGTAATGATCCGGGAATGTTTAAGATTCTGTTCCATGTGGACACTTTGGATATTTTGGGTATTCACATCATAGGACGTGAAGCTACAGAAGTGATTCACATAGGACAGGTAGCGATGACATTCAATGCAAAAATTGATTATTTCATCGATCAGGTATTTAACTATCCGACCTATGCAGAAGGATATCGGATAGCGGCCTTGAATGGCATGAACAAAGTGAAACATAAAAGTTGAGGATTCTAGACGCATATGGCGATCTACAACATCTTTGATTACGCAGAAAAAGAAACTCTGAATTCTGAAGAAGCTAAAAAGACACTCGACAAGGTGAATCTTGCTGAGGTCAAGGTGGGGTTTCATGAAGAGGTGAGCAGGGGTAAAGATCGTTTCTTTTCTTCTTTAGCAGCAAGATTTTTTTTCCTTATGCTACTTGTTGCTGACTTTTTCTGGGGTATATACGTTATAGCTATGTTACTGCTTACGTGCTCTCTTTCCGTTGTGACATTTTTTACAATTCCTCTGCTCAATCGTCTACTCAGTAGATTCTATTTGTCTCTTAAAAGATTTTTAGTGGCAGCTCTTTCTCTTTTCGTCTCTTTGATCAGTCCTGCTTTAGGTATTATGTTTGCATGCACCTATTTTCTGATGTACGACAGAGAAGGGATCGATGAGATTGTTCCTTCTTCTCTTAGAGCTCAGTTCAAAGAATTTTTTGCCTGAGAGCTTGCAGTCTATACAAATAAGGCTTCGATGGATGTGCTTAGAAAGTCTTGAATGGGCATTCCCTGACTTCCTATGATTAGAGCTTTGAAGGGGGTATACATTCTAATAAAATTTTCCATGCCTGATACACTCTCTTTCTTGAGAGAGCTTTTTACCTCTAGTGCGATAATTTTTTTACCTTTTTTGAGAATAAAATCTACTTCTTGATTTTTTTCACGCCAGTAAAAGATCTCTATTTGCGTTCCTCGTATTTGATTTAACAAATAGGCGCCGACTGCTGATTCAACTAATCTACCCCAATATTCTTTATCTTCTTTTGCTTCTTGTAAGGTTTTACCCGACTGTGCGCTCATCAATGCTGTATTCAATACTTGTAACTTTGGACTTGTACCTTTGCTGCGTACTTTTTGCTGTGTAAATTTTGCAATTCCAGTTAACAACCCAGCTCCCGATAAAAGCTCTAAATAATGAGCTAATGTTGTCGTGTTACCAGCATCATCTAATTGTCCAAGCATTTTTTGAAAAGATAAAATTTGAGAAGAATAGATACATCCAAGTTGAAATAGTCTTCTTAACAAAATGGGTTTATTCACTTGTGTCATCAGAAGAATGTCTCTAAAAATAGTTGTTTCAATAAGAGAGTCGTTAATGTAGTTCTCCCACCTAGAAACCTGATCATTTTGAATAAATGAAGCGGGTCCTGGATATCCTCCATAGAAGATAAAAGTATCAATATCCCAAGCAAAAGCTTGTTGTATTTCTTGAAATGACCAGTGAGTAACGGGAAGAATTTCAAACCGGCCGGCTAAGCTTTCTGATAACCCCTTTTGCACTAGCCATGGAGAAGAGCCTAGGATAACAACTTTGAGATTTGTTTTAGTCTTGGTATCTTCATCCCATAGTTTTTTGACTAAGGATGACCAGTGTCCAATTTTTTGTACTTCATCAATGATAAGAATAGCTGATCCTTTGCTTTTGACAAGACTTCTAGCTATATGCCATTGCGTTTCAATCCAAGAAAGGTCTTCTAATGTGACAATATCTGCAGACTTATAGTGAATGGGCATTTGCAGATGTTCTTGTATTTGCATAGACATGGTTGTTTTTCCTACCTGCCTTGGTCCTAAAAGAACTTGAATGAATCGCCTAGGTTCTTTAAGTCGGAGAAGCAATTCAGTGTAAATTTTTCTATGAATCATGCTGACCTCTTATTTACTCAATCAATTGAGTGATTTTACTCAATTGATTGAGTAAAATCAATATCGTGCTATAATTCATTGACAATGAAAAGCTTACGACTTTGAAAAGGTGACCTCATGAGACTTTTTATCAAAGTCTGCCTTAATGGAGTCTCCAGAATTTATTTCTTTTTTCAAAATCGCTGTGGAAAGGGGGTTGACCACTTTTCCTTGGATCAGTCTCTTTAGAGGGCGAGCTCCAAAGATCGGATCATACCCCTCTTCTGCTAAGTACGTCACAAGAGAAGGAGAAAAAGTGCTCTGTATCCCTTTTTCTACAAGACGACGGTGCACCAGTTTCAGTTGGATGTGTACAATTTTTTCCATATCTTTTTCTTGCAAAGGTAAGAAAGGAAGAATTTCATCCAAGCGGTTAATAAATTCAGGTCGAAAATGGCTTTTAATGACAGGATCTAGGAGTTTGAGAAGAGACTCTTTTGTAGAAGCAAAAGAAGGGTCTCGAATCTTATCCAAAAGCAGATCAGATCCCAAATTAGAGGTCATGATAAAAAGAGCATTTTTGCAGTTGACAGTTCTTCCTTTGCTATCTGTGATTCGTCCATCATCAAATACCTGCAGAAGAATATTAAACACATCATGGTGTGCTTTTTCAATTTCATCAAGCAAGACAACACTATAAGGTCTTCTGCGTAGCTGCTCTGTCAGTTGCCCTCCCTCATCATAGCCTACATATCCTGGAGGGGAACCAATCAGTTTAGAGATGCTATGCTTTTCCATATATTCAGACATATCAATACGAATCATCGCCTCTTCTTTATCAAAAAGAACCTCTGTGAGAGCTTTGGTAAGCTCCGTTTTTCCAACGCCTGAAGGACCTACAAATAAAAAGACGCCAAGAGGGCGATTTGGATCACTAAGACCAGAGCGGGATCTGCGTATCGCTTCAGATACAGCGCTTACCGCAAACTCTTGTCCTATTACTTTTGCAGAGAGGGTTTTTTCAAGATGGATAAGTTTTTCAATATCTCCCTGAAGCATCTTGCTCACAGGTATCCCTGTCCATTTGGCGACAATATGAGAAATAAGCTGATCATCAACTTCTTCTTGCAGCAAGCGATGAGGGAGTTCGTTGAGAGTTTTTTGTGCGTCTTGGATTTCTTGCTGGGTTTTCGGGATCAAACTATATTGCAGTTCTGCTAGGCGAT
>Ga0172363_10000571_pt1 | contig 28234 bp, 17 predicted proteins | sample LakKivs2_kivu2a2_FD_114541 | JGI IMG/M metagenome (GOLD analysis project Ga0172363, IMG submission 114541) | Sediment microbial communities from Lake Kivu, Rwanda - Sediment s2_kivu2a2 | ecosystem: Environmental > Aquatic > Freshwater > Lake > Sediment | place: Rwanda: Western Province, Lake... | reverse complement strand
TGGAAGCCGGCAGGTGACAAATTTATCTGGGACAATCCAATAGATTCACCATTAAGCAGCGGGACATATACGGTAAACGTAGAATTCAGCGAGCCGGTGGTAAATCCGACGTTGAATATAGATGCATTCAGCGACGCTATTACATTAAGTTCAACTGAACCAGAAAATAATCAAAAAGCATTCACAGGCACAATAAATATTCCGTCGGGCGATTTCTCTCATGAAGGCAGCAGGACGGTGACCATCACGGCTAAAGATTTAGCCGGCAATCAGTTGTTGAAGATTGAGCCGGATAAGACGACAATATTATTAACAGAAATAACCCGTGATGCATCAGGGCAACTGCCTACGAATGGCGGCTCGGACACAAGACATATAATTACAATTAGCACCCCCTTGCCTCAATTGGTGGTAAAAGAGAACGATAGCACTGGTAGAATTATTGCGCCGGATGGAATGGCTACATCAAATGTAATATATGTTGCAGCCAGTGACGAAGTAATAGGAATAGCAAGAATAATTTTAGTGAACAACGTCGGTGCGATAATAGCGGACAGGTTCTATTCTAATCCACCGTCGGTGACTGACTTCTTTACAGTTCTGTCTGACGGGCCTTATGGAGTAATTGCATATAATGCCAATGGGAGAAAATCTGAACAATGGTTCTGGGTTTATTATTATAACCCACCGCAAAGTGGGCAAAGCGTGCCTAATTCTTCTATGGAAAGTTGCACTAATGTTGATTCACCATTTCCTTATTCACCGCCACTACCGCCTTATTATCCAAATTATGTTTTAAAACACACATATGCTGGTTCGACATATTTTTTTAATTCTGGCAGCGTTGTATCAAAATCGTCTTTTACAATTTATAATGACCGTTTATGTGATGTTACAAAAATAGTTTTTTTGCCTATAGCTGCCGTAAATTATGCTAATGGTTTTTTTTATCCCAAAGTGGACGACGATAAAGATAAAGATTTTGGTTCCATAGATTATAATATTAATTTTGCTAGTTCTGGCGCAGTTTCAAGAACTATAACGCCATATATGGTTAATGAAATTGATGGTGGGTTAACTATACCATTAAAAATTACTCAAACTAAAAATTTTAGTTATTCAATGCTTTTTTCTGCGAATAAAACTGAATGTGAAAGCTATGGAATAAAATACCAGCCGAATCAGCTTAGTCCTGGAATGCTTCCATCGAGTTTTGTATTTTTTTATCTTGTCTGGCCATTTAATACTACAAGTGCAAATTTATCGGTTGATTGTGGCCATTTGGTAAATTGTACATTCAACAGCGTCACTGCGAATGGAAATACCATTGCAAAAATGGTCACGCAAAAACGTTTAGAAGCAAATGTCAGGACAGTTCCTTCAAATCAACTGTATAAAATAGAGAGCACCGCAGGCTACGGTGGAACAATTACTGTGAAAATACAATACGACGATACAGGTTTGACTTCTCAACAGGAGAACGCTTTACGAATGCAAAAATGTGTTGATGGCCAATGGGTGGATATCACGAAAAGCCTTGATGCTGGAAACAACATAATAATTGGCGAAACAGATTCCTTAAGTCTATTTGCAATTGTACTCCCGGAAGATTATGAAGCACCGTTACTAAATGCTGGACCGGATCAAATTGTTATGCAAGGCACGACAGTTCAGTTTTCAGGAGCAGCAGCTGATCCCTCGCCCAGTAGCGGCATTGACCAAACAAGCTATACATGGACATTTGTTGACGGCGGTGTAGCGCAAGTATTAAGTGGACCAAATCCACAATATACATTTAATGCAGAGGGCACTTATGAAGTTACATTCAGTGTTTCCGACAATATGGGAAATATTGGTTTCGGCAAAGTGGTAATTACAGTAGATGGGACTCCGCCGACAACGGTTTTAACAATCGGCACACCGAAAGTTTCTGAAAATCCGGTTTGTGTCAATACAACCACAATATTTACCCTGACTGCCACGGATAATCTTAGCGGTGTCAAACAGACCCAGTATTCTATTGATGGCGGTGACTGGATAACTTACGATTATCATGTAATTTCTGCAACGCCTGCTGAGCAGGTCGAATTTGCGTTTACCACGGCAGGACTGCACACGATTGTTTATCGGAGCAGCGACGCTGCTGGAAATATAGAGGCAGGAATAACGCTCCCAGTAGATGTTGATGTAACGCCCACAAAGACAAAGCTTTTTGGTGCTTTGAGTGCAACACTTGACAACAAATCTGATTGGGAGGACTACAACCAATCATCCGCTAATATAAATACAAACACTCAGCCGGGCGATGTGATTCTTAAGGGAAATACTAATAAATGGACACAGACACTAAATATGGATGTATCTCCAAGCCAGGTACCTGGGTGGTATTACGGCGGCACTAATCCGGAGACAGATTATTGTTCTGTAGATGGCGGTATATTGACAATTGATACATGGCACAAAGGTCCAGTTGTGGCTTGTTATACATCTTCGTTTTCAGGGTCTGCATCCAATGGATGGGTTCTGGAATTCACGATGCGGGCAATAAATGCCGCACAATATTCAACTGCGTTGTCAATAATGACAATAGACGGTTCTCATTATGTTTACATGGCTTTTGAAGTAAACAGTGTTTATATATGGTATGGTTCTGGAAGTGCAACATTTTCGCTCGACTCAGGAGGTTTTCATACATATCGTCTTATTCATCATGGGAGCAGTCAAAATAATCAATTGGAATTATATATTGACGGAACACAAAAGATGGTAGTTTCATGTTTGCCGGCACCGCCGCATACAGCGCTGATAACTTTTGGCGATGCGACAAGTTACGACGACGACAACAGCACAAGCAAATGGGATTATGTAAGATATTATAGCGGTGGTTCTACTGTGCCTGGATACGTAGCTAATGGATATATCCAGAATGATATAGACCTTGGAGCAGTGCCTCCTGCCGATGCAGAAATGTCGTTAAAAGTAGACGCTGGCATACCTGCAGGTGCCACGATTAACTATGAAGTCAGTTCTTTTGTAAACGGTACCTGGGTAGGCCCTTGTTTTGTAAATGTGGTAAACGGCACTGGTGGGATTAGCTTACCAATAAGCAACAAATACCGGGTTAAAGCAACACTCTCTACAGAAAATAGTGACTACACGCCTGTTTTGCACAAATTAAGCATACAGGCAGTAAAACCAGTACAGGCTAATGACGATATAGTATTCGTTGAATGGCCGTGGAAATTGTTTTTGTTTACATACGATTCTGCATCTTCAGGGGTTAAGTATACTAAATACAAATTTTACAGAAAAGGAGAGCCGGAGCCTGATTCATGGACAACCTATTCCGGAGAAAAGATTGCTCTGCCTGCAGATTATGCGACATGCACATTGAAATACACGAGCAGTGACAATGTAGATAATGTTGAGCCAGTAAAGACAGTGGATGTGGTGCAAGACGCTGTTCCGCCTGTTACAAATGTTTCAGCAGGAAAACCAAACTATTCGGAAAATCCAGTATATATAAGCTCAGGGACAACCCTGACTTTGACAGCCACAGATGACCTCAGCGGTGTGAAACAGACACAGTATTCAATAGACGCAGGGGACTGGGTGACATACAATTACCAGGTAATTTCTCAAACACCGACGGAAAAAGTAGAATTTACAGTTTCAGAAGAAGGACAGCACACAATAGTTTATCAGAGTATTGATGCAGTTGGGAACACAGAGGCAGGAAAAACACTTGCAATTGCAGTTGACAATACTCCTCCGGTGAGCAGTATAGATGTAGGGAATCCCCAGTACCTGTTAAACGGGATTTACCTTGTATCTTCAGTTACGCCTTTTACAATAACAGCCACAGACCCGGGTCAATGGCCTTCAGGAGTAAAAGGAATATTCTATAACATCGACACCAGAGATTGGAGCCAAACAATAGGCAATTCAGTAACAATGACAATTCCTGCATCTGTTCCTGATGGCAATCATACCCTTGGTTATTACAGCCAGGATAATGTCACAAACACAGAATCACCTAAATCACTTGCAGTAATTCTTGATAACACTCCTCCTGAAGTTTCAATTATTTCTCCGTCGCTGGATTCCACAGGTCTTTGCAGGATATTCAACGGCATATTCCCTGTAATTGGCACAGCTACAGATTTACATTTCAAGTCGTGGATTTTGGAATATGCATCAGGACAAGACGCAGAGAATAATTTCATGCAGATAGCGCAGGGAACAGCTTCCATAACAGAAGGAACGTTGACAAAGTGGGATACGACTTCCATTCCGACAGGTTACTATACGTTAAGATTGACAGCAGAAGACCTTGTATCAAATGCAAACTTTACAAAAATCAATGTGTACATCGGAGAACCAAAATTCCTGTTTGCATTCGGCTACAAAGGCGAGCATCACTGCTTTGGATTTGAGTTTAATCCTGCATATATTGTAATGGACAAGGACAACAATGTCTATGTCACGGACCATAGCCGCGTTGGAAGAGTAGTAAAATTTGATGTAACAGGGAAACCCATAGACGTATTTGGCGGACCTGCAGAAGAAGGCAAAGGAAAATGGGGATGGGGACACGGACAATGGCATAATCACGTGCGGCTGGCAGTACCAGAGGGAATAGCCATAGACACTTCAGGCAATATGTACATAGCAGACCGGTTAAACGACAGAATCGTGAAACTGTCTTCCGACGGAGAACTCATGATGCAGATAGGTGGACAGAGCTATGGACATTTCAATAACGGTTGGTGCAACTGGTTTGGGGATAACCAGAAAGAATGCCACAAAGAAAAAACATTTAACCAGCCGACAGGAGTCTGCCTGGACAGCCAGGGAAATATTTATGTTGCCGACAGGATGAACAGCAGGGTGCAGGTGTTCAGTGCTGATGGAGAGCTTATTGCAGACAAAACGATTTATACAGGAATCTATGAGAAAAAACACAGACACTGGTCAGAATCATGGGATTGGTGGAAAAATAGGGACTTTGAACAGCCCGGAGGAATTGCCATTGACAGCGTCGGAAGTATTTACGTTTCCGACCAGAAAAATGACAGAGCATTGAAATTCAGTTCTGCAGGGCAGCAGGTTCTGGTAATCGGAAGCAGGGGAGCAAATTCCGGGCAATTCAATAATCCTGATGGAATTGTTGTCACAGCCAATGGATATATATTCGTCACAGACCAGGACAATAACCGTGTGCAGAAATTTGACAAGTACGGTAATTTTGTAATGAAATGGGGTAATAGGGACAGGCTCACTTTTTCCAAAGGAAAAAGGTGCCTGTCCCATGAACTTGAAGTGAGCCAGTCCCTTGAATTCAATGAACCAGGAGGCATAGTATTGGACAGTTCAGGCAATGCTTACGTTGTCGACAGGGAAAATCACAGGGTGCAGGTATTCGGCCTGCCTGAGACAGTACTGCTCGCATACACAGGAGAAGATGAAAACAAGAAACCGGAAAAAGATAAAGGCATTGAACCTTTCAAAGAACCTGAATGGATGCCTGACCCGTTTGCCAAGGATGAAAAAATCGTTCTGAATTACGGCAATAAGCCTGATTGGTGGGTAGACCCATTCCCTCAAAAAGTCGCAACACAGGATATAAAGATAGAGAACGACCCTGAAAGGAATGAAATAGGAAAAATATTCGGAGATAATAAGGCAAATTCAGGAACAGAAAATATTTCGCCTGGCAAAGTTTACACGTATACAGTAGTGACAGACGCAAATACCGGAGCAAAAATATGGAACAGCAATACAGACGGGACATATACCCAGCCTGTTGCTGATAACGGTTCTGCGGAAAGTAATCCAACGGCTGCGGTGACTAACACAGGTTCAAACAACAGTAGCACTCAGACGGATAATACCGTAATAGGTAATTCTGCCGGTTCTGCGTTGACCACTTCAGCCGGTTCCGTGTCAATGAGTATTGTCAGCACCAGCTCCACAGGTTCAGCTAATACCGGAGTTGATACGGATACAGGCACAGACAGCGCGACAGTCCTGGACAAAAATACGCCGTCGGACATCCGGAATGGCATTCGCAGGCATAAGAGAGGAAGCAGGCATTGGTGGGAATGGTGGTGGAAATATCAGGACTGGTTTGCCAAACGTCAAAAAGAACACAGCAACGGTAAATATTAGGATAGCGTTGTCACAAAAAACATTGAAACCCAGAAGAAAAATCGGATTTACAGTTGAAATAGGCGGAATTGCTGCTGAAAAGTTTTCAAAGTGTCAAGATTCTTTTCTGAAAACTTTTCACAGAAAATATAAGAAGTTTCTTTCCAAAAGCATTCCTAACATCTGGCTGGAAATATTTTCCGGCAATTCCAGGACTGTCAACACCAAAGACTATTGAGGAGGAGAAAAAATGGACGACACATTTGCCAGGATTGAAGAATATACCAGTAAACTGACAGCAGACCCGGGGTCTTTGATTTTTCTGCCCCTGGCAGAGCTTTACCACAAGGCAGGAATGGCTGACGAGGCAATGGATGTCTGCAAGAAGGGAATAGATGCTCACCCGGATTATTACAGCGCAAGGGTCCTTCTGGCGCGTCTTTTCCTGGAAAAAGAGAAGTTTGCAGAGTCAAGGTCTGAACTCGATCTGGTTCTTTCGCGTGAGCCGAACAACCTGCCTGCGAATAATGTCCTGGCTCTTTTGCTTGAAAAACAGGGAAATTCCGGAGAATCTGAAACTCTGCGCAAAAAGATATCGTTTCTCAAGGGAGAAAGTTCAGACCAGGCAGAAGAAAGTGAGGCGCTGACCACTGCCACGGTAGCGGAGATTTACTTCAAGCAGGGGCTTTTCGACGAGGCAATCAGAGTTTATCGGAAGATTCTTGAAACAGATCCGGAAAATGCAAAGATAAAGAAGCGGCTTGAGGAAATAACGGCAATAAAGAAATCAGGAGAGGATAAAAGGAAGGAAGTCAAGGCTGCCGTCGACCAGAAGCCCGATGTAAAGGATATCAGAAAAGCAGAACCCGGTGCGGAAAAAACCAGGTCTGAACTCCGGAAGCTCATTGCTGATACCGAGCATCTCCTGGAATCTCTCAAAAAACTGGAGAAAGAGATTTGAAATTTAAAAAAGTCACTGTGCATGCGCTGCTTCCGGCGCTTGTGCTCCTGTTCTTTGCCCCTATGCTCCTGTATGGTGTTCCTTTTTACCGGGACACAATGCTGCAATTCTATCCCTGGCAGGTTTTCAGCAGCCTCATGATAAAATCCGGACATCTTCCCTTCTGGAATCCGTATTCCTTCTGCGGAACTCCGTTCCTCGCGAATATGCAGTCGGCTGTCTTCTATCCCCTGAAAGTTATTTTTTATCTTCTGCCTGTTTTCCCTGCATGGAAAATTTTTCTCGTCGTGCATTTCTGGCTGTCGGCTCTCGGAATGTATTTATTCCTCAGGAGAAAGGTATCGGAATGGGCGTCGGTATCAGGCGCGATTGTCTGGGTTTTCAGCGGATATACGGTTGCCAGGACAGAGTTTTTAAGCGTGACGGGGACGATAACCTGGCTGCCGTGGCTGCTTTTTTGTCTTGACCGTCTTTTTGCCGGGGAAAGAATCAGACCATGGATTTTTTTTTGTTCGGCATTGTGCTTTTCGTGTTCAATCCTTTCCGGAAGCCTGCCGATGGCGGGCTACGTTTTTGCAGCGGGCTTTGCCTACGGCATATTTCTGGCGTTTACCGGAAACCAATGCACCAGTAAAACCAGAATCAGCAGGATTGTTCTTTTAATAAGTGTTTTTATCGCAGGCGCTGCGGTCTGCGCAGTCCAGCTCCTGCCTTTTCTTGAATTTGCCGGGTTTTCCGTCAGGACATCAGGTTTTGATTTGACAACAGCGACAAAAGGCTCTCTTCAGTGGTCAGAACTTTCAAACCTTTTTTTGAAGAACCGGCCTGAAACCGAGCTTGCATGGCTTGGCAGAATCTATATCGGGTTCCTGCCGCTGGTTCTGTCCATAATCGGTCTCATCACATACCGCAGCAACAAGCGATTCAGATGTTTTTTTGCAGGCCTTGCGATCCTGGGATTATGCCTGTCTCTTGGCAGGAACTTTCCGTTGTACAGGTTTCTTTACGACTTTATCCCGGGTTTCAGGGTGCTGCGGCATCCTCCTGATGCAATGGTTCTGGCTGTATTCGGGTTTTCTGTTCTTTCTGCATACGGGTTTGAACGTGTCCGGCAGTATATTGACTCCAGGACGAGGTTTCCTTTCTGGACCGTTCTTGCGGTTTTTTTTCTGGTTTTTGACTTGTTCTGCAATGGAATGGATGAAATTCCGATCACAGGGAAAAAGTTTTTTACGGAGCCGACCAGCATAATCAGGTTTTTGCAGAAACAGGAAGGATTGTTCAGGGTTTATCTGACTCCGGGAGCCGACAGGCGGATGAACGATTATATTATGACCCGGGGTGAAAACCCGGAAACTCTGACAATGGCAAAAAACATACTTTTCCCGAATCTGAATATTCCCTTCGGAATCTCCGTTGCAGGCGGTTACGACCCGATGCAACTTTACCGGACTGAAAACGTTCTGGATATTCTGAGGACACAGCCAAGTGCCAGGGCGACGCGGCTGCTGGACCTGATGAATGTGAGATATGTCATAAGCGACTGTCCGCTGAAAGAAGCCGGTTTTAAGCTGGAAATGGACGAATCCGGCGTTTATAACAAGACCGCGAAGACCACGGGCTTGCCCGTGGATGAAGCGGCAAGAAAAAACGGCGAAGCCGCACAAAGCGTTTCAAATACCACGGCCTCGGCCGTGGATATTTATCTTTACCGGAATGAAGATGCGATGCCCAGGGCATGGCTCGTTAAAAAAATACTGCCGGGACTTTCCGGAGAGCAGGCTCTGTCTGCCATCCGTTCCCGGGATTTTAATCCACAAGGCAACATGGTTTCCGACCAGGCATTAACTGACGATTCTACTAATGGTGTTCCGGACAAAGATGAAAAAGTTGTGATTAACAGTTACTTCCCTGATGAGGTAAAAATGGACGTTGCACTGAAGACAAAGGGCTGTCTTATTCTGGCAGACGCATATTATCCAGGGTGGAGAGTCAGGGTCGATGGACACCCGGGAAAAGAGATTTTAAAAGCCGACTATTTTTTGCGGGGGATTTGTATTGAGCCGGGAAAGCACAGTGTGGTATTTGAATATCAACCGTTTTCTTTTTATATTGGGCTGCTGGTTTCCTGCGCGGCGATGCTTGGTTTGCTGGTTTTTGTCCTCTGTAACCCGGTACGGTGTAAGGTAAATGAGAATTAAAAAAGAAATAATTGCGGTTGTTGTGTGGTCTGTTTTTCTTATCGCCATTTCGTCTCTGCCGTACTGCCTTGGCAGGCAGAGCACTCCGGAAGGAATGGAATTCATGGGCTTTGTGGGAAATATCATGGACCACCAGATGTATCTTTCCTGGATGAGGCAGGCAGTCGACGGTAATTCGCTGTTCGAGGTTAAATACACAACAGAACAGCAGAAACCGGTGTTTTTTCAGCCGCTGTTTTTCCTTCTCGGACGCCTTGCCGGGATTGGAAATTTCGACATAGTATCTGTTTATAAAGCATCGCGGCTGGTTTTAGGATTTCTGCTCCTGCTTCTGATTTATGCCGTGTGCGGGATTTTTCTTTCCGGCGAAAAACGCATGCTGGCGTTTATTCTCTGCTCTGCAGGCACAGGATTTGGCTGGCTTGTGCCCGGAGGACTTGCGGAACATCTGTGGCGGACATTCCAGATTCGTTCGCTGGATACGGATATGGTCGACGGTTTTGCATGGCTGTGCATCTACACCCGGCCTCTTTTTATTTCCGCCTGGATTCTGCTGATTGCGGCAATGGTTTTATTTTTCCTTGGCCTGTCCGGAAGGAAAAAATGGCTGGTCATTGCATCCGGATTGACCGGTCTGGTCATGATTTTGAATCACCCTTATGAGGCGATTACCATGTACTCTGCGTCAGGACTGCTTTTGCTGTTCTTTTTTATCCGGGATAAAAAAAGCGACCTGCACAGATTATTGCTGTTCGGACTTTTTATCTGTTTTTCCGTGCCTGCGGTCATTTACGAGGCATGGCTTTTTTCTTCCAACAGTGTTTTCACGGAATATGCAAAGGTTCCGTGTTTTTCTCCGAATCCGTACAGTTACCTGTTTGGTTACGGGTTTATCGCGCTCCTGGCTGTTCCGGGTATAGGGATTGCGCTGAAAAGAAGGAGCGATTCCGACCTGTTTTTGCTTTCCTGGGCAGCAGCCGTTGCGTTTCTTTCGTACGCTCCTTTCAGATTCCAGAGCAGGGTTGTCCTGGGTTTTGGTTTCCCGCTGTCCATCCTGGCAGTCGAGGGATTTTACAGCAAAATTCTTCCTGAAGTAAAATTATCCCGGCACCGGACGGTTATCCTTTTGCTGGTCCTCCTGAGTTTACCGTCGAATTATATTTTCGTAAAAAGCGACTTAAAATCGGTGGAAAAATTTCCGATGAATTACAACCTGTTCAGAGACGATACAGCGGCTTTTGAATGGATGAAAAATAATCTCAGCCACAAATCGTCGGTGATTTCTTCTTTTCCCATAGGGCTGTATCTTCCGGGCAGGACAGGTCTCAAGGTTTATGCAGGACACTATTCCCAGACCGCGTATTTTGAGAAGAAGCTCGCGGCACTGCGGAAATTTTACGGAGATGCGTCTGAGAGCGAGAGGACTTCTCTGCTCAGGGAAAACAATATAGATTATGTTTACATGGGACGATTTGAAAAAATGATGGGAGAATGGGCTCCGGAAAAATCCGGTTATCTGGAGCCGGTTTACCACAACGGAGAAACAACTGTGTACAGGATAAACGTTAAGATGCAAAAATGAAAATCCAGAAGAGAGAATTTTTAGCCGTAATTTTGTTTTCCCTGTTTGTGCTTGCGGCTGCCTGTGTGCCTTATAAAATCACGGAGAAGATGACTCCTCCCGGCATGGTTTTTATGGGATTTATCGGCGCAAACCAGGACCCGAACAGCTACCTTTCGTGGGTAAAACAGTCGGAAGAAGGAAAATGGGTTTTCGAGGATAAATATACTACGGAAAAACAATGGGGAATTTTCATCCATCCGTTTTTCCTGATAACCGGCAAAGCAGCGGCGCTTTTCCGTATTGCGCCGATCACAGCGTATGAATTGTCGGGAATCATCTCCGGATTCTGCCTTCTCATGTTTTTGTACGGAATGTGTCTGGCATATTTCGGAACCGGTGCGGAAGATTCCAACAGGCGGCTTGTCGCATTTTTTCTTGTCACTGTTTCATCCGGCCTGAGCTGGGTTTTCCCTGAAAAAGCCATGAATTTTCTTGAAACCGTCTATAATATTGTTCCGCACGACAGGTGGGTGGTTGAAGGATTTACCTTTTCAAGCATCATGTTAAGGCCATTATTCAGTGTTTCCCAGATTCTGCTTGCCGGAATATTCTGGTTAATCTGGTCAGGAATTGAAAAAAACGACAAAAAATATTTTGCTTATGCGGGTGTTGCTGGATTTTTCCTTGTCCTTATTCATCCCTACGACCTTATAACCGTTTATTCTGCACTGGTGGTGATAGCAGGTCTGTCATCTTTGCACTATCACGGGAAATTGAATAAGTCGCTTTTGCGGGTAGTTGTCTTTTCCCTGCCGGCATTGATTTATGAGGCGGTTATTTTTACGCACGACCCTGTTTTTTCCAGGTGGTCGGAAACCCTGACCCTTTCTCCGGGTCCGTATGCATATATCATAGGGTACGGACTTCTTGCTTTCCTTGGTTTCTGGGGAGGACTTCTGGCATGGAGGAGGAAAAAGCCGGCAGACATTATTCTGCTTTCCTGGGTTTTAGCAGTGCTTTTGCTTGTTTATGCTCCGCTGAATTTCCAGAGAAGGATCGTTATCGGCTTGCAGATTCCGCTCGGACTTTTTTCGGCAGAGGCGGTTTTCACGGGATTTCTGCCGTTCCTGAAACGTTTCAGGATTTTCAGAACCTCTGCAAGGCAGTATGCCATAGTCGCCCTGGTTTTGATTCTGACCTTGCCGTCCAATTTCCTTTACGTCAAGCGGGCAATAGATTATGCCAGAGAGTTTTATCTGAATTACGCTGTTTTTGATTCTGATGCCGGGGCATTTTCCTGGATCGACAGAAATATTCGATCATCGGAAACAATACTGAGTTCTTTCATCATAGGGATGTATCTGCCTGGCAGGACAGGGAACAAAGTTTACGCAGGGCACTGGGATCAGACGATTGAACTTGGGAGGAAACGACAGGAAATCCGGATGTTTTATTCAGGGAATGCTTCTCCTGAAGAGGCAAAGGAGTTTTTGAAGACAAACAATATCCGGTACGTTTATTTCGGGCCATTCGAAAAGATGCTCGGCAGGTTTGACCCGTCGAAATATCCGTTTCTCCAGCCGGTATATAAAATAGGGACAGTTACCATTTACAGGCTGGCACAGCCGGATTAAGGGGACACAATACTTAATTCTGAAAACAGGGGCTGGAAAATAGGGACTGGCTCTTTTTTTGCGAAGCAAAAAGGTGCCTGTCCCTATTTTCCTGGAGCTGCCTGTCCCTGCTTTTCTGTATCTTTTTTCTTGACATATATATAATATACATATATAATAACAAGGATGTAAGAAGCAGTTTTACAGTTGCAAAGGAGGGTAGGAATAGAATGGCAGATGTAGTGAAGGGTAAGGTGAAGTGGTTTAACGAAGCCAAGGGTTACGGCTTCATAGAGCGGGAAGGCAGCAGCGACGTGTTTATCCATTACTCCGCAATCACTGGCGATGGCTTCAAGACTTGGCCCAGGGACAGGAAGTCCAGTTTGAGGTCAAGGACGGGCCTAAGGGACCACAAGCCGTGAATGTTGTTAAATTGTAGAATCAGCAGATTTCCAATTTGACAATGACGAACCCTGTTCCGGGTAAAACTGGAGCAGGGTTCTTTTTTTGACAGACAAAAAATGAAAAGCATTTATCGCGGGTAAAAACGGACTTTTTTTCTTGACAAACAAAGACTACTGCCATAGAATAAAATCTATCTTACGGTTTTGATGTTCGAGCATGTGAACGACGTACAGAGAAAGGATATACCTTACAGAAAGTATTCCGGAAAGAAGTTACAGGAGGAGCTGAAAAACATGGCAAAGATGACAAAGAAGGGCGTTTTAAAATTAGTCAAAGAAAAGAAAATCCGGTATGTTGAACTGTGGTTTGTGGACATCCTTGGCAGGTTGAAGGGTTTCACGATTACAGATGCCGAACTTGAAGACGCTCTTGAAAGCGGAAAGGGGTTCGACGGTTCTTCTGTCGAGGGATTTGCGAGAATTTATGAAAGCGACCTTTTAGCGCTGCCGGAACCTGAAACATTTGCGATTCTGCCGTGGCACCAGGAAGGCGATATTATCGGCAGGATGTTCTGCGGAATTCTGAATCCTGACGGTACGCCGTATGTGGGAGATACCAGGCACGTTCTGAAGACAATCCTTGCAGAAGCAAGGAAATCCGGCTACATTTATTATGTCGGCCCTGAACTTGAATATTTTTACTTCAGAACGCCTGAAAACACGCAGGTTCTGGACGAGGGGGGATATTTCGACACTATTCCGGTTGATTTCGGCTTCAATCTCAGGCGGCAGACCTGCTTTTTCCTTGAGAAGGTGGGAGTTCCGGTTGAATATACCCACCACGAAGTTGCACCGTCGCAGCACGAAATCGACCTGCGATACACGGATGCCCTGGCAATGGCTGATGCCGTGATTACATATAAAGTTGTTGCCAAGAAAGTGGCAGCCGACCACGGAGTTTTTGCCTCTTTCATGCCAAAACCGGTTTTCGGCGTAAACGGCAGCGGGATGCATGTCCACCAGTCGCTTTTTAAAAATAACCGGAATGCATTTTTTGATGCAAAAGACAAATATCTTTTGAGCGATACAGCGAAATATTTTACGGCAGGACTGCTGGAACACATACCCGGTATCACCGCAGTGCTGAACCAGTGGGTCAATTCATACAAGCGGCTGGTTCCGGGATACGAAGCGCCTGTATATCTTTCCTGGGCACGACGGAATCGTTCTGCTCTGGTCAGGGTGCCTGAGTACAAACCCGGAAGAGAAAATGCTACCAGGATTGAACTCAGAAGCCCTGATCCTGCGTGCAACCCGTATCTGGCATTTGCCCTGATGCTCGGCGCAGGTCTGGACGGGATCAGGAGAAAAGTCAGATTATCTGCGCCCGTGGAAAAAGATATCTTTGCAATGAGCCATGAGCAGCGACAGGAGGAAAAGATCTCGACCCTGCCCGGAAGTCTCGTTGAAGCCCTGTCGCTTTTCAGCAGGAGCCATCTTGCGCGGAGAATTCTGGGCGATCACATATTCACCAAATTCATCGAGAACAAGGAAATTGAGTGGGATAAATACCGGACGTTTGTAACGGATTACGAGACAAAAGAATATCTGCCGTTGTTATGAAATTGATTGCAGATCTTCACATTCATTCCAGATTCAGCAGAGCCACAGGACATGAAATGGATGTGGAGTGGCTGGACAAATATGCCGGTCTGAAGGGAATAAGCGTACTCGGAACCGGCGACTTTACTCATCCAGGATGGCTTGAGGGACTGAAGGAAAAATTATCTCCTGACGGGAACGGACTTTTCAGGTTCGGAAAAACGCAATTCATACTGTCTGCCGAAGTTTCCCTTATTTTTAACACAAAATCAGGGTTGAAAAGGATTCATCTGGTTCTGCTCGCACCTGACTTCAAGACAGTTGAAAAGATTAACAAGGTTTTGTCTGCATACGGCAACCTGTACAGCGACGGGCGGCCTACACTTTCTGTTTCAGCGGAAGAAGCGGTCAGGATTATGATGGACATTTCCGACCGGTGCATGGCAATACCCGCGCACGCATGGACGCCCTGGTTCTCGGTTTTCGGTTCGCATTTCGGTTTTGACCGGCTGGAAGAATGTTTCGGGAAACAGACAAAACATATCAGGGCACTCGAAACAGGGCTTTCGTCCGACCCTGAAATGAACCGCAGGTGGAGCGCTCTGGATAACATTACGATGGTTTCAAATTCAGACGCGCATTCTCCGATTAAAATCGGCAGGGAGGCGAATGTTTTCGACATTGAACCGTCATTCGACGCTATTACCGGGGCAATAAAGAATCCGGGCGGCAAATTCCTTTACACAATTGAATTCTATCCCGAGGAAGGTAAATATCACTACGATGGCCACAGGATCTGCAAAGTGTGTCTGCCGCCTGAAGAAACGCGGAAGAAAAATGGGAAATGCCCGGTCTGCGGCAGAATAGTGACAGTGGGAGTGATGCATAGGGTTGAACTGCTGGCCGACAGGAAAACTCCCGGGAAACTGCCTGTGGGCGCCAGGAAAATTATTCCGCTCATTGAAGTTATTGCAGAGGCAATGGGTAAGACAGATACAGCCAAGGCAGTCACGGAAGAATATTTCCGCCTCACAAGCCAGTGTCCTGAGTTTGCCATTCTCCTGGATTTGACAGAGCCGGAACTTGAGCGTCTGGCAGGAGGACGGCTTGCAGGGGGGATAATGAGAATGAGAAAAGGAGAAGTGAAGGCGATTCCCGGATACGACGGAGAATACGGGCGGATAAAAGTTTTTGTTTCGCAGGAGCAGAAAGGGCTGTTTGATTGATGAAACTGGTAAAAAAGGAAATAAAATTTACGACCAGGGGAAATGCAGATATCGTGGAGATAACCGGTAAAGTGTCGGACCTTGTCAGGGAATCGGGTTTTTCCGAAGGCATTATCTGCCTTTTTGTGCCTGGCGCAACAGCAGGAATTACGACAATTGAACTTGAGCAGGGACTGGTCAAGGATTTCAGAGAAATGATTGCCAGGCTTATACCGGCAAATGCAGGTTACAGCCACAATGTTTCTCATATGGACGGCAATGCGCATTCACATCTGGCAGCATCGCTTATAGGCCCTTCTCTGACCATTCCTTTTGAAAAAGGCGGACCTGTTCTCGGAGCATGGCAGCAGATCATAGTGGTGGATTTTGACAACAGGCCGCGCGATCGGAAAATTATTGTTAAAATCATAGGTGAATAAATGAAACCTGTTCTTCAGCTTGCTCTTGATTTTGTTGACATGGCGCGCGCCGTAAAAATCGCTGAGTCGGCATTGCCTGCCGGAGTTGACTGGCTGGAAGCAGGCACGCCGCTGATCAAAAGCGAAGGGCTGGATGCCGTAAGGGAACTGCGTCGCAGGTTTCCGAAATCCACAATAGTTGCTGATATGAAGATAATGGACACAGGGAGAATTGAGGTTGAAACCGCTGCAAAGGCAGGCGCAAACATCATCGACGTCCTGGGTGCGGCGTCGGATGCCACTGTTTCCGAATGCGTTGCGGCAGGAAAAAATTACGGAGCCGGAATCATTGCGGATTTAATAAACGTCAGGGATGCGGTCAAAAGAGCCGCTGAACTGGAGAAATTAGGAGTGCATTACGTGGCTGTGCATACTTCTATCGACAGGCAGATGCATGCGGAGAAGCCGTTTGCGGAACTTTCCAGGATTTGCAGGACATTAAGGATACCTGTGGCTGCGGCAGGCGGAATTAATTCAGAAACAGCCGCACAGGCAGTCAAATCCGGCGCCGCAATTCTCATCGTCGGCGGAGCAATTACAAAATCAGAAAATCCGTTCAAAGCCGCCAGGGAGATAAGGCGGGCAATGGACACAGGACGTCCGAAAAAAACAGTGCTCTATAAGAGAGTTGAAGGCGGGGATATAATCAGTGTGTTAAAAAAAGTTTCTGTTGCAAATGTTTCGGATGCCATGCACCGTCAGGGTGTTATTCCGGGGATTTGTCCTGTCGGCATGGGTTTTAAAATGGCAGGCAGGGTGGTGACAGTGCGGAGCTATCCGGGTGACTGGGCTAAACCGGTTGAGGCAATAGACATTGCCAGGGAAGGCGACGTGATTGTGATTGATACAGGAGGGGTTGGTCCTGCCGTGTGGGGCGAACTGGCAACACACAGCGCCATAAGGAAAAAACTCGCGGGAGTTGTAATTAACGGTGCAATCAGAGATGCGGGGGAAATCAGACGGCTGAAGTTCCCTGCATTCAGCAGGCTTATTGTGCCGGATGCCGGAGAACCGCGGGGCGTGGGAGAGATAAATGTCCCGCTGCTGATTTCAGGAATAAGGATTGAGCCGGGCGACTGGATTACCGGGGATGATGATGGTGTCGTTGTGATTCCGCAGGATAAGGCAACAGAATTTGCGAACAGGGCAATGGATGTTCTGGAAAAGGAGAACCGGATACGAAAAGAAATTGCAGACGGTGGAACGCTTTCGTCTGTTATGGAGCTCCTGAAATGGGAAAAGAAAAGATAAAAAATATTCTGGAACTCGGGAGGCAATAAGATGAAAAAAATACTGGCAATAGCAATTTTTGCAGGAATTGCCGGCTGTGCCACAACACTGACCCCCATCATGCCGGACAGCTCTGTGCATGATATTTCCGAATATGGTTTTGAAAAGGACGCTGTCTGGTCGGCTGTTCTCGGAGCGCTTGCCGAAAAGGATTTTTCTGTTACCACCATTGAAAAAGACGAGGGTGTAATTGAGACGATGGAGACAGTTACAAGTGACAGCCGCGGCAGGAAATACGGACTTGGCATTGAAGATGCGGAAGAATTCAGGGAAAGGGTTAAATTAAATATAAAAGTTGCTGTTGTAAGGCCGGGGACCATCTCTGTCCAGATTAAGGTGCATGTTCAGCATCTTGCCAGATACGCCTATACAGATGATACACCTGTCTGGGTGGACGGCTACAGCAACGGCAAATTGGAAGAATATCTGTTCAAGAGAATCAATGAGATCGTTTACAGGTCAAGGTAACATAATGCTGGCTTTTGGAAAGGCAGTGTAAATGGCGAACGAAATAAAACTGTTTTATACGGTTGTCGCCGCAGGGCTATTTTTTATCGTGATCGGCTTGTTTGAATTAAGGCGCGAGAACAGGCATAAATAAGGTGACATAATACTTAATTCTTTAAAAATTTTGTAACCCGTACATGGAAAATCTGCCGATATTGAAAGAACTGGTAATTCTTCTGGCAGTGGCTCTGCCGATAACCTTTATTTTTCACAAGTTCAACCTTCCAACTCTTACCGGCTTTCTTATAACAGGCATACTTATCGGACCAGGCGGTCTGAAACTCATCACAGATGTATCAACAATCGAGATCCTGGCAGAGATAGGTATTGTCCTGCTGATGTTTACAATCGGGCTCGAATTCGCAACAACACATCTTGTGCAGGCAAGGAAAATTTTTCTGGTCGGCGGATTAATTCAGATTATCGGAACTATCAGTCTGGTAGCAATTATCTCCTGGTTCGTGAGTCACAACCTTATCCTTTCAATTTTTACAGGATTTCTTGCTTCTCTGAGCAGTACAGCAATCGTAATGAAGGAACTTATTGACCGCGGCGAGGTAGATTCCCCGCACGGACGGATATCCATTGCAATACTGCTTTTCCAGGACCTGTGCGTCATCCCGATGATGATGATCCTGCCATATCTCAACAGGATGCAGACATTTGAATTTTTCCCTTTTATAAAGGCGGTTGCGATGGCAGTGGTTTTCCTGGTGGCAATCTATTATGCAAGCCGGCTTGTCCTGGCAGGGGTTATTGACCACATTGCGCGGTTGAATAACAGGGGACTTTTTATCATTTCCATTGTGGTCATCTGTCTGGGTACTGCGTTTCTTACTGCTTCCATGGGACTTTCGCTTGCCATAGGTGCTTTTCTTGCCGGTTTCATTCTCTCAAAATCGTATTACAGCCATGAGATTGTTGTTGATGTAATGCCATTCCGTGATTCTTTTAGCAGTATTTTTTTTATTTCCGTTGGAATGCTGGTGAATGTCCAGAGTCTGTTTCACAATCTGTTCATACTTGTCGGAGGCGTTGCAGGGATATTCATACTGAAATTCCTGGTAATTGTGCCGGTGATTATATGTTTCGGCTATTCACTGCGCATTGCCGTGATAATTGGATTGAGCCTGGCGCAGATCGGAGAGTTCTCGTTTGTTCTGGCAAAGGTAGGACATTCCTATCACCTGATTTCTCCTGACTATTTCCAGACGTTTATCGCTGTTTCAATAATCAGCATGTTAGCTACGCCTCTTCTGATGAAGGCATCTCCCCGCCTGTCGATGCTGGTTCAGAAACATTTAAAGCTTGCCCTGAGAGAACCGGAGGAAATTGTTGAATCCAAAATAGACCTGAAGGATTATGTTCTTATTGTCGGATACGGGCTTAACGGCCGTACTCTGGCAAGAGTGCTCAAGGAAGTAGGAATAAAATATCTTATTCTGGAACTCAATCCTGTAAAAATCAAGGAAGCCAGAGAGAAGGGGGAACCGGTTATATATGGCGACGTTACAAGACCGGACATATTGAAGAAAATAAATATTGAAAACGCAAAGGTGGCTGTGCTGGCTATATCAGACCCGGTGGCGACCAGGCACGGACTGTGGGCGATAAAAAGTTTCAGTCCGACTACCTATACGATTGTCAGAACGCGCTATACGCTTGAGATAGGCGCCTTGCAGCAGCTTGGAGCCGACAGGGTTATTCCTGAGGAATTTGAAACATCCGTGGAAATATTTTCCAGGGTGCTGCAGGTGTACCATATCCCGAGGAATGTCATTCTACAGGAAGTTGACCTGGTCAGGAAAGAAGGTTACAGGATGCTTCGCGGGCTTTCTCTGGAGCCGTCGACCTTGATGGACCTGAGCGATATTTTTACGATAACCCTGACGGAAACCCTGCTTATCAGGGAGGGTTCAAAGGCAGCAGGCAAAACACTTTCCGGACTGGAACTGAGAGAAAGGGCAGGAGCAACAGTTATTGCAGTTGTCAGGGACGGGAAAGCGGTTACGAATCCAAAGGGCGATTTTGTGCTGTCGGCAAATGATATTCTGATTGTTCTGGGAAATCATGCTGACCTTGACAAGGCAATCAATTTCATCAGTTCCCTGGAAAAGTAAAAAGTAGAAAAGTAGGGACAGTCACCTACTTATTTGAGAAATTGACATTGTCAGTATTGAAGTTTTTTGACGATTTTTCTATTTTAAAGGTAGAAGGTTTATCCTTATAAATTCTGAAATATTCAAAAAATGCGTTTAAAAAACAAGGGCTTTTGTTAATGAAGCTCCCCGCCATAAATGGCGGGGTCTCTTCCTCTGCAGGGAATTGGTTTTTCATGGCACCTTATAACCCCGACTTAAAAGTCGGGGTTATAAGGTGCTCCAGATAAAAGTAGGTGACTGTCCCTGCTTTTTCTGGTATAATTCCGGGGAAATGACATTCCAGGAAATAATTATCCGGCTGCAAAATTACTGGTCGAAACAGGGCTGTTTGATTGTACAACCCTATGATGTTGAGAAAGGTGCAGGAACATTTAATCCTGCGACATTCCTGAAGGTTCTGAGCCCGGAACCCTGGAAGGTGGCTTATGTTGAACCTTCCAGGCGGCCTACCGACGGCAGATACGGAGAGAATCCCAACAGGCTGCAGCATTACTACCAGTATCAGGTTATTTTAAAGCCTGCGCCTGCCGACAGCCAGAAAATTTATCTTAAAAGTTTGGCTGAAATAGGTATCGACCCGAAAAAGCACGACATCCGTTTTGTGGAAGACGACTGGGAATCTCCGACGCTCGGCGCAGCAGGATTAGGCTGGGAGGTCTGGCTGGATGGGCTGGAAATCACGCAATTCACTTATTTTCAGGTCTGCGGAGGTATCGAGCTGACGCAGATCCCGGTTGAACTTACCTACGGACTAGAACGCCTGGCGATGTTTATACAGAAAAAGGATAATGTTTTTGACATCGAATGGCATGCAGGCGTGTCATACGGACAGGTTCACCGGCAGGAGGAAAAAGAATTTTCCAGATATAATTTTGAAGTTGCGGATACCTCCATGCTTTTCAAACTTTTTGAAATGTACGAGGCTGAGGCAAAACGACTGCTTGCCGAAAAACTGGTTATGCCTGCGTACGATTACATGCTCAAATGTTCGCATGTTTTTAATCTTCTGGATGCCAGAGCGGCAATCAGCGTGACCGAGAGAACAACCTATATCGGCAGGGTCAGGTCTATCGCAAAAAGATGCGCCCTGGTTTATCTGAACAGGGAAGAAAATGCCTGATGATTTTGCAGGCACTCTGAAAACACCAGACTTTTGTCTGGTGATGAAAGAGTGCAAGATACAAAACAAATTCCGCTCAAAAGAGGATTCCAAAGGAGGTTACTCCTTTGGTCTAAAAGCTGCAAAGCAGACTTTAGAGTTGTTAAGAAGTCGCCGACTTATGTCGGCGGAGTGTCACTTTCTGCTGGAGATAGGGACAGAGGAAATTCCTGCTGGTTATATCAGCTCTGCCCTGAAACAATTATCTGAATCAGCGAAGACAAAAATAAAGGAAGCACGCCTGGAATACGGTAACATAGAGGCGTATGGAACTCCCCGCCGACTGGCTTTGCTGGTGGAAAAAATGTCCGACAGGCAGGAGGACAGGATAGTTGAAGTTATGGGCCCTTCAAAAAAAGTTGCCTATGATTCCAATGGAAATCTGACAAAGGCAGGACTTGGTTTTGCTCACTCGCAGAATGTGAAACCTGAATCCCTGGAAACCAGAACTACTCCGAAAGGCGAATATGTTTTTGCTGTTAAAACCGAGAAGGGCGAGACCGCTGAAAAAATAATGCCGGAATTACTTCCGGAAATAATATTGTCGATAAATTTTCCCAAGTCAATGCGCTGGTATGACCAGGTCAGGTTTGCCAGGCCAATCAGATGGATTGTCGCCCTTAAAGGAAATAAAGTTATAAATTTCAAGGTTTCAGACGTTAAGTCAGGCAGCGTTACTTTCGGTCACAGGTTCCTTTCTCCTAAACCCGTAAAAATCAAAAAATCCGATGTTTATCTGAAAACACTGAAGCAGGCAAAGGTTATTGCCTACAGGTCAGAACGCATGGGACTGATTGAGAAAATGGTGAAAGAACTTGCCGGAAAGATTGGCGGTAAAGCATTATTAGGTGAGTTTCTTGACCTGAATAAACATCCTTCATCCAGAATCGGTTTGCTTGACGAAGTGACTGACCTGGTTGAATATCCCTCGGCAGTTTTATGCAGGTTTGACGAATATTTTCTGAAAATTCCGCAGGATGTCCTGATTACCGCAATGCAGCATCACCAGAGATTCTTCCCTGTCGCGGATTCAAACGATAAACTGATGCCGTATTTCATCGCAGTCCATAACGGTAATCCTGGTTCAGAAAAAACAATCCGGCATGGATATGAACAGGTGATTATTGCCAGGTTCAGGGACGCGGAATTTTATTTAAAGGAGGATACAGCGCATTCACTGTCGGACAATCTTGAAAAACTAAGGAAGGTTGTCTGGCAGGCAGACCTAGGCACATTGTACGAGAAAACAGAACGCCTTGAAAAACTTACAGAATATATTGCCGGCAAAGCAGGGTTCCCGGACGCAGAAAAGCAGGATGCCTGCCGCGCTGCCCGTCTCTGCAAGGCAGACCTTGTGACTGAAATGGTGAAGGAGTTTACGGAGTTGCAGGGTGTAATAGGACAGGAATATGCCATGCGTTCCGGAGAAAAAGAGTCGGTAAACCGTGCAATATTTGAGCATTACCTGCCGAAATCAAACCTTATGCCTGAATCTGATATCGGCGCAGTTGTGAGCATAGCGGAAAAAGTCGACAATCTTACCGGCTGTTTTGGAATAGGACTGATTCCTACCGGTTCTGCTGATCCCTATGCCCTGCGCAGGCAGGCATTCGGTTTAATAAAGATTATGTGTACGAATGAATACAGAAAAATCACCGGTCCCGGGCGGACGTATTATGATAAGGCAAAATTCGAAAAAATTTCATTAACCGAATTATGGTCTTTTGCCTGCGAACTTTACGGCAATAAACTGAAAAGTTCCAGAGATAAGCTTATAGAGCAACTCAACAGGTTTATGCGTCAGCGTCTTGAAGGTTATTTGTCGGATGAATACCTGCCGGCTTATCTGGTTAACAAACAACGAAGTGAAGATGAACAGGTTTACGATATTGTGAACGCTGTCCTGGAAACCGGTTTTGATGTTTTGCCTGCAGCAGTAAAACGCGCTGTTGCTCTGGTTGAGCTGAAACAAATGCCGGATTTTGAAAAGATAGTAGTGACTTTCAGCCGCGCGAGCAATATCCTGCCAAAAAAATACACAGCAGGACATGTTGACCCGGGTATTCAGTCGGAACCCGAGAAACAATTGTGGCAGAAATTCACCGGTATTAAAGATGATGTGCGGAATTTTTTTGCAACCGGAGAATATATCAAAGGTTTTGACCGCCTGTCAGAACTGTGTCCTGAAATCGACATATTTTTTGATAAGGTGCTTGTAATGGACACAGACGAAAAAATCAGGAACAATCACCTGAACATGCTTTTTGACATTGACAGGATGTTTCGCGGTCTGGCTGATTTCGCGAAACTTGTTTTTAAAGGAAAAAAATGCTCAGGAAGTTTATAGGTTTTCTTGTAATTGCCGGTCTGATTTACGCAGGATATCTGGTCTGGCCGAAGATCAGGGAGGTATTCCTCGCTGCAGCCGATACTCCGCAGATGGACTCTGATTTCCGGGTTAACTGGGAAGAAACGCAGGATTATATCAACCAGGCATGGACTCTTGCAAAGGAAAGAGTCCTGGCAGGCGATACTGAAAACAAACTTTCCGGAACAGAACAGATTAAACTCATCTGGCAGGTCATGGAAAGAGAAATTCCTGAATGTTTCGGGCTGAAACAGATGAAAAAAGACGATTTGCAGGATTTAGTCATGGGAAAGAGAAAAATGGAAGCAAGAAGATTCCTTGACAGGCTTAAGAATGAAATTGAATCTGCCCGGCACAGGAGAGTAACAGAAAGGAAGGTGGATATGAAATGATCAAGACAATTATCAAGCCAAAACCTGATTTCTCGCGTTTGAAAAAAGTGTTTTTGCGGCAGGGAGAGCCGGACCGCATTCCGTTTTTTGAGTTGTTTGTCGACATTGAGATTATGGAGGCGATTCTTGAAACAAAAATCGTCCAGGAAGGACAGGATGCCAGGATGGTCCGGAAAACAGCCATAAAGCAGACAACTGATTTTTATTATGCCATGGGATATGATTATTCACCGGTAGGCGTGGCTGTTCCTTATACCTATAAGCGCGATTCAACCGATGACACAGCTGATTTTTCCAGGGGACAGCGCAGCTGGCAGTCGGAAACAAACGGTCTTATATCAAACTGGGAGGATTTTGAAAAATATCCGTGGCCGGCTCCTGAAAGCGTTGACTACGGCCTGTTTGAGCAGTGCCGTGAGGTTCTGCCGGGCGGAATGAAGATGATAGCGCACCCGCCGAGCGTGCTGGAACCAGTGACATGGATTATGGGCTATGAACAGTTATCTTACGCGCTTGCCGACAATCCGGGACTTGTGTCGGCAATGTTTGAAAAAGTAGGGTCGCTTTTCGCCAATATCTATAAGAACGTGGTTGAAATAGAGGAAGTAGGCGCTGTCTGGATAAGCGACGACATGGGGTTCAAGACCAGCACAATGATTTCTCCGGACGACCTGAGAAAATATGTTTTCCCGTGGTATAAGAAAGCGGTTCAGATGTGCCATAAGAAAGGTCTGCCGGTTTTACTGCATTCCTGCGGAAACCTGGAAAAGGTAATAGACGACCTTATAGATGACGTCGGGATTGATGCCAAACATTCTTACGAGGATGCAATACTGCCTGTAACAGAGGCAAAAAAGAAGTATGGCAAACGCTGGGCAATCCTTGGCGGTGTGGACATCAACGTGCTGTCAATGGCGTCCGAGACTGAATTCAGAAAATACGTCCGCAACGTCATTGAGAAATGCGCTCCCGGCGGAGGATATGCCATTGGTTCTGGAAACAGCGTTACAAACTATGTCAAGCTTGAGAATTATCTGGCAATGCTGGAAGAAGGATGGAGGTTCAGGTATTAGGATGGGACAATCGCCTGTTCTGGTTGTAGGTTCTGTAGCCCTTGACTCGGTCATCACGCCGTTCGGAGAGGCAAGGGAAGTCCTTGGCGGTTCAGCCGTATATTTTTCCATTGCCGCCAGTTTTTTCACCAATGTCCGTCTCGTCGGAGTCGTCGGCGCTGATTTTCCTGAAAATCACATCAAGGTCCTTAAAAACAGGAAGATCGACCTGGCTGGTCTGGAAATAAAAGAAGGTAAAACATTCAGGTGGACAGGCCGTTACGGCCATGACCCGAATGAAAGGGAGACGCTGAATCTTGAACTGAATGTTTTTGCTTCTTTCCAGCCGAAGATTCCCCGGGAATTTCAGCGTACTCCGCTTGTGTTTCTGGCAAACATAAATCCTGAACTGCAGATGAGCGTTCTTGGCCAGATAAAAAAACCGGAATTTGTTGCGGTGGATACGATGAATATCTGGATTGAGAAAAACAGGGAACAATTTATAAAGTTACTTCGCAGGGTTGATATGGTGGTGTTGAACGAGAGCGAAGCCAGGCAGTTTTCCGGAGAACATAATCTTATTCGTGCCGCCCGCAAAGTCCTCGGAATGGGACCGTGGCTGGTAATCGTAAAAAAAGGAGAACACGGTGCTTTTATGGTCTCCAGGGATTTTCGTTTTGCCGTGCCTGCATATCCGCTTGAAAAGGTATGTGACCCTACAGGTGCTGGAGATTGTTTCGGCGGAGGGTTTATGGGCTATCTTGGGGCCGCAGGCAGAATCAACGAGGAAAACCTGAAAAAAGCGGTTATTTACGGTACGGCAATGGCTTCATTCTGCTGCGAAATGTTCAGTGTTGGCCGTCTGCAGAAAGTCACGCGGCGCAGGATTGACGAAAGATTCAAGGCGATAAGAAACCTGTCGCATATTTAATCAGCGATGCTTTTTCTGGATTTCCATGCGGTTTTTACCAGGTTTGGAAGAATATCTTCAGAACATGTTTCCACTATCAGTATGTCCCTGTTCTTTTTTTCCAGGTAATTGCAGGTAGTTTCATTTTTCCATTCAAGCAGGGATTTTTGTTTGTTGACGGGTTTTGCATCGGGATATTTTTTTTCAAGAACCGTTTTCATAGCTTCAAAAAATGTGTCGGCCGCAGCTGTTGTATCCCAGGTTGTGAACCAGACAAGCAGCAGGCCGGAATCCTGGCGGTAAACAGCAAAGCTGTCGCCGCCCCAGCCAGGACCAACAGAGATTGCGTCCTTTTCCGGAAGAAATTCTCTTGCCAGGATGGAAATGTTCAGTTCCCCGATTGAGCCGGTTTCCAGGAGTTCGCATTTTTTCAGGATTTCCCTGAAAGACGGAAGTGTAATCAAAACCGGCATTTCCTTTGAAAAGAATTTTTCCGGATGCAGTACCTGCTCTGTCGAGGCAGGCGGAAAGGTGTATGCCTGGTTGATTTTGTCCCAGCCGCCTTTTTTCTTAAGCATGACCACAAACCTGAGTCCTGATATATAAGGGAAGAGAAGGTTTTCCCTTAAAAACAGAGGAGAATTATTGAATATGTCTGCATCGGACATTGCCGGCAGTTCCATGACAGGCGTATTTCCGATTGTCTCCAGCGCCTCCTCAATTTCAGTATCGACTGTCTGTCCCTGGCACTGTGCAAGGTATTCAAGCATTACCAGCGTTGCATCGCCTTCTGCCAGAGCCATAACAGCAGTGCTCCGGTCGTCAATATCCATTTCTTCCGGCAGAAGTTTCTGAAGATCATAATACTGGTCCTGGAGAGCATGCGTTAATTCATGCGATGAGAGCAAATGCATTGCATCAACAGTGATATCCATATAGAGTTGGCTTATTTTGTCCGGCAGTTTGTCAAGGATAAAGAATTTTTTGACCTTCGGGTCGTAAAGTCCGGCTGCCTGTTCAGTATACAGATTGTAAAAGCTGTTCAGAAGGTCTGTGTTTTTCGGAAGCAGGCCGAATTTCACGAGTACGAGTTGCATTATCCTCAGACGTTCAGCAGGCAGTTCCTCGTCGATTTTTTTCTTCAGGTATTTTCCCATCCCTTCCGAAGTCATTATTACCCGTGACACAGGTTCCTTGAATTTCAGTTCACGTATTTTTTCCACTGTGCTGTCAATATCCGAAGCGGACGCCGCGGAATTTGCGAGGGCGAATACGAAAAGGAGAAAACCGGAAAAATATTTTTTCGTCATTACAATCAGACGAGAATTTCAGCGAGCTTGTTTACCTGTTCAATATTTCCCATGACAATGAGAAAATCGCCCGGTTTGATTACGGTTCCAGAAGCCGGGTTGAAATGGTAGGACCCGGAACTGTCTTTTATTGCAAGTATGATGAGCCCTGAATGCAGCGCCAGGTTTGCCTGTCCCAGCGATTTCCCTGCTTTTGAAGAAGCAACCGGGACTTCAATTTCCTCAACCCGGAGTGTCATGTCCTTGTCCCTCAGCATTACATCCAGGAATGAAACAACGGCAGGTCTGAGCATCTCTGATGCCATTCGCATTCCGCCGATGTAATTTGGCGAAATGACCGCGTCGGCACCTGCCCTGCGAAACTTGTCGTTCGCATCTTCCTTGTTTGCCCGTGTGACGATTCTTAATCCGGGATTCAGCCCTCTGGCGGTCAGGACCAGAAAAAGATTGTCCTGGTCGTTTCCCAGACTTGCAATCACGCCTTTTGCCTTTTTAATGCCTGCCGATAAAAGTACTTCGTCATCGGTAGCATCGCCGACGAGATAAACCATATCGTGTTTTTGCAGGATCTCGATATATTTCGGGTCTTTCTCAATCACGACAAAATGCCGGTGTGTTTTTGCCATTTCCTCGACTACGTACCATCCGATCGAGCCGATGCCGCAGATAATATAGTGATTTTTCATCTGGTTAATCCGGGTTTCCATTTTCTTCCTCCTTATGATGTCCTGAAGCTTCCCTTCAACGAAAAATGCCACGATCAAGCTTGTGGCATACACAAGAATTCCTGCTCCGAAAAGTATCAGGAATATTGTAAAAATACGTCCTGCCGGTGAAAGCGGATGCGTTTCGCCGAATCCCACTGTCGCCAGCGTGATTACAGTCATAAAGACTGCATCTGTGAG